>FWPU01011930.1_pt1 | contig 11803 bp, 8 predicted proteins | sample 2228361 | NCBI WGS metagenome assembly FWPU01 (sample SAMEA103939777, study PRJEB20133) | metagenome | reverse complement strand
GGTTCCCTCTCCCCGCTGGCACTACCACCATGGCCGTCACCAAGGCCGTCTGCGCCCAGGGCGAGCCAGCCGCGTCGTGCCAGGTGCGCCAGGACGCCTATCAGTTGATGAGCCAACTGCAATCGGCGGCTGTAGAAGACCTGAACATGACTCTGCACATTGACGACGGATCCAGCGTCACGTCTATGGTGCTGAGCGGCTATTACGAGTACGTGGTCACGGGTGAGGAGGGCGGCCTCGGAGCGAACATACACGCCACCCTGGTTTCGGCGGAGATGACCGACGAAAGCGGCACGGAATCGCTGAGTGGGGTGGAATTCATCATTGTGGGCGACAAAGCCTATACGAAGAAACCAGGAGAAAACTGGGTCTATGAAGAACTCGATGAGAACGCGCTGCTGGGCCTGGGGTTGATCCTGGGCCTGGGCGGGCCGACTGGCTCCGGCCTCGATCTGTTCAGTGATCCGGCCATTTTCACCGTCAGCGCTGCCGAGGCCGAGGCCGTCGCAGGACAGGCTATGCAGGCGCAGACATTGACGCTGAACCTGGGCGCGCTGCTCGCCAACGCCGAAGCGCTGAACGCCCTGATGACCTCCGGCTTTGGCGCGGGCGGGGAGGCGCTCGGCATGACGCAGGAAGACCTGGGTGTGGATGCGGCGCAACTGGCGATGCTCTCCGCCATGCTGCTGCCCATGTTCCAGGGCACTTCGTTTGTCACTACCCTTTACATTGGTGCGGACGACGGTTACATCCATCGCGTGGAAGACAACTACAGCTTCCTGATGGATACCAGCGCTCTGGGCGCGCTGGCTGAAGGCGAAGAGCCGCAGCGGGTGGAAATGCGCTATGAGCTATCCGGCAACATCGTGCGCCACAACCAACCGGTGACCATCACTGCTCCCGAAGGGGCGACGGAAGGGTCGGGTCTGTTGGGCGAAGGTGACGGCCTGCTGGGTGGCCTGGGCGGTCTGCAGTAAGGTCTATAGGGACGGGCGAGGGTCAGCCGGCTGCTGGCTGACCCTCATTACCCGTATACTGGTTTTTTGCAGGTTCTATACGTCGCTTAAATTGTCCTCAGATCGATTCTGCGCGTATACTGGATGAAGACTCTGGCTCTGCACAGTGCCAGGCATTCGTCAGCCCCGGACGACGCCCTCTATGTGGAGCAGGCTCTCCCTGTCAGGTCTATCGAGCAGTAACAGTGAAGGAGACATTCATGAAATACGCAGTGCGCAAACTTTCGGTTCTTGTGGCTGTGTTGCTGGCCCTGGCGCTGGCTGCTCCGGCCCTGGCTCAGGGCGGAGACCCGCTGTGCGCCGGTCTTAGCGACGCCGACTGTCGGCTGTTGCAGGGCGCTCAGGCGGCTATGGCCGGTGTTTCGTCGTTCTCGACCCCCTCGTGGACGATCGATCTCAACATCTCCGATGGGACACAGCAGTTCTCGTTCAATGCCAGGGGATCGGGCGCGTTCCAGTTCTCGCCGGACGCTTCGCAGTTGCTGTTGCACCTGGTCATTGACGAGGCGTCGCTGGTCACTCCCAACGGCTCGCAGACAGGAGCCGCTGAAGTTATCCTCACCCAGGATATGGGCTACGTGTTCTTCAACGGCGAATGGTATGGTGGCGAGATCACCGAGGAAGACCTGGGCGGCCTGGGCGATGTCGGCAACCTGAGCGGCCTGATGGGTGGAGGTACTGCCGGGTTGAGCGCCGCAGGCATTGACCTGACCGGCGTCGTCACCACGACGCGCGGCGCGGACGAGCAGGTTGGCGGACAGCCGACCGCCGTTTTCAGCACCGATATCAACGTGGCGCAACTGCTGGTAGCCGTGCTGTCCTCACCGCTGCTGGGCCAGGCGCTGGGCGCAGCCGGTGACGACCTGGGCATGGGCGAGATGACGCCCGAAGATATCCAGATGATGGGTATGTTCCTCAGCCCTCTGCTCGGCCAGAGCAAGCTCACCCTGGGCCAGTGGATCGGACTGAGCGACAACGTGCTGTACAAGATCGCCCTGGATGTGGTGATTGATGTCAACCTGAGCGCTTTCGATCCGGAGACGCCGCCGCTCACCGGCAACATCTCTTTCGTGTCCGAGATCGGCGCTATCAATCAGCCGGTGAGCGTGTCCTTCCCATCGAGCTATCGCCCCATCGAGGAACTGGAAGCGCAACTCGAAGGGCTGAACGCCCTGATGGATTTCTAGGTTTTGTGTCTGCGCCGGCCTCCTGGGAAACGCAGGAGGCCGGTTGCTCATCGCCCTTTCCTCCGCTTGCAACGCACGCCCGTTCCTCTGCGTAAACGGATTCTGAGCGTATCCTTTCGTTGTGTCGCCGAAAGTAAAGGAGCAGGATCATGAAGCGCTGGCGCAGGATGCTTGCTGTGATCGGGCTGCTGGCGGTGCTGGCAGCTTCTCCGCTGACGGCCCTGGCGCAGGGCGGCGAAGGGCCGATCAACTGTAACGGTCTCAGCGCTGCCGACTGCCAGGTGTTGGTCGAAGCGACTGAGGCCATGCGGCAGGTGCAGTCGGTGACTGTGCCGGAATGGGCCGTTGACCTGACAGTGACCACCGATCAGGGCACGCAGGCGGTGCACATGGCCGGTTCTGCTGCCCTGGTGCTCCCGCCCGATCTGCGGGCACTGCTTACTGGCTGGACGAGCCTCAGCCAGACGTTCGATGCGGCGGCGCTGAGCGCAGCGCTGGAGCAAATTGACGTGGCAGCCATTCCCGCCATGCTCGCCGGACTGGGCTTCTACCTGGTGCTGGACGAAGTGCGTCTGCCACAGCCAGGTCAGAGTCTGGCCGGCCCGATCGAGATTCTGTTCAAAGACATGGGGCTGTATATGCACGCCCCGTCGCCTACCGGGGCCGACGCCTGGTTTGGTGAAAAGCTGACGTTGACTCCCACCGATCTGAGCGAACTGGAAACCAGCCTGCAGGAAGCCCTGACTCAATTGCAGAGCGAAGAAACGCAGCAGATGCTGGCACAGCTTTCCGAACTGACCGGCCCAGCCCAACGGCTGCAGGCGCTGGCCAGCAAGCACATCAGCACGGCGCGCGGCGCAGATACCGTCTACGACGGGCAGTCCATGCTGAGCTTCACCACCACTTTCGATCTGGAGGGCTTTCTGGCCGATCCCGATCTACCCCCCTTGCTGCTGGCTCTGCTGAAGAATCCGGCGCTGGCCGCGCTGGGCGCTGAGACCGAAGATTTGCAGTCGCTCAACGAGCAACAGGTGCAGTTCGTGCTGATGACTGCAGGCCTGCTCGTCGCCGACGCGCGCCTCAGCATGCAGCAATGGATCGGGGCGCAGGATCGCTATGTGCACCGGCTGAGCCTCGATCTGAGCCTCGATCTCAACCTGGCCCTGTTGGGTGAGGAAGCGGAGACGCAGACGGCCAGCGTACGGGGATCAGTCTTCGCGCTGCTGGACGACCTCAACGCCACCACCCTCGACGCGGTGAGAGCACCTCTCGTCTATTACCCGTTGGACGACAGCGATAACTATCTGGTGGGCACGCCCCAGCAGGTCAAAGGCCCGCTGGCGATGGGGCAGGTAGTCAGCGGCGCGTTCGTGAATGTGGACGGCGAAGCCCGCGACATCTACACCCTGGCCCTGGAGGCGGGCGATACGATCCAGATCGCGTTGGTATCCGAGGATTATCCTTACCTGAGCGTCTACGGGCCGGATGGTTTCTTGCTGGAAGACTTCGACACCTACTACGAGCAGACGGTGACCTTCACGGCGCAAGAAACCGGCGTGCACCTGTTCGTCGTCTATGCCTATTGGGACATGGCCTACGAACTGACGGTGAGCACAGGGCAGTAGAACAGCCGCGCGCCCAACAAAGACGCCCCTCTGTGCGAGGGGCGTACTTCTTAGAGGCTGTTATGAATTTCTGCGCCGTATCTTCCCCTCACCCCTAAATCCCCTCTCCCTCGCGACTGCGTCGCGGGGCGAGGGGACTTGCTCACCTCGCGCAAGTGTTCCCCTTCTGCCCGCCTTGCGTAGGAGAAGAGGCCAGGGGAGGAGGGGAAAAGCGCATAACACGCTCTAGCCGCTGGTCTCGCGCTGCAGGGTGGCGTCGGCGGGGATCAGGTCAAGGTTGTGGCCGACGGTCTCCAGACCCTTCAGGACGCGATCCAGGTGCTCTTTGGTGTGCGTGGCCATATAGCTGGTGCGCAGCAGGCTGCTGTTCGGCGGGACGCCGGGCGAGACTACCGGGTTGGTATAGACGCCTTCTTCGATCAGGGCGTGCCAGGCCAGCACGGTGCGGTAATCGTCGCGGATGTAGATGGGGATGACCGGCGTGTTGCTGTTGCCCGTGTCGTAGCCCAGGCGCTTGAGGCCCGCCCGCATGTATTCGGCGTTGTCCCACAGACGCTGCACGTGCTCCGGCTCGTTCTCGATGATATCCAGCGCCGCCAGCACTGCGGCCACGTTGGAAGCGGGCAGGCTGGCGCTGAAGGCGAACGACCGCGCGAAGTGCTGGATGTAATGAATGACCTGCTCGTCCCCAGCGATGAACCCCCCGATGGACGCCAGCGACTTACTGAATGTGCCCATGATCAGGTCCACTTCGTCGGTCAGGCCAAAATGCCAGGCCGTGCCGTGCCCTTGCCCCAGCACGCCGATGCTGTGTGCGTCATCTACCATGATGCGTGCGCCGTGCCGCTTGCAGATTTCGACCAGTTCCGGCAGCGGGGCGATGTCGCCGCCCATGCTGTAGATGCCGTCTACAATCACCAGCTTGCCCGCGTCGGCGGGGATTTTAGACAGCGTGTATTCCAGGCTATCAGGATCGTTGTGCGAAAAACGCCGCATCTCGGCCTGATTCATGCCGCGTGCCATAAAACAGCCGTCTACGATGCTGGCGTGATCGTCCTTGTCCAGAATGGCGAAGTCCCCCCGCCCGACGATCGCCGAAATAACCCCCACGTTGGTCTGATAGCCGGTGGAGAAGACGATCGCCGCTTCTTTGCCCACGAATTTGGCGAGGCGATTGTCCAGTTCCAGGTGAAACTGCAGCGTACCGTTGAGAAAACGGCTGCCGGTGCAACTGGTGCCGAAGCGCTCGATCGCTTCCATCGCCGCCCGTTTCACCTTGGGATGAGTCGTCAGCCCCAGGTAGTTGTTGGAGCCGATCATCACCACTTCCTTGCCCCGGAACAGCGCCGTTGTGGCGTCGGAGTCCTGCAGCGGCTGGAAGAAAGGATATAGCCCCATCTCCATGGCTTCACGGGCGCGGGTGAAGGTACGCGTCTTTTCGAAGATATCTTTCATGAGTCCCCTATCCCTCTTCGCTTGTGCACGGGTGCTCCCGCACACACAGGCGGTCACTGGCTATGCCGTATGATCCCGATACGCGCTCCCCTGTCCCAGGGCAGCGGAGCGCTCGACGCCGTGATTGTACCGGACACAGTCGAACTTGGCGACAAAAACAAGATCCGTGAAAAGCGGATCAGTCAATCATCCGCCTGCCCAACAGGCCAGGCTACTTTTTGCACGCATCCCGCTGCTCAGGGTGCATTTCGGTTTTGGGGCAATGGTCTTGAACCGCAGAAACGCCGAGGGCGCAGAGGAGAAAGAACTCAAAACTCTGTGACTTGCCCTGTGGCCTCTGTGCTCTCGGTGGTGAATGCTGTCCCAAACTGGAAATACCCCCACTGCTCAATCCTACTTGGTGACCGGAGCCAAAGCTGTTACAATACACATTGAAGGTTCTCTTGGCAGCACTTTTCAGTCCGCCTGTCATCGAAGTAGAAAAGAGTTGCGGGTATGGCCGAGCTTGAGTGGGAAAAAGACAGCGTTCTGTTGGGCAAACAACGGGCAGTGAAGCGCTCTGGCCGCTGGAAATTCCTGATCGTGGGTGTGGCCATTCTGGGCGCGATCGCCTACCTGCTGTTCTCCAGCACGCTCATTGGCGCGCGCTATTATGTCACTGTGGACGATCTGCTCAGCGATCCGGACATGCTGGGCAAGACAGTGCGCGTGTCGGGCGCGGTGGATGGCGACCCCGTCTTCAACCAGGAGACGCACGAACTGCGGTTCGTCATCGCCAACATTCCCAACGACAACGACACCATCCGGGAGATGGGCGGGCTGGCCAAGGTGCTCTACATGGCGGTCAACGACCCCAATGCGACGCGCCTGCAGGTGGTCGCCTACGATACCGACATCCCCGACCTGCTGCAGCACGAAGCACAGGCGATCATGTCGGGCAAGCTGCAGAAAGTGGATGGGCAGTACATCTTCTACGCAGAAGAGATCACCCTCAAATGCCCCACCAAATACCAGGAAGACGTGCCCAATCAGGTCGAATCCTGACCATCATCTGCCCCCAAACGACGAGCAACGGGAACTGCGCCGGGTAAGCATCCGGCGCAGTTTTTCTTCGGCTGCAGAACCATGTGCCTGTCAGGAATGAAGGGCTGGCTCAAATAAATTAAGCGATTGACATAATTTTTATAAGGTATTATATTCAAATTATCGGCGACTTGCTTTCTGTGAGCAAAGCCCTTAATGAGAGTCACAGCCAGCGCGCCGGGTTTCTTGTTGGATGAGAAATTAGGGAGAGAGTGCACCATGTATCGTTGGCGAATTGTCTTGACTGGAATCGTGGTCTTAGCAGCAGCCTTGTTGGTAAGTAGGGCAATCGTCCAGGCCGACGACGCCCCCATCACTGCTGGGGTGCCTGCCCAGGAGGGGCCGGGAGCTACCGGCGCGGAATTGCTCGCTTACATCCTCAATGAGAATCCGTACACTGGCTGGAAGTCCTGGAGGGCTGATCGCTGGAACGACTACGGCGGATACCTGGTAGGCGGCAGCCCGCACGGCGCAACGGTGCGCATCTTTGTCAACAACGTGGCGCTCGAAGCGGTGGAAGCCGAAGACTTCGACGGCATCCTGCCCTATGGCAGCATCATCGTCAAGGAAAACTACATGGGCACTCCCGCCGAGCCGGGTGAACTCGCCGCGCTGACTGTCATGTACAAGGTCGAAGGATTCAATCCAGAAGGCGGCGACTGGTTCTGGCTGAAGGCACCCGGTGACGGCAGCGCCATTGACGCCGAAGGCGCAGTGGAAGGATGCATCAGTTGTCACGCCCAGGAAGGCAACGCTGACTACTTGCTGCGCTACAACTTTGGCGAGCAGCCAGCGGTCTTCTATGGCGAGCCATTGCCCGAAGCATCGGGCGAGGCGTTGCTCGACTATGTGCTGAACACCAGCCCCTACACCGAATGGGGTTCGTGGCCTGCCAACGGAGTAGATGACTTCAGCGGCTTCCTGGCTGGCAACGAGCCACACGGCGCAACGGTGCGCATCTTCGTCAACGACCGCGCGCTGAACGCTATCGCCCGCGACAACTTCGAGGGCGTCCTGCCGCCTGGCAGCATCGTGGTCAAAGAGAATTACATGGGCACCGTAGACGCCCCTGGCGAGCTGGCCGCCCTGACCATCATGTACAAGGTGGACGGTTTCAATCCAGAGGCGAACGACTGGTTCTGGCTCAAAGCGCCCGGTGATGGCAGCGCCGTAGACGCGGCGGGCGCGGTAGAGGGCTGCATCGCCTGCCATGGACAGCAAGACAATTCCGACTATTTGCTGCGCTACGATCTGCCCGCAGGGACGATGGGCGTTGAGGAGATGATGGGTGAGGAAGAGACAGGCAGCCAGCCGAGTGGCGATGATTATCTGGAGGGCGAAGACATGGGTAGCTCGCCAACCGAGCCTCTCTGAGTAGCCGTTAAGACTGGTATGCACAGGGACACTCTCAGTGATCTGCACCCTGTGTGCCGCACTGGCATTCCCCTGCGACCGGGCATCCGGAGTCTCATTGACTCCGGATGTTTTCGGTTCGCTGTGTTCTGACAGAGTACGGGGTTTCATCTGGGCGGCGGGGAACCGACAGAGGGGCATTCGCACCCGGCTTTCGCTATAATTGTTAATTGGGACTGGGCAGGTGCGTTATCAGAAATGCCAATGCTCGTCTGTTCTGAGGCCATCACTCACTCCTCAAAAGTGGCAGAACGCGTCAGGATGGCCTATTATTATGCCGGTTCTCAGAAAAACTCGAACGACCGCCACTGATCAGGCAGCGAGCGCGGCAGACGATGACCGGAGGCCCGGTAGGGGGGACCTGCGGCAGTAGCTCAGAGCGCCTGCTGCCTGTGCGTGTCTGTGGGACAGGCCGGGGTCCATCATAGAGTTGAACGGAGCACAACGCCATGATCGCTGAAGTCGGCATCATCACCACTGGACTGGCGTTTGTCGCGGCAGTCTATGCCTTGGTCGCGGCACTGGCCGGGGCACTGACGCGCCGCGATCGCTGGGTGATCAGCGCGCGCAACGCGGCCCTGACCACCTTCCCCCTGCTTTCGATTTCCAACCTGGCCTTGATCTACGCCATGCTCAATCACGAATTCAGCATCGCCTACGTCTGGCAGACCTCCAGCCTCGATACGCCGCGCTTCTATCTGATCACCGGGCTATGGGGCAGTCAGGCGGGGTCGCTGCTGTTCTGGTCGTGGTTGATGAGCGCCTTCACCTTCGCCGCGCTGCTGCTCAACTGGCAGTCCGAGCGCCGCCTGATGCCTGTGACGATCGCGGTGACGATGGCGACGCTCGGTTTCTTTCTGATCCTCAACAACTTCATCGAGAATCCCTTCGAGCGCTACTGGCAACTGCCCAGCGGGCGGATCGAGCCAGCCCTCTTCCCGCCCACTGACGGGGCGCAGGTCTTCCATCCCGCCGACGGGCAGGGCCTCAACCCCCTGCTGCGGCACTTCGGCATGGTCTTTCACCCCCCCATGCTCTACCTGGGCTTCGTGGGCTTCACCATCCCCTTCGCCTTCGCCATCGCCGCCCTGGTGACCGGACAGCTTGGCTCCGGCTGGCTGCGGGCGACGCGGCGTTGGGCGCTGGTGGCCTGGCTGTTCCTCAGCCTGGGGTTGCTGCTGGGCGGGCGTTGGGCCTACGACGTGCTCGGCTGGGGTGGCTACTGGGGCTGGGACCCGGTGGAGAACGCTGCGCTGTTGCCCTGGCTGACGGGCACGGCCTTCCTGCACAGCGCCGTCGTGCAGGAAAAGCGGGGAATGCTCAAATTCTGGAACATGCTGCTGATCATCATGACCTATCTGCTGGTGATACTGGGCACCTTCGCCACGCGCAGCGGGGTAGTCAGCAGTGTGCATTCGTTCGCCGAGTCGGAGATAGGCCGGCCCATGTTCGCTTTCCTGGCGCTGGCCATGATTGGCAGCTTCGCCTTGCTCTCCTGGCGGCAACAGCGCGGCGATCTGCGTGGCGCGGACGAACTGGATTCGCTGGTCAGCCGCGAGGCATTCTTCCTGCTGAACAACTGGCTGTTCCTGGGGCTGACCATCGTCGTGCTGTGGGGGTCGTGGGCGGAGGCGATCACCACCATCCTGGTTGATCTGGGCCTGCGCCGCACGGTGATCAACCTGGGGCCGGACTATTACCCGCCGGTGACGCGCTGGTTTCTGGTGGGCCTGTTCGTGCTGATGGGCGTCGCACCGCTGGCCGCCTGGCGACACTCGACCGCGCAACGCCTGGGCCGCGCCCTGATCGTGCCCGTAGCCCTGGCCGCCGCAGTGATGGTGACGCTCTTCGTCACCGGCACGGACGACCTGTGGGCGGTGGGCGGCTATGGGTTGGTGGCCTTCGCTGGCTTCGCCACGCTCACCGAAATCTGGAAAGGGGTGCGGGCGCGGCACGGGCGCGGCGAAAACTACTGGAAGGCTTTCACCTCGCTCGTCGCCCGCGACCGGCGGCGTTACGGCGGTTACTTCATTCACCTGGGCATGGTGGTGCTGGGCATCGGGGTGATCGGCAGCACGGCCTTTCAGGAGATCACCACGCAGACGCTCAATGTGGGCGAGCGCCTGAGCCTGCACGATTACGAAATGCAATACAACGGCCTGTTCGAGGCACAGGCCGAAGACGGGCGCACCATGGTCATCGCCCGCGCCACTGTCTATAAGGACGGCGAGATCGTGGGGCATATCCGCCCACGCCGCGACATCTTCTTCACCCGCGACCCCATGACCGGGCAGCGCACGCCGTCCACCAACATGAGCATCCCCGGCACCTACAGCACGCTGGCCGCGGACTTCTATGCCCGCATCGAGACCTGGGAAGGCAACCGGGTGACCTTCCGCGTGTACTACAACCCCCTCATCGCCTTTGTCTGGCTGGGCGGGGTGGTGCTCATCGTGGGCACGCTGGTGGCGCTGTGGCCCTCGCGGCAAGCGGAGCGCGTCGCGCGGCGTGCAACGATACCGGCGGGCGCGCGCGGCATCGAGGCAGGAGGTGATTAGATGATTCTAAGACAGCAACACCGTCTTTCGCGGCGTCTTCTACTGTTCGCGCTGGTCTGGTGGGCGGGTGTGCTGATGCTCCTCTCCTTGAATATGCGCCCGGCTGCCGCGCAGGGAGGCGAGTTCGTGTTGCCGCCCGGCGTGACCTGGGACGATGTCAACAAAATCGCCAGCAAGATGTATTGCGACGTATGCGAGGGCATTCCCCTCGACGAGTGCGAGAGCGTGGCCTGTCGTCAGTGGCGCGAGGAGATCGCCCGTCAGTTGGGCGAAGGGCGCACCGAAGCCGAGATCATTGACTATTTCGTCGAGCGCTACGGCGCAGATGTCGCCTCTATCCCGCGAGGCCGCACCGACCGCGCCATTGCCTTCGGCGTGCCGGTGATCATCGCCCTGCTGCTGGCGCTGGTCGGCGGGGCGCAGGTGCGCCGCCTGCAACGCCGCGGTCGGCAGTCCGGAATGGCGATGCGCCGGGCAAACGCTCCCTTGCAGGCGCGTCCCGTGCCCGACGACGTTGATCCCGCTCTGCTCGAACGACTGCAACGTGAGTTGGAGGGGCTGGACGAATGAGCAATCAGGACGTAGTACAGCCACAGGATCAGGCCGACCTGCCCGACTGGCTGGCCGAAGTGACCGGCGAGAAGACTTCCGCCGAACCCCAGCAGGTGACGCAGCGCTTCTCGACCTTCACCATCGTGGCGGGGCTGATCGTCGCCGCCCTGCTGGGCGTGATCGGCTATGCGCTTTATCAGCGCAGTCAGTCGCAGCCTACCGCTGGCCCTGCGCCCGATTTCACCGTGACCATGTACGACTTCGAGCAGATCGCCATGAGCGGCGAGCGCGTGTCGCTGAAAGACCTGCGCGGCCAGGCGGTGGTGATCAATTTCTGGGCCAGTTTTTGCGTCCCCTGCCAGAAGGAAGCGCCCATGCTCGAACGGGTGTGGAACGACTATCGCGAGCGGGGCGTGATCTTTCTGGGCATCAACACGGACGACCCGCTCAAGAACGCGCTGGACTACCTGGTCGAGTACCAGATCACTTATCCCAACGCCCCCGATGTGGGCGAACGTGTCGAAGAAGCCTACCGCATCACCGGCATTCCGGAGACTTTTGTGATCAACACGCGCGGCGAGATCGTGCAGCACTTCCTGTCGGAGCCGAACGAGCGCGATCTGCGGGCGGCGATCGATCGTGCGCTGGAGGGCTAGAGCGTGTTATGCACTTTTTTCTCCCTCAACACCTGGTCTCTTCTCCCGCGCTGGTGCGAGAGAAAGCAAGTTCCCTTGTCCCGCTCGCGGAGGTTCAGGGGTGGACAGGCAGGGAGAGGATCGGGAACGGGAGGTTGCTTCTCAACTTTACCTCACCCCCACTCGGCGCTGGCGCGCCTCGTTGCCCCCTCTCCATTCGAATGGAGAGGGGGCGAGCCGAGCGCAGCGAGGCTGGGGGTGAGGTAAAGCAGGCGGGCC
>FWPU01011929.1_pt1 | contig 11803 bp, 7 predicted proteins | sample 2228361 | NCBI WGS metagenome assembly FWPU01 (sample SAMEA103939777, study PRJEB20133) | metagenome | reverse complement strand
CAATTCCACTTTTTCAAAGGTAGAAGATGCTTTCCGTTTAACACGACTAATAAATTGAGCAACTACAATAATGGTTTTATATCAAGAATAAGAAACCTGATATTATTTCTATCCTGCCAGTAGTTATTCTCTAGATGGCCAACAACACTTATATACTTTGTAATTCTTAAGACAGAATTTGCCATGTCGCCAAGTCCCCATCCAATTGCATCTAAGTAAAAACCTTCTTGGCTCAACCTCAATCTTAAATGCTCACCTATAGAACCTACACGTGAAAATTCTTCAACTTTTACTTTATCAATCATAAAAACAGGATAAGGATTACCTATACCAAATGGTTCTAGTTCCTCAATTTCATCTATAAGTTCTTGATTTATCTCAGAAAGTTTTATTTCAGTATCAACTTCAATTACTGGCTCAAGCATTTCTGGAGCAATTTCTTTTTCAGCAATTTCTTTAAGTCGGTTTTTTAACTCTTCAATTTTTTCAACTGAAATCGTAAATCCAATTGCTTGAGAATGTCCACCAAATTTTAGTAAAATATCTCTACATTTTTCTACTATAGAATAAATATTTACTTTTTCTACAGAGCGCCCTGTTCCAATAGCAGTGTCTCCTTCAACAATAAGTAAAATAGTTGGCCTATAATACTGTCTTATAATTTGTGAAGCAACAATACCTGTTACGCCATGCTCCATTTCTGAACCAACTACAAACAATAATTTATCTTTTTCTACATCGCACTGATATTTTAACAATTCTAAAAAATTTTCTGTGTTTGTTGATTGAATTTCTTTTCTTTCATTATCAAGATACATAATTTCTTTTATTAATTTTTCTGCCTCTATTCTATTTTCTGATAATAAAAACTTTACTGCAATATCAGGCCGCTTTCTTCTTCCGCATGAATTTAAAAGAGGAACGATATTAAATGATATATTTTTTGTTCTTATTTTTTCTCCTGAAAAAAACCTCTCAACTAAAAGTTTAACACCTACTCTTTTTGATTTTCTTAATGCAGAAAGCCCATGTTTTACAAGAATTCTATTTTCTTGTGTAAGTGGCATCATATCAGCTATTGTTCCTATTGTAACCAGGTCTAAATTTTCTTGCAGAAAAAATCTTAAACGAAAATTTCTTATTTGTTCCAGACGATAGAAAACATTTAAAGTTGCAACAGCATCATCAAGAGCACGATGTAAATGTGTAAACTCAAATCCAAGGTCTCTTATTAGAGAACCAAGAGTATGAGACCTGAATGGAAAAGACTCTCTTGATAAAGAAAGTGTATCAATAATAGGATTATTAATCTCTATTCCTAAAAACTTCTTGACATAGTTTCTAATGAACCCAATGTCGAATGAAGCATTATGGGCAATTATTGGAGAATCACCTACAAATTCAACAAATTTTTTTATGACTTTTTCAGGAGATGGTGCGTTCTCACACATTTCATTTGTTATTCCGTGGATTTGTATAACTCTTTCTGGAATCATTTTATTTGGTTTAATAAGAGAATGAAAAGTATCTTTGATAACAAAGTTTCTAATTTTTATAGCAGCAATTTCTACTATTTCATCAAAAACAGGATGTAGGCCTGTTGTTTCAACATCTACAATTACCATATCTTTGTCATAATAATTTTCATAAGACATCATCAGCGCCTGCGCAAATTTCAATGCAACAACACAACCAGCAAGTTCACTAAAACCGCATTTATTTTCTTTTATTTTTGGATTAATTATAGCAACTGCATCTTGAGGTAAATTTCCTGGTGGTTCATGGTGGTCAGTAACTATTACATCAACACCAATTTTTTTTGCATAAGAGATTTCTTCAGGATTTGATATCCCACAATCAACTGTAATTATAAGTGTTATACCTTCTTTAGCATATTCTTCTATTATATTTTTATGTAGTCCATATCCTTCCTCTGATGGTACAAACCATAAAGGAGTAACTCCAACTGACCTCAATGTAGAATAAACAATACTTACAGCAGTTACGCCATCAACATCTCTATCTCCATAAATTAATATTTTTTCATTTTTCTCTATTGCTTTTCTTAAACGCTTTATTGCTTCTTCCATGCCACATAAAAGGAAAGGATTTTTTAAGTCAAAAAAATTAGGGTTGAGGAAAACATCCGCTTCTTTTATATTTTTTATTCCACGATTCACAAGAACAGAAGAAATTACTTTAGAAATATTAAGACGATTAAAAATCTCTGTGGCAAGATTTATATCACTCTGTTTAACTATCCATTTCTTTGGAATATACACTTTTAAGATATCCTTTCTTTTTTGTTTTCTTCTTAGATGGTTATATAATTCTTATAAGTTTTTCAATTAAGACACTAAGTTTAGAACTTACCATTTTTGCTGTTTCAATGACTTCTCTATGAGAAAGTGTCTTCTTTAAAATACCAGCAGCCATGTTAGAAATATAAGAAATACAGAGTAATTCAATTCCCATCTGATGTGCTACTATTGCTTCAGGCACTACTGACATACCAACTACATCTGCTCCAAGTTTTCTAAATGCTTTTATTTCAGCAGGTGTCTCATAAGAAGGCCCTGTTGTATACAAGTAGACTCCTCTGTGTGAAACAATTTTATTTTCTCTGGCAATCTTTTCTACAAGCAAAATAAGTCTTTTGCTATATGTAAAAGTCATATCAGGAAATCTTTCTCCAAATTTTTTCTTGTATTCTGGTATTAATGGATTAGCTCCTGAAAAGTTAATATGGTCTGTTATAAAAACAATATCACCTGGTTTATATTTTTTGTTTATCCCTCCAACTGCAGAAGTAATAATGAGTCTTTTTATCCCAAGCACTGACATAAGACGGACAGGATAAGTTATTTCCTGCATTGAATATCCCTCATAAAAGTGAAGTCGTCCATTCATTATAAAAACATTTTTATAAGATAATTTGCCAATTATGAGTTCTCCTTTGTGACCTTCAACTGTTGAGCAAACAAAATTTGGAATATCTGAATATGGAATTTTTATTACCTCTTTTACTGAATCAACAAGCCCGCCAATACCTGAACCAAGAATTAGTGCTATTTCAGGTTGAATTCTGGTTTTCTGTAGAATAAATTTTTTTGATTCTTCTAGTTTTTCTAAAATTTCCATATCTAAATTTTTAAAATATTAAATTTTGATTTTTCTTAATGGGCTGGCTTCAATTGCTGTCTCTATTGCTAAAAGCATTCCTGATGGGTCCGCTTTATTTTTTCCTGCAATGTCAAAAGCAGGTCCATGTCCAGGAGAAACTCTTACAAAAGGAAGTCCACAAGTAAAATTTACAATGTTATACCCACAAATAATTTTTAATGGGACCATTGCCTGGTCATGATAACAGCAAACAATAAGAGTGGTGTTTTTAGCATATTTTTTGAATGCCTCATCTGTTAAAATAGGGCAAAAAACTTTTAACCCATAACTTTTCAATCTTTTTACTACAGGAGATAGAATTGTTATTTCTTCTTTTCCTATTTTACCTCCATCTCCACAGTGAGGATTTAAACCACAAACAACAATATCCACCTTATTAATTCTAAAATATTTCTTTATTGAATCAACAGCAATTAAAATCTGCTCAAATAACATATCTTGGTTTAATTTTTTTGCAATCTCTTTTATTGGAATATGTCTTGTAGCAACCAGAACTTTATATTTTCCTGAAACCATAAGCATAGCAACCTTTTTTGTGCCTGTTTTTTTGGCAAGGTATTCTGTATGCCCAGGAAAATCTATGCCTTCTTTTATTATTTTTTCTTTTGAAACAGGTGCAGTAACAAGAGGAATTTTGTTTTCATTTTTTTTGATAATAGCAAGTGCATGGTCTATATACTCAACAGACAATTTCCCTGCAGGTAAATTCTTTGGAATGTCAATTACAGAAAGTAAATTTTTATATTTTTTAGCACTCTCAATGGACCTAATGGCAACAACTGGAAATTTGTTTCTGGAATATTTTTTTAATATTTCCTTGTTCCCTACAACGACAGGAGTAACTCTTCTAAATAAGGCAGGTTTTTGAATAAACGACTTTACTATTATCTCAGGGCCAACTCCTTCAGGGTCCCCCATTGTGAAAATAAGATAAGGTTTGACATACATCAAAAGTTAATTTTTATATTTGCCTCTGAACGAAGTTTTTTCAGCCATTCTGCATATTTTTTTTCTGCATTTTTTGCAAGGATAAAATCAGTTAAGTCATTTTTAAGTTCTTCATAAGATATTTTTCTTGCTGCTTTTTTTTCTTCAAGTTTTATAATATGAAATCCAAATTCTGTCTGAACTATACCTGAGATTTCTCCTACATTAAGTGAAAAAGCGGCTTTCTCAAATTCAGGGACCATATCCCCTTTTGCAAAATATCCAAGGTCACCCCCTCTTTCTCTGCTTCCAGGGTCATCTGAATACTCTCTTGCCAGTTCAGTAAAGTCAGAACCTTCTTTAAGTTTTTTCAAAACCATTTCTGCCTTCTTCTTTGCCTCTGACTGAGTTTTCATAGAATCCGTTTTTGATGAACGAATAAGTATATGCCTTGCCCTAACCAATTCGCTATATTTCCTTTTAATAATGCTTGCTAAAGTTTCTATCTCTTTTTCCTCTTCTGGCAAAAGACCTTTTGTTTTTTTATCATTTATAACATCAATTATCTTATTATAAAGTTCTTTAACTTCACTTTCTTCTGGGGGGCTAACTTTACTTTTTATCTCAAAGTCTATCAATTTCATTGCCATTAATTGCTCCTCTATTCTTTTCTCAAACTTTTTCTCTGTAAGATTTTCTTTTATCAATTCATTTCTGAATTCCTCTTCAGAATTAAATCTTGATTTTATCTGTTGAATTCCCTGCTCAAGTTCTCTTTTTGAAACTTTTATATTCTTTTCTTTTGCTTCCTGGATTATAAGTTTTTCATCAATCATCTGATCAAGAATTTTTTGTTTCAATTCTTTTATTTTTTCATCAGTAAATTCTTCTTTCGGAGCAACTGATTTATATTGTTCTAAGATGGGATTGGCAACTTTTTCAAAATCAGATAACAATATATGTTCCCCATTTACTATTGCAATTGTCCTGTCAACTACTTTTTCAGCAAATAGATTTACAGCAAAAATAAAAAGACAAATAAGATGGAACGATAATTTTTTTCTCATAAAATCTCCTTTTATTTTTTAAGTGTTTTTAATGATGAGTAATCAACTTCTACATTTAATTCCTTTTTCTTTTTTTCTATCCATGCGTCAAATTTATTCTTCAGCAGAATTCTTTTAATATTTTTTTTGTTTTCTTCTATATCCAGCGGTGGTAAATTTTTCTGTTGGGTTTTTTTCAGAATATGATAGCCATAAGTTGTCTTTACTGGTGTGTGTGAAAATTCACCAACTTTTATTTTCTGGACAACATCAGAGAATTCAGGGAGTAATTCCCCGGGACCAAAAGTTCCCAGATCTCCACCTGTGACATTTGTAACCGGATCAAGCGAAATATTTTTAGCCAGCTCTTCAAAATCATTTCCTTTTTCCAGTCTTTTAATTACATCTTTAGCCTCTTCTTCAGTACTTACTAGAATGTGACTTAATCTAACCTCTGTAGGTCTTTCATAATCTTTTTTGTGTTCATTATAATATTTCTCAATTTCAGCAGCACTAACCTTTAGTTCAGTGTCTTCAAGTTCTTTTAGATATGACTCTATTAAAAGTTCTTCCTCATATTGCTTGATTCTATTTTTATAATCTTCTTTTAATTCTCTTATTGAATTTATAACATCTTTTCTTTTGTGAATATTATTCTTTTTAGCCATAACAACTATAATCTTTTGTTTAATCAATAAATCCAGAAATTGTTCTTTACCAATTCGTGTGGATAGATATTCCTGATAAGAAAGTGGAGCATTTTTTATTCTTTGATATATATTGTCTTCAGTTATTTTTTCCGAACCAATTTTTGCAATAACTTTTGATTTTGGACTTTTACCACATCCTATTAAAAGAAATAAAATCACAAAAAGATAAAAAAATTTTTCCAGGAGACACCTCCTTTTTTCTATAATTCTATCATATATTAGAACTCTTTTCAATAACTTCAAATAAAAAAGTTTTAAAGAAATCCAGTGTAGTATTTCCTCTTTCAATGATTAAATTTTTCTTTAACTTTAATCCTGACATAGTGAACTCAATTTTGTCAAAATAATTTTCTAAAAGGTAGTCAACAATCTTATGATGAGCATTGTCTTTATAGAATTGGATTTCAATATATTCATCTGTTTCCTTAATTTTCTCTATGTTTATTTTCTTCGTCAAAGAGCGAATTCTTACTATTTCGGTTAATTCTTTAATTGGTTCAGGAATTTTACCAAACCTATCAGAAAGTTCATTTATAATTTCTTGTATTTCCTTTTCTGTTTCTGCAAAAATAAATTTGCGATAAAACATTATTCTTAAATCTTCTTGCGGAATATAGTTTTCAGGAATATAAGCACTGGCAGTTATATCAATCACAGGAATTTTTTCTTCTGAAACAGGCTTTATGCCTTTTAATTTAGAAATTTCGTCACTAAGAAATTTACAATATAAATTCAAACCAACATCCTGGACAAAACCGTGTTGTTTTTTGCCAAGAATCTCACCTGCGCCACGGATTTCCATATCTCTTAATGCAAGTTTAAAACCAGACCCAAGTTGAGTGAATTCTTTCAATGCATACAGTCTTTTTTTTGCAGTTTCAGTCATCTCGCCTGGAGAAAAAAACAAATAACAGTATGCTTTTATTTTGCCTCTGCCAATTCTTCCTCTTAATTGATATAATTGTGACAATCCAAATTCCTCTGCTTTTTCAACAATCATAGTATTAACATTTGGTAAATCAAGCCCTGCTTCAATTATTGTAGTTGATATAAGACAATCAATTTTTCTATGAGAAAATTCCCACATTATTTTTTCTATTTCAGAACTTCTCATTCTACCATGGACAAAAGCAAATTTTACATCTGGCAGAAGTTTTTCTAATTGTTTCTTTTTAGCAGAAATACTTCCTATATAGTTGTGGACATAAAATACCTGGCCATCTCTTGAAATTTCATATTTTATTGCTTTTTTTATAGTTTCTTCGTCATACTGCAAAATATGTGTTTCAATAGAGAGCCGCCCTTCAGGAGGTGACTCAATAAGCGAAATATCTTTCAGACCCGAAAGTGCCATTGAGAGTGTCCTGGGAATCGGAGTTGCCGTAAGAGACAAAACATCAATTGATTTTTTAAGAATTTTTATTTGTTCTTTCTGCCTGACTCCAAAACGATGTTCTTCATCAATAATTAAGAGTCCAAGATTTTTAAATTTAACATCCTTCTGTAAAAGGCGATGTGTACCTATTACAATATCTATAACTCCATGTTTTATATCTTCTATAATTTTTTTCTGGTTTCTTTTTGATTGGAATCTCGTAAGTACTGCTATATTTATTGGAAATGATTTCAATCTCTCCATAAAAACATTGTAGTGTTGTTCTGCAAGAACAGTTGTTGGAACAAGAACTGCTGTTTGTTTTGAATTTATAGCACATTTAAATGCAGCACGAATCGCAACTTCTGTTTTTCCAAAGCCAACATCTCCAAGAATAAGACGGTCCATTGGATAATGGCTTGCCATATCATTTTTAACTTCTTCAATTGCTTTAATCTGGTCAGGTGTTTCTGTGTAAATAAAGGAGTCTGCCAGGACCTTTTCAAATTCGGTATCTTCTGAAAAACTATATCCTTGAATTGATTTTCTTTCTGTATAAAGTTGATAGAGTTCTTTGGCAAGACTTCCTGCAGACTCTTTTGCACGAATTTTTGCTCTTTCCCAGAGTGCACTGTCAAGTGAATATAATTTTGGTCTTTTTCCTTCAATCCCTATATATTTTTGAACTTTATGAAAATCGCTAACAGGAACATAAAGCTTGTCTTTCCATTTATACTCTATCTGTAGATATTCAGAAGTGTTATCTCCAATAGTTATTTGCTTTAATCCACAGAATTTTCCTATCCCATATTTTTCGTGAACAACATAATCTCCCTGAGAGATTTCCCACAGCCCTTCAAGTGTTCTTCCTAATTTAAATTTTGGTAGTTGAGAGTACTTTAAGAACCTACCAAAGATTTCATTATATGTTATAAAAACCAACTTGCTCATAGGTGAATAAAAACCTGAATGTAATTTTCCTATGAAGAATTTGAACTTATCTGGTTGTTGGTTATTTTCTTCAAGAATATCAAGTAATCTTTCCTGCTCTCCAATGTTTTCAGAAAAAAAGACAATTTCATATTTTTGTCTCTGGAAATTTTTTAATTCTTCAACAAAAAGTTTTATGTTTTTTTGGAAATTTATATTTGGAAAATAATTTTCCAGGTGTATATCTTCTGCTTTAAGTAAACAGACCTCTTTCTTGATATAATCTTTTAATAGTCCATCTGTATTGTATTCTTTTGCAGGCAAAACAATACATTCGTAAACAAGAGTTTTAGACTTTTGTGTGACTATATCAAATTCTTTAATTGTTTCAATCTCGTTTTCATTAAAAACAATTCTATAAGGATTTTCTGACTGAGCTGACCATATATCAAGAATTTCTCCACGGATAGCATATTGTGAAATATCATCTACAAACTCAGTTCTTGTATAACCAATATTTTGAAGAAAATCAACAATTTTTTCTCTGGTATAGTTTTTACCAATAACAAAAGTCAATGTTTCAAATTTTTCTCTGGATATTGTTTTTTTGTGTAGTGAATTCTTGGTTGTTAATAATAAATATTTTGATAGGTTTTTGTTCAGAAGTGAAAAAAGAGTGTTAATTCGTTGTGTTTCTTCATTTTCAGGGAATATAAAGACTGCAGGTCTGATATTGAAATATTCTCCTATTGCCACTAAATTTTCACTGAAAACATCTATCTCTTCGTCTGAAGAAAATTCTATAATGCAGGATTTATCTTTGAGATAAAAATTATTAAAAATATAAAAACTTTTTGCTCCAGAAGTTTCATACCAATTTTTATATGACATATCTTATAGGACTTACTTTAAACTGCCTCTGCATACTTTAACACACATACCACAAATCATCTGACTGATATTTCTTGTCTTTTGAAATTCTTTTAATTTTGCAATACATAGGTCTTTTTTAAAATTTTCTACTGAATCAGATATAGCATCTGCAGGACAAACAGTTATGCATGCTTTACATTCTCCACAGGAGGCAGTTTGTTTTTTTAACTCAATTTCAAATGGAAAGTCAGTAAGTATTGTTGTATATCTTACCTGTGAACCAAATTGGTTATTCACAGTAAGATTGTTTCTACCTCGCCAGCCAAGACCAGCAAGTTCTGCTATTTTTCTGTGTGAAACACTTGCTTTCATATTTTCCCAGTTAACAACCTGAGAAGCAGGTATTGGCATTGCTTTATATCCTTCTGAATTAATAATTCCTGCTATTTGAAGTGCAACTGTGTCAAGTAAAACATTTACTCTTTGATAGTGAAAATAATATATTTGATTTGGGCCATCAATAAGTGTATCAAGAATTTTCTGACTTAGCCTGTAGCCAATTGAGATAGCATAATTCAGGTCAGATATAACTTCTTCTGGTAAAAGAAATTCATTTTTTATTTCTCTTATATCTGCAACTCCAAAAAGTGCTAAACCGTTTTTTAATACAAATTTATTTAAGAGGTCTTTCATGTGATGATTTTTTATAGTTATATCTGCTTATTTACCATTTTGTCTGATAAATCAGGCAAACCCTTCAACTAAAGTTGGGTAGAAATTTAGCGCTACCTATTCACAGACCTCAAAATATTTAATTGTTCCTGAGCAAAATTGTTCTGTGGGTCAATTTGAAGAACTCTCTCAAATGTTTCCTGTGCATCCTTAAGTTCATTTTTCTTTATGTATACAAGACCAAGATTAATTAAGGCGGACAAATTATCCTTAGATATTTTCAGCGATTCCTTATATTCATCTATTGCTTCATCCAATTCTCCAAGTGTAAAAAGTGCATTAGCCAGATAAAAATGTGACTTAAAGCTGTTAGGAAAATTTTTTACCAATTTTCTACTTAAGTTTAATACTTCTTTCCAGTTTTGTTTCTGAATATTCTCTTCAGTTAATTTTAGAATTCTTTCATATTCAAAAAAAAGGTCATCTTTTATTCCTGCTTTATTAAGTGCTACCTTAAGGTTGTGTTTTGCAACTTCAAAATCAGGATTAATCTGCAAGGCCTTTCTGTAACATTCAACTGCTTTCAAATCATTACCATTTTTCGTATATACATATCCCAGTGCATTCCAGAAATCAATATTTTCAGGGAAAAAGAAAACTGCCTGATTAAATAATTTTTCTGCACTTTCTAGGTATTTGTCAATATTGCTTAAGAAAATATTTCCAAGTGCATGATATGCATCCTTAGATGTAGGATTTATAAAAAGTGACTGAGTATAGTTATAAATTGCATTTTTAATATCATTTTTCTGTGCATAAACAGTAGCAAGATTAAAATGTATCTCATCATATCCACAATTTGCACAAAGTGCTTGATAATATGCCCATATCGCTTTATCTCTTTGAGCAGTTCTTGCATAACAGTTTGCAAGTTCATATTCGCTATTTACTTCTCTATTGTGGTGATGTGCTTTCTCTAGATACCGTATTGCTAACTGGACATCTCCTTTTTTTGAGAGTTTAAATCCCTTAAAATAGTTAATTTCACCTGCAAAAAAATGATACCATCTATAAATCAAAAAAGAGAAAAATATAATGAGTAAAAAAAGTAGAAACTTTGAAACTTTAGTCAAATTATATTGATAAACTTTTCTTGTTTCATCAAATCCTGCAAGCATTCCAATATTCCACCAGAACAGAAAAGCAGGTACACAAAACTGGGTCGAAACATTTCCAAAAACATTGTCAAAAAACATTCCCAATGTTCCTGCTATAATTGCAACTCCTATAAATTTTTTTTCATCTTGAAAGTTTTTAGCAAGCTTTAACCCATAGACAACAAAAGTTATCAAAAACCATAAATATAAGCCAAGTCCTATGGTCCCTACCTGTGACCAGTATTCAAATATTTCATTGTGAGCATTATTTGCATGTGTTCTAAAACCTCTGTAAAGTTCAATAAAAAGTCCTTTATTTTGATAAAAAGGATAGAAAAGTTCAAATAGTCCCCAACCCTTACCAAACAATGGCTTTTCTTTTACCATCTGCCAGGAGCTTGCCCAGATTAAAATTCTTTGGTGTATTGGTCCATAAGATTTTTCTCTTACTGATTTTATTTCAATAATTCTTGATAAAGTTGTCATATTGCCACCTTTACTTTTTGGCCAGAAGACAAAAAATAAAACAAAAATAATAAATATTGCAAAAATCCATTTTTTTTCTTTGAAAAGAATTTGTTTTTCTTTAGAAAATAGATATAACAATAAAGTTAGAATTGCTGTAAAAAGTCCTACCCATGAGGACCTTGTCAGAGTTGCAAGAAGTGAAGAAAAATAAACTATCAGAAGTATTAAATAAGTTATTTTTTTATTTTTACTGAGAAGATAATAAACCATTATCAGAGGAAAAAGAATAACAAGATACGAAGACATAAAATTTGGATTACCAAATGTTGAGACAGGTCTACCACCAAATGGATTTAACTCACGAGGCCAGACAAGTTCAATACCAAAATATTGCAAAATGCCATAACTTGCAGCAATAAAACCGACAAAAAAAAGAACTTTAATACAAGAGAAATAAAAATC
>FWPU01011928.1_pt1 | contig 11807 bp, 7 predicted proteins | sample 2228361 | NCBI WGS metagenome assembly FWPU01 (sample SAMEA103939777, study PRJEB20133) | metagenome | reverse complement strand
CGGAGGCGGAGCGCTCCCGCCCCCGCGGCTTTCCGCGCGCGCGCTCGCGCGGCTCGTGGAGCTTCTCGGGCGCGAAAACGTCTCCACGGCCCCCGCCGAGCGGATCGCGTACTCCCAGGATCGCTGGTCCCTCGCGCTCATCGAGATGCGCGCGGGAGAGATCGCGCACCCGCCCGACGCCGTCGTCTGGCCCGAGCGCACGGAGCACGTGCGCGCGGTGCTCGCGCTCGCCGCGCGCGAGGGGTTCGCCGTCGTCCCCTACGGCGGGGGAAGCGGCGTCTGCGGCGGCACGGTGCCCGTGCGCGGCGGGGTCGTCCTCGACCTCAAGAAGATGAACCGCCTGCTCGCGGTGCGCGACGAGGCGCTCCTCTGCGAGGCGGAGGCGGGGATCCTGGGCCAGCACCTCGAGGACGCGCTCAATCGCCGCGGCTATACGCTCGGGCACTTTCCGTCGTCGATCTACTGTTCGACCCTCGGAGGCTGGATCGCCGCGCGCTCCGCGGGGCAGGCCTCAACGAAGTACGGCGCCATCGAGCACCTCTGCGCGGGGCTGGAGGTCGTGCTTCCGGGCGGAGAGCTTGGCCTGCTCAAGCCCGTTCCGCGGACGGCCGCGGGCCCCGACTGGCGGCACCTCGTGATCGGGAGCGAGGGCACGCTCGGCGTCGTCACGCGCGCGTGGCTGCGCGTATCTCCGCTCCCGGAGGCGCGCCGCTTCCTCTCCTTCCGCTTCCCGTCCGTGGCGGCGGGGGTGCGCGCGATCCGGCGAGTCCTCAGGCGCGGGCTGCGGCCCGCCGTGGTGCGGCTCTACGATCCGCTCGATACGCTCGTGGGCGTCTCGGGCGGAAGGAAGGGGGCGGAGACGGCGCTCGACGCGCTTTCCGCGGAAGCCTTGGAGCGCGCGAAGCTCCTCGTGCTCGCGCACCCCGAGTGGGCGCGCGCCGCGGAGCGCTTCGCGGGCGGCGGCTGCCATTCGGTCTTCGTGTGCGAGGGGGACCGCGACCTCGTCGCGCTCGAGGCGCGCGCGCTGGAGGAGGAGGCGCGGGCCGCCGGCGCGGAGGCGCGCGGCCCGGAGCCGGCCGAGCACTGGTTCCGCCACCGCTACGACATCTCGTACAAGGGCGCGCCGCTCTTCCGCGAGGGCGCCTTCGTCGACACCATGGAGGTCGCCGCGCCCTGGGATCTCGTCCTCCCGCTCTACGAGCGCGTGCGCGCGGCCCTCGCGGAGCGGGCGCTCGCGCTCGCGCACTTCTCGCACGCGTACGCGGACGGCTGCTCGATCTACTTCACCTTCGCGGCGCTCCCGCCCGGAGACGCCGAATCGCGCGCCGTCTACAGCGCGTGCTGGGAGGCGGGCATGGAGGCCACGCTGGAGGTGGGCGGCACGATCACGCACCACCACGGGGTGGGGCTCCTCAAGGCGCCGTGGATGCGCGGCGAGTGGGGCCCCTTCCTCGACGTCTATCGCGCGCTCAAGCGCGGGATCGATCCGGGCGCGACGCTGAACCCGGGGAAGATGGGGCTCGAATAGCGCATGGGCGCTCCCGCGCGTATTCTCCCACTCGCCCCGTACGAGCGCACGATCGGCGACTGCGCCTTCTGCCCGAAGATGTGCCGGTTCGCCTGCCCCGTCGCGGAGGCGGAAGCGAGCGAGGCCGCGACGCCCGCCTGGAAGGGGGCGCTGATCCGGCTTTGGGCGGAGGGGCGGCTCCCGCTCGCGGGCGCGGTCGCGGAGGCCGCGTACAAGTGCACGGATTGCCTCCTCCAGCGGACGTTCTGCGCGCACGGGCACGAGACCCCCGCGGCGTACGCGGCGGTGCGCGCGCGCGCGGTCGCCGAGGGCGCCGCCCCCGAACGCGCGCGCACCTTTGTTGAGCGCGTGCGGCGGCTCGGGAACCCGTTCGAGGCGGCGCTCGATCGGAAGCTCGCGGGGGCGCTTCCGCCCGGGACGCCGCTTCTCGAGGCGGGCGCGCGCGCGGACCTCGTCTTCTTCCCCGGGTGCGCCGCCGTGGCGCGCGCCCCCGATGCGGCGCGCGATGCGGCCGCGGTCCTCGCGCGCGTCGAGTCGCTCGCCCGCGCGCGCCCGGAGGGCCGCGTGCCGTGCTCCGCCGCCGGGGCGGGCTGCTGCGGGCTCCCGCTCTTTGCGGCCGGTGACCTCGAGGGATTCCGCGCCTTCGCCGAGCGGCTCGCCCCTGCGCTCTCGCGCGCCCGCGAGATCGCGGTCCTCGATCCGGGCTGCGCCTACGCGATCGACGTCCTCTGGCGCGAGCACGCGGGGATCGAGCTTCCGGCGCGCGTCGTCACGCTCGCGGAGCGGCTTGCCGCCCGGCTCGACCACGTGCGCGCCGCGATCGTTCGCCCGGCGCGCGGCGCCTTCGCCTACCACGACCCGTGCTTCCTCGGGCGACGCCGCGGCGTCTACGAAGCGCCGCGCGCGCTCCTCGCTCTCGCCTTGGGAGGCCGCCCCCCGGTGGAGCTTCCCAGCGCGCGCGAGGCCGCGTGGTGCTCGGGCGCGGGCGGACCCTACGCGAAGCTCTGGCCCGACCGCGCGGCGCGAATCCGCGCGCGGCGGATCGCGGAGTTCCGCGAGACGGGCGCGGCGAGCCTCGCCACAGCGTGCCCATCCTGCGTGCGTGCCTTTCGCAAGGATCTGCTCCCGGGCGCGGTGAAGGACATCGCGTCCGTGCTCGCGGAAGCCATGGCGCTCGCGCCCTGAGCGCGATTCGGACGCCGGCGCGTCCGGACCTCCCCGGGTGCGTGGCGCCCGCGCCGGGCTACGCCTCGCCGTCCACGCGCGGGATCCGGACGACCGGTCCCGGCTCGATTGAAAGGCGCGCGATTCCGCGGAAGATCTCGCCGTCGATCACCGGGTTGAGGAGCTCCCTTCCGAGCGCCTCGACTTCGACGCGCGTGGCGGGGGCGTCGATGATCCCGTGGCCCATGGGAGTTCCGCGGAAGAGGTTCGGGACGGCCCGCACCACGTCGAGCATGGAGGGATTGCCGGCCATGACGTGGAGCTTGCCTCCGCCCGCGTACGGGAAGAGCCGCACCACGCCGCCGATGTCCGCGAAAAAGGCGCCGGCGTTAAGCGCGCGCCAGTGCTCGCCGGGAAGGAGCCGCCCGTCGACGCGCACGCGGGCGTGCTGCGGCCGGAGCAGCTCCTGCGCGTACGCGCGCCATGCCCGCGGGATCCCCGGCAGCCACGAGAGACCCGGGGCGTTGAGCGCGATCGAGCCGATTCCCTTCGCGATCACTTCGAGCACCGTGCGGGGCCCCGGCAGCGGGTCGAGGTAGTACTTGTCGAAGAAGCGCTGCCCGATTCCGGCGATCGCGGCGAGGAACCCGAGTCGCTCGAAGGGGACCTCGCGCCCGCCGGGCTCGACGCGCACCCCGGCCATGACGAACGTGGGGACTTCCTCGACGGCGATCGGCGCGCCCTCGCGCTCGGCGCGCACCAGGCGCGCGAGGATCTCGTTCGCCTCGCCGCGGATCCCAACCTTCTTCGCGACGAAGTCGATCGTGCCGCCGTTGGTGGGGACGATGAGGGGGAGGTCGCTCGCGCCGCCCGAGTCCCGGAGCGCGTCCCGCACCTCGTTGACGAGCCAGTGGAGCGCCCCATCGCCTCCGTCGGAGACCCAGTAGCGGACGGCGCTCCCGCGGAACTCCTCCACGGCCGGGCGGATCTCGTCGATCGAACGGGTCTCGCGCACCACGCCGAGATCGCCGACGATGCGCTGGAGCTCTTCCCGCCGCCCGGCGCGCGCGCGGTTCTTCTTCGAATGGGGGTTCGTGATCACCCCGATCGGGATCGCTCGGCGTTGCATGGAGTCCCCTGTCCGGCGCGCGGCGTGTCCCCCTGGCCGGAAGCAAGCATTATAATCCTGGCTTTCTCCCGCGCAACTGTCCGTGCGGTTGGGCGGTTCGGCGGTTCGGTTGGCGCGGGCAGCCGCGGGCGGCGGGGACAGGTGCGGGCGAGGGGAGCGGGCCCGGAGGCGCTGCCCGAGGGCTCTCGGACCCGCGGGCGAAGGCTCTCGGAGCTCGGGGGGCTCGGGGCCCCGCGGGCGAAGGCTTTTCGGGGGCCCGGGGGGCTCGCGAAGGCGGCGGATGCTCGGGCGTCGCGGGACGTCACAGGCAGCAAAGGACGTTCCGCGATTGTGGCGATTGCGGCGCCCGCGTAGACAATCTTTCGCCGCGGGTGTATGATTCACGCCTGTTCGCGTTTCGGGCCGCAGGAACGGAGAGGAGAATGACGGCCTTCAAGGAGCGCCAGCTCGGCGACTTCATCCTCGAAAAGAAGCTCGGCCAGGGGGGGATGGGCGAGGTCTACAAGGCGCGCCAGATCTCGCTCGACCGGGTGGTGGCCGTGAAGATCCTTCCCCGCTCGCTCGCCGCCCAGGAGAACTTCATCGAGCGCTTCCAGCGCGAGGCGAAGGCGGCCGCGAACCTCATCCACCCCAACGTGATTCAGATCTACTCCATCGGCGTCGAGGGCGGCGTTCCCTACTTCGCCATGGAGTACGTCGAGGGCGAGGACCTCCAGCAGCGCATGAAGCGCCTCGGCCGCCTCTCCTTCGAGGACACGGTCGAGATCGTCGCGGGGGTGGCGAACGCGCTCGCCTGCGCGTACGAGAAGGGGATCGTCCACCGCGACATCAAGCCCTCGAACATCATGATCGACAAGAACGGGGTCGTGAAGGTCATGGATTTCGGCCTCGCCAAGGCGACGCAGGACGGCGGGTCGAACCTGACGCAGTCCGGCCTCATCATGGGGACCCCGAACTACATCAGCCCCGAGCAGGGAAAGGGCGAGCCCATCGATTGCCGCAGCGACATCTACTCGCTCGGGGTCGTCTTTTACGAGCTGCTGACGGGCGCGCTTCCGTTCCGCGCGGACACGCCGGCGGCGCTCATCTACAAGCATGCCTTCGAGCAGCCCGAGCCGCCCACGTCGCTCACCCCGGACGTCCCGCCGTTTCTGGAGGAGATCTGCCTCCGGATGATGGCGAAGGACCCGAAGGACCGGTATCCGAACCCGAAGGCGCTGCTCGCCGACCTCAATGAGTTCCGCCGCAACGCCGAATACTACCTTCGCGGCGGGCGGCGCCGCGGGCCGGCGGTCCCGGGCGGGTCGGGAATCGGGAGCGGCGTCGTTCCGGCGGCGCCCTCGGCCACCGGGAGCGGGAGCTCGCGGGGCGTCGCCACGTCCGCCGGGCCCGGCATGGGCACGTCCACCTTCAAGCGCGCCGACACGGTCGCGGAGACGGGCGGCACGGCCGGGCAGCAGACGATCGTCGAGGCCGCCCCGTCCGAGCGACCCCGCGGGGGCGCCGTGAAGGTGGTGGCCGGGGTGGCGATCGTGGCCGCGCTCGCCGGAGCGGGGTGGTACGTGCTCCCGGCGCTCACGGGCGCCGGCGGCGCGACGGGGCGCGCGGGCGGCGGAATCCTTCCGATCGCGAAGACCCGCGGCAAGGTAATCTTGCCGCTCTCCAAGCTGGAGGGGCGCGTCCCGAAGGGCGTGGACGGCAGCATCCAGATGGGGATCTCCGAGACGTACCTCACCTACCGCGACGTGGAGGTCGAGCCCGGCGAGTACGTTCTAATCTTCAAGAAGAAGGGCTATCAGCCGCTCATCCGCAAGTACTCTGTGGGGGCGGACGGGCGCGTGGACCCGCCGCTCGAATCGATCCGATTCGAGTTCGAGCCCACCGAGGAGCTGAATAGCCTCTTCGCGCGCGCAGAGCGCGCCTTCGAGCAGAAGCAATACCGCGAGGCGATCGCGCACCTGCGCAGCATCATGGACACGGCCCCCGACTATCCGGGCGCGCAGGCGCTACTCGACACGTGCCGCAAGTTCCTGGAGGAGTTCCAGGCGCTCTTCAAGCGGGGGCAGCTCCTCTCGCGGGAGCGGCGCTGGAAGGACGCGATCGACGTGCTGCGCCGGATTCCGGAGACCGCCGAGGAGTACCCGCTCGCGCAGTCCATGATCCGCGAGGCGGAGTTCGCGATCGCGCGCCTCAAGCAGGCGCAGGAGACGTTCGATCGCCAGCTGGCCGAGGGGCTTTTCGCCGACGCGCGCGGGGCGGTGGGGCAGATTCGCGACCTCTCGCCGATCGACGATCTCGCCGCCGACCAGGCGGAGGCGCGCGTGCGCGAGGCGGAGCGGCTCTGGGTGGAGGCGCAGCGGGAGTTCGAGACCCGCCAGTACGAACAGGCGCGCGAGCGGCTGGAGGCGCTCCTCAAGCTCTGTCCGCGCCACGCCCAGGCGACGCGCTATCTCGCGGAGGTGCGCGAGAAGCTCGAGGCGAAGCTCGGCGCCGAGCAGCGGCTCGCGGCGGCGCTGGACGCCGGCGAAAAGGCCTTCGCGGCCGGCGACTACGCGCGCGCCTCCGCCGAGGCCGACCGCGCGCTTCTCGTCGAGCCGGGGAGCCGCCTCGCGGCCGACCTGAAGGAGCGCGCGCAGGCGAAGATGGTCGAGGTGGAGATCGCGGCGGAGATCGCGCGCCTGGACGGGTACTTCCGCGAGAAGAAGCTCTTCAACCTGCTCGAGCGGGTCGACTCCTCCGATCGCAAGGCGTACGAGGCGCTCCAGGCGGACCTCCAGGCGTTCTTCGCGGCGCCGATCGTGGTCCGCGAGGCGAAGCACGAGGGCTTCAAGGTCGCCATGGACGGCCCCGAGCGCGCCACCGTGGAGACCACGTGGGCGCTCGTGCTGGAGTTCCCGGAGGTGCGCGGCGCGCAGCCGCCCGTAGGGGCGGAGCGGGAAGTGCGCATTCCGCAGCGCATCCGGCTGCGAAAGGGGAGCGCCGGGTGGGTCTTCGTCTCGTTCGAGCAGACGGGCGAAAAAGTGATCCGGTGAGGGGACGCATTCCATGACCGAGGCAAGAGGGTTCGTGCGCGCGGCGCTGGCGCTCGCGGCGTTGGCGCTCGTGGCGGGCGGGGGCGCCGGCGCCGCGCTCGCGCAGCAGGCGGACAGGCGCGTGAAGGCCCACGTCTACGACGTGCAGGGCGACATCGTGATCCTCGACGCGGGCCGCGATGCCGGCGTCACGCCGCGGCTGGTCTTCGACGTCTACATGCCCGCCAAAGTCGTTCGCCTCCCCATGACGTCGGAGGTGGCGTACGTCCCCGAGCGCGTGGTCGCGCAGCTCGTGGTGGTGGACATGGACCCGCGCACGTCGCGCGCGAAGATCATGCCGCCCGCCCCCGGCCAGCCCGCCCCAACCGTCGAGAAGGGCGCCTTCGCCGTTTCGAATCCGACCGCGATCGCACGCAACATCGCCCCGGACGTGAAGTCGCTTTCGGCCAACCCGCCGCGCACCGAATTCGGGCGCCCGGTCGTGATCCGGGCGGACTGGACGGACGAGAAGGAGGACATCGTCTGCTTCGAGTGGCAGGCGAGCGGCGGCGTCCTCTCGTACGAGCGCTCGGCCACGGGCGAGGTGACGTGGACCCCGCCCGTCCAGAAGGGGACCTACCGGATCACGGCGGTGGCGGTCGACACCGCGGGGAACCGCACGCCGCGCACCATCGACGTGGAGAGCGCGGGGCTCACATCGCTCGGAAAGAACGTCTACGAGGCGCGGCGCATCCTCGCCGACCACCGGCAGGCGTTCTCCGTCTGCCGCGACATCGCGTTCGACGAGCAGAACGCCGCGTTCGTCGTCGATTCCTACGACGGGCGGCTCGTCCAGCTCACGAGCGGCTGGGACGTCGCTATGAAGACCGACGAGGCGAAGGTGAAGCTCGACCTCGACCGGATCGTCGTGCGCGGCGGTGATCTCTATGCGACGGATCTCTACGCGAAGCGCGGCGTGCGCATAAGGATCGGCCCGAAGATGTTCCAGGAGCAGCCGGCCGTCTCGTACGGCGGAGAAGGAGTCGGCAACGGGCAGTTCGAGGTCCCGATCGACGTCGCGGTGGACGCGGCCGGGCAGGTCTACATCCTCGACGCCAGCGAGCGCCGCCCCGCCGTCCAGGTCTTCGCGAACGATGGGCAATTCATCGCGTCGTTCGGGTCGCTCGGGAAGGGCGAAGGACAGCTCGGAAAGCCCGTCGCCATCGCCGCCGCGCACGACGGGACCATCTACGTGCTCGACGACGCGCGCAAGCGGGTGCTCCGGTACCGCGACCTGCGCTTCGCCGGGGAGTTCGAGGCGGGCGGCCAGACCGACGCGCTGCTCGACCTCAAGGTGGATCCGCTCTCCGGGCGCGTGTGCGTGCTCGAGGGAAAGAGCGGCCAGATCCGCTCGTTCGACGCGTCCGGCCGGCCCATCGAGAGGACGTTCGGGCAGGCGGGCGAGGCGCTCGGGCTCGGAATCATGAACAGGCCGAAGCGGCTCCGCTTCGATCGCACGGGCGAGCTCTACGTGATCGCGAGCGAGGGGAAGGTCATCCACCGCTGCGATCCTCGGGCCGGAGAGGAGCTCGCGCGCTGGGGCGGAATCGACTTCACGGGCGCGCGGCGGATCGCGGCGGGGCCGACCGGCGACGTGGCACTCATCCTCCCGGGGCGCTCGCTGGTCGTGAACCTCGACCGGCGCGGGTGGGTGAAGGCGATCTTCGGCGGCGAGGGGCGCGACCCCGGGAAGCTCCTCGATCCGCTCGCGCTGGCGGTCGGCCCGAACGGGGAGATCGCGGTGCTGGATGCGGATCGGCAAGATATCCAGGTGTTCAGCGCGCGCGGCGCGCTCATTCGCGCGATCGGAAAGCCGGGAAAAAGCGAGCGCGAGATCTCGTCCCCGCTCGACCTCGCGACCGACCCGAACCGGCGGTTCCTCGCCGTGCTGGAGTCGCGCTCGACGCACAACATGAAGGTCTACGACTGGGAGGGAAACCTGCGCGCGGCAGTTCCGGGGGTGAGCGACTATCTCTCCGACGCGACGCGGATCGCCATGACGGCGGCCGGCTACGTGCACGTGGCGCTCGACGACGGAAACGTCGCTCCCTTCGACTGCTCCACCGTGCTCGCGCGGGGGACGCACATCGACCAGAGCGGGGCGAACGCCCTCGCGAAGGACAAGTGGAAGATGCGCGACATCGACGAACCGAGCGCGCTCCACGTCTCGAACCTGGCGCTCCTCTTCGCCGTCGCGCCGAAGAGCTTCGTGCAGGTCCTCGACCTTTCCAAGGCGGGGGCGTACTTCGCGCAGATCAAGGACGCGAAGGCGTGCCCGAGCCCCATGGACGTCTCGGCCGACGACTACGACCGCGTCTACGTGTGGGACTACGCAAACGGGCGGGTCGTGCAGTTCGGGCGGTGAGGGCCGCGAGCCTCTGGGCGGCGCGGCGCGGCTGCGCGTGATTGAAGGCGGCGCGGCGCGGCTGCGGGTGACGGAGGACGACGCGGGGCGGCGGCTCGACGCCCTCGTCCGGCGGCGGTTCGGGCTGCCGCGATCGCTCGCCATGAAGCTCATCCGCACGGGCGCCGTGCGCGTGAACGGGCGGCGCGCGGAGCCCTCCCGTGCGGTCGCGATCGGGGACGAGGTCGAGGTGCGCGGACTGCGCGAGCGGGCGCGGGCGCGGCCGGCGGCGGCGCATGCGGGGCTGGCGGCGCGCGCGGCCGCGAGGCCGGACGGAGGGGCGCGGGCGCTTCCGGGGGCGATCCTCTTCGAGGACGCGGACCTCGTCGTCTTCGACAAGCCCGCCGGGCTCGTCGCCCACGCGGGGACGGGGCACGAGCGCGGGGCGGCGGAGATCCTCGTCGAGGACTACCTCGGGATCCGCGAGACGGAGCCCGGCGCCTCGCGCCCGGCGCTCGTGCACCGGCTGGACCGCGACACGTCGGGGCTCCTCATTTTGGCGAAAACTCAGCTTGCACTACGCAGGCTCAATGCAGCGCTGCGGAGCGGCGAAGTGCGCAAGGCGTACGTGGCGCTCGTGCGCGGGGTGCCCGAGCCGCCCGAGGGCGAGATCCGCGCGGCGCTCCTCAAGGCGCGCGACGCGCCGGGGGGGCCGGAGCGCATGCGCGTCGTGGCGGAGGCGGCGGGGCTTCCCGCGCTGACGCGCTACCGCGTGCGGCGCGCCGTCGCGGGCGGGCGGGCGGCGCTCGTCGACCTCGACCTCGCCACCGGGCGCACCCACCAGCTCCGCGCGCACCTCGCGTGGAAGGGGCACCCGATCGCGCTCGACCGCAAGTACGGGGACCCGCGCTTCAACGCGGAGATCGCGGCGCGCGCGGGGCTCGGGCGGCTCTTCCTCCACGCGGGGTCGCTGCGCTTTCGCCACCCGCGCACGGGGGAGATCGTGCGCGTGGAGGCGCCCCTCGCGCGCGACCTGGCGGAGGCGCTGCGGAGGCTCGATCCGGAGCGCCAGGCGGACGGCGGCGCGTGATTGCGGCGTCCCCCGGGGCGCCTCGAGCGGGCGCCCCTGGGCATGGGGAGGTCACTCGATCGAGGTCGGCCGCGCGCCCGCCGCTCCGGCGGCGATGGCGGGAAGGGCGTCCGCGACGGCTTCCCGGAGCGCAAGCCGCAGCGCGCGCTCGAAGGGATCGTCCGCCCCGAGCGTGAACGCGTAGCCGCGGGCCGGATGGAAGGAAAGGCCGCTGCCCTCCGCGCGGGCCTCGCTCTCGTGCTCGCTCCCGGCGACGGCGCGGGCGGGGGAGGCGCGCCCCACGAAGAGGGCGCGCAGGCGGACGCGGCCGCGGCGCGAGCCGCCGCCGAAGGCGCCCTCCTCGGCGGTTGCGCCGAAATCGAGCACCTCGATGTCGAGCGCGAGCGGCGGCTCGGGGGCGCCCTCGGCGAGAAAGTAGGCGTCCCGGATCGCGCGCCCCGAAGGTGCCCGCGCGCGGAGGGCGGGCGGGAGCGCCGTGCGCGCCTCGAGGAGCGTGCGGCGCGCGGCGTAGAGCGCCACCTTCTGCTCGCGGTCGAGGCGAAACAGGTCTGCGACCTCTTCCTGCGCCCCGAAGCGGACGAGCTGGAGGTCGAGCAGGTCCGGAGAAAGGCGGCGCGCCTCGAAGGCGTGCGCCTCGGCGCGCGCCGCCCAGAGAGCGGGCGAGGCCGCCGCGTCGAAGCCGAGCGCGCGCAGCTCGTCGACGGCCGTGAAGGCGGTCTTGAAGTACGCGTCGTAGAGCGTGAACTCCGCCACCTGCGTACCGTCGACCAGGGCCGGCGCGACCACGGACGCCCGCGGCCCGCCCGCGGCGAGCGCGCGCGGGCCGACCGCGCGCTCGTGCCGTGGGCCGTCGCGGAGACGCTCCGCTGGGAGACGTCGGTCCTCTTCGTCAGCCGCGAGACGACGCGGCCGACCACGATCCGGGACCAGCCGATCGGGGCCGGCGAGATGGTGTCCGTGAAATGGTGTCCGTGATCCTCGCGTCCGCGAACCAGGACGAGGGCCCACTACCCCGATCCCGACCGGTACGATCTCGACCGCCGCGCCGACGACTTCCTCTCCTTCGGCTTCGGCCGCCATCACGGCCTCGGCTACCACCTGGCGAACCTGGAGGCGCGGATGGCGCTCGCGGCGCTCCTCGACCGCGTCCCGAACCTGCGGCTCGACCCGGACGCCGACCCGCCGCGGATCACGGGCCTGGCCTTCCGCTCGCCGAAGCGCCTCGACGTCCGTCTCGACTGACGCTAGCGGACGATCGCGAACGGCCGGCTCACGGCCTCCCCGTACTGGATCGCCTCGCCGTCCGCGGCGTTCGGCGGGTTCTGGCTCCACACCCGCACGCGGACGCGCGCCTGGTCGGTCACGGCCGACGCCGGCACCCGCCAGCGGTAGCGCGAGCGCCGGGCGGGGATCGGCCCCGCGACGTACTCCCAGCTCGCGCCGCCGTCGCGCGAGAAGGCGATCTCCTGGTACCGGAGCAG
>FWPU01002969.1_pt1 | contig 11808 bp, 11 predicted proteins | sample 2228361 | NCBI WGS metagenome assembly FWPU01 (sample SAMEA103939777, study PRJEB20133) | metagenome | reverse complement strand
CTTTCTGTCAACGCCGCTTGCTTGTACTGTATCGCCTTGACCACCTCATTACCCCGTTCCTATCTGAAAGACGCTGATCTCATCCTCGAAACCATACACGATGTGCGAAAGGTCCTCTGTGATTCAGCATAAGAGGATACGACGGATATGTCTCATATCTGGAGGCGGCCTTGGTGATCTTGTGGCACTCCTGCCGGCACTCCACGTGCTCCGCCAGACGTGTTGCGATGCCCATATCGAGATGATTGGCATCTCCTCGTGGCTTCCCTTGCTAGAGGAGCGGGGCTATATCGATAGAGGCCTTTCCATCGACGATGTGCCTCTGTATCTGCTGTTCAGATCCACAGGTATAGGCGCGGACGAACCTTTTGCACGCTTCCTCAAGGGATTCGATCTCATTGTATCCTGGTTTGGCGACGAGGAAGGCCTACTGGATCGCAATTTAAAGGCCCTTCCAGGACCTTTGGCGTTTGTGTTCCCCTTTAGAGACCACGCCCGCTTCCCCGGCCACATCTCCGACTATTACCTTTCAACCGTGAAGTCTATGGGTATGAACGTAGAAAGGGCCTGCTATCGTATTCTTCCCTCGAGGCGACCCACGACGTTACACACCATCGTGCCCTCTGTCGCAGCCACACATCCTAAGGGCATCATCTGCATACATCCAGGCAGCGGCCTCCAAGCAAAGAACTGGCCCCTTGAAAACTTTATCACTGCCGCTCGGACACTTACCCAGCAGTCCGGTAGCGAAGTTGTCTTTGTAGTGGGCCCTGCAGAAAACAACCAGATCACCACTGCAACAATCACGGATGCCATGCCTTCAGCATTCGTTGTCCAGGAACCCCCTATTACGACCTTGGCCTCGCTCCTTGAGGCGTCCTCACTCTACCTGGGCAATGACTCTGGCCCAACGCACCTGGCTGCCTCGACTGGTACGCCCACGCTTGCTATCTTCGGGCCGACATCGACCATACGATGGGCCCCTCGGGGACAGCGGGTACACATCATGGCACTGGACGTCCCCTGTCGACCGTGCTCCACGACTGCGTCAAAGACGTGTTTCCAGAGGGTTTGTCTTACTGGGATCACCCCAACTGCTGTCGTGGAGGCAGCCTTATCCCTTATGGATCACGCAAGGTACCAGCCAGTGGCGAGCGATCACGAAGGATGGTTCCTTAAGAGGTAGAAAGACATCTGCCTACAACTGCAAGGGAGACACGGTACGCGCTTCACCACGTATCGTTATGTTCATAATGGCTCGCCGAAATAGACAAAGACAAAGGCTTCTCGGTTGATGTCAATGACAATGCGGGCACCTCTTGTTTCTGCGTACACCAGCCACGCTGGCTTTTCTTTGCCCCCACATTCCACAGGTGGGAAAAAGGTGCCTCGGGATCTATCGAACCAGGATACCAGCATCACATCGCGGGCGACCTCGCGGGCCTTTTCGTCAGCGATACACTTTGCTTTTTCCCAATCAAGGGTCTCATCTTCAACATTGACCTCGATTGGGTCAACGAGCATCTCGCGCCTGAGTGGTATACATGTCGCAGGCTGCTTCAATGACTGTTCTCCATTCGTCGTATCGTTCTGCATGCCTTTAGTTGTTGCTCCTTCCGAAAACAGGATGGCGTCTGCTACCGCTCCTCTACGAACCTGTAATCATCTAAGATCTTGTGGAGGCTCTCATAGTCAGGGTCCATACGAAAGTAAAAGAACTCTCGTTTGTAGTGTTCGATATCACCGTACATCACCTCCCATTCCCTGACCCTATTTTCTTCCTTGGCTATCACATAAGCATCGATAATAATCTGGATTTCTTTGAGCAGCCGTCTTCGGATTTTTCGATCGATTTCCCAGTATTGACGACATCCGACCGGAGCAGTTCTCTGAGCCTCTCTCAGTGCTTCTATCTCTTGGAGTAATCGTTTGTGAAGCCTTGATTTGATCTCAGGTTGAATATTCCAGAACCTCCCTTTTGGTCCTTTAGAGACCGTGAACATTCGCGCATAGAGGCGCTCGATCTCCTCCATGGCATGATCAACTTCTTGTCGTTCTGGAAGATGCCGTTTCATTCTGGTGTGCATACGCAAACGAAGTCTTATTTCCTTTGTCCCCTGTAATCGCACTTATACTAGTATTCTCGCCTCAAGAGGATCCCAAATCAAGAGACGATACAGTACACAGATAGACAGGGCCCTCGCCATAAAGGTGTCAACCAGTGACCTTTTAGCAGAACCTTGACTTTTGGCTGTGTTTTCACTAGAGCTTTTTCTTTCGGGGAGCACGTGTAGACCATGATGCCGCCCCAAGCCTTTCTCGTGAGTACTGGTGTAAGTGACCTTGTGACCTACATCCGGACACAGGGGAGCATTGCGATAGGGCATGAACAATGAAGCCTGATGAGATACTCCAGGAACTGGAGCAGATTGCAGAAAGAGTCGCTCTTCATGTGCACTACGAAGAAATGAAGGCCTTCGAGTTTATTGTGCAAGATGGCGGGTGCACGTTGCGTGGTGCTAACCATCTGTTCATAGACCGAAAACGGCCCACCAGGGAAAGGATCAACATCCTTGCCAGAGAGCTAAGAAAATGCAATCTCGAAGGTATTTACATACATCCCTATATCCGTGAAAAGATTTTGCAGCTAAGCAGTACCTCTCCGGAACCATCGGACACTACCCCCACTCCTAGCGGGAGATAACAGGAATTCACCCTCGTTGAAGCACAGCGTGAGGCACCATATGACTACTCCAGAAGCACTTGAACATCGGATCGCCAAGCTCAAGAAAATGCTCAAGGAACATACGACCACCGACAGCAAGGATCAGCTCGTACACATACGACGTCTTAGGAAACGTCTAAAGCGAGCTCAGAGAAAACTACGAAACCTCACACGTACCCAGGGCAGTGAAACGACCTGATACCCCCTTCCGTCGTGAGCCAATGAGCAGCTATCGGCTCAACATCCGTGGCCTTATTCGACAAAGGGGTCACCAGAGACGCGTTTTAAGACCGGTGATCGTTCATACGACTACCGCGGCTTCACAATCAAGGAAGGCTCTTCTGCCTCCTTCTTTTTTTTGAGCGCGAGCTGTTCGTCGATGCTTGCCTTTACTAGCTCAAAAAGAAAAGGCAACCTGGCAGGATCTGCGGATGGATCTGACAGATGCCGGGCGATCCGCACCGCCAGGTGGGCCTCGCGGACCGATCCGGTCTGATAAAAAATCCATGCCATCTCTTCCAGCCTCCGCTTCCATACGGCGCGCACAGGTCCAGCCGAAAAGATCTCTCGGGCTGCCTGCAGGTAGCAGGACTCCATGCGCTCCTTTTTCAGGTGCTGACTCGTTATGATTGGGCTCTCCTGGATCTCCTGGAGTTGCTCTGCGTATCGAGCAACCTCATCATTGCTGAGCGTCCACCCTCGAATAAAGTCATGCCGAAGAAGATGTTTCGTTTCACCCAAGCTGTCCTCTGCACCATCCGCTCCAGGAGAAACTACCGTGTAAATTGGCGTATCCGGCCTGCTGTTGGGGACCATTTCCTCGATGAGGTCTCTTAACAGCTCATACATCTCTGCAGCCGGATTCTTTTCCTTATTTGAAATCTTCTCGTAAGCCTCTTTGAGAAGAAAAGCGCAGTAGGCCGCATCGATATCTACAACAGGAACATCTCGTGTGCTCTTGATTTCTTCTCGGTACGAGAGGGCCTTCTTGCTACTTACCTGGTAACACTCAAGGACCAGCAGCCCCTCATGGTCATGAGTCACGCCCGTAACTACGAAGTATCCTTTCGGACGTCCAGGCCGTAATAACCATACGAACCGCCGTCCTGCATGGTCGAATATACTTACAAGACCATACGACTTGGGAGCTGGAGGAGGGGTCCATACGGGCCGACGATCTTCTAGCTCTTCTAGTGGAGGAATTGGAACACCTTTGCTCCGCAGGCTGTGAAGGGTCTTTTTTATATGTTTCCTGAGTGACTTGCTTTGTGTCCGTGCAAGCCATTGGATAAGCTTCTCTGCGGCCTGAGAACTTGTGTGCTGCCCTAGGACTCCAACAAGGTCTTTGTCAATGTCTTCATCAGTGCCAAAACAACCTTCCAAAAGCTCCATCGCTATATCAGGATGCATAGCCGTAGCATCCACTAGTATGCTGTACCTAAGATCAGGATCTGTACTGAGAAGTTCTTCTCTGACAAGCTGCCTGTCTCTGTCCTCAGAGGTGGAGTCAGCATGCCCATACACATCGACAAGTTTCTTGCAAAGTGCTTCTGCAGCCTTTACACGCATCTTCCGTTGTTCGTATTCCTGTGCAGTAATCTCGCCCTGCCTCCATAGCTCCAGTAGTATCTTCTGTCGTTCGGCAAGCCCTGGAACCTTATGTGGTACGCCCCTGTCCTGTTCCTTTAGGGTTTTATGTGTGTATGCTTCCTTTGATCTCTTCATGAGTGGTCCTTCTTACTCAGTTCTCCTTGGGTGGCATGGTAAGATACAATTTGACATAGAGCAGGATTTTTTTGTAGGGTACAGAGACTCTTCGTGTCCATAGGTACTACCCCATGTGAGCAGGTATGTCAGCTGGTCGCAAAGATAAACAGCCCACGATACTGGTCATAGACGACGAATATGCCATACGCGTCCTCCTCAAGACGTTTCTCGAGAGCCATGACTATATAGTACATTGTGCCGAGGACGCTGAAAATGCCCTGGAACTCACTCGTCAATACTGCCCTGATCTCGTCATTAGTGATATTATGATGCCCTCTGATAGCGGTATTTCACTGGTATCCAAGATCCGCACGCTTTCACCCCGAATAAAGGTGATCTACCTTAGCGCATGGACCGACGAGGCAGAGACAGAAATTATACTCAAACACGAGCGTCGAGAACACCCGGAGTGTAAAGTTATTCAAAAGCCGTTCCAACTGGATTCCTTCCTGAAAACTGTCCAGGATTGTCTCGAGACGTAAACCCGTACGCAGCGGTCGTTCTCGGCGAGCCTACGGTAGCGTGGTAAGGGTCTGTGAGATCCACAAAACAGAACCTGTGCGGCTGTCAAGAAGCGGTTGAAGCTATCCGCACAGGCCACAAGCTGGAGTGGAGCCACGATGAAAAGAGATCTACATCACATGACGCGAGAATCCTTTGATCTGCTCGTCATCGGCGGAGGCATTACAGGGGCCTGCGTCGCCCGTGATGCCGTGATGCGAGGCCTAAAGGTCGCTCTCGTTGAAAAAGCTGATTTTGGGTCCGCTACCACAGCAGCCACTTCCAAACTCATACACGGTGGACTCAGGTATCTCAAGAATCTTGAATTTCGTCTGGTGCGGGAGTCACTGAGAGAACGACGTATCCTCGAGAGAATTGCCCCTCACCACGTATATCCTCTCCCATTCTTACTACCCACCTATCGCAGGGGAACGAACAGGCGACCTCTTATCAAGGCAGCAATGGTCCTCTATGACATCCTTTCATTTGATAAGTCCTTTGGACTCGCAAAGGAGAAGCAGCTCCCTTCTCACCGGTCGTTCTCAGCCAGAGAAGTATTGGAAAAGGAGCCAGGACTCAATCCCGATGGACTCACTGGCGGATATCTGTACTACGACTGTCAAAACCTCAACCCAGAACGATTTTGCCTGGATGTGATCCTTTCTGCAGCCTCTGGTGGTGCAGCTGTGGCCAACTACACCGAGGTCCTAGATCTTATCAAATCACAGGGAAGGATCGTAGGAGTACGTGTCAGAGATGTGTTCGATCAAAAGGAATACACCCTACACGCAGCTATCACGGTCAATGCTGCTGGCCCTTGGGCAGACCGTCTTCTTGGCCTCTGCAAGGGGGTTCAGGAGAGAAGGGTCAGGCGATCCAAGGGGATCCATATCATAACTGAGGCGCTGACCAAGACCTATGCCATCGTATTTCAAACTGCTGGTGGACGACATTTTTTCATCATCCCCTGGAGAGGCTATTCGCTCACAGGGACCACTGATACGGAATTCGAAGGCGATCCTGATCAGGTAGCCGTTACTTCCAAAGATCTCAATGACTTTCTGACAGAGATCAACCACGTCTACCCCCATGCACAGCTTACTCCAAAACGTGTTCGGTATTGCTATGCTGGCTTGAGGCCCATAGTAGACCAAGACGTAGAAACCCTTTATGAGGCCTCCCGCAAATATGAAATATACGATCACGAAGAAGACGAAGGCATAAGAGGCTTTGTCACTGTGATCGGCGGAAAGTACACAACAAGCCGCAGCCTTGCCGACAAGGTGGTCACTTTGGTCCTGAAAAAACTAGGACGGCCTTACGTTCCAACATCAACCGATCGGGTCCCATTGCATGGAGGGACTACGGAGGAGATTTCAACATACATAAAGGCAGAGAGCGCGCGCGATCCTTACCACTTGGGGCCAGCCTGTATTGAACACCTCATACGAACCTACGGGAGCGCCTATACCCTCGTGGTCAAGATGCTGGACCGAGACCCGCAAGGAAGAAAACGCCTCTGCGACGCCAATGAGGACATCCAAGTACAGATATCTTACGCAGTGGGACAAGAGATGTGTATGACGCTGAGCGATTTCTTGTTGAGACGCACGGGCCTGGGGACGCTCGGAGACCCTGGGATCGAGTGTGTCCGGACCTGCGCCGAGCTGTTGTCTGCCAAACTAGCGTGGCAGCCTGAGCGCGTAGAACAGGAAATCGAATCGTTCTACCAGCAGATAAAAGTCCCCTCGTAGTTCTTCCATAGAGCCCTTTTTCAGCCACGTCATGCAACCAGTCCTTATCGACGGACCGAGGATGTCCGATATAAGCGAGCTAGCCGAAACCCTGTACCTCAAGAAGCTGCAGGAGCACCTGGTTTCCAAGACAGCACCGATCATCGGTGTCCACCTTTGGACTCACTCGCCAAAGCGCCTCATAGAAAATACGATCCTCATCGATGTGCTCACCAGATTCCGCGCACAGGGCGTCCCTCTCGCATTCCAGATTACTGTCACTGGGTTGGGAGGAACGATAGTCGAACCTGGCATTGAGACCACTGAACAAGCGTTTTTCCACCTTGAGCAGCTCCTGGAGCAGCAAATACTGGATCCGGAAAAGATCTGCATAAGGATCGATCCGCTCCAGGTATGGCATTACAAAGGCCAGGCCATACGCAACATTGAAAAAACTCATTTCATTCTGGAACATGCGGCACGTCTCGGCATCGGATCTCTTTAATAAATGTCCGGCGTTACCTCAACAAGATCCGGCCCAGAATGGAGCTGATCGGCTTAAAGCATCTGAACGTCGACCCGACCGAGGTGGCTCGCTACATAAGCCCATGGCTCGATAAGGGCATGCAGATCCGAACATGTGCAACAGACCTCAGGCAGAAAGGCATTCCGGCGGGGGCATGTTGTGATATCGAGTGGATTACAGGAATGTCCTTTCCTGAGTCGACGCTTCCCGTTGCAAAACGCATGGGGTGTCTCTGCTTCTATCCTAAGGGAGTCACTTTGATAAAAATACCAAGGTGCTCGAATTGCTCAGGAAGATGTGTAGCCTGTTATGCCCAGGAACATGTGTAACAAACCTCAGCCATAGGGAAGGTTCGGACCAAATCGTGTTTCTTTCAGCACAGCAACGCTGAAACACCTCGTTCAGGTCGACCCTACCTACACTCATCGGGCCATTGACCGTCCCAAAACCATCTGCAGTCCTTCATGTCGACGTGAGCAAGACACGTATCGTCGGTGATGCACGTCCCATCTGACGCAAAAAACACACCGATCTGGTTTGTCACAAAGGTGCCGACATCAAATCGCAGCCTCGGGGTCGGCGGGTCTACACCATGGAGATCTGAACCCCTGTAATCTGTAAAGGGAAAGCGGACCCCAGACATGCCGAGCACGTCTCCTGCTAGTCCCCTCCGCACATACCGTACGCGTACTTCTTCTCCAGGAGGCGGCCGTTCTGCATGCAATCCGTCTGTGCCGCCTGAGAGATTGTCAGGATCGAACAGCCACGGATCTTCCCATGTGCCATACCGTCCCAGGTGTTTAAGCCCCTCTGTGACGTAGTGTTCAATAAGGTACTGGTTGAGGCTCACCTCGTAGGAGTGATGAGGGTCAGGTCCTTGCCAGTTTATGAGCCCGGCACACCGTGCTTTTCCCACTCCTGTTGCAATAGGAACAACTGGATCACCTATTGAATGAACGAACAGCATGTTTTTCGGTTCCATACCAGGCAACGGATCGAAGATCAGGTGGGGAGCATAACTTGCAGGATCGCCAGGTGCGAGAATCATCTGTGCAAGCCCCAGAAACCTCCTCAGATCCGGCGATCCGCGTACATGGCCATAACCCCGTGCAGTGAGGCACGAGACGATGCGCGTCTCTTTTATAGTGCCCTGCCGATCCCGTATCGTAATCTGCAGGGGATCGCCAAAATCAGAAGCCACTGATACTCGAAATCCAATGTGCCCATCAGCGAATGTCCGAACTCCTCCACCCTTGCCCACTTCTCCATTTGCAAGATTGAGGACCTCTACCATATCGCCCTCGACCAGTGGCTCGATCTTGGCAATAGGTATCACCTTCTCCTTGTTGCCCAGGAGGGTATCGAATGCCAGCCAAAAACTGTTCAGGTCTGCCTCTGCGTACGCTGTCATCTTGGGATCATAATCATCGGCAAGGATGTCTTTGCCGTATCCACCGATCACCATGGTGCCAAGCAGTTCGAGAAACACCGCCTGAAAGACGCCATCCTGAATACTTCTCAGTCCGATGTCAGTAAGTCCCGCACCAGCAGAGACAGGCGCTGCCGCCTTGATGGATGGATCGATTGCTGCATGGATGGAACTAAAAAAACCACCGAGCGATTGGCCCCACGTATAGTATCTCCCCCAACCCTCTCCTAGCGAACGCACTCCGCCTATATCCGGGACTCCGTCGCCATTAAAGTCACCTGCAAGATCGTCTTTGATGCCGTTCCCGTTACTGTCAATGTCCCAGCGCGTATGGCCGTCAAAGGTCTCCATGATACGAACCAACTGAAGATGATCGACCACACCCTGTCGTACGATGTCCCGCGTATGAAAGGTCCTGGCTGTCCAGAAGTCTGCACCTGAATCTGAAACGCCGTCACCGGTGTGATCTACCGCACGGCCGTCACGGAAGCCGTACCTAATACATGGGGTGTTGACTGCTGCTATTGCAATGTTGTCCAGTATGAGCGGTGGCTCTACACAGCGTGCAAGGTCATCTGGACTGTTCATGCAGGGATCTACCTGGATAAGAATGTGCACCAGAAGTCCCTGAAGGAGTCTATACGCCGCATCTGCAAGAAAAGAAGGAAGCAGATCGTTCAGCAGATTCCTTACGCCCTGGTCGAGGGTATCAGTACCAAAGGTCTCTTGCGCCATACGGCGCAACTCATTGGGGATATCAGCAAGTGTATCGAGCGGGCCGTGGCCAGGCGCATCCATGCCTATGGTTGCGATACCGAACTTTGCCATGAGCCCGGCAAAGCCGAGGGCTTCAGTCCGTGCAGTGGTATACCCATGACCATAGAAGCATACAGGAAATGGCTGGGTATCCAAGGGATAGCCTGCTGGCACAGGGCCTGGGTAGTCCACCCTTCGCTTTGGCACAGCGAGCCAGAAGGTCACCCGGTCCCCAGTAACCTGTGCGTGGCCCGTCCGAAGATCGATATCGAAGACGCCATCGTCATTGCCGAGAAAATACGGACTTACAAAGGTCGCTGACACAAGGTAGTCTACATATCGGTAGGAATCCAGCAGCGCAGCGACCATTTCCACGTCACCCAAGCTGAAGATTCCGATGATGAGGAAAGGAAGTTGAAAGTTCTTAATCTTGACAATAAAGGGATTGCCGTCACCTAAGGATGGTTTGCCCGTATCAACGACTGAGTTGATCGTAGCTGGAAAGGCATTGCCCAGCCACGCAAGAGAACCTGTTCCATGAAGCCCGTCCCTGATACGTTCAAGGTCCTTGGTGACCGTCTGAGTGGTAAAGGTCCATGCAAATGCAATATCCTCAAGCCAGATGCCCAACACCTTGCGCTGGTTCTCGAGGATTTCTCGCAACGGCCGAAGGCGCTCTGTCTGTGTGCTGTGATTCACATAGGGGAATGGAGACCGAACCGGCTGACCATCCTCGCCAACAAGGCGACGTGTGAGCACTACGGCATATTCTGAGGACTGTTCCAGCGGTATTATCGGGCGAATGATAAGGGTGTTGGTTTCGAACTCATAGAAGGATACAATATCGTCGTAGCGTGCCAGCACATCGAGCTTCTTGGGCGGATGTCCGTCCAACCAGCACGCTGGGTTGTAGTTTTCAGGATCAGGCACGTTGGGATGATCCAATATCCCGTCAAAATCAGAATCCTCATTGGGATCGAGTCTTCCGTTGCAATTGAGGTCTTCTTCTTCTGTCTCCACTACGAGATTGCTTGAAAACTCCCGATAGTCGTTTTTGAAGTAAAGATAATTTCGTTTGCTGTCCTGCACATCCCCAAACCGCCAGTTATGGGCTGCTGGAAGGCCGATTGGGAAATTACCTGTCCCAAGGTCCAGGGGTACTGGCTGTCCATACCTATTTGAGGCTGGATTGAGATTGATGAGGTAGACAGCGTCATCTGAAAAATCGTAGTCAGATGTGTGGCGTCTCTTGATATTTTCAATGTCAAGCCGGGCACTGAAGCGTACAGTAATCGGCGCATAGACCCCGAACCCATCCAGCGTATCGATCAGGTCCCGTATGCCTGACTCGAGCTGTGTCGGCGCATGAAGCCGGACATTGAGTCTCCTTCCGGTTGGTTGGTTTGGATCGAGTACAGTGATCAGGTCGTTCGGGAAGGGCACTTCAGGCATTGGCTGAGCCAGTGGATCGACTACAATCAGGGGCCCAGTACTATCCTGTGCAGTAGGATAGATACCATCAGGTGCCCCAGACGAGCCCACACAGCCTTGCAGGATCAACGCTGTCAAACTCGTGCAAAGCATTCTTATGGGCAGGCTCGTGTTTTTTGCTCTTGTATGCATTGTAGAGCTCCCTTTCCCCAGTCATCGCATGTTCGGGTCTCAGTATGCAATGGAAAATGGCCTCATCACTCCTCTCACACTGTCAGCTCGCCCAAAGGAGCGGCAATTATGATCCTTTATTTATACGGCCCACTGTACTACGATGAATACGCCGAGTATGTGCTGGTAGCATGTCCCCATGTGGCATAGAAGTGCCCTACACAACATAAAGGTACGACATAATGGAACCCACAAGAGTAACAGCCTTATTTGGCAGTCCACGCAGAGGCGGCAACACCGATCTGCTCATGGAAGCATTCCTGAGTGGCTGCAGTTCACATGACGTCACCATAGAGCGGATTTACCTCTCACACCTTCATTTGACAGGATGCCGTAGTTGTAGGGCATGTGCAACCACAGGGATGTGCGTAGTAGATGACGAGATGCAGTCGATATACACGTCCCTCGAACAGAGCTGCCGCATTGTGGTCGCATCGCCCATCTATTTCTACGGAGTCACTGGTCAGACAAAGCTCGTCATAGATCGAGCACAGGCCTTCTGGTCGAAAAAATATCTCCTCAGACAAACAATAGGCAAGCACACAGATCGGCTGGGGTTTTTCATCTCGGTGGGAGCAACCCACGGCGAACGTCTATTCGACGGGGCTATCTTCACGATCCGCTATTTCTTCAATGCCATTGATGTAAGGTATGCAGGTCATCTGCTCTACAGGGGATTCGACGACCCAGGCGCCATTCGGTCTCATCC
>FWPU01011923.1_pt1 | contig 11813 bp, 6 predicted proteins | sample 2228361 | NCBI WGS metagenome assembly FWPU01 (sample SAMEA103939777, study PRJEB20133) | metagenome | reverse complement strand
CAACAGAATCCGAGTTACTTATATCCCAACAACGGCACCTTCAACGTAACGTTGATAGTGACGAGCGACAGCGGCTGCACCGACACCATCATAAAACCTACTACAAGGTTTGCTGTTCCGGTTGCTTTCTTTGGATTTCAGGATGTTTGTGTATATGATTCTGCACAGTTTGTAGATTTATCCGCTATAAATGCCCCGGATAGCATTGATATGTGGATATGGAATTTTGGCGATGGCTCGCCTTCAAAAGTTATCGCATCGCCTCAAAACCCAAATGTGACACATCTATATTCCAACCAACAACAATATAACGGACAGACCTATACTGTAAATCTGATTGTGATATCCAACAATAATTGTACGGACGATACATCATTGACAATTAAAGTACACCCAAGACCCAAAGCAGACTTTTCATCCAATGACACTTGTGTCAATACTCCGCCGGTATATTTCAATAATCTTTCAACCGTTACCTTTGGGGATAATATCGCAAATAGTAACTGGAATTTTGATAATCTGGGAACATCCGGCCAGATGAATCCTTCGTTTAATTTTCCTGCTGCCGGAACATACAATGTTTCATTGATAGTGCAATCGGACTTCGGATGTTATGATACGATTAATAAGATAGTGACAATTTTCGAAAAGCCAACAGCAGAGTTCACTGCTGACACTACGGCATTCTGCCATCCGTATTGCGTACAATTCAATGACCAGTCCGTTTCAAACTCCGCAAGCATGATTGCATGGAACTGGAATTTTTACAATGGACAGACCTCTTTGGCGCAATCTCCTGTTGCTTGCTTTGAAAATCAATCTCCTACCACTACGAAATATTACGACATCCGGTTGATTGTACAAAATAGTTTCGGATGTTACGATACAATTTTAAAGCCCAATTTTATTACTGTTTGGCCAAAACCTCTGGCAGATTTTACCTTCAATCCCGTTGAAACCAATATTTATGACAGCGAAATTGAGTTTTACAATCACTCCATCGGTGGAAACTATCTTGTTTGGAGTTTTGGAGATGGCGACACCTCCAATATGTATGATCCGGTTCATCTTTATAAAGATTCGGGAACATACAGAATTTTGCTTTATGTTGAAAATAGTTATGGTTGCTTCGATACCACCTCTCGTGAATTAACCATCAGGCCGGTGGTTAATGTATTTATTCCTAATGCATTTACCCCCGATGGCGACGGAATCAATGATGTATTTTTTATGAAAGGATACGGTTTCGTTAAAGATTATTTTGAATTTTATGTATTTGATCGATGGGGAAATCAGATTTATTATACCAATGAATTTAAGCCATGGGACGGTACCGTCAACGGAGAACCTGCACCATTGGGTGTGTACGTTTATAGAATAATTTTCATGGATATTTTTGAAGAATTTCATGATTATATGGGAAGTGTGACGTTGATAAGATAAATTTCAAGGGAATGCCCATAATAATACTTAACCTTGTTATTTGGAATTTTGACAAAAATTTTAAGGAAAGTTGTTTGTAGATGATTTGTTAATTTAAAGTTTTAAACTAGTATGAAAATACTTTATATTCTTGGCAATTTTTTATTTTTTTCAACTTAAAGTAATGTTCTAAATCATGTAATAAGTTCAGGGTTTTAATTTTGGTAAAGATTAAAGCAATTAGAATTTTTATTGTCAGGATTCAACTAAATTTTAAATTTACCAAAAAAATTTATGAAAAAAATACATATTATATTTTCATTGTTATTTGTGCTTTTGTTGGTTAATTGTGAAGAAAGCCCGGAAAATGTAAGAATGCATAAAATACAATATCCATCGGCACCAAAAGCAAATGTTAGGGATACATTTTTTGGACAAATAGTGGAGGATCCTTATCGATGGATGGAAAATGAACAAGATTCCAATCTGAAAAAATGGTTAGATGAACAAGTACAGATAACCGATTCTTTTTTCAAAACAATAACATACCGCGATACTTTCAAAAACATAGTCGAGTCACTTATCAAACAGCCAACCGTTTCACTTCCATGGCAGGCAGGCAAATATTTATTTTACTTCCGGTCTGAACCTGAATGGAAACAATATGCTCTTTTTGCAAAAAAGCCCACCGGACAAGAAATTGAAATTTTTGATCCCAATAAAATCAATCCCGAGGGTACCACATTCATAAATGGAATAGGCATCAACGATGATGCAACGATTATTGCCATAGAATTGTCTGACGCAGGATCTGATTGGGGCAGGGTGATTTTTAAAAATATTAAGACGGGTAAATTTTATGGCGACACCTTAAAAAGGATAAAATTTTCCTCGTTTTCGTTTGACAATCAAAACGGTGTATATTATTCTGCATATCCCGAACCTCCCAAAGGAAAAGAGTTTTCACAAATTAACTTCAATCATACCATCTATTATCATAAAATAGGTACGGATCAATCAGAAGACAAGCCTGTTTTTAAAAGTAAAAATAATCCATTGCATTCGGTAAATGCAGAGGTTAGTCCTGATTTCCAATATTTGATAGTGTATGAATCGCAAGGAACAGGTGGAAATGATGTCTTTGTCAAGAAAATGAATAGTGATGAATGGGTTAGATTATTTGGGCATTTCAATAATGAAAACGCAGTGATAGATATTGTGCAAGATACAGTATGGATTTTGACAGACGAAAACGCCCCCAACAAAAAAATCATCAAAGTGCCATTAGGTAATCCAAAAAACAAGGTTGATTGGATAGCAGAAGATCCGCAAAAAGTGATTAGGGGTGTCAACAGAAGTAAAAATTATCTTTGGATATATTACCTTGAAAATATCGAAAGCAGGTTATACAAATTGTCTTTGAACAACAAAGGAAATATCGAAGAAGTAAAACTTCCTTTTCCCGGAATTATTTCAAATTTTAATTCTTATCATAAAAATGATTCTGTATTTTTATCTATAAGTACCTACATAAGCAAACCCATACAATATTTATGGACGCCCGGCAAAGGATTTACAATTTGGTATCAACCGGAAAATAACTTCAAAACCGACGACATCAAAACAGAGCCAGTGTTTTATTATTCAAAAGACGGCGCAAAAGTGCCAATGACCATTATATATCCTAAAAATATAAAACTCGACGGCCAAAACCCTTGTTTGTTATATGGTTACGGAGGATTTAATATTTCCATATTGCCAAGTTTTAATCCAATGTTTGCTGCATGGTTGCAAATGGGAGGAATTGTTGCGGTGGCCAATCTCAGAGGGGGAAATGAGTTTGGAGAAAAATGGCATAAAGAAGGTATGTTGTTGAACAAGCAAAATGTTTTTAACGATTTTATTGCAGCCGCTGAATATCTTATTAAGAAAAAATACACATCTAAAGAACATTTGGCCATTCATGGACGTTCGAATGGAGGTCTTTTGATAGGAGCTGTTATGACCCAAAGACCCGATCTTGCAAAGGTTGCATTGCCTATGGTAGGTGTTTTGGATATGTTGCGTTTTCATAAATTTACCATAGGTCATGCCTGGATGGTCGAATATGGCAATCCCGAAGACAGTGTGCATTTTTTCAACTTGTTGCGTTACAGTCCGTATCATAATGTCAAGCCTGCCAAATATCCTGCTACTTTGGTGATTACATCAGATCATGACGATAGAGTGGTGCCTGCTCATTCTTATAAATTTTTGGCACGTTTGCAAGAGAATCAAGAAGGAGACCTTCCCATATTGTTGAGATTGGAACGACAAGCCGGGCATGGTGCAGGCAAGTCAAAAGACCAAATGATCGACGAAATAGCAGACATTTTGAGTTTTGCTTGGGTGTTCTGCAAGTAACATTTCTTATTTTAACTGCCGGAATAACAATAGTATATTCATAGTGATTTCTATCGCCATAAGTTTTTGTTGAATCCGCAACCATGCTTCCTTCCAAAAAAACACTGTTCAAAATATAACATGTTTTCAAAATAAATTGAAGCCATTTATTGTTCAATTTTTAAGAAAAATGAGATATTACCCATCATTCTATTATCTTGGAATTTTTTAGTAAGATATTTTTTGGCTACCGACCAACAGTGAATGTTTATTCTTTGTTCTCCGGTTGATAAGTTTTCGGATCTATACCTCCGGGGTTATATACAGGAGGACAATCATTTTTCTGTTTTCTCAGACGCATGATTTTTATTTGCAGCAAAAATGGCCGATACCGACAATACATGACGTTTAATGTTGATTGGATATGTGTAAATGGTATAATCTGAAAAATTGGAGATTCAAGCATTGGAATCAACAACCATCTGTCTTTGATAACAAATCCCAATCCAACATTATAATGTAACTGCATTTGAACAGGCATATCTCCGTAATACTCCAAACCTGTCAATGGTTTACTGACACCGGAAGTAATAAAGGGATAATCAAAATTTAGTCCCGGACCGTGCAGGAAAAAACTTTTAGGGCTGAAAGGGTATTGATTCATCAGGTTGATGCTAAGTCCCAATGTATGGGCATTCCAAGGCAACTCAAAAGATTGTTGGTCCAGCAAATCGTTGTTGAAATATTGAGAATATTGAGCAGTCTGTTGCGTTCTAAACCATTTCCACGACAACATCACATCGAAAAAATGAAAATAAAAAGGTTTTTTAAAAGAATGAAACCAGCCCAATTCTGCATTTAATCCAATTTTACCTTTTGCAACAGATTGATAATCGTTCTCAAATTGAAAAAAACCTAATTGAGCAGTTTGTTTTTGTTGTTGCCCGGGGTAGCCAAGGGTATAGTTTATTCCCAATGAACCGGTTAAGCCACCTTGTCTCCAGCGCCTGTCAACAGGAAAAACATCCCATTCATATCCTTTCCATCCTTGGGAGAATCCATTTAAAGAAACTATGGTAAATAAAATAAATGCTGTTTTATTGATTATATTCATAAAGCTTTTTAATTGCCATTTGTAAAACTTCATCATCGTCCCATTTTTGTTGAATATTCGGAATTTTCATAATTTCTTCCATAATTTTATCTTGCATAATGCCGGTGGCTAAGGCCTTTTCATAAGGAATGTCGGTAAATTTAACCTGGGCATACAATGGAATCCATATTTCAGGGTATCTTGATTGTAATTTTGCCTCGATTTTTTTTTGTAATTCAAAAACAGGATCAGCAACTTTATCACGCATTTCAATAAAATTTCTCATAGAAAGTTCGGCAATGGCATCTGCCGATGGTTTTCTTGTTTTTTGATATTCTTTTAATATATCTTGAATATCTTTATGAGGATTTTCATCTATCAAACGGCACAGAACGTAAGCGTCTTCAAATCCGCAATTCATTCCTTCTCCGTAGAAAGGAACAATTGCATGAGCGGCATCGCCTATCAATGCGGTTTTGCCAAATACCCAGGGATAGCATTTGACAATCATCAAATGTGACGTGGGATGATTGAAATATTCGTTTTCCAAATCAGGAATCAACGGCAATGTGTCTTTAAAGTTTTTTTCAAAAAAACTGAAAAGAGAGTTTTTGTCGGTTATGGTTTCGAATGAATCGGGACCTTCATAATGCATAAATAATGTTCCTGTGAAAGTCCCATCAGGGTTTGCCAGGCACATAAGCATAAAATTTTTTCTGGGCCAAATGTGTAAAGCCGAAGGATCAAAGACATATGTGCCGTCCTTCCCTTTTGGAAAAACAATTTCTTTATATCCATGTTCAATGAATTCCTGGGAATAATTAAATCTTTTGCCCGTCATCATAGAGTTTCTCACTGCAGAATTGGCTCCATCGGCACCTATTATGAGAGAACCATTTTGTGTAATATAAGTGTTGTTTTCATTATCATAAAAAGTTACAGTGTTTTCTTCAAAATCCACACTTTCACAGCGGTGTTGAAAATGAAATCTTACATTCGGCAACTGTTCGGCCAAATCCATTAATTTGGCATTCAGACCGCTTCTTGAAACAGAATATATAGCCTGATGATCGATAGAATAGGGGAGAAATTTTGTATTTCCTTCCGTGTCATGTATCATACGTCCATATACCGGCACTGTTATTGGCCGTATTTCTTTATCAATCCCTGCCAATTGAAGGGCTTTCCATCCCCTGTGAGCGATCACAAGGTTTATGGATCGGTTACCGTCAACCTGTTGTTTTCTCAAATCAGGTCTTTTCTCAAAAACGTTTACATTCCACCCTCGTTTTGCCAATAGTATCGCCAATAAGCTTCCTACCAATCCGGCCCCTACAATAATTACATTTTTATTTTCATTTTTTTGACTCTGCATAATTTTTTAAAATTTTTCCAAATTCATAAATATCTTTGAAAGAATTATACATTGGAACAGGAGCCATTCTGATGACATCGGGCTCGCGCCGGTCGGCAATTACTCCATTTCCGGTCAGATATTCATATAGCTCACGTCCTTTTTCACCGGCATTTATCGACAATTGAGAACCACGATGAGATGGATCTTCGGGAGTAATAATTTTTAAAGGTAATTGTTTGGGATATTTAGATGCCATCATTTTGATAACAAACTCAAGATATCCGGTCAACCGATCCCGTTTTGTGAAAAGTTTGGTTGTGGTTGCTTCCATAAACATATCCAAGGACACTTTGTGTGCCGCCATAGAAAAAACAGGTGCATTGCTCAACATCCAACCGTCTGCTCCCTCAGCAGGAATGAAATCAGATTCCATCTTAAATCTGTCTTTGGCAGGATAGCCCCACCAACCTGCCAATCTTGGCAATTCTTGATCTTTTGCATATTTTTCGTGGACAAAAATACCGGCCACACTACCCGGTCCGGAGTTTAGATATTTGTATGAACACCACACGGCAAAATCAATTTCCCAATCATGCAGTTGTAATTCTACATTGCCTATGGCATGAGCCAAATCCAGACCGATGATGGCACCTGCTTTTTTGGCCGCAGCAGCTATTTTGTCCATCTCGAAACGTTGACCTGAATAGTAATTGACACCTCCCGGAAGCACAAGAGCCAGTTCATTTTTGTGGTTTTCAATATTTTGCAACCATTGTTCCGTAGAGATAATCTCGTTTTGGTCAGGCATGACAGCTATTAAATGTTGTTTCGGATCCAGGCCATGGAATTTTATTTGACTTTGTAGAGCGTAAATATCCGAAGGAAAGGCCTTGTGCTCATATAGAATTTTTGTTCTTTTTCCTTTTGGGCGATAAAATGAACATAATAGAAAATGCAAATTGGCGGTTAATGTCCCCATGGCTGTAACTTCCAATGGCTTTGACCCCGTTAGATAAGCAAGTCCCTCTTTAAAAATTTCGTGATAGGAATACCATGGATTTTTTGCTTTGAAATGTCCTTCAACCCCCCATTTACGCCAATCTTCCAATTCTTGTTCTATTGCTTCTTTGGCTTGCTTGGGTTGAAGGCCTAATGAATTGCCGGTAAAGTACAATACATTTTTTCCATTATGTTGTGGAAAATAAAATTGGCTTCTGAATATGTTCAATATATCTTTGTTGTCTAGTTCTTCAGCAAATTGTTCTTCCCATCTCCATTCCATAAATGTTGATTGTTTTTGCGGGTAAATTTAACCTAAATTTGATAAAATCTTCAATATTTTATGTTGATGATTTCTATTCCTGAAAATTAGCTTTCAAATTCTGCTTTATTCAAAATTTGATTTATCTTTTGAGTGATAGTATCCTATCAAACAAACGGTTGGTTTTGCCTGTTAAAGATACGTTGTTATTTTTTTAACGGTGGCTTTTAAAAGCAATTTTGTTTGTATGTTTGACCATCCGAAAGCAAGATAATCAAATGATGAAAAGAATTGTTTTATTGATCAATATTTTGTTGTGTCAGGGATTGATTGCACAAAGAGGGAAAAATGGCAATGTTACAATTACATCTGCAAATCAGGTTATCAATGCCTATACAACTCTTACTGCCAATGCTCCTGCCGGAAGTATAAGCATTCAAGTTGCCAATTCCGCATTAAATAGCAATTTTTCTCAACCCCTCTCTCCGGGGGATCTAATTTTTATTATTCAAATGCAGGGGGCTACAATTAAAGCTTCTATCGATCCCTGGAATAATAATTTCAGTGATCCGAAAGACAGCAGTTGGGGGGAAATTTTACAATACAATAATTGCGGGAATCATGAATTTATAGAAGTGGCGGCCGTTCCTAACAATACGACAATAGTTTTAAATTGTCCTTTGACCTATTCGTATGATGCAAATGGAAAAGTGCAAGTGATACGCGTACCCAGGTATAATAATTTTACGGTTAACTCCGGAGCTTCTGTTACTGCTCCTGCATGGAATGGAAGCACCGGAGGTGTAGTTGTGGCTGAAGTGTCCGGAAACACTACCATCAACGGCCAAATAAACGTGAACGGTCTTGGATTTAGAGGAGGGACAGCGGAACAACAATCTTATCTTGGTGGGGGCCAATGGGGATCCTCCGATCCCGGTGAAGGTGCTATGAAAGGAGAAAGCATTGCAGGATGGCAAACAGAATACGCCTTGTTTAGTGGTATTTATGGTAAAGGGGCGCCGGCAAACGGGGGGGGTGGAGGCAATTGCCACAACGGAGGTGGCGGGGGAGGTGCCAATGCAGGAAATATCAATAATTGGAATGGTAAAGGAAACCCCGATATCAGCAATGCAAATTATATTCAGGCATGGAATTTAGAAACTCCACCCATGGCAAGTAATACTTCCTCCGGAGGAGGGCGTGGCGGTTATACTTTTTCTAACAGCAATCAAAATGAATTGACTGTTCCTCCGGGAAACACTGCATGGGGTGGCGATTATCGCCGTGTGCAAGGCGGACTTGGCGGTAGGCCATTGGATTATTCCACCGGCAAGATATTTATGGGAGGGGGTGGTGGAGCCGGAGATGCCAACAATCCCTACGGAGGAAATGGTGGAAATGGTGGAGGAATTGTTTATATTGTAAGTTATGGCAATATTACCGGGACCGGCTCAATCAACGCCAATGGCTCCAACGGCGGCAACTCTCAGGGTACCGGCAACCCTTTCTCAACCACAGGAAATGATGGTGCCGGTGGCGGAGGAGGAGGGGGAACAATTTTATTAAAAACCACCGGAACGGTAAGTGGTATTACTTTAAATGCCAATGGAGGCAATGGCGGAAATCAAATACTTACAGGTTTCTCTCCAAGCGAAGCTGAGGGGCCGGGCGGCGGCGGAGGAGGGGGATACATTGCACTTTCCAATGGTACTCCTGTGCAAAATGTCAACGGTGGTCTTAATGGAACAACCAATTCCCCTCACATCACCAATTTCCCTCCCAATGGCGCTACACGCGGTGGTGCCGGCCTTGCCAATCAACCGTTGCCAACAGTTTCTCTGACAGCATCTAACGATACAGCCATTTGTGCCGGAGATTCGGTCTTTCTATATGCTTATGTTTCAGGAAGTTTTTCAGGAACCATCAATTGGTACGACGCACCTTTCGGCGGAAATATCATCGGCACCGGAAATAGTTACCTTGTTTCTTCATTGATGTCAAAGGACACTTTTTGGGTTGGTTTATGTCCGGGGCAATACAGACTAAGAATCATTGTAGATACTTTATATTGTGCTCCGCCTGTGGCCGACTTTGCTTCTTCTGACACAATACTTTGTCCGGGCGATTGCATTTCTTTTGTTGACTTAAGTAGCAATGCCACCGCTTGGTCTTGGTATTTCCCCGGAGCAACTCCTTCTACTTCCAATCTTCAGAATCCTTCAGGTATATGCTACAATTCTCCCGGTTTTTACGATGTAACTCTGATTGTTACGAATGCATTTCAATCAGACACCATCACCAAAACAGCATTTATACAAGTAGATTCATGTCTTTCTCCAACCGCGTCATTTACGGCATCCGATTCGGTTATTTGTGCCGGGAGTTGCATCAACTTCATAAACAATTCCACAAATGGAGTGAATTATTATTGGTATTTTCCGGGGGCAACCACGCCCACATCCAATCAATTTGCTCCTTCATCCGTATGTTACAACATGCCGGGAAACTATGACGTTACATTGGTGGTTACCAATGCATATGGACAAGATTCAGTGACCAAAACGCAATGGATTCAAGTTCTTGCCATACCTCAGGCTGATGCCGGAAAAGATACTTCCATTTGTATAGGTGACACCATTCAATTAACGGCAAATGGTGGTTCTTCTTATACCTGGTATCCCAATAACAATATCATCAATTCAAACACGGCTACTCCTCAAATATTCCCTTCTGCCTCACAATATTATTGGGTAGTTGCAAGCAATGGCACTTGTTCCGACACAGATTCCGTATTTGTACAAGTATACAATTATCCCAATGTCACCATAACCGGTAAAACCTCTGTTTGTCAAGGAGACACAACCCACCTATTTGCTTCCGGTTCCTCAAATTATATTTGGAGCACCGGCAATTGTAATGGAGATAGCTGTATTTTTACGGTAAATAACACGACATCCTATTTTGTCATAGGTTACAACGGTCATTGTTCTGATACGGCAGTGTTTACTCTCGTCGCTTTGCCTAAACCGGCTCTGAACATCTGTTGTTCTACACAGATTCAGGAAGGAGATTCGGTTGTTTTGACCGTTTCGGGCGCCACAACTTACAATTGGACACCTGCAGGATATTGTTTCAATCCGGCCTGTGATTCCATAAAGTTCTATCCTCAACAAAGCGGCCAATACTGTGTTATGGGCACAAATAACAACGGTTGCAGCGATTCGGCCTGTGTCTATATTCAGGTGGAAAAGCTTTGTGGCGAAGTGTTTATACCCAATGTATTCAGTCCTAATGGAGACGGAATACACGATAAAATTTCAGTTTATGGCAATTGTATAAATAATTTACAATGGATAATTTTCAATCGCTGGGGAGAAAAAGTATTCGAATCCAACAGCATCAATCAATACTGGGATGGCACCTTTCGTTCGATGCCGGCCCCTCAAGGAGTATATTTCTACTGGCTAAAATATACAGGAGCCGATAACCTTCCCCACGAACAAAAAGGGACGATCACGCTTACACGTTAATCGTCCCTGAGAGTTTTTCCCTTTAGAATGAGATTGAAAAATGCTGTGTCAATAATAACTTTTTAAAATAAACAATCAGCGATTACAGATGTTTCAATACATCCTCATAATCAGGTTCTGACGTTATTTCGGGCACTAACTGTACGTATGCAATTTTATTGCTTTCGTCCACAATAAAAACGGCACGAGCCAAAAGCCCTTTCAAGGGCCCATCGGTCATTTCAAGCCCAAATTTTTCGGCAGCATCTTTGTAACGAAAGTCAGAAACCGTTTTCACATTGTTGACCCCCTCGGCTTCACAAAATCTTTTTTGAGCAAAAGGCAAATCCATTGAAATAACAATTCCCGTCACCCCATTTTTTTGTCCGAGTTTGTCATTAAACTTTTTGGTTTCTGTGGCACAAACCCCCGTATCCAAACTTGGCACAAAAATCAACACCTTTTTACCCTGCACGTCATAAAGATTTTCTTCCGACAGCGATGCCGTCACCCATCTTATATTTGGCGCGGCATTGCCTGTAGTCGGCAGCACGCTTGCTTTTAACGATACCGGATTTCCTTTAAAATTTACTTTAATCATAATGTTTAGATTTTTTATTGTTGCCGTAAATTTAAGAAAAACCTGCAACTTGACGGTTCCAAAAATATAAGTTCTGAAAGAAAATTTGCCCATAATTAGAATGATAATTTATTGGGGCACGCACGGCCTTCGCTGCTATTCCTCGCCCCTCAGCCAAACGGCCGGCATGGCTGCCCGGCGATCCTCCT
>FWPU01011922.1_pt1 | contig 11814 bp, 8 predicted proteins | sample 2228361 | NCBI WGS metagenome assembly FWPU01 (sample SAMEA103939777, study PRJEB20133) | metagenome | reverse complement strand
TAAAGTGTATCAACAACAGGGAAGTTTTTTGTTTTCTCGAAATATTCTCTATATTTCTGAAGCATTGAAGGGTCTGAAAACTCTTTTTTTACCGCAAATTCTGGTTGGACTCTAAGATTTAAGGGAGTACAGTCCCCATTAAATCTCGGGAAAATAGCAGCATCAAATCTGAAAGGGACTCCGAACTTGCGTGCAATATTTTCAATAGCATCGAATTCATGGGCATTCTCAGTCATTAAAATTGTTTTCAGTTTAACATTCACATTGTAATGTAATAAAGTTTCTATGCCCTTGAGACATTTTTCAAGTGAGCCTTTGACTCCAGTAATTCTGTCAGATGTTTTAGGAGTTGCACCATAAATTGTTATTTCCACTGTCTGAGGAGGGAATTCTAAAAAAAGCTCTGCAATCTCTTCTGTGATTAAAGTTCCATTAGAGAAAACAGTCAGTAAAATGCCATTCATTTTTGCATGCCTGTATATAATACTAAAGTCTTTTCTTAATAAAGGTTCTCCTCCGCTTATTAACAGAAACAGACAGCCTGCTTCTGTTATCTCATCAATTATAGACAGCCATCTTTCTGTATTTAATTCTTCTCTTTCATTCTTATCCTGAGTATAATAACAGTGGATACATTTAAAATTGCACTTTGATGTTATATCAATACTGCCAGATAAAGGGATTCTTTCCTGGTATGCTCTATCACTGAAATTTAACAGATAATCAACTGTGCTTAAATGTGAGGTTTCCTGACATTTCATATTAATTTGCTATAGTAATAAGATTTTCTTTTAATAAGACTGAAATCAATTCCTGTATATCAGTCTGAGCCTGAGCAGGTTCAACATCAAAATAATTTAAGACATCCTGCATTATTTCAGAGAGATTTTTTTCCCCATCCAGTCTCTGCCAGATAAAATTCGCTACATTATTTAGAGCAAAAATCCTCTGCATATCAGCCAGCTTTCCACGCACAGGAACAAGTATAGTTTCTCCTGCGATATAACGTGAAACTACTGAATCAGCCTGTTTATATTTTTTATCCAGTATGTTCATTTTATTTGCAGGGCAGGATCACCTAATATGTTGTAAATATCAAAAATGTATCCTGAAACGCCTTTTTCTTTGCTTTTATTAAAAGCGTGTAAAACTATTTCACCAAGAGTCTGTCCATTTTCTTCTAAATAAGACTGATAGAAAGATTTACCAATAGCAAGAGCATGCGAATTAATTGACATGCCTGTCGGTGAAAATACAGCGGAAACTCCACCATTTTGCCCTAAAAGCATTTTAACTCCAAGGGAGTCAAAACCGGCAATAGAATAATTGCCCATAACACAAGTCAACGCAGTCATTACAGGAAGTTTTTCGTTATTGTTCAGGGAATCAATATCATCTAAAGTTAGAATACCTTCTTGAGCAAGGCGGTCCATTGCAGCGTGTCCAAGATAGTTAAGAAAAACTGCTCCATTGTTTATACCTGATATGAGCATCTGTTTTGTATCTTCAGGAGAGTGTTCAGAAAGGAAAATCTTCTGTAAAGAATATGACGGTGGAATTACACTCGCAAGGGAATTGCTATCTACTGTAAAATCACCACCGTTGTCAGGATTATCAGCAAGAAGAATAATGTTGTTTTTCCATGGATTACCAGATGAGTTTTCATAAGCTATTATTTTTGTTATCAGCGCCTGTAGTTCTTCATTTGTTCCAGCAGGAAGTCTTCCGATCGCCATTTCGGGAATCCGATCATCATTTATATCAGCAAAGTAATTATCTGAAGGGAAAAGACCGTCGGGAGTCCCTATCATTATCGGGGGTATAAGATTTCCACCAAAACCCTGATTATTTTTGTAATCATCGTTTCCCTCTCCAGCAAGGACAACATATTCTGGATGTTTAGCCCAGTTATTATATGAATATATTAAGAAATTTCTTATGGCTTCAGGTGAATAATTACCATAATTAAATTCATCCATAATATCATCCTGTGTTACAACCATTGTCTGAAGACCTTTGCTCTGTCTGTAAGAAGCGAGCTGGTTTGCTGAAGTTTGAAGATGTGGAACAGTAATAATAAGATAATCAGCAGAATTAGAGGTATTTTTAAGATTTGATGGAGTATCAGTAAATATAGCAGAGGATTGTTTAATAGCAGAGCCTGTCAGAGCAATATAAATATTTTCGCCTGAATTTCCTGCAAAGCTCACATTGTAAGTAGCTCCAATTTTAGATATTGTTAAATTATCAATCAGCTTTGGGTTAAAATGATCTGTAATATCAAAAACCTTTATATCATTGCTCTGAAATCCTTCTACGGTAATAACAGGATTATTATTGCCCCTTACAATTCTCTGATTATGTCGGGCTTTATAATAACTCTGATAATTTATATGAAATGAATCAATGTAGAAAATACTGTATGGCACATTATTATCGAGAATCCCTTTAACTTCAACTATATTTTCGCCATCATGAATAATGGATGCACTAAAATTAATTTTAATTTGATAAGGGCTGATTCCATCCCATTTTGCTTCACCAACTTCAATTCCATTGACACTTAAAATAGCATGGTGTGTTGTATTCGTCCCTCCAAACATATTTGCTGAAAAATTAACAGTTCCTGAAGTTTCAGGGAAGTCAAGTTTGAATGTCATTGTTTTAACGCCATCCCGTGCATCATCTGCGACAATAAAATCCCAGAACCAATAATCTGAATTCGAGTTTGTAAATAATGCCTCAGCAGGAATTCTGTTTTCCTCAGCTATATAAGTTTCTATAAAAGTCTGTTTTCCTTTCGCTGGTGAAGGTTTTTTCCCCTTTAAAATTTCCATAAATTTTCCGGGGTTATATTCAAGCCAATAAATATTTTCATTTGAATAAATACTTGAATTAGCTTCACCAAAGAAATAAATACCCGAATTTTTTGGAGATGGAGTATAAGCAACTTCTCTTCCAGAATTGGTTAATTTGAGCATTTTCTTCTTAATAAATGTAGATATTTTTTGAGGAGTAGTTCCGAGTAAATTAGCTATTTCATAACTGGAAACGTAATATAGTCCTGTGATACTTATTGGTATTTTTATTTTGGAATCTAAAGAAGCCTGTTCGGTAATAGCATTAATCTTTGCTTTTTCTTTTTCGATAATTTCAAGATTTTTACTCAGTCTGTCAAGGCGTAAAGCCTTCATTGCTTTTACTTTTACAAGAAGGTCTCTAACCATATCCTGATATTCAGGTGAAGAAATTTTCGGTGGCTTGGCAATAAAATCAGCAGCCCCCATTTCAAGAGCTTTAAAAACAGTTTTTGAATCTGAATATGAACTCACAATAATAACCGGAGTGGGTTTATTCTTCATAAGCCATCTTAGAAATGTAAAACCATCCATTTCAGGCATTTCAAGGTCAAGAGTTATTAAATCAGGCTTTAGTCTTATTGTCTTGGACATAGCGTCAAGTCCATCAGATGCTACACCTGCGACTTCTATATGACTGTCCATTTCGAGCATTTTCTTAATTGTCTGCCTGCTATATGCAGAATCATCAACGATCAAAACCCTGATCTTAGGCATTTATATGGGCTCCTTTTCTTTCCGGTTTTTGATAAACCATATCATACTTGAAATGCTTTAAATTGAACGCGGTAGATATATTTATTAAAGATTCCGCATGACCGAGTAAAAGATACCCACCATCCATAAGTCTGTTATAAAAACTCTCTACCACTTTCTTACGGGAAGGATGGTCAAAATATATTAATACATTTCTGCAAAATATAACATCAACAATACCGATTAACTTTATTTTATCCTGATCAAGAAGATTAAGGTGATTGAAATTTACGAATTGTTTTACATTGTCAGAAATTTTATACATTCCATCTTCTTCTTTAAAATATTTTCTCAAGTGATAAGTGGTTGTAGTCCTGAAAGAATTTTTTCTGTATATTCCACTTCTTGCTGTTTGAAGAACTCTCTGATTAATGTCACTTCCGATTATTTCAATATTCCAGTCATTAAATAAACCTTTTTCGAGTATCAACATAGAGATTGTATAAGGTTCCTCTCCTGTTGAACAACCCGCTGACCAGATACGAATTCTTTTTCTTTCCTTGTTTGTTTCATACAATTCTGGGAGAATTTCATCAGAAAAAGTGCGAAGCTGGTTCTGTTCCCTGAAAAAATATGTCTCATTGACAGTGAGTATATCAATAATTGAGGATAGTTCTTCTTCACGATTCTTATCATATAAAAGATACCTGAAATAGTCCCGGAACTTTGTAAAATGGTGCAGTTTAACTCTCCTTGAGAGCCTTTTTTCGAGCAAATATTTCGAGTCATCACCAAAATATATACCACAATAATCTTTTATGAGATCACGAAGCAGTCTAAAAACATCTTCTTCAAGATTTATTATTTCTTCTTTTTCAAACATTAATGAATTACCGTTAGAGAAATTTAAGAATAAAAATCAGATTTTTTTGCAAGGCTTTCTTCTATTGCTTTTTTTACTATTGGATCTTCTTCAGAATCATATAGTCTTTCAAGTTCTTTTCTTATAATTCCGTCAGGTTTTGTCCCGAGCACTGAAACCGCAGCCATCCTTGTTGCCCAATCTTCATCGTGAAGAAATGGAATGATGTCAAATTCAATTCCTTCAAATCCTGAAAGAGCCCTTATAGCTGTTCTTCTTATCTCCTTGTCATTATGTTTCAACATCATAAGCAAAGCATCTTTTGATTCTTTGTCTTTGTACTTTCCGAGGGATTCAATTGTAGTTGTAACAACAAACCCGTTTTTATCATTCAACATATCTTTTAATAAACCAATGGCCCGCCTGTCATTAAGAATTCCAAAAGCTTTTGCAATAGCAACTCTTACAGAGTCATCGATATCCTTGACAAGAAATGACAGTGCCTCAAAGATATTTTCACCACCGGTCTGCGCAAGACTAAGCGAGGCAGAAACTCTTATATAAGGTTTCTCATCTGAAAGAGCAATAATTAAATATTTTATCGAATCTTCAGTGCGAAGCATTGAAAAAGCCTGCACACAGGCGCCTCTCACATTAACATCCCCATCTTTAAGAGCAAACCCCAATGCATTGACAGCTTCTGTCGCTCCGATTCTACCAAGAATCAAGGCAGCATTTTTCCTTAACAGAGGAGACGGGTTTTTTAACATTTCAATGAACTCATTAACATCCAGAAGTCTTCCAAAAGCTGAAAGAGCCTTTACAGCAGCTTCCTGAATATCTTCGTAAGGATCTGTGAGTAACTTCTTTAAATGAATTATTGCATCGGGGTTTCCAATATTAGCCAGAGCAATAGCTGAAAGAGAGCGAATATGACCATCCTCATCATGAAGAAGTTCTTTAAAAATATTGAAAAACACAGGTGAAGCTATTCTGCCGGCAACTTCACAGATAAATCTCTTTTGAAAAATATTTTCAGTATTGAATAGACTTAAAAGGGATTCAGGTTTATCTCTTCCGATAAATACAAATGCTCTTTTTACATCCTCTGAAAATTCTTCTTCCTGTGATATCTCAAGTAAAGGTGCAAATGCTCTCTCATCTTTTAAGATCCCAAGGATAAGTATTGAGGATATTTTGATTTCAGGTTTTGGTGATCTTGTATAGGGTATGAGTATATCAAATATTTTTTCTCCTAAAGTCTTTTTTATTTCATTTACTATATATTCTTCGCTTACACCCTTTCTATAAAATCTCTCGAGACTTCTTATAGCTTCTTCCTGAACAGACTTTATATTATCCTGCAGACACTCGATAACAGAAGTTAATCCCTCCGGGTCTCCGATACGGCCAAGAGATTTTATAGAAATAGCCCTCAAAGGTTTTTTTTTCATCGCTTTCTTTAAAGCAGGAATTGCCCTTCTGTCACCTATTCTTCCAAGAGCATCAACAGCAGGATAAGCTGTCCAGAGATCATCGCCTTCTATAATGTCAATCAAAGCATCAACTACTGAAGATTCTCCGGCTTTTCCGATGTGTTCAATTGCAGTAACACGAACATTTTCATCATCGTCTTTAAGGGCATTTAACATCAGAGGCAATGAACGTTCATCTTTAAATTCACCAAGAACATCTATTATGAATTTTCGAACATCTTTATTTGGTGTATTGAAAGCTTCAAGCAAATACGGGGTTACCTTTTTGCCGAGTCTTACCAGAGCCTCAATTGCAGAATTGCGTGCTCCAGCATTATCTTCTATATAAAGTAAATCAATTAAATTGCTTATATACTCTTCAACAGGATGTTCCTCGATGAGAATATCGGTAGCATAATGCCTTACCCTCCAGCTTACATCTTTCATCGCATTTATAAGTAAGGGAACAGCAGCCCTGCCTCTCCCTTTAAGAGATTCGACTGCTATTCTTCTTATCTCAGTATCTTCGTCTTTAAGCTGTCTTTCCAGTTCCTGCATTTTCTTCAATAACTTCTTCAGTTTCTTTGAGTGCTATTTTTTCTTCTGAAGTCAATAATTCATCAATATTAAGGATAATTATAATGCGGTCATCTTTCCTTCCAATTCCCGCAAGATACCTTTTCCTTAAACCCTTGAATATAGAAGGTGGGGCAGTTATATCATCAGTTTTTAAAGTTGTAATTTCCTTCACACTATCAACGAGAACTCCAATTTTTTCACTTTCAGTTTTAATCACTATAATTAATTCCTTTTTTGAGGATGATTGGATACCAAAACGTTTCCTGAGGTCGAGTAAAGGAATAACCTCACCTCTTACTGTTATTACTCCTGAAAGAAAATCAGGCAATTCAGGAATAGAATAAACTTTATGGGCACTTAATATCTCAACAACCCTGTTTATTTCTATCCCGAAATCCTCTGCCCCAATTTTAAATATTGCAAATTTCTTAATATCTGCCTGTTTATTCGTCAGAATCTTTTTCTGATTCATGATTCCCTTATTTACTCCTTCATGGGACTCAATCTTATCAATCTCCGTTTGCTGGCTCATTGTTACGGGTTTTTATACTTAAATTTTCGAAAGGAGATTTCTCATCAAGTTTGATTTTCTCAATCTGTTTGCTAATAATTTCTGAGCTTTTTAACAGTTCTCTGATTTCAGTATCTATATTAGATATTACACTTATATTATTCTTCGGAATATCTTTGATTTTCTCTATTGAAATAAAGATTTGATTCGAACCTGCTCTCTGTTCATTAATAGCTTTGGCTATTTGCTGACTCTTTTCGGATATCTGTTCCATTGATTCTGAAATAAATTTTGCGCTCACCTGCTGCTCCTCTGTGGCAAGTTTTACCCGTGTAGCAACATCTCTTACTTTCTCGGTTGCTTTTGTAATTAAGTTTGCGCCTTTACTCTGTTCAGAAGTTGCTTTGGCAACCTGTGCTATCATGTTTTTGACTTTTTCCATAGCCTCAGTAACAAGACGCGCTGCTTTTGCCTGTTCAGTTGTAGAACGTTCAATTGAAAATGACATTTCTGCTGACTGTCTTGAACTTTCAACTATTTTATTCAAAGCATTCCCTGCCTCACGCGCTACTTTAAAGCCTTCTTCAACAGATTTAAGTCCGTTATTCATTGCATTTATAGCATCCTTAACCTCCTTCTGAACAGCCTGTATCAGAGATGCTATTTCCTGTGTTGAGAACGATGTTCTTTCAGCAAGATCCTTTATTTCATCCGCCACAACTGAAAAACCTTTTCCATGCTCTCCAGCCTGAGCAGCAAGAATTGCAGCATTTAAAGCAAGAAGAGTTGTCTGGTCAGTTATGTCATCAATTACATTTAGAATTTTCCCAATTTCATCAGACCTCCCTCCAAGCTTCATAATCATTTCAGCTGTTTTTTCAACTGAAGATTTAATATTGTTCATTCCTTCTATGGTTTTTTCGACAGCAGCCAGTCCTAATGTTGAAGCATCATTTTTTACTTTTTCAGAAAGCATTGCTGATTCTTTTGCGCTCATTTCTACCTCTTTTACTGAAGAAGAAATCTCTTCTATGGCTGCCAGGGTCTCTTCGGATGCAGCGGTTAATTCCTCTGATTTCTGGGCAACCTCTTTTATTGTTGCTGAAAGTTCTTCAATTGATATTGAAGTAGAATCCACAGCAGAAGATAATTCCTGCGCATTGTTTGCAACGTGACCTATGCTCGATACCATTTCTTCCATTGAGGTAACAGTATTTTCAGCGGACACTGCAAGTCCCCCTGTATTTACAGATATTTCAGCAGTGGCAGAATTCATTTGTTCAATAGAACTTGCTATATTGGCAATAGCTTCTGATTCGAGTTTTGTTGATTCAGAAATTCGTTTAAATTCTTCGCCCATTTTTTCACTTAATTCTATCGTGCGATTTGAAGCATCTTTTACTCCATTGATAATTTCTTTAAGAGATAATGAAGCTTTGTTTAATAGTTCTGCGAGCCTGCCAATTTCATCATATGTTACTATTTCCGGGACATATGAAAAATTTCCTTCTGATATCGCCTGAATTGATTTTTCAATATTTTTTATGGGTAAAATCACAAGGCTTCTGAAAACCATCCAGAAGCAAAAAGTAAAAGCTGCCACAAAAAGAACAGAAATAGAAAGCCAGATTAAGAAATTAAGACTTTTAAAAAGAGGTACTATAAAAGACCAGATTGTAATACCTGCTATGATTAAAATTATAGTAAAAGTTATATACTTTGATTTAAGGCTCTGTCCTCTTTCGTTCTCCATAATGCCTCCTTGTTTTTATCTGCTCTTCATCTCAATTTATTTGAATATCAACGGATTCAATCATATTCAAAATTGAAATAAACCTTTTATCTATTACAGCCACTCCTTCTATAAATTTGATTTGCTCTTCATCAAGATGAGAAGGAGGAGGCTGTATTTCTGATCTTGCTATTCTCACAACTCCGGATACTTTGTCAACTACAGCACCTATTAATCCCTTCGGACCATTTATAATCAAAATCTTTATCCTTTCTTTTTCATTAACAGGTAATTTTTTTGAAAGTATTTTTGTGCGAAGGTCAATAATAGGTATCACCTTGCCTCTCAAAGATGTAATTCCAACTACATAATCAGGAACCTTTGGTACAGTTGTTATTCTCTGATATTTAAGTATTTCTTTAAGTTGTCTAATTCTGAATGCAAATTCCTCATTTAAAAGCTTAAATGTAAGTATCTCAATAATCTCATCAGATGAGTCTTTATCTGTCTGTTGTTGTATGGATTTTTTTTCGGTCTTTAATTCTTCCTTTAAATCAGTCAGGGATAACTTTTCATTGCTCTCCGGGGGTTCTTTTTCGGACAAAATAGTCTGTTCTATTTCAGAGATTTTATTCTCTGAAGTGGTTTCACTCTGTTGCTCTTCAGTTTTATTTTCCTGAGTATCAGAATCTTTAAGCTTTTTTCTAATTTTCGCGATATCCATTTAATCCGAGTTCCCTTGCAGCTTCCTCTATAATAGATGCTTCAATGTTTCTTAATTCCCGGCTCATGCCTTCAAGAAGTGCTGTTGTTGCAATACTATTTATAAGACGGGGGATTCCTCCAGAGAAACGATAAAGTCTTTTAATAGCTTCATCAGAAAATAATGGTTCATCTAATCCGGAAACCTTCAGTCTGTGTTCAATATAACCTTTTATTTCCTCTTCATTCAAAGGACCAAGATGATAGAACAATCCTATTCTCTGGCGGAGGGGAAGATATGTTTTATGATTGAGCCTTTTCCTTAAATCAGTCTGTCCGACAAGAATCAGACTGAGAAGATTTGTGTAATCAAGCTGAAAATTGGTAAGCAACCGTATTTCCTCAAATGTCTCTTTTCTCGGTATTAACTGAGCTTCATCGATAATAATCACAGGGGTTATTCCTGCTTCATAATCTTTATAAACTTTTTCATATATTGCATCGAGGAGATTATCTTTATAGTTATTAGGAACATCTATATCAAATCTTTTTGCGATAGTTCTCAGGAACTGTGAGGGCGAAAGTCTCGGATTTATGATAACAATCACTCTATATTTTTCCCCGAGTGAATCCATCAGATACCTTGTGAGAGTTGTTTTTCCGCTACCGACTTCTCCTGTAAGCAATACAAGTTCTTTTTCTTCAACAGCATAATGTAATCTTGCAAGAGCTTCTTCATGGCTTTTGCTGAGATATAAAAATCGCGGGTCTGGTGTTTTTGAGAAGGGTTTTTGTTTAAGGCCGTAAAATTCTTCAAACATGCGTTACCCCCTCATGTCTCAGGAGAGATCTTTCTATTATTGACTCAACATCAAGAACAAGTATTACCTCATGTCTTCCTATCTCTGCTGCTCCTGCAAAACCAAATATCCCTTTTAAATACCTACCGAGCGACTTAATAACTATTTCCTGCTGACCTATAATTTGATCTACAAGGATGCCGAGCTTTCTTCTGCCGAAACCAACGACAACAGCAAAAAGCATTTCTTCATCTGTAGTTTCTATATTAAAAATATCTCCTAAATTCTTTACTGGAAGCATTTCACCTCTTAAATAAAAAACTTTCCGCCATTCAACAGTCTGAAGATCACTTTTTTCAAGTGCAATAGTTTCAGAGATCGCTGTTAAAGGTATGGCAAATCTCATATCTCCAACCCTAACAACTAAGGCTTTAATAATTGCCAGTGTAATTGGAAGAGTAAGAGTAAAAGTAGTGCCTTCATCCTTGTTTGTATAAATTTCAGTAAACCCTCCTAATGCAGAAAGTTTTTCCTTAACCACATCCATACCAACGCCTCTACCTGATATTTCGCTTATCTGTTCTTTTGTGCTGAAGCCCGGCATAAATATAAAATTAATTAATTCACGCTCGTCTATTTCTGCACCAGGTTCAATAAGACCTTTTTCAATAGCCTTTGACTTCACTTTATCAAGATCAATTCCCCTGCCATCATCAATAACTTCGATAACTACATAATTCCCTTTTTGATAAGCTTTAAGAGCTATTTTGCCATGCTCTGGTTTTCCTTTATTTATTCTTTCTTCAGGTGGTTCTATACCATGATCTATAGAATTCCTTACAAGATGCATCAATGGATCGACTATTTCTTCGGCTAATGATTTATCGAGTTCTGTATCTTCACCATACATGACAAGTTCTATTTCCTTGCCAATTTCTCTTGAGAAACGTCTGATAACCTGTGCAAGACGTGAAAACAACTGTCCTACAGGAACCATCCTGATCTCAAGGACTTCATCCTGAAGTTCTGCAAGCCTTCTTTCAAGTGTCTGTGAAATCTTATAGACATCTCTCACAAAAGGAGTATGACTGTATGTCTCTGAGAGTTCTACGCCAATTCTCTTTACAGCATCCTTTGCAAGGGTTAATTCTCCTATGGTATTAAGTATCCTGTCAAGCTTGTCAATATCTACCCGCACAGTTGTGGTTTTACTTTTAAGAGATTGTTCCTGTTTTTTTGCGCTTGCAGAAGGAGGGGTTATTTTCATTTGCACAAGGGTCTCAATTTCTCCACCTATATCGGACTTAATTTCATCGATAGGATTGTTGCTTGCGAACATAAGATTAAATCCGATAGAGCCATCAGGAACATTTTCTGAGACAGGCAGGGTAGAAATGAGTTCTCCCTGTTTTTTTATTTTCTTTGTAATCTCTTCAAGAGATGTATCAAAAGTTGAAAGATCGAAAATTACCTTCAGAAGATAAACACCATTTCCATTAAGAATATTACTCTTAAGTCTATGTTCTTCATACTCAGAAAGCACCCTGAGAATTGAATCATCAATCAGACCTTTAAGATCAGGACCTCCAACATTTTCTT
>FWPU01006046.1_pt1 | contig 11814 bp, 13 predicted proteins | sample 2228361 | NCBI WGS metagenome assembly FWPU01 (sample SAMEA103939777, study PRJEB20133) | metagenome | reverse complement strand
GGTCGAGGTCCAAAAGCTTTAGAGTTATTGTCCCCGAAAGAGCAAAAAGTGCGGCAACCTTAATTGCACTTGGCTCTGATGAAATTATTATGAGTGACACATCGGAATTGGGACCAATCGATCCTCAAATTATTATTACTACTTCTGATGGTAAAACTATTAACCGCCCTTCTACATCTTTTCTTGATGGCCTTGAAGATATAAAAAGAAAAGTAAGAGATGAAGGGGGCCTTTCCCCAGCATACTTCCCATTACTCCAGCAGATGGATCCCGCCTTAATAGATTTTTGCCATAAAGTAATCGACCGCTCTAAGGTCTTGGCAGAAAGACTCTTGCGAGACTTCATGCTTAGTAAAGAACTTTCCAAAGCAAGTGAAATTGCTAACCAAATTTCTGATACAAAAAGATACCCATCGCACAGCGCGTTGATCACTGCTACAGAGGCTAAAAAGATGGGGTTAAATGTGACAATATGTAATCCAAACTCCACCTTTTGGCAAGGAATTTGGCGTCTATATTGTGAGTATGAACTGGAGATTAGAAGTAAAAAGCTCGCAAAACTTTTTGAGAGTGAAAATGTTTCTTTGACGCTCCAATAAGGTTAATATACAGTACCATTACAGGACTGGTTATTACCTGCAAGGCCGAGCGTATCGTCCATCTCCTGGGCCTCCTTACAAAGGCCGATCTTTGGGAGTATTTTTGGGTATGGAGTGGAGGGGCGAAAATATCCGTATCTTCCCCTTGTCCCTACACATGCCTGTTAATGTGTGCTATAATCTGGCCCAATGAATTCGCCTCTCTTCAGGGAAAGAAAAAGCAATTTCATAAGGCTCTTTGATAAGACTCCAGAAGGAGTTATCTGCCCACACTTTTACGAGCTTATCCTTTCCAATGGTTGCCCCTATAATTGTTCTTATTGCTACCTCAAATTAACTTTTAAAGGTAACAAAAGACCCGTTCTTTTTACTAATCAGTGGTGGGAAATTGAGAAAGAGCTTTCGTTAATCCCCAAAGGCAATTTTGTAACCGGAATACTCGCTGATTCTTTAGCCATTGTACCTCCAAACTTTGAGTCTGCCTTAAAATGGTTTAGTTCTCAAAGAGATAGATACCTTGTTCTGGTTACAAAAAGTACCAATATCGGGGCTTTGCTTGCTCATAAATCTTCACCACAGGTAGTTGTGTCTTTTTCTCTAAACAGTATGGAGGTCTGGAGTAAATATGAACACTTAACTCCTAACCCGTTTGAGCGCCTGAAAGCTGCGGCAAAATTGAAGGAAGAGGGTTGGAGAATTCGCATTAGACTTGACCCGATAATATTCAACGGGGATGATGCTTTCACAACGTATAAGGAGGTATGTCAAAAAGTGGCCGAACTTGCCCCAGAAATGGTGACTATTAGCAGTTTGAGGCCGTATCGTGGGCTATACCGTTTTTCTCCAAATGCCCCGCGTTATGGTTTAAAGGAGGCCTTTGATGGTAGGATGCGTTATCTGTTGGATGTAAGAGTCAATGCCTATAACAAGATAGCCGAATGGCTTGGTTCCCAACCCTCCCTTTGTAAAGAGACTAAAGAAGTATGGGAGAAATTAGGTTGGACATTCCGGGGATGTAATTGCATTAGCTAGCAATCTCAGCAAAATCTACCCTCTGCAAAAACCCTTATTTATGGTCTTCTGTTTGATATTCCCTCCCCTCAAGAGGCTGTGTCGTGATTAGTAAGAGTTTGTAGCGTGCCCCGCTACAGGCGGAGCACCTACCATCAACCCCCACTGGCAAAACCAGGCAAAAGGGTGTATAAGTACTTGATAATGCTAGATGCTTCCCCGCCTCAGGCGGGTCAGCATGACAATTAGTTAACAAGGCAAAGCAACGATGATTTATCAAATCCTTTCCAGGTTATACCTGACTACAAGAGCAGAGGCGGAGGAACTGCCCGAGGATTTTGGGGTGCTCGTGCTCAGCCAGGCGCCTACTAACCGCGGGGTGAGGATACCGATAGATGACCACGTGCCCTGGAACGAGGAGGTGATTTCCAAGATAAAGAAGACGGTATATGAGTGGATAAGCCAGGGTAAAAACGTCTGTCTGGCCTGCGACGCCTGCGTATCCAGAAGTCCATCGGCAGCAATTGTCTATCTGATGTCCATCGGCATGGACATGGAGGAGGCGCTGAAGTTTGTCAAGGCACGCCATCCGGGGGCATGTCCGAGTCCCATAATCCTGGAGTCAATACTGGAGTGTATGGCAGAACGTACCTGATGAAATAATCTCATGGTCCGCCTAAGGCGGGTGTCCTCAACCCTAAGGAAAATCCCCCTTAGTCCCCCTTCGGCAGCCCGCACGGCGGATCCGCCTCAGGCGAAGTGGGCTATAGCCCTGATTCCGCCTTAGGCGGATCATCAGGGCTCAGGGCTGAACTACCCTTTTTCAAAGGGGGAGTGAAACTCTCCCCTGTATGAAAGGGTAGTAAGGTTCGGGGAGTATAGATAAAAATGGAAAGTGGTAAAGGGGTATGCAAGAATAAATCCTCAAATCCCTTTGGGGTGGATTCGTTTATCCGCCTCGGGCGGACTGAGGCGTGCTTCTGCGCCCTGTTTATCCTGCTAACTCTCTGGTCTCCCTTACTGGCACAGGAGAGGCGCCCCGGCAGGCTTTTCCCCCCGGAAAACATAGAAATACTTGAGGGTGAAAGGGAATGGCAGGACGCAGAGGCCATAATGGACAGGCTTAAAATAAAGAGTGGTGACGTAGTAGCTGACATAGGAGCAGGGTCGGGCTACTTCACCATACCCATGGCCAATAGGGTCGGTCCCAAAGGGCTGGTCTATGCGGAGGACATACAGCAGGAGATGGTTACTTACATCTCCAGGAAGGTGGAGACCCTGGGGCTGGAGAATATAAGGGTAGTGCTAGGGAAGACAGAAGATCCAACTCTCCCTGAAAATTCCCTGGATCTCGCACTTGTGGCCAATACCTATCACGAGCTAGAAAAGCCCCTGTTGCTATTAAAAAACATTAGAAAGGAACTGCGGGCCGATGGGAGGCTGGCCATTATAGATTGGAACCCTGAGAAAGAATCTCCCATTGGTCCACCAAAAAAGGAGAGGGTGCCTGAAGAAACGGTCATTAACGAGGTGGAAGAAGCGGGCTTCTATCTGGCAGAAAAACATATCTTCATGCCTTATCACTACTTTCTTGTATTTAAAAAGAGGTAGTAAAGGGAGTGACCTTTAGACTTTTCCGTTATCTATGAATCAATACATTGGCAGACCTATAAAATTGATAATCGGCAATTAGAAAAATCACTACCGCCGCCAAATATAATAATGAGAGGAATCCACCTACAGTCTGTATTTCAGCCGGCGGTTTCTCAAGCATCCTCACACCAATGGCACCGGGTATAAACAATCCGCATGCTGTCGTAACAAGTGTTACGGATACCAATCTCTGGCCGACCAGGTGGTTTACATGTAACGCCAGATTCCTCCACACAATAAACATCCAATACAGGCCAAAAAAGGGTATGAACCAAAACCCTATTGCCTTGCCGGGGGTTGGTTTTTTAATCGGCAGGTCGGAAGTCTGCACTAACTTCCACATCTGATACAGGAATATAAGCTGGCAGACCCAATAGCCCAGTTCAACAGGTATGCTGACCACTACCAAAACAGGGGCATTAAGAATTTCGCTGAGGGTCCCGAGAAAACCAGCAGTACCGACTATCGCCACCAAAACCGTGGGATGGAGTGGTTTTTTCATGAACGGTCTCTTTCAACCTAACTACAGATAAGATTCAGGAATTTAAAAACAATAATTAATCCCGCCGTAGCTGTAGGGACAGTCCGCCGTCCGGCTGAGCAGTTCGGCCCTGAGCAGGCCCTGATGATCCGCCTAAGGCGGAATCAGGGCTATAGCCCTCCGCCTGAGGCGGATTCAGGTCTGTCCCTCCTAATCGAGGAGTTTAAGGGTGGCCTGGCGGACCCTTTCCAGCAGTTCGGGGTGTTGCTTAACTGCCCCCCTCTCCCCAAGACCGTAGCAGAGGACCTCTCCTTTGTATTCCACCCCAAGGGTATGGAAGAGGGCCTTAACGGTCTGTATTGAGCCGGCAAAGATTTTATCGCTACTCTTAAGGGCGGCGGTGGAGATGAACAGACCCCTGGGCCGCACGTGGTCGTTACGTAACTCTTTTCTCAGTATGTAGCGTCTTGCCCAGAGGGCCTGGCAGCGGTCTATCAGCGCCTTGAGCTGGGCACTTACCCCCAGAAAGTACAGGGGCGAGGCAACGACTATATAATCGGAGTCCAGGAGATGCCTGTAGACCTCCTGCATGTCGTCCTGCTGGACGCACTGCCCGCTCTTCCAGCAGCCCCCGCAGGCGGTGCAGGGGGAAAACCTTAGTTCATCCACCCTCAACACGAGCGTATCCACATCAGCCTGGTTAGCGGCCTTCACGACCTCCTCAAGGAGCAGGTCGGTGTTGCCCCCCTTTCTTGGGCTTCCTGCTATGGCCAGGAGTTTCTTCTTCATGGCAGTTTTCTTATTTTAAGATATTATCAAGAAACAAGATGTAAGGGGGCAAAGCCCCCTTACCAACCCCAGAATTAGGGAGTAGAGGGTAAGGAGATACAGAATAGACATACCCCTAAATCGCCTCTTGTTAGAGGGGACTTACACCCTCATCCCCTCCCGCCCAAAAGATGGCGGATTTTCAACTTTTAAGAGGGGAGAAAGAGGTGCGTAAATTAAAAATTTTAAATTTAAAATTTGCAATTTCCAATATGTTTTTTATCCCTAATCCCTACTCCCTAACCCCCTGCCCCTGAGTTGAGGCAGCCCCTTTGAGCTTGCTGATGAAATATTGTATGGTCTTCAATAGCCCTTCCCTGCGTCCTACCCGTGGCTCCCAGCCCAGAAGCCTCTTTGCCTTAGAAATATCTGGCCTCCTCACCCTGGGGTCATCCTCGGGGAGCGGCTTGAAGACTATCTTGCTCTTACTTGAAGACAATTCTATTACCTCCCTGGCCAGTTGTAGAATGGAGATTTCCTCAGGGTTACCCAGGTTGACTGGCTCATGCTCCCCGGACATAAGGAGCATGTAGAGGCCCTCTACCATATCGGAGACGTAACAGAAACTCCTGGTCTGTTCACCGGTGCCGAACACGGTGAGGTCTTCTCCCTTAAGGGCCTGAGAGATGAAGGTGGGCAGTGCCCTTCCGTCATCAAGACGCATCCCGGGGCCATAGGTGTTGAAGATGCGTGCTATACGAGTGTCTACCCCGTGGACCCTGTGATAGGCCATTGTAAGGGCCTCGGCAAAGCGCTTGGCCTCATCGTACACGGCCCTCGGCCCTACGGGGTTGACGTTACCCCAGTAGGTCTCCACCTGGGGGTGGACCAGGGGGTCTCCGTAGACCTCCGAGGTGGAGGCCAGGAGAAACACCGCCTTCTTCAGCTTGGCCAGCCCCAGGGCCATCAGGGTTCCAAGCGCACCGACCTTAAGGGTCTGGATGGGCAACCTGTGGTAATCCACAGGGCTGGCCGGAGAGGCCAGGTGCAAGACACAGTCTACGTCCCCATCAAGATAGATACTCTCTGTAATATTGTGCCTTACAAATTTAAATCCTTCCCCTGAGGTTAATGAGAGGTTCTCTTGCGAACCCGTACTGAGGTTATCTATGCAGATAACGGAGTGACCCTTCTCAAGTAGGTATTTGCAGAGGTGCGAGCCGATGAAACCAGCACCCCCGGTTACTACCATGCGCATGGGAAAGTTCCAGTATCAGGGAGAAATGGTTCAGTATTTACTTAAGAAATATTTTCTTATCTGGCGAAAATTTTTTCCAGAACAAACCATAGCTTAACCCTTATCCTGGTAAAAATCAAATCAATTAGCGGTGTCCCGTGTAAAGTGAAACGGCAACAGGGTCATCGCTCAACACTTAGCCCTGTAGCCGCAACCTTAAGGTTGCGTAAATATGCGCAGGCTAAAGCCTGCGGCTACAGGCCTGTTGTCCTCCTTGGGCGGATCAATGGACTCCTGGGGGTGGAAGGGGGCAAAGCCCCCTACCCAAAATGAAAATAGTTAAAAAGTGTTACTACGTTTACATACCCCCACACCTTTGATGGGCTTTTTGTTTGCATTTAAAAGGGGGTGGTGATAAAAAGAAGTTAGGTATAAGATTTAGCAAATTCATATGTTAGGGTCATACGACTACATATAATGGATAAGATTAAAGGTAACATACTTAGAGACCTGCCGAGGCTGTTTAAGGCCCTGTTGGCCGTCAGGTTCCTGTACAGGCCCTTTATACTCTCTCATATCATAACACGGCGGTGTAACGCCGACTGCCCCTTCTGCCTGTGGAAGGGTGAGGGAGAGGAACTGGATACCACACAGGTGGAGGATTTGTATGCCCAGGCCGGGGAGGCGGGTTTCCTGAGCGTGGTAATCTGGGGTGGTGAGCCCCTGTTGAGGGAGGATTTGGCAGAGGTACTGCGCTCGGCAAGGCAGTCAGGCCTAAAGACGACAATTATTACAAATGGTTACTATCTACCAGAAAAGGCAGAGGAGATAGGGCCATATCTTGATACCCTGCTCGTATCCCTTGACGCCCCGAACGAATATCATGACACCCTGCGGCGACTGCCTGGGTGTTTCCAGAGGGCTACGGAGGGTGTAAGGCTCATCAGGAGAAAATTCATGGGTGTAAGGCCACTGATCATCTCGGTAATTACGAGACAGAACCTGCAGGAGGTGGAAGGCCTTTTGGGGTTTAGCCGTAAAGAGGGGCTTCCAATCGTCTTCCAGGCAATAAATACCCGCGATTACGCCGTCTCCCCCAGGCCAATTGAACTCCAGGTTGTACCCTCCCCGGAAGGACGGTCAGGCGTCTTTAAGCTCATCAGACAGGCCAAGGTCAGGGGCTACCCCGTAATAAATTCCTACGAGTACCTGAACGCCTTTATAAATGGGGACTGTCATTACAGATGCCACTACAAGAAGCTGGTCTTCAGGGTAGATGCCAACGGGGACGTCCTGGACTGCACGCACCCAGGACGGGTAATAGCCAGCGTAAGGCAAAAGACATTGAGGGACATAATGGAGGGGCCGGAATACAAGGGTTTCATACGGAGGGCCGAATCCTGTGACATCTGTGCCGACGCAGGCACCCTGGAGTCCTCCTACCTGTGGGAACTCCATCCGAGACCACTATTTGAGACCTTGAGGTTTCTTGCCGGTCCGCCTTAGGCGGAAGGGACACATGCAGGCTATCCACCTCAGGCGAAGCGGCTAATATCTTTATGCACGTCCCATAAAAAACCTCCAAAGCAGGGTCGCAGGCTAAAGCCTGCGGCTACACACGACAGGTTTGATTAAAGATTATGATGATTTTTAGGAGATAGAAAATGAGGTATAAATCAAAGAAGTGGATAGCAATTATTACGGTGCTTTTGCTCTTAGGGGTTGGCTGTGGTGATAGATATGCTCTAGCTCCAGGATACGATGGTGGTGCATACGTGCTGGATACGAAAGAAGGCTTGCTTTGGTATTTCAATTTGGGTGGTTTTGCGTACCTCGGAAGTATGGAAGGACTGGCAAAACACACTGAGTATCACGGTGAACCTCTTGAGCTTCTTAAGTGGGATTATGCCAGTAGAAAGAAAGACGACAAAAGAAGGTTTCGTGAAATGATTGAGAAATATAAGAAGGCGACGCCAGAGGAAAGAGAAGCATGGCCTGAAATTCCTGAGTCATTTAAGCGGAAATATCACTTAGAGTAAGTCGGCTATACAGTTAGTACATTTAAGCTGAGGCCTAAGTGGATAGGTTTTTATATGAGAAATAGAAAGGGGAAAAGAAAAAGATCTGAAAAAGTCTGTGAATATTTCTAACTTTCCCCTCCCTTGATGGGAGGGGGTAGGGGGAGGGAAGTACAGGGCGAGAAAGCACCTTTTTGGGGTTGAGCAACAGCCTCTCTATACAATACAAAATTGGTCCGCCTTAGGCGGATTAGAATTTTAAACCTTCAATCTCCAATTTGCAATTTTCCCTGGTCCTGTCGCCTAAAAGTTCTCAACGCAGATTGCTTGACATACCTCCTGGCATTTATTATATTAGCATACTTTAAATAAAGAAGAATTTTTCCCTTTTGAAAAGTCCTTTTAAGGAGGGTATCGCAGTGCCATCCGTTGAAGAAAAGGTCATAGAGCTTGTGAGCAAACAGATGGGAGTACCCCAGGGAAAGATTACCCCCCAAACGTCCTTTATCAACGATCTTGGGGCGGACTCCCTGGACACCGTAGAACTCGTTATGGAGCTTGAGGACGCCTTTGATATGAGCATTCCCGATGAGGATGCGGAGAAGATCAAGACGGTAGGGGATGCCATTAAGTACATTGAGGAGCGGGCCAGTAAGTGCGAAAAGAAAGGGTAGTAATCACCGGCCTGGGTGTCGTTACCCCCCTGGGAAACGACAAAGACACCCTGTGGTCGGCCCTCTGTCAGGGCAAGAGTGGTATAAAAAAGATAAAAAGTTTTGACACGAGTAAGCATGATGTCCACTTTGCAGGAGAAGTACAGGACTTTGACCCGTCCCAATGGTTTGACCCCAAGCAGGCCCGCCGACTAGACCCCTTCGTACAGTATGCCCTGGCTGCCAGCAAGATGGCCGTAAGGGACTCAGGCCTTGATTTAAGCAAGATTGACCCCGTACGTGCCGGAGTCATTATAGGCTCTGGCATGGGCGGACTCCACGAACTGGAAGACCAGCACAGAACCCTCCTGGAGCGAGGTCCCTCCCGGGTCTCCCCCTTCATGATTACCAAACTCATGATAAACGCCGCCTCCGCCATGGTGGCCATAGAGTATGGACTCCAGGGACCTAACCTAGGCGTAGTGAGCGCCTGTGCCACGGGTGCCCACGCCATAGGTGAGGCCCTGAGGCTCATCCAGAGGGGCGAGGCCGATGTGGTCATCGCTGGAGGCAGTGAGGCAGTAATCACCCCCCTGGGGGTGGCAGCCTTCCGCTCCATGAAGGCCCTCTCCACCAGAAACGATGCACCCGAAAAGGCCTCAAGGCCGTTTGACCGGGAGAGGGATGGCTTCGTACTGGCAGAAGGGGCAGGCATCGTAATCCTGGAGGGGCTTGAACATGCCAGAAGACGGGGGGCCAACATATACGCAGAACTCCTGGGCTACGGACTCACCGCCGATGGTTCCCACCTGGCCGCCCCTGAGCCAGGGGGGAGAGGGGCCGTCGGCGCTATGAACAGCGCCCTGGCTGATGCCAGATGTAACCCGCAGGCCGTAAACTATATCAACGCCCACGCCACTTAAACCCCTGTTGGAGACGAAATAGAGGCCAAGGCCATTAACAGGGTCTTCAACCACTCTGCCTCGCATATACCCGTCAGTTCCACCAAGAGCATGATGGGCCACCTGCTGGGTGCTGCCGGCTCGGTGGAACTAATAGTCTGTGTCCTCGTCATACAGCGTAGCGCAGTGCCTCCTACCATTAATTACGAGCACCCTGACCCTGAGTGCGGCAGCCTGGACTTCGTACCGAACACTGCCAGGGAGATGTCCGTAAAGGTGGCCTTGAGCAATTCCTTCGGCTTCGGCGGGCACAACGTGAGCCTGGTGGCCGGAAGGTTTGAAGGATAAGTAGCTAGTAGCTAGTGGCCAGTAGCTAGGAAAAAACCTCAACCCTGGCTACTAGCTACTGACTACTGGCTACTGTAAATGTGATGTGTCTCTTCCAGTGACGGTCATCCCTCTGGGGGTAATCCCTCCTGTAATGTGCCCCCCTGCTCTCCTTCCTCTCCTGGGCAGCCCTGACGATAAGGCTTGCCAGGAGGAGCACGTTCTGTAGTTCCCAGCCCTTTGGGTTATGAAACTCTTTATCCATAACGTACTCCCACCACTGGGAGAGCGTGTCCTCGGCCTCCCTGAGGTGCTTCTCGTCCCTCTCCACCCCTGCACACCGCCACATGAGGCTCTTTAAAGAGTCCATCATATCCTCCAGGTTTAATCTTGTAGGCGCAGGCTTAAGCCGGCGGCTATCCGCCTGAGGCGGACCCCCCATGCTGACCTTCAGTGGATAGGACTTCACCCGCCCTTGCCGTCTCTTGGATGCGAGAGTTGCCTCTCTGCCCGCCTTGTGCCCATATACCAGCCCCTCCAACAAGGAGTTACTGCCCAGGCGGTTGGCCCCATGTAGACCAGTGCAGGCAGTCTCCCCGCAGGCGTAGAGGTGTGGGATACCCGTACGGGCCCTGTCGTCCACCCTCACGCCCCCTATCATGTAGTGGGCGCTGGGTCTTACTGGAATCAATTCCCTTGTGATGTCTATGTGAAAGGAGGCGCAGATGGAGCAGATGTTCGGGAAGCGGGACTCCAGGAACTCCCTGGGTAGATGGGTCACGTCAAGGTACACATGGGTATGGTCCGTCTCCTGCATCTCCTTAAGTATGCTCTGGCTCACCACGTCCCTAGGCGCCAGCTCAGCCATGGGGTGATACCTGGGCATGAAGCGCTCCCCCCACTTGTTCCTCAGTATGGCCCCCTCCCCGCGCATCGCCTCGGTTATCAGCGCCCTGGCGGCACCGGCTATGTAGAGGGTAGTGGGATGGAACTGGACGAACTCCATGTCCTCCAGCACTGCCCCGGCCCTGTAGGCCATTGCCATACCGTCCCCGGTGGACACCACAGAATTGGTGGTCTCCCTGTAGAGGTGGCCGCAACCACCCGTTGCAAGGATGGTCTCCCCTGCCCAGATAACGAACCTCCCCTTCTGCTTGTGCCAGACCAGTACCCCACGGCAGGCCCCCTCCACCACCAGAAGGTCTATGACAAAACAGTGATCCATGGTGCTAATGTCGGCGTTGCCCTTCACTGCCGCAAGGAGTGTCTCTTCCACTACCGCACCGGTGGAATCCCCCCTTCCATGAATCACACGGGAATGGCTATGCCCACCTTCCTTGGTCAGGGCCAGTGTTTCATTCTTACGGTCAAAGCTTGCCCCCAGCTCCATGAGCTCTTTTATCCTGCCAGGACCCTGCCGTACCACCTCCTCTACCACCTTCTTGTTGCACAGGCCCTGGCCTGCCCCCACGGTATCCTCTATGTGATAACGGAAGCTGTCCTCAGGGGAGAAGACCACCGCAATACCCCCCTGGGCGTGCATGGTATTATTTTCCCCCAGCGTGTTCTTAGAGACTATCAGGATTGGGTGTGGAGCCCCAACCCTATAGCCCAGTCCGCCCGAGGCGGATACCACCTTTTTACCCCTGCCGTGTCCGCCTGAGGCGGATGCCACTTCCAGCGCCGCCGAAAGCCCAGCCACCCCACTGCCAATCACCAGTACCTCGGTAAAGACCTCCGGCAGTTCGGTGGTATCAAAACTCAGTAGATACCTTCTGGGTGTGATTAGCTCATTCATTTTTGTATCTTTTATGGAGTCCCCGCCCGAGGCGGATTTTCAGCATTGACTGCGTCAATGGCCTAGCGTAGCCGCAACCCTTCGGTCCGCCTCAGGCGGACTCAGGACGAAGCCTTTAGGTTGCGTCGTCTCACGCAGGCCAAAGCCTGCGGCTACAACAAAAATTCCCAGCAGTGTTGGGGACATCCGCCTCAGGCGGACTGGACTCTGTAGTTTTAAAACCGTTCTTAATCCCAATTGTAGAGTAAATGTCGTTATTGTAAAGGACATAATGAGACCTCTAAGTACTGACCTTCAGACACAAGATCGGACAATATTCCTGGTTTTTCCCCACAGGAGGTTTAAGACGCTCAAGATGACCTCTCGG
>FWPU01011921.1_pt1 | contig 11816 bp, 9 predicted proteins | sample 2228361 | NCBI WGS metagenome assembly FWPU01 (sample SAMEA103939777, study PRJEB20133) | metagenome | reverse complement strand
GTGTGGCGCCGTCCCGATCCATGTCATTGCGAGGGCGCGTCAGCGCCCGAAGCAATCCCCCGCGTCAGCGGGAGTCGTGCCTCAGCGCCCGAAGCAATCCCCCACGTCAGCGGGAGTCGTGCCTCAGCGCCCGCTTCTGCTCTCCTCTCTCCCAGCGGGAGAGGGGACGGGGGTGAGGGTCTCCTCTCTCCCAGCGGAAGAGGGACGGGGATGAGGGCGAGCAGGAGAAGGCCACACTGCCGCCATCCCGGTCCTCCTAACGTTCGGCGCGCGATCGGTACTGCCCCAGCAACCGCTCTTCGGAGCGCTCCCGCCGCATCCTGCGCACTGCGGCAGCGTTGACGTGGCTGCCCGATACGTGACAATCCATCTAAAGTTGGTATGATAATTGTCAATTGTAGCACAGGTTGCTGAAACCCTGAGCGCTCGTTATGTTGACATGACCCGCCTGCCAGCCATCTCAGGAACATCGGTAGGCAGACCACACGATCAGCAACTCCTCTCAGCCACCCTACCCCTCCCGTTTCCCCACCAGCAGGAAGACCAGATCATTCACATTGGTGCCGGTGGGGCCGGGCAGGAGCAGATCGTCAAGGGCGGCGAAGAAGGGATAGGCATCGTTGCGCTGAAGGTGATCGAGCGGGTCGAGGCCGCGCGCGCGCGCCCGCGCCACTGTGTCGCCGGTAGCGACAGCGCCGGCGGCATCGGTCGGGCCATCGCCGCCGTCGGTAGCCAGCGCAACCAGCACTGCTTCGTCGAGGCCGGCAAGGGCCAGCGCTGCGCTCAGCGCCAGTTCCTGATTGCGCCCGCCACGCCCCGTTCCGCGCAGGGTGACGGTCGTTTCGCCGCCGGCGATCAGGCAGGCCGGCGGTGCGAGCGGCTGGCCGGTGGTTGCGATCTCGCGGGCAATCCCGGCCAGCACTCGCCCAACTTCGCGCGCTTCGCCTTCAAGATAGGTGGTCAACAGCAGCGCATTGAAGCCCGCTGCGCGCGCTGCGCTCAGCGCGGCCTGGGCGGCCTGCGCGTTGCTGCCAATCACCACATTGTGAACTGCGGCCAGTGCCGGATCGCCGGGTTTGACCGTCTCTGGGCGCTCGCCGCGCGCGCCTGCGTTCAGATACTCGATAATTGCCGCCGGACACCCGGCGCGCAGCCCGTAGTGATCGAGTAGCGCCAGCGCATCGGCAAAGGTGGTGGGGTCGGCGACGGTTGGGCCAGAGGCGATGACGTCAAGCGGACTGCCGACAACATCGGAGAGGATGAGGGTGATGAGCGTGGCCGGCGCGGCCAGGCGGGCCATGCCGCCGCCTTTGAGCTGGTCGAGATGTTTGCGCAGGGTGTTGATGGCGCCGATCGGCGCGCCACAGGCCAGCAGCGCCGCCGTGAGCGATTGAAGATCGGCCAGCGTCACGCCGGGAACCGGCAGGTTGAGCAGGGCCGAACCGCCCCCCGAAATCAACCCGATCACCAGATCGCGCGCGCCTGCCTGCGCCAGCAGCGCCGCAATCTGTTCTCCCGCCGCGACGCTGCGCTGATCCGGCGTGGGATGCGCGGCGCGCAGCAGGGTGACCCCCGGCACATCTGGCACAATCGCACCGTCGTCCTTCACCACCACCACTCCGCCGCTGAGCCGGTCGGCCAGCGCGTTCACCGCTGCGGTTGCCATCGCCGCGCCCGCCTTGCCCGCGCCCACCAGCCAGACGCGCTCGAACGCGCGCAGATCGTAGCGCCGCCCGGCGACAATCAACCAGTCGCCATCGCGTTGCAGGCTGGACTGCGTGGCAACCGCTGGATCAGCCGCCGTCAGCGCCGCTGCCATGACGCCGGCCAGCGCCTGACCGTAAGGCGAACGACGGAGCGTGGCGGTCAGCAGGCGATCAGACATTGAAGAGGAAGTGACAGATGTCGCCATCTTGCACGATGTACTGTTTACCCTCCATGCGCACATGACCGGCCTTCTTCGCCTCGTTCATGCCGCCGGCGGCGATTAGATCGCTGTACGCTACAATCTCGGCCCGGATAAAACCGCGTTGAATATCAGAATGGATCACGCCGGCAGCCTCGACGGCTGGCGTCCCGCGTGGGATCGGCCAGGCCCGCACTTCGTCAGGCCCAGCAGTGAGAAAACTGACCAACCCCAACAGCTCGTAGCTGGTCGCAATCACCCGATCACGGGCCGGCGCGGTAATGCCGAGATCATCCATAAACACCTTTGCCTCGGCATCATCGAGCTGGGCCAGCTCGGCCTCAATCTTGCCGCAGAGCGGCACCACGGCGCTCTGGCGATGCGGGTAGGCAAGCTGCGGCGGATTGGCAATCACCGCCTCATCGATATTCAGCGCAATCAGCATCGGCTTCGCGGTGAGAAACTGATAGCCGCGAATCATCCGCGTCTCGTCGGCGGTCAGTTCGAGCGCGCGGATGGGCGTCTCAGCCTCCAGCGCTGCGCGCAATCGCTGCAACAGATCGCGCTCGGCAGTGCGCAGCTCCTTCTCTTTGGTCGGCAATTTCGGAATCTCGGCGTTGAGCCGGTTCAACCGCCGCTCGATGATCGCCAGATCGGAAAAAGCCAGCTCCAGATCGACGGCAGCAATATCGCGCTGCGGATCGACCGAGCCATTCGGATGCGGCACAGTCGGATCGTCGAACGCGCGCACCACATGCAAGAGCGCATCAGCCGAAGCAATATAGTTCAGCAGCGCTGGCGGCAACCCGCCACCGGCGCGCCCGCTGCCGCTGATGCCGCCAATATCAACATACTGCACATCAGCGTAGGTGATCTTGCGCGGCTTAAACATCTGCGCCAGCACATCCAGCCGCGGATCGGGCACCTTCACCGTGGCAATATTCGGTTCCAGTTGACCCGATGAATAGGCTGCTGTTTCAGCATGGCCGCGAGTCAACGCATTAAACACGGTTGTCTTGCCGCTATTGGGCAACCCAATAATCGCTATCTTCATCGCCTATCCTCGCGCGTCGCTTTCCTTTGCTGCACACTATACCATAACTCCATCGCCGTCATTCTTTGTGATGCTTGTCCCAGGATTGCACGCAGTTTGCCCAAAAAATTGTGGTACTATACATGACAGACATTGATAAAGGCATCGTGTGAGGAACGAGAACAAGAATGAAACTGCGAGCGCAGTCCGCACAACGAATGCACAATATGCAAAAACACGTCACTTAAACCACGGCTTGTAATTCGCATTTTCGGCATTATATCTGGCAAAGTAGAAATCAAAAGCGTCCAGGGATTTGACGCAAAAGCAAAACGGTTCTATAATACCGTCTAGCTGGCAGCGTGCAGACCGTTTCCTGAAACAGGGTAATGCAGCATGGCACAGATTTTCCCCCGCAACGCCAACCTTCTCGCCCGTCTGAGCATCTTCGCCCTCGTCTTGCTCGTCGTTGAAGGCATTCTCATCCTCGGAGTCTACTTTCGCTCAAACTACTTCCGCCAGGTCAACGTGGCAATCGAACAGCCGGTAGCGTTTAGCCATCAATTGCATGTCAATATCGTTGGCGTCGATTGTCGCTATTGTCACACGTCGGTCGATCAATCCTACTTCGCCAACATCCCGGCAACCGAGACCTGCATGACCTGCCACTCGCAGATCAAGACCTACAGCCCACTGCTGGAAAAGGTGCGCGAGAGCTACGCCACGGGCAAGCCAATCGAGTGGGTCAAGGTGTACGATCTTCCTAACTTCGTCTACTTCAATCACTCGATTCACGTCAACAAAGGTGTTGGCTGTTCCACCTGTCACGGTCAGGTGAACAATATGCCGGTAGTCTGGCAGCAGCAGGCCCTCTATATGGGCTGGTGCCTCAACTGCCATCGCAATCCGGAATTGTATCTCCGGCCACGTGAAGAGGTGTACAACATGGACTACGAGCCGCCGGCTAATCAGGTCGAGCTAGGCCGCCGACTCGTGGCAGAATACGGCATTATGCCGCCCGATCAGCTCACTAATTGTTACGTGTGCCATCGCTAAGCCTATCGCCCGCCGCGTTCCGTCCTCTGCATTGAGGGCGGTAACGCCTATTGTGCCCGTTGCAGTTCTTACATCAACGGTGGTGGTAAAAGACCATGACACAGCAGCAATCTGACCTCGAGGCCATTCGCGCTCAGTTGCGCGACGCGCGCGGACCACAATTCTGGCGTTCGCTCGATCAACTGGCCGATTCGCCAGCATTCCGTGAACTGGTAGAGCGCGAATTTCCGCGCGGCGCAAGCGAGCTGGAGGATGGGATCAGCCGGCGCACATTCCTGAAATTGATGGGGGCGTCGCTCGCCCTCGCCGGCGTTACTGCCTGCACGTATCAGCCGCGCCAGTACATCGCGCCGTTCGATCGCCAGCCCGAAGGTCGGGTGCCTGGCGTGCCGCAATTCTTCGCCTCAACCCTCACGCTCGGCGGCTATGGCGCCGGCGTGCTCGTCCGCTCGAACGAGGGCCGTCCGACCAAAGTTGAAGGCAATCCGCGTCACCCCGCCAGCCTGGGCGGAACCGACCTGTTCGCGCAGGCCGAGATCCTGACCATGTACGATCCCGATCGCTCGACGACGGTGCTGCGTCAGGGTGTGGCCAGCACGTGGGCAGCATTTGTCGAGACGTTGTCCAACGCGCTTAACGCTGCCCAGGCGAGCCAGGGCGCCGGCGTGCGCTTGCTGACGACGAACGTGACCTCGCCTTCGCTGGCCGCGCAGATCGAGCAGTTTCTGCAGGAGTACCCGCAGGCCCGCTGGTATCAGTACGAGCCGATCAATCGCGACAATGTGGTTGAAGGCGCGCGGCTCGCGTTCGGGCGCGATGTTACGACCCGCTATGACCTGACTGCCGCGCAGGTCATTGTCAGTCTCGACGCCGATTTTCTCGCGCCCGGCCCCGGCTTCGTCGCCTATGCCCGCGCCTTTGCCGACGGGCGCAAGGTACGCAAGGGCAGCAGCGAGATGAACCGGTTGTACGTGGTCGAAGCCAGCCCCTCGACTACCGGCACAGCCGCCGATCATCGCCTGCCCCTGCGCGCCGATGCGGTGGCGGCTTTCACCGGCGCGCTGGCCCACGAGCTGGGCGTCGGCGGCGCCCCGGCCACGCTGAATGCCAAAGCCGAGGAGTTCCTGCGCGCGCTGGTGAAAGACCTCGAAGAGCACCGTGGCCGCGCCGTAGTGATCGCCGGCGATCAGCAGCCGCCCATCGTGCATGCCCTCGCCCATCTCATCAATGCCGAGCTGGGCAATGTGGGTAAGACTGTCTTCTACCACGAACCGGTTGAAGCCCGTCCCACCAACCAGACCAACGATCTGGTCACCCTGGTGAGCGAGATGGATGCAGGCCGGGTGGAGATGCTGATCATGATCGGCGGCAATCCGGTCTACAACGCGCCGGGCGATCTACGCTTTGCCGACCGCATGGCCACCGTGCCGCTGACCATTCACCTGAGCCAGTTTGTCGATGAAACATCCGCGCGAGCGACCTGGCATATTCCGCAAGCCCATCCGCTTGAGAGCTGGGGCGACGCGCGCGCCTTCAACGGCATGGCCAGCATTGTCCAGCCCCTGATCGAACCGCTGTACGGCGGCAAAACGGCCAATGAGCTGCTGGCGGCAATGCTTGGCCAGCCCGCTGCCGATAGCTATGATCTGGTGCGCTCGTTCTGGGTCGAACGGATCGGTGAGACGGGTTGGAACATCGCGCTCGCTACGGGCGTGATTGCCGACACCGCTGCCCCGGTCATCAATCCTGCGCTCAATGAAGCAGCCATTCGCGCTGCGCCGATTCCGCAGCCCGGCGCCGGCGTTGAGCTGGTTTTCCGCCCCGATCCGTCACTCTACGATGGCTTCTACGCCAATAATGGCTGGCTGCAAGAACTGCCGCGCCCGCTGACCAAGCTGGTTTGGGATAACGCAGCGCTGATGAGCGCGCGCACCGCGATCAAGCTGCTCGGTCTGCCGTTCAGCGCCGACCGACTGGTGGGCAGCGAGGAGGATGATCGCGAGCGCCAGCGCTATCTCGAACAGCTCTCGAAAGTGAACGGCACGATTGCCCGCATTGAGTATCGCGGCGGCGTCATCGAAATCCCGATCTGGATTCTGCCCGGTCATGCCGAAGATTCAATCACGCTCAACCTGGGCTATGGGCGCACTCATGCCGGACGGGTTGGGAACGGTGTCGGCATCAACATCTATCCCATCCGCACCAGCGATAGTCCCTGGTTTGGCGATGGCGCGCAGGTCAGAAACACGGGCCGCACCTATCTGCTGGTGAGCACTCAGGATCACTGGACGCTCGAAGGGCGCGATATCTATCGGGTCGGCGAGTTCAAGAAGTTCAAGGAAGACCCCAAGTATATCGCTCGCGAGGTGTACCGCGAGGAATATGGGCGCGACTCGCCCAACTATCTCTCGCTCCAGCCCGGTGATGACTACACCGGTCGCAATGCCTGGGGCATGTCGATCAACCTGAACGCATGCATCGGCTGCAATGCCTGTGTGGTGGCCTGTCAGGCCGAAAACAACATTGCGGTCGTCGGCAAGGATCAGGTCTCGCGCGGGCGCGAAATGCACTGGATCCGGATCGACCGCTACTTCGCCGGCGAAGATCTCGATAATCCTTCCACCTACATGATGCCTCTCACCTGTATGCAGTGTGAGAAAGCGCCATGTGAGGTTGTTTGCCCGGTTGCCGCCACGGTTCACGACTACGAAGGTCTTAACAACATGGTGTATAATCGCTGTGTCGGCACGAAGTATTGCTCGAACAACTGCCCGTACAAGGTGCGGCGGTTCAACTTCCTGCAGTACAGCGATACGACAACCGAAACCTTCAAACTGGCGTTCAACCCAGATGTGACGGTGCGCATCCGAGGCGTGATGGAGAAGTGTACCTACTGCGTGCAGCGCATCAGCGGCGCGCGCATTGCCGCCAAGCGCGCCGCGGTGCAGGCCGGGCAATCGACTTACGTGATTAGCGACGGCGCTATTCAAACGGCATGCGAGCAGGCCTGCCCAACGGGCGCGATCGTGTTTGGCGACATCAACGACACCAACAGTCGCGTGGCCAAATGGAAGGCAGAAGGCCATAACTACAGCCCGCTCGGATTCTTGAATGTCAAGCCGCGCACTTCATATCTGGCCCGTGTTCGCAACCCGTCTGAGGATCTAGAAAAGGTGGAAGGCTAGCGATGGCACAAGCGCAACCACTCCGAACCCGGCCACGCGATGATGGCGAAGCATATCTGCTGCCGGGGGAAACCTTCTCGTCGATCACCGCAACGATCGGCGATGTCCCACTGACGCCGCCGCTGAAGACCCCTAAGGGCTGGCTGGCCGGCTTCAGTGTGGCGTTCTTCATGCTGATGATCTTCTTCGTGTCGGTGACCTGGCTGTTCATCCGCGGCGTCGGTATCTGGGGTATCAATATCCCGGTCGGCTGGGGCATGGACATCATCAACTTCGTGTGGTGGATCGGTATCGGTCACGCCGGCACGCTGATCTCGGCAATTCTGTTGCTGCTCAATCAGGGCTGGCGCAACTCGATCAACCGCTTCGCCGAGGCGATGACCCTGTTCGCCGTGGCCTGCGCCGGTCTCTACCCCATTCTGCACCTTGGTCGCCCGTGGCTGTTCTACTGGCTCATTCCTTACCCCAACACCCACGGCATGTGGCCGCAATTCCGCAGCGCACTGGCCTGGGACGTGTTTGCTATCTCGACCTACGCCACCGTGTCGCTGATCTTCTGGCTGGTCGGTTTGATCCCCGACTTCGCCACCCTGCGCGATCGAGCGAAGAATATCTGGGTGCGTCGCCTGTATGGCATTGCGGCGCTCGGCTGGCGCGGCTCAGCCCGCCACTGGCACCGCTACGAGATGGCCTCGATCCTGCTGGCCGGCCTCTCTACCCCGCTGGTGGTGTCGGTGCACTCGATCATTTCACTTGACTTCGCCATTTCGCAGGTGCCTGGCTGGCAGGTGACCGTCTTCCCGCCCTATTTCGTGGCTGGCGCCGTGTTCGCCGGGTTTGCGATGGTGCTGCTGCTGATGATCCCGGTGCGCACCTTCTACGGCTTCCAGAGCTATATCACCATTCACCACCTCGATGTGATGGCCAAGGTGATGCTGGCCACCGGCATGATTGTGGTCTACGGCTACTTCATGGAGGTCTTCGCCTCGCTCTACAGCGGCAACGAGTACGAAGAGTATCTCCTCTATAACCGGCTGTTCGGGCCAAGCTCGTGGGCCTATTGGGGTCTGCTCTTCTGTAACGCTGTGGCTATCCAGCCCCTCTGGTTCAAGAGAGTGCGTCAGAACATTCCCGCGCTGCTGATCATCTCAACTATCGTCAGCGTTGGTATGTGGCTGGAACGCTACGTGATCATCGTGATCTCGCTTGAGCGCGACTTCCTGCCTTCGTCGTGGGACATCTACATTCCGACGATCTGGGACTGGTCGCTCTACCTTGGCACCTTCGGACTCTTCTTCACGCTGCTCTTCCTCTTCATCCGCGTCTTGCCGATGATCAACATCTTTGAGATGCGGCTCTTCCTCCACCAGGAGAATGAAAAGGCGAAGCGGCGGGCAGAGCATGGCGCTCATGGGTACGGGCACGGCCACGATCACAGCGCCGCCCACGGCGCCGCCACGGCAGACTAGAGGAGAACGACGATGCGCAATGATGTTTACGGCGTGATGGCTGAGTTCCCAACGCCAGAAGCATTAATCGAGGCCACCCGCAAAGCGAAGGCTGCCGGCTATACCAAAATGGATGCTTTCTCACCTTTCCCGATCGAAGAGGTGATTGAAGAGATCGCCCACGGCGATACCGGCGTGCCGCGGCTGGTCTTGCTGTTTGGTCTGATCGGCGCGGCGAGCGGCTTTCTGCTCCAGTATATCGGTAATCTGATCGATTATCCGCTCAACATCGGCGGGCGTCCGCTTGACATTACTAACTGGCCGGCCATGATCCCGATCACGTTCGAGAGCGGCATTCTACTGGCTGCGTTTGCGGCTGCTATTGGGATGGTCGTCTTGAACGGCCTGCCGGCCCCGTATCATCCGGTGTTCAACGTGCCGCGCTTTCAGTATGCGTCGCAAGACGCTTTCTTCCTGTGCATCGAATCGACGGATCCGCTGTTTGATCGCTCGCGGACTTCACAGTTCCTGCGATCGCTCAACCCGATGCAGGTTTCGGAAGTCACCTATTGAGGGATAACCATGCAGACGCCTCGCCTGACATCGCGTATGATTCGCTTCGGCTGGATTGGCTTTTTGGTTTTGCTGCTGACGGCCTGCCACCAGGACATGTACGATCAGCAGAAGTACACCACCTATGAGCCAAGCAGCTTCTTCGCCGACGGTCGCTCGTCGCGCCCGAACGTGCCAGGGGCGATCCCGTTCGAGGTGATCAAGACTGATGAGTTTCTGTATACCGGCCTGATCGATGGGCAGGAAGTTGATGCCATGCCCTTCCCGGTAACGAAGGATCTGTTGCTGCGCGGTCAATTGCAGTACAACATCTATTGCGCCGTGTGTCATGGCGAGGCTGGTTACGGCGTCAGCATGGTTGCCGAACGCGGCGGGATCGTGCCCGCCAATTTCCACCAGCAGCGCCTGCGTGAAGCGCCGCTCAGCCACTTCTTCGTGATCATTACCAATGGCGTCTATCGCGGCGATCCGGAGAACGGCGGCTATCAGTCGATGTACGGTTATGCTTCGCGCATCACCCCCGAAGATCGCTGGGCGATTGCGGCGTACATCCGCGCTCTACAGTTGAGCCAGAATGCAACGATTGATGATGTTCCTCCCGCTGAACGGGCACGGCTTGGCAATTAGGCTGGAAGGTTAGGACACATGGCGACGACAAGTCTTTCTCAAACCCGCATCCCACAGCTCGGCCAGGTGCAAATGCTGGGCCTGATCGCAGCCGTGGTGGGGATTGGGGTGCTGGCTGCCGGCTACTTCCTCAGTCCCGCGTCATTCTTCGAGTCGTACATCTATGGCTACTATGTGGCCATGACGATCCCGCTGGGATGCCTTGGCTTCCTGATGGTGCAACACCTGACCGGCGGCGCCTGGGGCGTAACGGTGCGCCGCATGCTCGAAGCCGGCGCAGCAACGCTGCCCATTATGGGGTTGCTCTTCATCCCGATTGCGCTGGGCTATTTTGATACCTACAAGGCCCTTGGCCTCGAACACCCGCTCTACGAGTGGGCTAACCCAGAAGTGGTGACCCCCGGCGGCGCTGAATTTGACCCGATTATTGCGCACAAGGTGCCGTGGCTCAGCCCGCTCTGGATGACGGCGCGCATCGCCATCTTCTTCCTCATCTGGACGATTCTGGCCTTCACTCTGCGCGCCTGGTCGCGGCAGCAAGACGCCGGCGGCGATGCCAAAGCGCTCGCCCGCCGGATGCGGCGACTGAGCGGGTTCGGTGTGGCACTGTTTGTTATCACCGTTACCTTCTTCTCATTTGATGTGGCCATGTCGCTCGATCCGCACTGGTTCTCGACGATCTACGGCGCGCACTACATGGCAAATGCAGGGTTGATGACCCTGGCCTTCCTGGCGCTGATGATGAGCCGGGTGCGTGACGCTGCGCTCTTCCGTGAGTATGTGTCGGTGAAACCGATTCACGACATCGGCAAACTGATGTTCGCCTTTACTGTGCTGTGGACGTATATGTCCTACGGTCAGTTGGTGATCATCTGGTCGGGTGATGTCGCCGAGTTTACGCCCTGGTATGTGCATCGCACGCAGCATGGCTGGGTGTTCGTGGCGCTGGCGCTGATGCTCTTCGCCTTCGCGCTGCCCTTCTTCGTGCTGTTGTTCCGCGGCACAAAGCGCAATCTAACCACGCTGGCCACGATCGCCGGCTGGATCATTGTAATGCGCTTTGTCGATATGGCATGGATCGTTCTGCCTGAGTTCCGTGAGCATCTGTGGGATATTACCCTGACCGACGTTGCAGCGCCGATTGGCCTGATCGGTCTGGTAGTCGCAATGTTTGCGGCTAACGTCCAGCAGGCGCCGCTGCTGCCGCTGCGCGATCCAAACATGGAACAGTTGCAGAATAGTGGCCATCACTAACGCAGAGGAGAGCCGATTATGAGTTATCGCCCGAACTATTCTGCGTCTCGCTATACGACGCCACGACCATATCAGCCTGCTCGCGCCGGGCGCGCCATGACTGAACCGTCGCTCAGCCGCCTGATGATTGCCGGCCTGATGGTGTTCATCGTGTTGAGCCTGGTCGTGCTGCTGGCGGGTCGCGTTCCCTTCACGCCGCAACCGGCGCCGGTGACCGGCAACACCTACCGGAGTTATGTAACCGAGGCGCGCACGCTGCTCAACAGCTATGGTTACACGATGGAGGGCAAGGTGCATATCCCGATCGATCGGGCGATGGATCTGATCGTGGAGCGCGGCCTGCCGGTGCGCGAGTGATGGTTGTTGCGCTTCAGAATCAACGAGGCTGACCAAAGGGCGAGGTTGAACCTCGCCCTTGCTGTGTCTGGAGTGAGCGATCATGCTCATCGTACCGGGGCGCGCGTGGCTGCCTGATCCGTGACGAGGCGCTTCCCGCCCCTGTCATTGCGCGAGCGCGTCAGCGCCCGCAGCAATCCTCCGCGTCAGCGGGAGTCGTGCCTCAGCGCCCGCTGCTGCTCTCCCCTCTCCGAGCGGGATTTAAGGGCGGACAGAACATATGCTCGGTGAAGCGTTTCGTAGCTTGATACCAACTTTAGATAGATGGTCACGTATTGGGCAGCCACTCCAACCCCGCTCCGCCCCGAACGATCAGGTAAGGGCGATGAGGGCATCGA
>FWPU01011920.1_pt1 | contig 11817 bp, 6 predicted proteins | sample 2228361 | NCBI WGS metagenome assembly FWPU01 (sample SAMEA103939777, study PRJEB20133) | metagenome | reverse complement strand
AGCTAGTCGCCAGTCTCCGCAAGGAGAAGTATGCCGACCTCGTGGACGCGTACGGCTGGGAGTTACGGCACGGCATCGCACGCTTCCGCGGCATGGAACGCCTCAACCGCCGCCGCGAGGTCGAGGACTTCAGCGGTCCGATCGTGGCCACCACGAACTGCATCTTGATACCGAAGGACAGCTACAAGGATCGGGTCTTCACGACGCGGGTGACGGCCGTTCCGGGGGGCAAGCGGCTGAAGGGGGACGACTTCACGCCGGTGATCGAGGCCGCCAAGCGGTGCCCGCCCTTGCCCGATCACCGCACGGGCAGTTCCGTCGTGGGCTTCCATCACAACGTCATTTTGGGAATGGCCGACACCATCGTGCAGGCCGTCAAGGACGGCAAGATCAGCCGCTTCTTCGTGATCGGCGGCTGTGATGGGGCGGAGGTCGGCCGCAACTACTTCAGCGATTACGCCCGCGCCACACCGCCCGACTCCTTCATCCTCACCCTGGGATGCGGCAAATACCGCATCCGCAACCACGATTACGGGACGTTGCTGGGGCTGCCGCGGCTGTTGGACATGGGACAGTGCAACAACGCCTACGGGGCGATCAAGGTCGCGGTCGGGCTTGCCCAGGCCTTCAACTGCGGCGTCAACGACCTGCCGCTCACCCTGGTCGTCTCGTGGTTTGAACAGAAGGCGGTCGCCGTGCTGCTCACACTGCTTTATCTGGGAGTGAAGGGGGTGACCATCGGCCCCAAGCCGCCCGCCTTCATCACGCCGAACGTGTTCCGCATCCTGCAAGAGAAATACGACTTGCGATTGATCGGTACCAACGCCGAGGCCGACTTGCAGCAGGTCTTGGTCGCCGCTTGACGCGAATCGGCGTTCCCGAACGTTGCATCGTCACGGTTCTGGGGGCGAATCGATCCCGGTTCGCCCCTTTTCTGCGCCTTCGGTACTGCCTAAAGTTATGGCAGGATGGTGACGACGTGAAACAAGGGTTTTCTTGGAGGCGGCCGGCCCGGCAGGAGATCCCGCCATGGCGGCTTCGCGCGAAAGCATTATCCGCAGCAAAACACTGCGGGAAGCCGAGGGCTATTTGAGCCTGGGCATGCCGGAGCACGCGCTGCGCACGCTGGACCGGATCGTGCCGAAGGACGACGATTGGCTGTGGCGTCTGTTCCGCGGCGAGGCCCTTCGCGATTTGGGCCGCTTCGCCGAGGCCGTGCCCTTTTTGGAAGAGGTGATACGCCTCCGCCGCGATCGCCCGGAGGCCTATTTGGCTCTGGGATGGTGTCATAAACGTCTGGGGCGGATCGACTTGGCCTGCGCCGACTTGGAAGCGGCCTTGGCCGTGCGACCCGATCACGTCTTGGCGATCTACAATCTCGCCTGCTATTACAGTCTGGCGGGTAAGGTGGAGTCCGCCCTGGATTGTTTGGGCCGGGCGCTCGAGTTGGAACCGGAGCTTCGGCTCGCCGTTCCCGAGGAAAGCGATTTCGATCCCATTCGCGACGATCCGCGCTTCGCGGCGCTGTTGAACGGCTAGTGCGTCAGGAGCGAAGCATCGCCTCCCGAGCCGCGGCACGGCGGATCGCTCGGCGGAGGACGGCCGCGGTGACGATCAAAAGTCCGGCCGCGGACCAAAAGGGAAGCGAGGCCGCCAATCCGCGTAACTGGAAGGCCGCCAAGACGCCGACAATTCGGGCAACCGCAGAGAGGCTATTGGCCAAGCCGAACACGCGTCCCTGCCGCTCTTCGTCCGACTGCCGCGAGAGGAGTCCCTGGACGGCGGGTACGACGAAGGCCATGCCGGCCGCCACCACTCCCGCCGCCAGGATGACTAACACCGCGTCGGCCCAAGGTCCGTCCGCTCCCAGAGCCATCAATACGAACCCGCCCACGGCCGTAATCAGTCCGACCGCCGCCAACCGCCCTTCCGACCAGCGTCGGGCCAGCGGCCGGACGACGAATCCCTGCATCACGGTCTGGATCAGGCCGATCAGGGAGAACACCGCCAGTAAGGGTGCGCCGCCGTACTGCAAGCCCAAAAGCGACGCCAACGTCACCGAGAGCGTGGCCTCGAATCCGGCCAGTGCGAAGACCGCGATGAACGTCGTCAGCAACAACAGCAAGACGACCGGTTGCCGTGCGGTCTCCCGCCAAATCTCGAGATCCAGGATCCGGAACAGCCCGGCCGCCGCGGCGGATTCGACGGCGGTCGGCTCGGAGGCATCCGGCGAGGGCGCGGCCGAGGTGCGTCGGGCGGAGAGCGATTCCCGCAGCTTGAAAAACGCCAGCACCAGGGCCAAACCGGAAAACGTCGCGCCCGCCAGTCCCGGCCAGGGACTGAGCGCCGCGTTTCGGGCATCGCTCAAGAGGAGCGCGCCCGCCCCCAGCAACGGACCGAACGTGAAGCCCAGACCGAAGGCGGCGCCGATCAGGGCCATGCCGCTCGCCAGCCGTTGAGGCGGCGTGACGTCCGCGATGTAGGCTTGCGCGGTGCCGATGGTCGCGCCCATGATACCGGCCCCGATCCGCGACAAGAACATCCCCGGCAGGCTGCCGTAGAGACATGCCAAACCGAAGAGACCGTAACAGATCGTCGAACCGGTCAGGCCGAGCAAAAGGACGGGCCGGCGCCCCACGCGATCGGATAGCTTGCCCCAGTACGGGCTGAAGACGAACTGCATCAGGGAAAAGCAGGTCATCAGCAGGCCGAGTATCGCATTGGCGGCCGCCTCCGAATAGCCCTGCAAGAGATGTTCGGCATACACCGGCACCAGCGGAAGAACCATGCCGAAACCCAGCAGGTCCACAAAGACCACCAGAAACACGATCAGCAAACCGGTTCGATCGCCGATGCGCCGGGCATCCGACCGGCCGGGCGACGCGACGGACGGATCCGCGGCATCGGATTCAAGCGTGCTGGAAACCATGTTGCAACCATTGCCTTTACGATTTCGGAAACGCGAGAACCGGAGCATCCGCTCCGCACCGACGTGCCGGCATCGCTTGGGATCACGGCCGGCTCGGCATCGCCCCGGATGTAAGGCGGCGGACGGCCGGAGTGGGACTCGAAATCCAATTCTACGCAAGACGCCGAGATCCGGCACGCTTCGGCGGGGATATTGTTCTCGCGCGCCTGCCGAACGACAATCGGCGAAAAGCATCCAAGAACCGTGCCGTCGAGGTTTGGAATCGGGCGGACACGTCGTTCCGCCGCGCGCCGTGTTCGCAAACCGGCAGCCGCCCCCGGCCGACGGCGAAAGCACTTGCCGGAGACTCGCCATGGACCATGATACTTCTCCGCCTCGCCCGCTCGACGTTTGGGAATGCCGGCGACGATTCCCCGCCTTGAGCAAGCGTGAAAACGGCCTGCCGGTGACTTTCTTCGACGCCGCGGCCGGAACGCAAGTCCCGCACGAGGTTCTCGACGCCGTCGTCCGTTACCTCGTCGAAACCAACGCCAACCACGGCGGGATGTTCGCCACCAGCCGGGAAAGCGACGCCCTCTTGTTTGCCGCCCGCGCCGCCCTGGCCGACTTCCTCGGGGCGGACGATCCCGACACGATCGTATGCGGCGCGAACATGACCACTTTGACGTTCGCGTTCTCCCGGGCGATTGCCCGCACATGGAAGCCGGGCGATGAGATCCTGTTGACCCGCCTGGAGCACGATGCCAACTTCACCCCTTGGGTCCGGGCGGCCGAGGAGTCCGGCGCGCAGGTGCGCGTCGCCGACATTCGCCCCGAAGAAGGCACTTTGGACCTGGACGATTTCGCCCGGAAGCTCACCCCGCGGACGCGCCTGGTCGCGGTGACGGCGGCCTCGAACGCCCTCGGGACGCTAACGCCGATCCCGGATATTGTGCGTCATGCCCACGCCGCGGGCGCCTTGGTCTTCGTCGATGCCGTGCATTACGCGCCCCATCGATCGATCAACGTGGTCGCCTGGGATGTCGATTTCCTCGTCTGTGCGGGATACAAGTTCTTCGCCCCGCACATGGGCGTCTTGTGGGGCAAGCGTCGCCTCTTGGAGTCTTTGCCGGCGTACAAGGTGCGTCCCGCGCCGAACGGGATTCCCGATCGCTGGATGACCGGGACGCAGAACCATGAAGGAATCGTCGGCGCGGCGGCGGCTGTGGAGTATTTGGCGGAAATCGGACGGCGGTGCGATCCCCATGCTACGGACCGAAGGACCGCCCTCCAAGCGGCTTTTCGAGCCATTGCCCAACATGAACATGGGTTAGTCGCCGCCCTGCTGCAAGACTTGGCCGATTGCCCGGGAATTCGTATTTGGGGCATTCCCGCGGCCGACGCCGAGCGCCGGGTGCCGACCGTTTCGATCACGCACCGCCGGTTGCGTCCCCGGGAACTGGCCGAATACCTGGCCGCGCGGTCGATCTTTACCTGGCATGGCAACTTCTATGCGTTGCCGCTGACCGAGGCCCTGGGCGTGGAGCCGGACGGATTGCTGCGGATTTCGCTGGTGCACTACAATACTCACGAAGAGGTTGCCCGCCTGATTTCCGCCCTTCGTGAACTCGGCCATTGACTCGACCGAATCTCCCCTTTGCCGTCCCGCCGAGGATTCCCTGATGTTCCGCTCGAATCGGTTGACGTTCGGTATCGTCGCGCTGATGTGGGCATGCACGGCGGCCCCGGCTTGGGCCGGCGACGCCGAAAGCGGTACGGCACCCTGGACCGACTGGAGTCTCCGGAACGCCGTGCTCGTTCCAAACGGCGACTCGGACCGCCCGCCCGCCCTGCTCTGCCAAGGCTCGGGGGCCTCGGCCGTTCGCGCGTTCATCGCCTGGCCCAACACGCCGTTCCGCGCGAGGGTACGCGTTCGCACGCAGGACGTGCAGCCCACCGCGGGCGGAGGTTTCGCCTATGCCGCGGTCTACGAATTCGACGAAAACGGCCAACTACTCGCCTTTCGTGATTTCGTTCAGACGACGGGTACCCACGACTGGACCGAGTTGGAGACCGAAGGAAAGACCCACGAACACACGTTTTCCGTCGAGTTGCGGCTGGGGCTGTATCAGGCGACGGGAAAGGCCTGGTTCGAACCGGCACGTTGGACCTGGATGACCGATCTGAACGCGATCAGCGATGAGCGAAACGGCTCGCGAGTCCCCAACACGGCCCTGATTCTCGACGAGCCGGAATTCCCCGGCAATCCCGCCGCCCCCAATCCCCGAGGCTTGGCCGATCTACTGGCGCAGGCCGGCTACCGGCCCCGTTTCATCCGGGCGGAGGACTTGACCTCGGCCGCGGCATGGGAAAAAGTATCCGCCGACGCCGCCTTGCTGGTCCTCCCGAACGGACCTTGTTTTCCCATCGAGGCACGCAGAGGGCTGCTCGGCCTATTATGCCAAGGCGTTGACCTGCTCTCCTTCGGCGGTTATCCGTTCGACATGCCCTTGCGGCACGCGGAAAAGGGCTGGGAAATTGTGGATTTGACGCAGCCGAGCAGGGTCAGGCTTCGCAACCGCGATCCCGGCTTCGAGACGGATTCCGAACCCGGGCGCCCGGAGGCATGGCACGACGCGACGGGCAACCCGTGCCCCGTTGCAACCGGCCAAGCGGCGGAGGGGCTTCGCTGTGCCCTGGTTCAAGTACAAGGCGGTGAAGGCCTGAGCTACACGCAAACCGTCACCGATGTCCAAGCGGGTCAATGGCTGCGACTTTCCGGCCGGATCAAGGCCGTGGATATACAAGGCGACGGGTACGCCTTTCTCGCCTTTTACCCCATGGTCGGAGGCGAGTGGCGATCACCGGGGGACATCGCCCAAGTGCGGGCGGCCCGCGATTGGCGGCCTTCGACTCCCCAGTGGCAGTCGTTCCGTCAAGACTTCCGTGTTCCGCCGGGCGTGGACCGGGTGGACATTCGGTTCGGGCTGTATCGCGCTTCCGGGACGGCCTATTTCGACGACATTCGGCTGGAGGAGATCGAATACGCGCCGCGATTGAACACGCGATATGGACGTCCGGAAGACGGATTGCTCGTCTCGGATTGGCAACTTGGCATGTGCGATGCCGACTACCCACTCCGGCGAACGGCCCGCCTGACCGCGCCCGGCTGGGAAGCCGCCGTCGCCGCCGGGGGATTTTCCGCGGTGGGCGTCTTGAACGAGAATGCCCGCTGGATCCCGCTCGCGGCCGCCGAAGATCGCTTCGGTCGGCAATGCGGCACGGCGGGCGCGATGATCGTACACGCCGGGGGGCGATTCCCCGGTTCAACGTGGACCTTTTTCGGCGTGGACACCGTGGACCTCACCCGACTCCCCGGCTTCGGGGAACGTGTCCTGCTGCCGGCCTTATCTCGCATGCGGCGCGGCATCTTTCTCCACCACGTGCAAAGCCGCTCGGCCTGTTATCGCCCGGGAGAGCCGGCGGAGATCTCCTGTTCGGCCCGGCATCTTGGAACCGAGGCTTTCGCCGGACTCTTGACGTGGCGGTGCTCCGCGGAAGACTCGGCCGAGGTGTCGCAGGAAGGACGGCAGGAAGTGCGCCTGACGCCGGGAGAGACCGCCGTGTGGACGATTCCTTTGGGAACGGCGGCGGCTGCCTCCGGATTGCACCGCGTCGCCGTCCGCTTGCAAGACGCCTCGGGCAATGTCTTGGACGAACTGTCGGCCGGGTTCGTCGTTTGGGACGGAAAAGACTTTCCTCGCAGCATAGCGTTCAGCTACGCCGACAACTATTTCACCTGGGACGACCGGCCAGCCTTTCTCTGCGGCACGACCACGTGGTCGAACTGGTTCTTCTCGCCGTCGCAATCGGACCCGCTCTTTTGGGCCGCGGAACTCGCCCGGATGGCCGACTACGGAATACGGATCAATGCCAATTTGCAGACCTGGTGGACTCCGCCCTATGAACTGACCGAGCAGGATTGGCGGAAGCTGGACGCCGCGATTTACTTGTCCCACCGCGCGGGCGTGATTCATCGAGCAGGGCTTTTCATCGGACAGGATGTGGCCGTCGATGACGCCCTCTTGGAGCAACAGGCACGATTCACGGCCGCCTTTGCCGCGCGATATCGCCAAGCCGAAGGGCTGATCTACTATCTCAACGGGGACTATCAACTGCGGCCGCGGTCGCCGGAACAGCAGCAACTGGCTTGGCAGCTTGCCCAAACGCGCCGTTGGAATGAGCGATTGACCGGCGCCATACGGTCGGTCGATCCTCACCATCCGATCGTCAGCGAATATTACCAGCATCCCAGCGGCGGGCTGGACGTACGGCAAACCTTGGACGGCCTGGACATGGCTGAGATCGGCTACTTCGACAAGCCGGACCGCGACCTGAGCCGGTTTCCGGCCGTGTTCAAGATGACCGATCATCGCCTTCGCGGAAAATCGGCGGCCGTCGGCGAATTCGGGGTCAAGACGCATCCCGCTTGGGAGCCCACCCTCGGCGGCGGGGGATACCACATACGGCGGAGCGTGGAACAGCAGAATCGTTTATTCCTGACACTGCCGCAGCTCACCTTCGGATTGGGCGGAGCTACCGCCCGAAATTGGTGCTGGCGGGACGATGACGATCGCATCTTTCCCTGGGGGCTGACGTACACCTGCGACGGAGTCCCCAGAGATGCCCTACGGTACTACCGCGCCGCAGCCTTGTTGCTCCTCCGGTTGCAACCCCGCTGGACGAAGCCGGAAGTCGTGCTGGTGGCCTCCGATAGCTCACGGCGGACGGTCAACGACGGGTTTTCGCCGTACGATTTGGCCGCAGCCGATGTGCTGGCCCGCCTGGGCGTCGATTTTGCCGTCGTGAGTGATTTGGATCTCCAGGAAGGGGACTTGCGCGGGGTCAAGGCGGCGTTCGTCCCCAGCGAAACCGTCTCCAATAGTGCCGCACAAATCCTCAACTCTCTGGAGCAAGCGGGGAGCCTCACGGTCTGCCGACAGCACCCGGCGGCGATTGCGGATGCGCTCGACGATCAGCACTCGGAATCCCCGTTTCTCCCGCTGCTGGAGCTGCGACGCCGTTGGGCCGATCTGCTCGACCGAGCCGGAGCGGCTCGCGTGCGGATACGGCCGGACGACCCGGCCATCGCCGTGATGCCCGTCGCCTTGCAAGACGGCGCCGCCTTGGTGCTGGTCAACACCGGCGACCAAACGCTGCGGTTGCAGGCCGCCTTCCCCGATGGAAAAACGGTCGCAATGAGCCTGGCCCCGTGGGAGCCGGGACTGGCGGCGTGGAACTCGGCAGGCCACGTCCTCGCCTTGGAAGGCGGATCGCTGCTACGTTGCGACGGGCGACAAGTGGCGGAATCCGACGGCCACCTGTTATTGTGGTCGGTGGATACGCCGCATGTCCCAGATGCCGACGTGCGCACCGCCCCGGATATCCTTCTCGTCTCCACGACCGCCCGCAACATCCGCCTGGTGCGTGCCGACGATGGTTTCGACACGGCTGAGGTGGGCGAATTCCGAAGGGGAAGCTGGCACGTACTGGAGGAGGTTCCGCTTCAGGTCGCTGAAGGGGGAATCCGACTGCAAATCCCGACCGATTGCCGAGGCGAGTTGATTCGCATCCGCAGACGCTGACCTTCTCGGCGATCCGTCGCGGAGCACGGGTCCCTGCGCGGCCGGCCGTAACGCTTCGCTTGCTCATCAGGCGAGGTCGTGGCAGGCCGATCGGTAAAGGCCGCGCCCATCGCTCATTCGGTGTGCATCGTGGGGTCGGGGAGCGGCACGATGCTTTCCGTTACGACGGCCGCACCGCCCACCGCAAAGGCCTGGGGTTCGTGGGGTTCCGCGTGCCACGGATACTCGAAGTAGTGGCGGTAGTTATACGGCGCGCGATAGTAGTATCCGTGGAAGGCCGGGTAACGGTGGATGGTTCGCGGGTTGCCGGGATAGCAGCCGAATCGCGGCTGATAACAGGTCTGCGGCATCGGACCGAACCAATCGCCCAGCCAAGTCTTGCCGGTAGCCGAGTTCAGGTGCCCTCCCTTGGCAACGGGCACGGCCGCCGAACCGTCGCTGTAAACCACCTCTTCCGTTCCCGGGTATTCGGACGAAACCGACTGACCATACGCCTCGGCCGCGCCGAGTAAGATGGCCACAGTGATGACGGCCGCTCGCATGAAATCGTCCTTTGTCGTTCTCGATCCAAACCGCTGAAGCCACAACATGGGGCCATCCGCCCGCCGCACAAGCCCGGTGCGGCGCCGCCCAACAGCAAAGCCCGCAAAACAGCTCGCGCAGCCGTAGATGGAGTTTTCGTTTCTACTGACAAAAATCGGCTTGGAGGGGCCTTGCGGACAGAAAATCCCCCCCACGCCGTCAAAGATTCGCATTACCGCACGAAACAACGCTACAGAGCGGGTTGTTTACCCTCTATTAAGGGCATATTTCCGTGCGATGATTTGCCCCGGGGGCGACGCCCAGGTCGGATTGCTCCGGTTTTGCGTTCCGAACCGCCGCGCATCACCGCCCGCGACACGCAAAGCGCCGCGAAAGCGGGGATCAAGATTGAAGAAATAGGCCGACCAGTTAACATGGGAAAACAAAGAAGATTTGTTGTCGCGGCTTAACCGACGGATGGCCTTTGTATCGCATCGCAAACGCGATGGTGTTTGACGCTCGTTACACTCGTTTGGGGAATTCACGAGATACCGCCTCGTCGAGTCATTGATTCCTTGCTCTTCACGTCAGTAGGGCATCGGGCGGATGACGGGCAGCCGTCGCGCATGTCCGGCCCGGCACTTCGGATGCAACCACAACCAGTGCGGCCGAACGCATCCGCCGGATAGGCTTCGTCGAACAGAACTAGCCGGAGACGATCTGCTCATGGATTCCGCTCTCGTCGTCATCTCCCAAGACCGTGCGTTGGTGGAAGAGCTGCGTCAGGCGACGGCGGATCGTTTCGACGTGATCGCCGTCGAATCGCTCGAAACCGGCTGCGCGGCCCTCCCCGCGGAAATCCGCCCCGCCGTCGTGGCGCACATTTCGCGCAACATGGTTAACGGTTATCGCCCGCAGGAATTCTTTCGGCGATTGCGGGAGGTCGAATCCGCCGCGCCGATCCTGGCCGTCCTGGACGACGGCTGTCCCCCGGAAATACGAGAGAAGGCCGCGGAAAACGTGCAAGCCTTCCTGCAGCGGCCGTTTCAAACGGAGCGGCTCTTGGGTGTGATCCGCGCGCACGCTCCGTTGGAATACGAACTCGCGGAGTACTTGCGGCGGCGTCCGCACCGGGTTCTTCGTGGAAGGTGCCGGAGCTACGCCACCTTTTCCCCACGCATGTTCGACATGATGGACGAGCTTCGCGTGGCCGCTCAACACGACGTGACGATCCTCTTGAGCGGCGAGACGGGCTCCGGAAAGAGCAGCCTTGCCCGGGTCATTCACGATATGTCGGGTCGTTCCGCCGGTCGCTGCCTGACCGTGGCCTGCGGCGCGCTGCCGCCCAATCTCATCGAGAGCGAGCTGTTCGGTCACGTCAAAGGGGCGTTCACCGGTGCGGACACCGACCGGCAAGGAAAATTCGCCGCCGCTCAAGACGGAACCTTGCTCCTGGACGAAATCGACGTCCTGCCCCCCGACCAGCAAGCCAAACTTCTGCGGATCATCGAGACGGGCGAGTACGAACCGGTCGGCAGCAACGACACGCGGATTGCCACCGCCCGACTCATTGCGGCCACGAACACCGATCTGGAACAGCTCGTTCGCGAAGGCAAATTCCGTCGCGATCTCTATTACCGGTTGAATATCCTGAGTTTTCGCATTCTTCCGCTGCGAGAGCGTCCGCACGACGTGGAATACCTGGTCCTCCGTTTTGCGGTCCAGCACTCCAAAGCACTCAAAGTGCGTATCGAATCCATCGAGCCGAGATTCACGGCCGCATTGCTGGCCCACTCTTGGCCCGGCAATGTGCGCGAGCTGGAAAACGTCATGCGCCGGGCCGTCTTGTACTGTCGTGACGGGGTTTTGCGCCCCTGCGACCTGCCCAGCACCATCCGCGGAGCACTCGAGGACGAACCCAGCCTCCCCTCGGACTTCGGCTGGACGCCGGGGGGAACTTTGGCGGAACAACTGGAGGCCGCCGAGCGTCGCATTCTCGCGGAAACGCTGCGACGCAACGGCTATCATCGCCAGGACACCGCCCGAGAATTGGGCATCTCCCGCATCACGCTCTATCACAAAATGCGGAAGTACGGCCTATTTGAATGCATGGCGGAGACGGCGTGAAGCGGAAAACGAGCGGACCGACGAGAGCCGGCGCGGACTCGCGACGAAAAGGCCCGAGCGTCCCGCAGCGAAGGCGGGGCCCTCGGGCCGTTCATTCTTCTTGGGCTGCGTCGGCAACGATGCCCCGCATCCGGATCAGAAGCCGTCCGGGGAGAAGCCTTGGCCGGCTCCCGCCATCCCCTTCTGTACGGCGGCGCCGATCAGCTTCAGCACGTCCTCGCCGATTTCGATCCGCGTGAGCGATCCGTTGGCGATCAGCCTGCCTTCGGCGCGAATCACGTCTCGGTCGCCGCTCATCGCGCTGAGCAATTCCTCCAACTCAGCCCCGTCGGCATCTTTATTCGACAAGGCCGACGCAAACTCCAAGAGCGGCTTCAGCGCGATGCGCAACTGCGATAAGGCCTCCACAGGCTGCTGATCCGCCGACGCATCGAGCGCGGCTTTCAGGTCGGCGATCGCGCTGCTCCCCGCCGCAACGTAGATCGCATGTTCGCCCACGCCGAGCACCGCTTGCATGTCCTTGCCCTGGAGAAATTCCGCGAATTCCGGCGAATCCTGGGCGATCGCGGCATTGGGTACTTGGAGAACATGGAAGCGAACGCCGACATAGGTCTC
>FWPU01011919.1_pt1 | contig 11820 bp, 6 predicted proteins | sample 2228361 | NCBI WGS metagenome assembly FWPU01 (sample SAMEA103939777, study PRJEB20133) | metagenome | reverse complement strand
CGGTGGCATACGGTTTTCGGGTGTTCTGTTCGGTCATGGCTCGGTAGTCTATCCCAAAAGCCAAATCGCGTCAAATTTTTAGACACGCTCTAAGACCCTTAATCCTGTCTAAAAAACTACCCCTTCAACCCCGTCAGCGTCACGCCTTGAATCATGTAGCGCTGGCAGAAGAAGAACAGGGTGATAATGGGCAATGCCATGATGGTCGCGGCTGCCATGAGCAGGCTGTGCTCGACCGTGTGCTCGGTGCGGAACTGATAGAGTCCGTATGCCATCGTGTAGTGGTCGCTGCTGCTGAGGTAAATCAGCGGTCCGCTGAAGTCATTCCAACTGCCCATAAAGGTGAAGATGGCGACCGTCGCTAAGGCAGGTTTGACCAGCGGCAGCATGACGCGCCAGTAGATGCCGAAGTAATGGCAGCCGTCAATCTTCGCGGCGTCCTCCAGTTCTTTGGGGATGGTGAGGAAGAACTGCCGCAGCAGGAAGATGAAGAACGGACTGCCGAACCACGCGCCGACCCACAGCGGCTTGAGGGTGTCATACCAGCCGACGTATTTCATCAGGATAAAATGAGGAATACGGGTCACGTCGGCGGGGAGCATCATCGTCGCCAGCACCAGCCCGAACAGCACGTCGCGCCCGTAAAACTTCATCCGCGCAAAGCCGTAGGCGACCAGCGAGCAGACGAGGACGTGCCCTAACACGTTGAGGAACACGACCTTGAGCGTGTTGCCCAGCAGCAGCCAGAAGTCCACGTAGCGCACCGTCTCGCGGTAGGCGTAGAAGTATTTGTCGAACGCGGCGCGCAGTCGGCTGGCTTTGAGGAAGGTCAGCGTGACGCGATAATCGTGCGCGCCGCGCACGTCAGTTTGCCCATTCGGGTCGAGATTCTTCGCTTCGCTCAGAACGATAGAGCGTGCGCCGCGATAGTTCGGCTCTTTGAACACCCACTCTACGTCCTGCCAGGTGCGAATGTTCATCCACACGGGGCGTTGTGAGGTGTAGACCTTGCCGCCGTTTTCGACGGTGAGCAACAACCGATGCCACGTCTCGTCGCAGTGAATCGGCAGACTCAAGGCGGAGACTTTATCGGGTGTGACGGGCGCGGTGAAGTCGTAGGTCAGAACAAACCGCGACGAATCGCGCAGGTCGTAGTTGACCTGCCAGCCTTCCTGCTTCTCGACTGTTGCGGGCGTAAGTTGTGCGTTGCCGGATTTGACGTGCCACGTCGGTTCGGAGTCAGGCACGAGTTTGTAGTCAGGCACGAGTTTGTAGTCAGGCACGGAACGCAGTGGAGTGCCGTTATGAACCGCACTCCACTGCGCTCCGTGCCTGACTCCGAACTTTACAGCGTCGTTGTTCGCGTCCCGCACCTGCAACTTGCCGACGACGAGGATGCGGGCGACGTTGTTCCACGCCTTCTCGACCATCTCTTTCGTGACCGACCTCTCCACGAACGCGGGCAGTTCGTCGGGGTTCTGCCAGACCTTGTCGGGCACGATTTCCTTGACCTGCTCCCACAGTCCCCGCGTCATCTGCGGGCGGAAGTTGTCGCTGTCCGACGTGTCCAACACCTGTTCCGTCCACGCCGTGCCTTGTTTCTCCACCTGCCGCCACAGTGCGCGCTCAATCTGTGGTTGCAGCCGCGCCCACGTTTGCGTGTCGAGCGCGTCGGGCTTCTTCATCGTTTCATAAGCGTTTCCGCTGATGAACGGCGACTGCGCCGCATACCACGGCACCTGCGGAATCCATCGCGGCGGAAACACGCCGATTTCTTTGTCCCCCTTGAACGACGTGCTCAACAGCCAGAAGAAGGGGAAGGAGAAAACGACGCAGCCGATGATGAGGGCGACATGGATGAAGAATCGTCGCATCAGGCTTCGCCCCCTTCCGTGAACACCCACCGCGTTCGCAACTTCCAGTTCATGTAGGTCAGCGAGGCGATGATGACAAACAGAATCCACGCCAATGCGGAGGCGTAGCCCATGCGGAAGTAGCGGAACGCCTGATTGAACAGGTAGGCGACGTAGAACAGCGTCGCGTCCACCGGACCGAAGTTGCCGTCGGTCATGGTGTAAGCGCGGTCGAAAATCTGGAAGGTGCCGATGATGCCCATGACGAGATTGAAGAAGATGTAGGGCGAAAGCATCGGAAAGGTCACGCTCCAGAACTGCCGCCACTGGCTCGCGCCGTCAATCTGGGCGGCTTCGTAAAGTTGCTGCGGGATGCCTTTGAGTCCCGCCAGCCAAATTAACATTCCCGACCCCGCACCCCATAACCCCATCAGAATCAGCGCGGGTTTCGCCCACATCGGCTCCTGCAGCCACGCGGGCGGGAGTTTGTCGCGGACGAACTGAGGAATCAGCGGAAAATCCTTGAGCAGCGTGTAAAGCGGCTTGAGCGTCACGTTCACCAGCCCGAACTCCGCGTGCAGCACCCAAATCCACAGAATCGCCGCCGCGACCACTGGAACGATGGCGGGCAGGTAGAACATCGTACGGTAAAACGACATCCCCTTGACCTTCGCGTTCAGCAGCATCGCCACGCCGAGTCCCACCGCCATGTTAAGCGGGATGGCGAACACCATGAACACCGTGTTCCACAGCGACTTCCAGAACAGCGGGTCGTTTGCTTCGATGGCGTCGTGCGCGCGGTTGAATTTGAACAGGTCAACATAGTTGTCCACACCGACCCACTTGACGGGGTGAAGGATGTCATACTGACAGAAACTCAGCAGAATCGAAGCCAGCATCGGTCCTGCCGTCCAGATGAGGAAGCCGATGAGCCACGGCGAGATGAAGGCATAGCCCGCGTAGGCTTCCGCCTTCTCAGGACCTTTGCCCCGCTCGCGCAAGTAGGCTTGCAGGCGCGGCTTGATGGTAACGATGCCGAAGAGGGTGAGCGCCAGTAGACCCAGCAGCGGATACGTCCAGTTGAGTTCACGATAGACGACCCGGCGCTGGAGATAGTCCAGTTGCTTCTGCACCTTTCGCGTGCCGATGTCCACCGCCTGCTGCGGGGTGAGCGTGTGGTAAATCGCCTGGTCTAACGCCCGACGCTGTTCGTCCCACAGGAGTTGTCCGACGGGCGTGACGGGGCGGAAGCGCGACACCTGCATCATGTCAATGCTGAACTTGAACGCTTTGCGGAAACGATCATCCGTCGGCGCGAACCGCTTGAAGATGACTTCGTTATGACGCTGATTGGGCGACAGGCGCGGCACGTAGAGCCGCCCGCGGCTGCGGTTGTAGCGCGCCTCGGCGTCGTTCATCAGGAGGGCGGCTTCTTCGCTGGACATCCACTTGATGAACTCCCACGCCAGTTCGGGATGCCGCGCGCCTTTGGGGATGACCCACGAAAAACCGCCTGACCAAGTAATGAAGGGGGGCGGGGAGGCGGATTTGCCGGTTTGCGCTTTGAGCCAATTGTTGGGGTAATCGCGCAACTGTTCTTCGGGCACGCCTTTCAGCCGCCATTTCGGCGACGGCGCGGGGGCGACGCCGAAGTTGAAGTCGGGCTTGTGGGTGGCGATGTTGTTGATGGCGTAGGGCGCGCCGTCAATCTTCATAGCGACCTTGCCCGTGATGAACGGGTCAAACTCGCCGCCCTGAAACGTGCTGGTGAAAGCGTTGACCTTCTGCGCTCCGCCCAGTGCGTCGTAAACGCTCGTCACCCATGCGGCGGCGTCGCGGATTTTCGGGTCGTTGAGCGTGCAGGCATTGCCGTCCTCCGACATAAACTCGCCGCCGTTCATCCAGCCGTAGATGTAGAGCCAAGCGTTGCCAAAGTTGGGGACAAACCCGATTTGCGTGATGCGCCCCTGCTCGTCGCGCTTGGTCATCTTGACGGCGTATGCCTTCAACTCGACCCACGTCTTCGGCGGCACGACGTTGCCGTTTTTGTCCACGTAACCCTCGCGGCGGAGGATGTCCTCGTTGTAGTAGAGGATGCGGTCATCGGTGGTATTGGGAATCGCGTAGACTTTGCCTTTGTAGACCGCTTCGTTCCAGCAGGCGGGATAAAAATCCTCAGCGCGAATCGCCCACTTATCCCCGCGCGCCCGGTCGCGCTCGATGAAATCGTCCAACGGAATGAACGCCCCCCGCGCCGCCCAGCCGCCGACGGAGAAGCGGTCTTGATTCACCACGTCCGGCGGCGCGTCGCCCGCGATGGCGCACATCAACTTCTGCTCGTCCATCCGCCCGCCGGTCGTCGAGAGGACGAGTTTGACGTCGGGGTGCATCTCCTCAAACTTGGCGTACGCCTTGTTCCAGCCTTCTTGACGCCAGATGCCCCAGACGACGAGTTCAATGCGTTTGTCCTTCTTCTCTTTCCGCGCGGCAATGACGGAGCGCACGGCGAACGCCCCCACTGCCACTGCGCCCAGTAGTAGAATCCATCGAGTTGCTTGCATAGAAGAACCCCTGTCGCTTTCTCGGACTATTATAGCAACCCGAAGGTTTCGGGGCAAGCGTCGAAGCCCAGCCGGCTATGCCATCGGCAGCGTGAAGGAGAACGTGCTGCCCTTCCCCTCTCCTTCGCTCTCCGCCCAAACCTGTCCGCCTTGCGCCTCCACCAACGCCTTCGTCAGATACAACCCCAACCCCGTCCCGCGTATCTTTGCCGCCTCCGCGCTGTCAAGCCGCTGATACGGCTGGAACAATGACGAGAGTTGCTCCGGCGCGATGCCCATGCCTTCGTCCTTGACGCTGATGATAACCTGCCGCCCCTTCGCCCGCGCCCCTGCCGTCACCGTCCCGCCGTCCGGCGAATACTTCACCGCGTTGCTCAAGAGGTTGAGCAGAATTTGCTCCAATCGGTCCGGGTCGGCTTTGACCGGCGGCAAATCCGACGGCAGTTGCAAGTCGAAGACGTGCCGCGCCTGCTCGTAGAACTGCTGGGTGGACACGGCTCTGGTCACGGCTTCCTTCACGTCGACCTCTTTCAAGTCCACACTCAATTTCCGTCCCGCTTCCAATCGCGCTATGTCGAGTTGCTCGTTGATGAGTCGCAGCAGGCGATAAGATTCGTGATGAATCATCGCGTAACATTTCTGCTTCGTCTTCTCGTCGAAATGCCCCTGCGTGTCGCGCTGCAGCGTGCCCGCCAGTCCCAGAATCGAGGTCAGCGGGGTTTTCAGTTCGTGCGAGACGATGGAGACGTATTCGCTCTTCATCTCGCTGAGTCGCTGCAAAAACGCCATGCGCTCTTGGGCGCGGAGGCGCTCGCGTTCCTGCGCCCGCAAACTGGACAGCACGCTGACGCCGTAGGCGCTGAGAACGGACAGCGACGGTGCGACGAAATCCAGCCACAGGCTGAACCGCTGAAACAGAACGACGCTCACCGCTACAACCACACCGAGCAACGCAAGCATTGCCGCCGCGCTCCAACCCGTGCGCAGACGCAGAGGCATCACGCCTGCCGCGCCCCCGCACACCAGCACCAGCAGAAACAGCACAACGGACGACGCCGAACGCACGAAGTCGCCGCGCAGCAGATTCGCAAGCGCGGTCGCGCTATGGGCTTCCACGCCGGGGCTTCGGGGGGTGAAGGGCGTGGCGTGCAGGTCCGCCACCGCCCCCGCCGTGACGCCGATGAGGACGATACGGTCTTTGAAAGTTCTGCGCAAGGTTGAGTCATCCCACACGCGCAGGACTTTGTAGGCAGAATAGTAGGGTTGGAAGGTCTGATAACCGCCGTAGAAGTTCAACAGTAACTCGCCATGACGGTTCGCGAAACGTGAGGCGTGTTCCGTATTCCGTATTGCGTATTGCGCAATGGCGAGCGGAAGTGAGGGCGTCACGCCGTCTTGATGAACAATGAACAGCGGACTGCGACGGAGCACGCCATCCAATTCGGGAAAGACGTTGACGTGACCGATACCCGCGGCGGCTTGGCGCAGAGAGGCAACGGGATAAATCGCGCCCTCGGCGAACGGCAGTTGCGTGACACGTCTTACGTTTCGCGTCTTTGCGTCCGGTTGACCCAAGACGGAAGACGCATTCGGTGGCGATTTCCTGTGTAAAAGGATAGTCGCCGCCATAAAGCACTCTGCCCTTCTGAAGAACCTGAACGCGGATGAACGAGTTGTCCCATGCCAACTCGCGCTCCACCTGTTCAGGCGTTCGCACCAAAACATCTATCGGCAGTGACATATCCCAGAAGAGACTGTCAATCTCTCCTTGCAGGTCAAGACGATTGTAACTCCCTGACTTGATGACAAACAAATCAACGTCGCTATCTTCATGCGGCGTGCCATGCGCGTAGGAATCGCCCATGCGCCGTTGACGCGCCACGCCGCATGAAAATGACGGCATGGGATGCCGTCGCCCCCGTCCCCCGCTGGCGGGGGACAGCCCCCGTCAACGGGGGCAGGGGGGCGATAGACCAGTTCGGCATCCTATGCCGACGATTTTCGAGGGAACCGAACAGGATGATTTTGTCCGGGTCCACCGCCGCCACGATGCGGCGCACGACTTCCGAGAGCAGTTCGGGCGTCACTGGTTCCAGCCGAATTTTCTCGCGCTGCCGAGGGGCAGTGGTTGAGGGTTGCATGGTCGCTCACCGCTTGCGATTATACCATCCGCCGCGCTGTCCGTCATAGGTTGGTCACGGCAACCCGTAGTCCCTTCTCGCGCAGCAGGGCGTCCGCCCATACAGCGTCAGAGGGCAGGAGAGGGACTTGCGGTTCGAGGCGATAGTCAATCAAGCGCGCGTAGGGCGCGCTGTCGTAGCAGCGGTTGAAGACGGCTTGCAGGTCGAGCACCACGTCGCCGTCTTCCGGGCGCAGCGGGATAGCAATACGCGGCAGCGGCTGGCGCACCGTGCGGGGGTAGAGTTGAAACTTGCCGCGCCGCGCCGCCCGATGCACGCACATCAGATAGTCGAAAGGACGCACGTGCTCCAGGCGAGACTCCGGCACCGCGAGAACGTGCGTCCCGCGCCGCAGCAGGTCAATTTCCACGAGGCTGGCGTCGCTGCCCAACACGTCGGCTTGTTTTTGCAGATAGGTTTTATGGGTCTGACTGCCTGCCGATTTATTGGCGGGGCTGACGATTTCGATGACCGTGACCACGTGCCCGCCGCTCACGTCGCGGATTTCCAGATACACCTCGCGAATCTCCTCGACGGCTTCGACTTCTACTGCGGCGTCGGCTTCGATGGCTACCGCGACAGCCCCACTGCTGCCTTGCGCCGCCTGTGCGCCGTCCGCCGGTGACTCAGACGGTTTCCGTGCGACCCTGACATCAGGATAGTAGGAACGCTGCGGCTCTTCCAGGATAATGCGCTCCCCCATCAGGGCGTAATAGCGCGGCGGCAACAGCGGTTGCAACGCTTCACGCGCACAAAACATCAGGCTCAGGTGCAAATCCTGCCAGAACGCGGGCGACTCCAAATAAGGGTCCATGCCGGGAAAAGGGCTGGGCATGATGACTGACCTCCTTCTCTTTCGTTGGCTTCATTATATCATGCCCTGCGCAGAACAGCAAACGGACGCACGCGGAGCGGCAGCCCTTGCCCGCCTGTCCGCGTGCGTCCATCCCGTCGGCGGTATTGCACAGGACCCGAGCCGCGACGGGGACGGATCCCGACCTGTCGGGATGGCTCACCCGCGCGGCTCGGAGTGGTCGCTGATGAGGAATCGGCTCCTACTGGGGCGTCAGCAGAAAGGCGCGGCGGAACGACATGAAAGGGTGAAGGGGTAAAAGGGTGAAGGGGTAACAAATTTCTCATCCCTCATCTCTTATCCCTCATCCCTGTTTTTGGGATTGTGCCCGTGCTTTGGTCTCCGGCGGGGCGGTGGGTTCAGCACCGTTCCGCCTTTTCAATTTCGGATTGTGGATTTCGGATTTCGATTTGATACTCACCTCCTCGTCTGCTATAGGGCGGTGTCTCCGTCCCCGCCTTCGTTTCGTTCCCCGCAACATTGGAGGCAAGCGGGGGAAGGCAGGGACGGAGACTCTGCCCTACATTGGCGGCGTTCCTCCTCCGCATCGAGCGTCGTCGGAACAAGGAACGGCACGGCGTCCGTTCCCTACCACTTTGTTACTTCTTCTCTAACCGTTCCAGCGCCCATTTCGCTTCCTTGTTGAACGGCTGCACCTTTAGCACCTCGCGGTAAGCCTCTTTCGCTGCCTCAACATCCCCGCTCCTTTCGTAGATGTTGCCCAGAGTTCCCCACCATATCTCCCGTATCCACACAGGCGCATACTGGTCTTTTCCCTTTTCAATGGCTTTTCTCAGCACCGCCTCCGCTTCCGCGAACTCGTTGCGCTTGTAGTATGTGTAGCCAAGTGTGCTCAGGAGAAATATACTATTCGGGTCGGCTTCTAAGGCGCGCTTTGCCAGCGACAGGGCTTCGTCCAGTTGGGTTCCGCGCCGCGCAAGAAACATCGCCAACTCGGTAGACCACCAGGGGTCGTCAGGGGCTTCTCTTAACCTCTGTCGAAAGATCTCTTCGGCTTTGTGGAGCATCTTCTCTGCCTCATCCAGTTGACCTCGACTTTGGTAGTAGAACCCCAAATTCTCATAGACGAAGCGATTGTCGGGATTGTGAGGATCCGATTCAATCGCCTTGCGATACATCTTCTCTCCCTCCTCTGATCGAGTTTGATTGCTTTAAGAAACATCTCTTCTGCCTCATCGTATCGGCGGAGCGTGTAGTAATGCCAGCCCAGACCATTGTAGGCAGAAGCGTCATCCGGGTCGAGTTCAATCGCCTTGCGCAGCATCTCCTCGCCGCCTAAGCGGAGGTAGATTCGGGCATCGTTCGGGTCGAGTTCGATTGCCTTGCGCAGCATCGTCGCTGCCTCTTCATCATAATGCAGCTCTCGGTCAATGGTGTGCAGGCAGAGGTAGGCAGCGGCGTAGGTGGGTTCTAAGGCGATGGCTTTCAGGACGGCTTGATAGGCTTGTTCGGGGCGACGTTGCTTCAACAAGACCCATCCCTTGTCCACCCACGCATCAGGTGACTGCGGATGGAGTCTCAGCGCGGACTCTACTGTCCTCAACGTATCCTCACTGCGGTTCAGCAGCGTGTAGACATCGGCAAGCGCGCGTCGCGCTCTCGCCCAACGCGGGGCAAGCCTCACTGCTGTTTCCAACTCTTCGGCTGTCCACTCAAAGTTGCCGATGTTCCGCAGTCCCATGCCGAGGTTGAAGTGATAGCGCACCACTTTCGGGTCTGCCTGCGCCGCCTGTTGGTAGTGCCGAACGGCTTCGCCTATCCTGTCCTTCGCCTCATACAGCACGCCCAAGTTGTTCTCAACCGCTGCCCTATCACGATTTCCGAATTTTCCCATTTCCCTGACTTGCAGCAGCGCGCGTTCTGCCTCCTCTGTCTTACCTTCTATCAGCAACCGTGTCGCCTCACGCAAGGTTCTTTTGGCGCGGCGCGATAATCTGGGCATCGGCGGAGCGTCGAAGGACGTTGTCGTTGTGAGCGTCACAGGTTGCTGTTGATTCCCACGCAGCACAGCCAATCTCAATCGCGCCTGCGGACGGGCGAAGATAGCGTTGGTCACCTCAGCGGCTTGACTGACGGGCTTGCCGTTGAGCGCAGTGATAACGTCATCCACTTGCATCCCCGCCTTCTCTGCGGGCGACGCTGGCACCACGCGCACGACGCGGGGCTGCGCGAGCATGGCAGGAGGTTCCTTCCAATCCCGCGCCAGCACCTGCTCCAGCGTCTCTGGCACAACATCTTTCACCGCCAGCCCCGCCCATCCGAGAGGAAACACCAAACGCCCCGCTGCTATGGATAAGTCGAGGCGGGCAGTGCTTCTAACGATAGGGAGCGTGCTCGCTGTCTGGAACACCCGCAACTGCGCCAACCGCCTCGGCTGCGTCGGCTTCGCATCCGCCTTGGCGACGGACTCCGTCATCTCCGTCGCTTCCACCTTGCCGAAGTCGTTGAAGAACTCGACTTTGCCTTCCTTCACGGTCAGAATCGCTTCGAGTTTTGAGTTTTGAGTTTTGAGTTTTGAGTTGACGGCTCCTACCTTCTGGACTTTCAGCTCGAACTCGGTGCCGCGCACGGCGGCGGTGGCGACGGGGGTTTCAACGTCGAACTTACTCTCTGGCTCTAACTTCTGCACCTTCGTCCAGAGGTTGCCGAGGAGCAACTTGACGAGCGAAGGACGCTCTAATTTCGGATTTCGGATTTCGGATTTCGGATTTGGTATTTCGATGGTGGTGTTGAAGTTGAGCCGCAGAGTCGTGCCGTCGTGGAACTGGATGTCGGCTTTGTCGGCGTCGCCGGTGTAGAGGCGGTCGCCGAGATACACCACGGTTTTGGTTTTTGGGGTTTCGGTTTTGGAGTCAAGGTGGCGCACGTTGGGTGTGCCCTGAACGGCGATGAACGTGCCGACGGGAACCTGAACCAGATGCCCCTCACCAGAAGGGGTGGTTGGCTGAGTTGGCTGGGTTGGTTGAGTTGGCTGCAATTGGGGTTTTGGTTTTTGGGCGTCCGATTTCGGATTTCGGATTTCGAATTTCGAATTTGGTTTTTGTCCCTTGTCCCTTGTCACCTGTCCCCCATCCTTGGGCTGCTTCGGTGGCTGAGGCTGCGGCACTTGTGGCTGCGGCTTAGGAAGACCTTTCACGATTTCCTTCTCGCGTGGCTGTTGTCCGCCCTGCCCGCGCCAGATGAGAAAGCCGATGACGAGCAACGCGACGACTGCCACCGCGCCAACAGCGTATGGGAGTATGGGAGTATGGGAGTATGGGCGTGTTGTTTCTCCCCTTATTTCCCCTTGCTTCCCCTTACTTCCCCTTACTTCCCCTTTCACGAACCGCGCCACCCACCCCCACACCGTCGTCTTCCATCCGTTCGGCTGCGGGGCGAGCATTGCCTGCAACTCCTGCCACTTCTGGCGGGCTTGTTGCTCGACGACTTCGGCGGGTTGTTTCGCTCCCTCACGGTCGCGGCTCGGAATGTCTTCGGCGGCGGCGTAGTAGTTGTCTAACTCGCGCTTCAGTTGGATGAACGAACGACGGCAATGAGAGCAGGCGGCGAGATGCTGGACGATGGGCGGGCTGTCGGCATGGGTGACACCGTGGTCGTAGAACAACAGCATCTGCTCGTCGGACAGGTGTGTGGAGACGATTTCCGTCGGCGCTCTGTGCCGCTCGACGGCGTCTACGGGGTCAGGAGAAAGAAGGGTGTCGGCGCGTCCTTCGTAGTCCTCAGACGTTTCGGGCGGAAATGGCTCTCGCGCTCTACGCTCTCTCATCTGTGCGGCAACGTAGTTTTTCAACGCCCCCTGCACGTAAGGGTAAAGGTAGGTAGTAAACTTGACCCCTCGGCGGCTGTCAAACTGTCTGGCACATTCAAACGCCTTCACCTGCGCGACCTGAAAGAGGTCATCATACTCGCAGCCTGCTGACGCAGCAATCCCCGTCCGCATCGTCTCGGCGGCGATGTGGTGGATGAGATTTCTGATGCGCGGAAACAGTTCATCCCAAACATCACCCGACACGTCGGGATTCGTCCGTTGAATCTGCCCCACCAAATCCTCATTGTTCAGACTGCGGAGATTGATCGCCTCTCTCGTTCTCCCATTCTCATTATCAGGGAAAATGGGCGGAAGGTTGCAGGGTTGAGGATATTTTTCTCGCCGAACTGCTGATTTTTTAGGGGATTGCCCCACATCGTCCCGGTCTTATCCTCAATTCTCCAAGGGAATAGCAGTAGTGCTGCGTCAAGGTAGGTTTGACAGGTTCATCCCGATACATCGGGATACATCGGGATACATCGGGATTCATCTGAACGTAGCCGCAGGCTTTACGCCTGCGATGGGGCGCCCCGATTTATCGGGG
>FWPU01011918.1_pt1 | contig 11820 bp, 8 predicted proteins | sample 2228361 | NCBI WGS metagenome assembly FWPU01 (sample SAMEA103939777, study PRJEB20133) | metagenome | reverse complement strand
GCCCTGCAGAACGCTGCGAGTGTGGGCTCCCTGCTGCTCACCACCGAAGCGCTCGTCGCCGAGATCCCCGAAGAGAAGAAGCAGCCGCCCATGCCTCCGGGAGGCGGTTACGGCGGAGGCTACTGAGCCGAGGGTTTTTCCGTCCCGCGCTGGAGGGCGCCCGAGTCTCCGGGCGCCCTCTTTTTTCCTGCCCTCCCGGACGACCCGGCTCTTTTCTTCTTGCCGGAGCATGACATTCCGGGCCGGATCCGCCAAAATCCTTTAGAGAAAGGAAAGTCTCAAAGCCGTGCCCCGGAGCCCGGTAGAGATCCGCCCGGAAGAACGGCAAGCACGACCGGACGGGCAGGCCCTTCGAAGGGAGGTGACCACTCGTGGGATTGCGTTTTGGGACGAGCGGCGTGCGGGGTCTCGTCACGGACATGACAGACCGAGAATGCTGGCTCTATACTCGGGCTTTCCTGCAATACCTGAAAACGATCGCCCCCCCCTTTCGCGCAGCCGCACTGGCCGGAGACTACCGGGAGAGCACGCCCCGGATTCTGCGCGCCGTGTCTTTCGCCATCCGCGACGAGGGACTGGATGCGGATTTCTGCGGGTCCGTGCCCACGCCGGCCGTCCTCCACTACGGGATGCTGCGCAAGATCCCCTCGATCATGGTAACGGGGAGCCACGTGCCGGAGGACCGAAACGGGATCAAGTTCAACCTGCCCTGGGGCGAAATCCTCAAGTCCGACGAGACGGGAATCAGCCGGATCTACGAAGAGTGGAAGGCCCGGGAAGGATCCTCTGACACAGCTGGACCCGGCCCCTTTACGGAAACGGGCGCTCTGCGGGATCCGTTCCTCGGGCCGGGGCCGGCCCATGACGGTGCCGCCAGGGCCTACCTGGACCGCTTCCTTTCCTTTTTCCCTCCGGGGAGCCTCGAGGGAGCGAGAATCATCCTCTACGAACATTCCTCGGTGTCGCGCCGCTTCCTGCGCCATCTTCTGGAAGCCATGGGAGCGCAAGTCATCCCTGTGGGCGGATCCGACCGGTTCGTGGCCGTGGACACCGAGGCAGTGGAAAACGAGGACGAGATCCGCGAATGGGTCCAGGCCAACGGCGCCGATGCCCTCGTTTCCGCCGACGGAGACGGCGACCGCCCTCTCGTGGCGGACGAGACAGGCAAGATCGTTCGAGGCGACGTGCTCGGCATCCTGGTCGCGGCATTTCTCGGCGCCGACACGGTCTGCGCCCCGGTCAGCTGCAACACGGCCCTGGAGCTGAGCGGCCTGTTCCCGCGAGTCGTGCGGACCCGGATCGGATCTCCTTTCGTTGTGGAGGCGATGCAGCAGGCCCTTCGGGAAGGCCGGCGGCGCGTTGTGGGGTTCGAGGCGAACGGCGGGTTTCTGACTGCAAGCGATCTTTCCATCCCGGGCTCCCGTGGCTCCCTGCCCGCCCTGCCGACCCGGGACGCATGCCTCCCGATCCTTTGCCTTCTGACCCGAAGCCGGCGCGAGGGGAAACCCGTCTCGAAACTCGTGAACGAATTGCCCGCCCGTTACACCCACAGCGGCCTCCTGCGCCCATTCCCGGCCGAGCGAGGCCGGGCCGTCGTGGAAAGGTTCCGACAAGGAGGCGCAAGGGCCGCAGCGGAATGGTTCCAGGAGCGCTTCGGGCCGATCTCGGCCATGGACTTCACGGACGGCGCCCGCATGACCTTTGCGGACGGCTCGATCGTCCACCTGCGACCCTCCGGAAACGCTCCGGAGTTCCGGTGCTACACCGAAGCCGCCAGCCCGGAGCTGGCCCGGGAAATGAACGCGGCAGCCCTTGGCATTCTGGCCGAAAGAGCATGAAGTTCCTGCCGTTCTGTAAAGGGAGAAGCCCCTTCGAGGTTCGAGCAGATGCGGAAATCCCTTGTTTCCATCGTGCGCTACCAGAGGCCTGCTGATTCGGTCCGGGAGGCAGTGGAGCTTTGTGCAGGGTTTGCGGATTTCAAACCCGGCGACAGGGTCTTTGTCAAACCGAACATCGTGTGCTGGACACGCAAGGTCTCTTTTCCCAAGTGGGGCGTGATCACCACCTCCAGGGTGGTCGAAGACGTGATCGTCCTGCTCAAGGAACTCGGCGCCGGTGAGGTCCTGATCGGCGAAGGCACGGTCACACACAGGCCCGGAGACCGGGAGACGCCCGCCCACGCCTTCGAAACGCTGGGCTACCACACCCTGGGCCGGCGATACGGTGTCAGAGCCGTCAACCTCTTCGAGCGTCCTTTCCGCAAGGTGGACCTCGGAGCCGGCGTGGAACTGAACTTTGCCGTTGACGTCCTCGAATGCGATTTCTTGGTGAATCTGCCGGTCCTGAAATGCCACGCCCAGACCATCGTGAGCCTGGGGATCAAGAATCTCAAGGGCCTCCTCGACATACCGTCCCGGAAGGCCTGCCACAGCGCGGACCCGGCCAGGGACCTCCACTTCATGGTTTCCAGGCTGCAGCGCGCTCTGCCTCGTTCGCTTACAGTCGTGGACGGGATTTTTTCCCTCGAACGCGGCCCCATGTACGACGGCTCGGCAAGGCGAACAAACCTCCTCGTGGCCTCCTCCGACCCTGTTTCGGCCGACCTGGTCGGCGCCCGCATTCTGGGCCACGATCCGGGCGAAGTGCCCCATCTGGCCCTTGCCGCCTCGGATCGAGGCAGGCCCGCGGACCTCTCGGACCTTCATATCCTGGGCGAGCGGCTGGAAACGGCGGCCTCCCGCCACGAGTACGATTTCCCTTACACGCCGGACGGATCGCTTCCGACGCCCATGGCCAAGATGGGCATTCGGGGCCTGGCCTACCGCAAGTACGATCTCTCCATGTGCACATACTGCTCCCACATCAACGGTGTGACCCTTTGGGCGATCTCGAGAGCCTGGAAAGGCCAGCCCTGGGAGGATGTGGAGATTCTGACCGGAAAAACCATGCGGCCCTCTCCGGGAAAGAACAAGACCGTCCTGCTCGGCCAGTGCATGGACGAGGCGAACCGGGACCATCCCCACATCCGGGAACGGATCGTGGCCAGGGGATGTCCGCCCACCCCGGCGTCGATCGCCCGGGCACTGCGCCAGGCCGGCATCGAGGTGGATCCGCGGCACTTGGAGCAAATGGAGGAGTACCCGGGCTTTTTCCGGAGGCGGTACGAAGGCAGGCCCGAGTTCGACGAATCTTTTTTCCGGGTCGGTTGAGGATCCCTGAGGCTGCCCGAGAGCGCCGGTCCTCCCTGAGGCGTCAGGAGCCCCGTTCCGCATCGAAGGTGTCATCCGTCACGCCGATCGCCTTCAACTCGTGTTTCTTCACCCGGAAGGTTTCGGTCCTGGGGAAGTCGTCGACGATGCGGATGTACCGGGGCACCGCGAATCTGGCCAGTTTGTCCTGCAGGAACGCCCAGAGTTCCGCCGGTTCGAGCCGCATTCCCTCCACGACGCGAACCGAGGCCATGATCTCGTCCTCCGTAAGCTCCGAAGGCACGCCGTAGACCGCGCACTCGAGAACGGCCGGGTGCTTGAGAATCGCCTTCTCGACCTCGAAGGCGGACACATTCTCCCCTCTCCTTCGCATGGAGTCCGTCTTGCGGCCCACGAAGTACAAATACCCCTCGGCGTCCTGGTAGAGAAGATCCCCGGTGTATTCCCATTCGCCCCGTGTCTTGCGGCCCGTGGCGTCCGGATTCTTGTAGTATTCCACATTGCTCTTCTTGTCCGGGGGGACCCTGAACAGGAGCTCCCCCGGCTGTCCGACCGGAACATCCCTGCCTTCGTCGTCCACGAGGCGGATTTCGCTGAGCAGGGGCTTCCCGACCGATCCCTTGGGCGCATTGCCCAGGTTCATGATCGTGCCCGATCCGTCCACGGCGCCGTATCCCTCCCAGAGGGTCACGCCGAAACGCTTTTCGAACCGCTCCCACATGTCGGCCGGGCATCCGGCGGACAAGACGGTCTTCACGCAGTGCATCTTCTCGTACGGGCTCTCGGGCTGCTTGAGCAGGATGGGTATGATCGCCCCGATCGTGTTGAAGATCGTCGCCTTGGAGCGATAGACCTGCTCCCAGAACCGGCTGGCGCTGAATTTCTTGCTCAGGGCCACGGTGCAGCCCGCGATCAGGGACTGGGTCGTGGTGATGAACAGGGCGTTTCCGTGAAAGAGGGCCAGGGCCGTGAAATAGACAGAATCGGGCGTCAAGGTGAAAGCCGCCAGGGGGCGAATGCGGTCCACGATGTTCTTGTTGTACCGGGAGACCACCCCCTTGGGAAGGCCGGTCGTGCCGGACGTGTACATGAGCAGGAGAAGAGACTCCGGATCGATATCCACCCGGGGCGTTTCGAACGAGACGTCCGGTCCGTAAGCCTCCCCCCAGTCGGCAAGATCCCGCGGCACCTCGAATCCGGCAGGAGCCTCCCGGGTGTTCACAAGAACCCGCTTCACCTGGGGCAACTCCGTCTGCACGCTCCGGTAGAGGCCGACCAGATCGTGATCGACGACCAGGAATTTCGCGTCGCTGTTGTCCAGGATGTACGCCAGGCTGTCCCCCCGCAGAGAGGTGTTGACGGGCACCACGTACATGCCGATCTTCTGGACGCCGAAGAACACGTCGAGGAACTGGGGCGAGTTGCCCATGAGGGTGGCCACGCCGTCTCCGGGTTTTGCCCCCAGCTTCAGGAAGAAGTTGGCGGCCCGGTTGGCGTTCTCGTTCATCTCCCGGTAGCTCACGTACCGGTCCTCGTACACCAGGTAGAGAAACGGCTTATCCCCAAGCTTTTCTGCCTGCTCTTCCAGTACGGTCGCCCAGTTCGACACCGCTGCGCTCATCTGTCTTGCCTCTCCTTGCCCTAGGAAAGCCCCTTACAGCCTCGGGGGCTGGATGTCGCCGTGATCGATGGTCTTGTAAAAGCCCGTGTAGTGATACCCCTTGACCACCCGGATGGCTCCTTCCGGGCAGATCGCCGCGCAATCGCCGCAGGCGATGCACTCGTTCTGCGACGAAGGCTTGAGACCTGGACTCTTGTTCTCGAACACGATCGCCTTGGCAGGACAGGCCTGGGCACAGATGCCGCACCCGCTGCACCTGTCCCGGTCGAAAGCGACCTCGCCGGCCTGGATCTGCTCCGGATCCCCGTAGGTGGGCACGCGCAGCCTTTCCCGCAAGCTCAGCCGGGCCATGGAATCCCTCCCGCTTCAGTACAAGGTTTTCTTCTGCCCGTTCTCGTACCAGTCCACAGGATGGGTCTGGCGGCCGACCATCCCGTCCGGGTTCCCCACAGGCCAGCCCACGGAAAGGCTGCTCGCGAACCGGTACGGGTATTCGATCCCGAGCCTCTTCTTCCATTGATCCGTGTACTCGAAAGCCAGCTTGGCGAATCCCACCCAGCACGTGCCGAGCCCCATGCTGTGGGCAGCCAAGACCATGTTCTGTCCGGCGATCCCGCAGTCGAGGTCCGGGTTCGAAACGCCCCGCACGTCCTTGAAGATCAGAATGACCGTGGGGGCGCCGTGCCACAAGCCCAGTCTGCCGTCGGCAATCATGCCCATTGCGCCGAAGGGCGTCGGATGGAGATCGTTGGGCCTGAGCCGGATGAATCCCTTCACCAAGGGCATGCGCCAGGCGGCGCCGGCGCGCCGGTACTCGAGGATGCCCGTCATCTTCTTGCAGATCTCCACGACCGTGCGCGTGATGCCCTCGATGATCTCCGGATCCCGCAGGACCGCGAACTTCCAGGGCTGCGAATTCCCGGCGGAAGGAGCGAACCGGCCCGCCTCGAGGATCCGACGGACCATGAATTCCGGCACCTGCTCTTTCCGATACAGGCGCACGCTCCTCCGGCTCAGGATGACCCGCTCGGTCTCGGTCCAGTTCTTCCTGAGTTCTTCCACCGCCTCGGCCTGCGCAGCAGCCTTTGTGTTCGCCGCCATTTCTGCTCCTTCATGCAAAAGGCCTTCGCCGCAGACGTTTGCCCTGTCCATGTCCTTTCAAGCCTTCTCCAGAATATGGATCGTCATGGCAGCCTCCCCCAGCCCTAGGAAGCCCCCGCCGTTTTCCGCCATGGCGATTCTGGCTCCGGCCACCTGTCTCCTGCCGGCCTCTCCCCGCAGCTGCAGGACAAGCTCGTAGATTTGCGCCAGACCGGAGGCACCGATCGGGTGGCCCCGGGCCATGAGACCGCCGCTCGGGTTCACCGGGATCCGGCCTCCCAAAGCCGTGGCCCCGCTCTCCGCAAAGGGGCCTCCCTCGCCGATCGAGCAGAAGCCCATCTGCTCGGTCTGGTAAAGCTCCCCAAAGGCCGTGGCGTCGTGCACCTCGGCCACGTCCACGTCCTCGGGGCCGAGGCCCGCCATCTCGTAGGCAGCCTTGGAGACGCGGCCGCAGATGTCGTTCTCCCCTTCCCTCCTGCCCGAGCGCAGCACCGAGGCGCGGATGCGCACGGCCCTTGACGTTCCCCCTCGGGACCGCAGAAACCGCTCACTGCAGAGGATCGCCGCCGCCGAGCCGTCCCCGATCGGAGCGCACATGGCCCGCGTCAGGGGATAGACGATCTCCCGGTCGGCAAGCACTTCCTCCACCGTCATGGGGAAGTTGTACTGCGCCAGAGGGTTCAAGACCGAATTGTTGTGGGCCTTTGCAGCAATGACGGCAAGCTGGCGCTGCGTGGTCCCGTACTGTTCCATGTGCCGCCTGGCTCCCATGGCGTACAGGTCCATGAAGGCCGAATGCCCTCCCGCCTTCGCTGTCGCCTGTTGTCCCGTCCCGCCCTGTCCCGACCGCTCTTTCCGCTTCGCCTCGGCTGCCTGAAAGTCGGCCAGCATCCTGGTCGCCACTTCCACGTCAGTCCCGGACAGAAACCCCATCATGACCTTGGCCCGGTCCGTGTCATAGAGCTTCTCGGCCCCGATGGCCAGCACGCAGTCGTACAGGCCGGCGCGGATCGAGGTCCAAGCGGCGTGCAAGGCCGTGGAGCCGCTGGCACAGGCGTTTTCCACGTTCGTGATGGGGATCCCCTCCAGTCCGTTGGCTGAAAGGGCTACCTGGCCCCGGATCGAATGCTGGAAACTGTAGTACCCCCAGTTCGAATTGGAGAACCAGGCGGCCTGAATCTCCCCGAGGTCCAGGCCGGCATCCCCCAGAACAAGCCGCAGAGCCTCCCCCGTGAGCTCCTTGACCCCTTTTTCCAGATACTTCGAAAACCGGATCATCCCGGTTCCGAGGATGTAGACGTCGTCGCCCATCATGACCTCCTCTTGGGATTGCCCCGGCCTGCTCTGCGGCAGGCGGTCACGCTTCGAAAACCTCGGCCGCGCTTCTCGGGTACGTTTGGGCCACGATGTGACCGCCCGCCGCCAGGAGGGCCTCGTTGGCGCCGTCTTCGATGAGTGACGCCCGGGCATCCCGGAACAGCTTTTCGGTGAGGTACTCCTCCGTGAGCCCGTTGCCGCCCAGAATCTGCACAGCCTCGTGGGCCACCTCGAAGCACATCTGGGTGCAGCGGGTCTTGGCGACCAAAGAATACTCCGGCAGGGGTGGAGAAACGTTGAAATTGAGATTCACCACCGCCCGCGACAGAGCCCTGCAGGTTTCCACCTTGGCGAACATCTCGAACAGACGCTGCCGCATGGACCTGTGCTGCACGATCGGCACGCCTCCCTGGACCCGTTCCTTGGCGTACTTCAGGGCCTCTTCAAAAGCCGCCCGCGCGCAGCCCGTGGCGAAGATGCTCATGGCCGCATTGGCGGACGAAAGGATCATCTCGAGCATCTGGGAATAGAAATCGGGCTCGCAAAACATGTAATGCTTCGGGATTCTCACCTCGTCGAAGTAGATCTCCCCCTGGTTCAAGTCCCTCTGGCCCATCTTGCGCAAGGGCTTGCCTCGGCAGACGCCGCCCCGGTCCAGGGGGCAGATGCAGATGCCTCCGCCCGCCATTCCCTGGCTCGGGTCGATCTGGCAGAAAAGAAGAGCGTGCGTGGCGATGGAGCCGCCCGAGACCCAGGCCGACTTCTGGCCGCTGATCACCCACTCGTCGCCCACCAGCCTGGCCTGGACGTTGCCCCGAATGCTGGGATCCCGGAAAAAGCTTTCGTAGGCAAGGTAGTCGGATCCGTGTTCGGGTTCCGTGATGGCCCAGCATCCTCTCATGCTTCCGTCCGTGCACGCACAAAAGGGCGCCACGAATTCTTCGATCAGCCCTTCGTCGCCGGTGAGACAGGCCGCAAAGAACGGGAACGCGCAGACCCCGAGCAGAACGCTCAGCCCGAAGGATCGGAGCCAGGGTGCGGAGTCGCTTTGCCGGGGGTGGGTATGCTATATATTGATTGTCTACCAGACAAACGCTGTGGTGCAGGGCCGGGGCGGAGTCCTTCCCCAGAAGAAAGCCCGGCCCGGCCCTGGGCCGGATCAGGAGGACCTGCGGGAATGGAGCTATCCACAGGGAGGAGAAGGTGTACCAAGACCTGAGCATCTTCTCGGGCAACGCCCACCCAGACCTGGCCCTCTCCGTCTGTCGCTATCTGGAGACGCCCCTGGGCCAGTGCGAGGTCTTCGAGTTCAGCAACGAGAACATCTTCGTCCGCATCCACGAGAACGTCCGCGCCAGGGACGTCTTCATCATCCAGCCCATGGTCTCGCCCGTGAACACGCGTATCATGGAGCTGCTGATCATGATCGACGCCTTCAAGCGGGCGTCAGCCGGCCGCATTACGGCGGTGGTCCCTTATTACGCCTATGGCCGCAGCGACAAGAAAGATCAGCCGCGGGTGCCCATCACCGCCCGCCTGCTGGCCAACCTGATCGAGACAGCGGGGGCAGACCGGCTGCTCACCGTCGATCTGCACGCCGGCCAGATCCAGGGCTTCTTCAACATCCCGGTGGATGAGCTGACCGCCCTCTACATGATCAGTCGCTATTTCAAGGACAAAGAGCTTGCCGACATGATAGTGGTAGCAGCGGACGAAGGCGCTTCCAAGCGGGCCCGCAACGTGGGCCAGTCGCTGAAGGCGCCCCTGGCCATCATCGAGAAGCGCCGCGCGAATAACGAAGAGCAGGTCGAAGTCCTCAACGTCATCGGCGACGTGCGCGGCCGCCAGGCCATCCTCATCGATGACGAGATCTTGACCGGCGGCACCCTGGTGGAAGGGGCGGCCCTCCTTATGGACCACGGAGCGACCGCCGTCTACGCCGGCGTCAGCCACGCCATCCTCTCCAGCTCCGCCGTGAGCAAGATCGAGAAGAGCCCCATCAGTGAGCTGGTGGTAACCGACACCATACCGCTGGCGCTAGAAAAGCGCATACCAAAGATCACGGTCCTCAGCATCGCTCCTCTTCTGGGCGAAGCCATCAAGCGCATCCACACCGGACACTCGGTGGGGGAGCTGTTCCAGTAGCCATGCCTAACTTCCTGTCCAAGCTATTTGGCGACCAGAACGAGCGGGCCCTCAAGAAGCTCTGGCCCCTGGTGGAACAGGTCAACGCCCTGGAGCCCCAGATTCAAGCCCTCAGCGACGAGCAGCTTGCTGCCAAAACCACCGAATTCCGCCAGCGACTGGCCGCCGGCGAGACCCTGGACGACATCATGGTGGAGGCCTTCGCCGTCGCGCGCGAAGCCATCCGCCGGGCGGTGGGGGAGCGCGCCTTCGACGTGCAGATCCTGGGGGCCATTGTCCTCCACCAGGGCAAGATCGCCGAGATGAAGACGGGCGAGGGCAAGACCTTGGTAGCTACCCTGCCCCTCTACCTCAACGCCCTGGAAGGGCGGGGCGCCCACCTGGTCACCGTCAACGATTACCTGGCCAAGCGCGACCCTCAATGGTACGGGCGCGCCCTCCATAACCTGGGCCTCAGTGTGGGCTGCCTCCAGCACGACGCCGCCTACCTCTATACTGCCGAGAAGGTAAGCGATGTAGCTAACATGGAGCACCTGGCGCCCGTCCCCCGGCGCCAAGTTTACGAGGCCGACGTCACCTACGGAACCAACAATGAGTTCGGCTTCGACTACCTGCGCGACAACATGGCGGTCGACCTCTCGCACAAGGTGCAGCGGGAGCGCCACTACGCCATCGTGGACGAGGTGGACAATATCCTCATCGACGAGGCCCGCACACCCCTCATCATCAGCGGCCCCGCCGAGGAGAGCACCCAGATCTACTACACCTTTGCCCGGCTGGTACCCCGTCTCCAGCGCGGTGTGGACTACACCGTGGACGAGCGCCATCGCTCCGTCTCCCTGACCGAGTCCGGCATCGCTAAGATGGAGCAGGGCCTGGGCATCAGGAACATCTATGCCCCCGAAAACTACCGCCTCACCCGCTACATGGAGGCCGCCCTCAAGGCTCACGCCCTCTACCACCGCGACCGCGACTACGTGGTACGGGACGGTCAGGTGGTCATCGTGGACGACTTCACGGGCCGCCTCATGTTCGGCCGCCGCTGGTCCGACGGCCTCCACCAGGCCGTGGAAGCTAACGAGGGGGTCAAGACCCAGCAGGAGTCCATCACTTACGCCACCATTACTCTCCAGAACTACTTCCGCCTCTACGACAAGCTGGCCGGCATGACGGGCACCGCCTGGACAGAGCGCGAGGAGCTCTACACCATCTACGGCCTGGATGTGGTGGTGATCCCCACCCACAAGGAGATGATCCGGAAGGACGAAACGGACCTGGTGTACCGCACGGAGGAAGCCAAGTTCCACGCTGTGGTGCGAGAGATCGAGGAGCTGCATAAGGTGGGCCGGCCGGTTTTGGTGGGCACCGTTTCCATCGAGAAGTCCGAGTACCTCTCGGAGCTGCTGCGGCGCAAGGGCATCCCCCACCAGGTGTTGAACGCCAAGTACCACGAGAAAGAGGCTGCTATCGTCGCCCAGGCCGGGCGCCTGGGAACGGTGACCATCGCCACTAACATGGCTGGCCGCGGCACCGACATCATCCTGGGCGGCAAGCCGGACGGCCGTGACCCGCAGGAGTGGCAGGAGGAGCACAACAAGGTCGTCGAGCTGGGGGGTCTCCACATCATCGGCACCGAGCGCCACGAGGCCCGCCGCATCGACAACCAGCTCCGCGGTCGCTCCGGCCGCCAGGGCGACCCCGGCAGCTCCCGCTTCTACGTGTCCTTCGAGGACGAACTGATGCGTCGCTTCGCCCCCGAGTGGGTGCCCGGCATGCTGGCGCGGCTCGGTATGGACGAGGACATGCCCTTGGAGAGCGGCGCCGTGTCCCGCGCCATCGAGACCGCTCAGACTAAAGTGGAAGGCCACAACTTCGATATCCGCAAGCACGTCGTCGAATACGACGACGTGATGAACAAGCACCGCGACGTCATTTACCAAGAGCGGGACAAGATCCTCGCGGGCGCCGACCTGCGCTCCAACATCCTGGACATGCTACAGGAGGAGATCACGGCCCTCTGGGAGGCCTACCTTCCTGAACGCCAGGAACAGCTCTGGGACCATGAGGGCCTCTTCAACGAGGTCAGCACCATCCTTCGTCTGCCCTCCCACCTGGCGCCCCAGTTCCTGGCCCGCCTCTCGCGGGACGAGGTGCTGGAAACTCTCCTCTCTTATGTCAAGGAGGCCTACCAGCGCCGCGAACAGGAGCTAGGCGAAGAGAATATGCGCACCCTGGAGCGGCTCCTCATGCTGCGCACCATCGATAGCCTCTGGGTGCAGCACCTGACGGCCATGGACGAGATGCGCCAGGGCATAGGCCTTCACGCCTATGGCCAGCAGGACCCCTTGGTGGTCTATAAGCGGGAAGCGCGCGACATGTGGGACCAGCTCCTGGCCAACATCCGTCATCAGATCACTCACGCTATCT
>FWPU01011916.1_pt1 | contig 11824 bp, 13 predicted proteins | sample 2228361 | NCBI WGS metagenome assembly FWPU01 (sample SAMEA103939777, study PRJEB20133) | metagenome | reverse complement strand
CTTTACGACTTTACTTAGAAACTACATCTACAAACAAATAACTACATTTTCTTGAAAAACATACACCTGTTTTTTACCATCATGTCTACATGGTCAGAGTAAGGCAGTAACCTATACTAATAGTAAAATTCTAATAGTAAGATTCGACATTTTTTGGGAAGATGTAAAAGAAAAACTAAATGCTATTCAAAGTCAAAAGAAGTTATGAGATGTTCTTTAGCTCTTTTATTTTATCTCTGGCATTATAAATGTCTATCAATTTAGTAATGCTCTAATTGTATAGTAGATAGTATTCAATCCATTGCTTCTCAGAGCAATCTTATAGCTTTAAATGCTATGATTAAAGCAGCCTCTTCTGGAGAGGGTAGAGGATTTGCTGTTGTTTGTTGTTGCCAACGAAATTAAAGAATTATCGCAGCAGGTATCCGGAGCACTGGTAATGGTTAGAGAACAAATTGAAGGAATTCAATCCAAAACAACTGAAAGTGTAAATCCCATTAATGAAGTCAATTATTTAGCATTGTATCTGGAAGCATTGAATCATAATGTAAGTGCAGCAATAACCAAACAGTCAACAGTTATTAAAGATATTTCAAAGTTCGATCTTCAAGTTTCCACACTTTCTGATAATGTATCTGGAAAAAATTGTTTCAATAAAGAAATTTCCCCAAACAACAGATGATTTAAAATACATAGAAGAAATAGTTGTAAAAATTAAAATGGTATATGAAAATTTATATAAAATTGTGGAAAATATTAAAGTTTAATATTCTATTTTTATTACTTCTGAATTTCCAAATTCGTGAAATTCTTTTATTAGGCTTTTCTGGGCTTGTATTGCCATTTCTTCGTTATGAAAACATCCTAAATAAATTGTATGAAATTTACCATTGGTTGTAGGAATGCGGAAGATCCCTATGGAAGTTCTAAAATCATCTTGACTCTTTGTTTGATATTCTTCCAAGCCGAGACAATCTCGAAAATCTATATTAGTATAATCTATTTTTTTTAAAATCTTAATAACTTCGGAAGAGCGTTTTGCAGAATATTCACCAATTTTTATAATATATTCTCCTGCTTCCCGTTTACTGGATATATTGGAAAATTCAGATTGTTTTATAGTTTGGGAATGAAAAGATTCCTCAATCTGATCCGGATTTTTAATAATTTTTTCGTCAAGCATTTTTAATTTATAGAAATAAAAACCTGAAATAGCTCCCATAACATATCCCATTAAAAAAATTAAATACGAATAATTATTTTTTTTTACATTTCCTTCTTTTCTGGTGATTTTCTCATTAGCATCGGGTTTTTGTATTTTCTTGGCAAAATCAATATTCTGGGTTGACATTTCTTTTTTGTTTATCGGCTAAATTTTATGGCTAAAAAATCAAAAATTTATTGTATTTGATTATATTTTTCTATTACTTTCTGTAAAATTTCCAGTCCTTCGTTTGCAATTTCTAAATCAATATTTAAAGGAGGTAATAATCGTATTACATTATTAGCTGTACAGTTTATAATAAGTCCTTCTTTTAAACAATCTAAAACAATTTCTTTACAGGGAATATTTAGTTCTATTCCGATCATAAGACCTACACCCCGAATTGCTTTAATAATAGAATATTTCGATTTCATCATGTGTAATTTTCTAAATATATATTCAGATAGACCTTCAATGTTGTTTAATATTTCTCTTGTCATTAAGATCTTGATGGTTTCGTAAGCTACTCTGCATGCTAAATGATTTCCACCAAAAGTTGAACCATGTATACCCGGTTCAAATATATCTGTGAATTCTTCAGATACAATCATGACTCCGATAGGAAATCCACTACCTAGCCCTTTTGCCAGTGTAATTATATCGGGTTTTACATCAAAATATTGATACGCGAAAAGTTCTCCCGTTCTACCAATACCACATTGTACCTCATCAAACATAAGAAGAGATTTAGTTTCAGTAGTTAATTCTCTTGCTCTTTTTAAAAATTCCCGGGATAGTGAATAAATTCCACCTTCGCCTTGAATGGGTTCAAGAATTAACGCACAGATTTTTTCTCCATAGTTTTCAAATACCAGTTCCAGTGCATCAATTTCGGGAGGAATAATTTCTATATTTGGTAAAAGGGAGCCAAATCCTTTTCTGATTTTCTCATTTCCTGTAATGGACATAGAACCAAATGTTCTTCCATGAAAACTCCTTTCGAGGGAAACCAGAATCTCCGCTCCTTCTTTTTCTTTTTGTCCATATCTTCGCGCAAATTTTATAGCTGCTTCGTTAGCTTCTGTTCCTGAATTACAAAAAAATACTTTTCCTGGAAAACTATATGAAATTAAAATTTCAGCTAATTTTGCTTGTTCTTCGTTATAAAATAAATTAGAAGTATGGATGATTCTATCTGATTGGCTCTGTATAGCTTGAACTATATCAGCTTCTCCATAGCCCAGATTATTTACAGAAATACCGCTTAAAAAATCAATATATTTTTTATGATTGGTGTCGTAAAGATAACAATCCTGTCCAAAGTAAAAACTTACAGGTAAGCGATTATAAGTGTTAAGGATATACTTTTCTGTTTTTTCTTTTATTTCTTCGAATGATAAAGGTAATTGAAACGATTCCTGCGAACTAATAAAAGTTTCATTATCATCAAAATTTTTTGAATGCTTCTGGCTCATATACTGTCAAAAAAAAATATATAGATAATCGAAAAACTCAAATTTTCTAAGCAAGACCACTGATTACTAAAAAATTTCCCAGAATTGTAGTTATTTCACTTTCTAATTCTTTTTTTCGAATTTTTAATTCTTCAATGCTGTATGAATTTTCTTTTGCTTTTAAACTTATATAGATTTTTACCTTGGGTTCTGTACCAGAGGGCCGTATAGTAATTAATCCTTCCGGATCCAGTTCAAATTGCAGTACATCAGAAGGAGGAAGTATGGAAAAATAATTTTCGTTTTTTTGTTGATTGATTGTTTGATTTTGATAATCATAAACTTTTATAACTTTCCTTCCACTAATATCTTTACCAATAAGGTTTGTTTGCCTTAATTTTTGAATGATTTCTTTCATTCTCTTCAGTCCATCCATACCTTTCATCGTTATCGATTTTAGGTCTTCAAGATATAGTCCATATTTTAGATAAATTTCATCAAGATAGTCCAGTAAATTCCCTTTTTCGTCAGCTATTATACATAATAAAAGAGATGAGGAAAGAGAATCTTTATCCCTTACAAACGAAACTGGCAAATAACCATAGGATTCTTCGCCCCCAAAGAGATAAGTACATTCAGATGATTTATAGATATCTTTTTTTTCATCAATCCATCGCATCTGTTCTGCAATATATTTAAAACCAGTTAACACATCTCGTATATGTAAATTATTTTTTCTTGCTATTTCGCGTTGAAGATTTGTTGTTACAATAGTTTTAAATACATAATATTGGTTTTGATTTTTTTCTTTTTGAATTAACTCTGAAAGATAGGCAAGCAAGATACTACCTGTTTGATTACCATTGAGAAGAACATAATTTCCATTTTTATCTCTAATCCCTGTTCCCATTCTATCTGCATCAGGGTCTGTAGCAATAAAGAGATCTGCTTTGTATTTTTCTGCTGTGATTTTGCATAGTTCCAGTGCATCTGCTTCTTCTGGGTTTGGATATTTTACCGTAGGAAATTCTCCATCTGGTTCTAACTGCTCTTTTACTGGAATTACTTCAACTCCAAATTTTTCTAATAAGCCGGGAAGCCATTTCCCCGCTGTTCCATGTAAAGGTGAAAAAATTATTTTCAAAGGTTTTGAAATTTTTTTTGCAAAAAATACGCTATTAAATTCATTATAATATTCATTTTTTATATTTTCGCCTATATATATTACATATTTTTTATAAATTTCATTATCTTTCTGGATAAAGGGAATATTCCAGTCAGTTATATTTTCAATGTGTTTTTCAATTTGCGTTTGAGTTTCTCCCACAATTTGCGAACCATCTTCACTATATACTTTATAGCCATTATAATCCGGAGGATTATGACTTGCTGTTAAGACAACTCCGCCCTGTGCATTTAATTTTCTGATTGCATAAGAAAGTATGGGAGTGGGAGTTACCTGATCAAATAAATAACTTTTAATATGTAAACCTGCAAAAATACCAGCTGCAATCTCTGCAAATTCTTTGCTTCTTCTTCTTGAGTCATAAGCAATAACAACAGAAGGATTTTTGTAATTTGAAATTAAAAATCTGGCAAATCCAAGGGTGGTTTTGCCTACGGTAAATTCGTTCATTCTTCCCGGGCCATTCCCCAAAATACCTCTTAAACCTCCCGTTCCGAACTTAAGTTCAGTCATATAGGCAAAAACATCATCAGATCTATCGCCCTGTAAAAAACGGTTAAAGATTAATGCTGCTTCTTCACGAATAAATAAAGGAAAAGATGGAGAGCACCAATCCAGTATTTTTTCTTTGATTTTAGATTCGTCCATATATACATTTTCCTTTTTTATAACAGAAATGCAAGTATTAAAAATAAAGTGTTCTTATAAAAGATTCATCAGATGAATTTTTAAAAAATTATGTAAAAGAATCAAATTATTGACATAATAATCAATTATTTTTTTATTGGAATTATGGTAAAAATCAAAAGACTTAAAAGAATATTACCCTTTACAGAAGAGCATGAACACTTTAGAGAATTGGTGTGTGATTTTGTAGAAAAAGAAATAGTTCCGTATCATAAAAAATGGGAAAAAGAAAAAATTGTTCCGAGGGAAATTTGGGAAAAAGCAGGTTCCCTCGGCATGCTATGCCCTAATTTTCCAGTAGAGTATGGTGCTGCAGGAACCGATTTTTTATATAATGTGATTGTAATAGAAGAATTAGCTCGTGTAGGTGCATCAGGAGTTTTTTTCAGTCTTCATTCAGATGTAGTTGCTCCTTATATTTTACATTATGCAAATGAAGAACAGAAAAAAAGATGGTTGCCGGATATTATTGCTGGAAAAAAAATTCTGGCAATTGCAATGACGGAACCCAATGCTGGTTCAGATTTAGCAGGGATAAAAACCACAGCTGTGGATAAAGGGGATTATTATCTGGTAAATGGTTCCAAAACTTTTATTTCCAATGGATATTTAGCAGATCTGGTAGTGACCGTGGTAAAAACTGATTTCAAAAAGGGAATGAATGGAATTTCTTTATTAATGCTGGAAAGAGGAATGGAAGGTTTTGAACGCGGAAGAAAGTTAGAAAAAATTGGATTACATGCGCAGGATACAGCAGAATTATATTTTAACGATGTAAAGGTTCCTAAGTCTAACTTAATTGGTAAAGAAGGATATGGTTTTCGCTACTTGATGAGTGAACTAGCAACAGAAAGATTAGTTCTTGCTATTTCCAATATGCGAAGTGCTGAGGCAGTTTTAGACATCACTGTGGATTATGTAAAAACCCGCGAAGCTTTTGGAAAACCCATTGCTAAATTCCAAAATACTCAGTTTAAACTGGCTGAAATGTTTACTGAACAATCTGCTGCAAGAGCTTTTCTGGATCAGGTCATAATTGAATATATAAATGGTAAGAAAGTCACTGTAGAAGCTTCTCAATGTAAGTTATTGTGTTCTGAACTTTTAAAGCGTCATACAGATGAGTGCTTACAATTTTTTGGTGGTTATGGATATATGATGGAGTATCCCATAGCAAAAGCCTATATTGATGCAAGAGTTCAAACAATTTATGCAGGAACTTCTGAAATTATGAAGGAAATCATTGCTGGAAAAGGACTTGGGCTTTAATGATACCTCCTGACAATTTATGTAGATGGATTATAGATGTTTCTCAGAAAGTTGCGAAACAGAAAAAAGAAATTCCTGTAGTTTCTGCAATTCTTGAAGTATCTTTCGATAAACGAGGGGGACTTGTATTTTACGAAAATGGCTACTACTGGAAAATAGTATCTCTTTCTTCAAATTTAGTGAAGAAATATAATCAAATTCTATTTCATTCAGAATACTATGCTATAAATAAAATAAAATCTAAAGTAAACAAACTTTATCTGAATGATTATTATTTAATTTCTAATCTGGAACCCTGCTTATTTTGCTATTCGACTTTAATACTGTACAGAATAAAAACTATTTATTTTTTTTTATACAGAGATAAAGGCATATCCTCAATAGATATATATGAACTTTCTATGAATAGAAAAAAGAATAAATCCAAAAAAATTTTGAATCATCATATACCTTTAATTCATCTTGAGCAATATAGTGAAAAACAAAAAAAAATCTTTCAGAATTTTTTTCAAGAATTAAGAAATGAAAAATCACCTAAAGTTTTTTTAAATTTGTAGCTACCTTATTTTCAAATTAAAACTTAAAGAATAAAAATTATTTTTATAAAATCAAAAATATTCAGAAAGTAAAATCATTTTGGATAGAACTAAAGATCCAAGTTTTAAACAAATAGAAATAAAAGTAGATCTAAATCTAATTCAGTATTTAAAAATTTTCAAGAAATCCATTTCTTTAATATTAATGAAATATATCGGGAATTCCCATTTTAATAGTGACCTGATATTTTATTTGATTGCAAGTTTATATATAATTTAATTGGTGAATTGAGCCATTGAATTTTAAAGAATTCTTAATAAGATTTTGTGGAATGTTCAGGAAACAATAAATAAAATTCAGGAATAACTATTCCCTGATTGGATTGTTGAAAAAAATTCATTTTTATGAATAAATAAAGAATAAAATATTTTAATAAAATTTGACTAAAATTTATAATCTATATTCCATTGGAATAACAATTCTTGAATATATTTTTTAAAATATCTCTCTAAATATTATTTTTTTATACTAAAATCATACTTTTAGTTGACGCTGAAAATAGTATTATTTTATTGAGCTAAAATCACACAGTTGAGGATATGTTTATGAAAAAAATTAAGAAATTCATAATTCTGATATGGATTCTCTCATTGGGAGAGGCCTGTTCATTAATACAAAAAAATGATGATGATGAGAAGAAAATTCAAACTCTTGCCCTTGCTAATTTATTGCAACCAAAAACCTGTACCTTAGGTGAAGAAACTTTTCTAATATCTGAAGGAAATATTTCTTGTGATGGTGTTTCAGCTGAAGGAACAGGCTTAATGATAAGTACAAAAGAAAGAGACTTAGTTTCAGTATTATTAGAATTTACTTTAAATGATTCTAATTCTGAAGTAGTTCTCTATGGAGCCTCAGATGGTAATCTAAAAGCAACTGGGTCGGGTTTTCGGTTTGGATACAACACCGCAAATGCTTTCCATTTTGATGGAACGACTCAGGAGAATATGAGTGGTTTTGAAACAACATCTACTAAAACACATTGTCTTGAAATCCACACAGGGGAAACGCCGCCCCATTTAATTGCTAAGATAAATGAATGTACAAATGGTGGCGAAGTTGAATTTAATGGAACGGGTGCAACTCAAGCAAAAAAAGGTACAAAATGGGGGTTTGAACTTAAAAGTGCAAAAATTAAAATTGTAAATATAAATTCTTCTCCTATTTTTGGACACTAATGATTATGAAACGTTATCCAATTTTTTTATTCACTGTGGGGTTGATTTTTCCCACAGTTCTTTTTGCACAGGAAGATCTAGAAAAACTTTTTGAAAAAGAAATTCAAAAAAAAGAATATATTCCAGTAGAAAACAATATTAAAGATTTTACAGGAAGACCTTCTCAATTTCAATTGCCGATTCTTCGCAACTGGAATCTTGATATTATGGCAGCTCTGGATACTGTGTATGAATGGGATAACAATGAAGAAGCAACGACAAAAAGACAATATACAATTCGAACTGGAGAATTTGGATTTTATTCAGCTATTGATCATTTAGCCTTTGCAACTTTTACCTGGGCTGCTCATAATGAGGGAGGTAAACTATTCCCAGAAATTCATGAAGCCAATTTTTTATTTCCATCTACCATAATCCCAAGAACCAATATACGATTAGGTAGAATGTTTCCTGATGTAGGAAGGATTAATGGAATTCATCAACACGATTGGTATTTTACCACTCCACCAATTGTGCACGAAAAATTGCTGGCTTACGAAGGGATTCTAGATGATGGAATTGAATTTCATTTTTTGTTTCCATGGTTTTTCTGGCAGGAATTAAGTCTGGGAATTTTCAATGGAAAAATGTTTGGTCATGCTCATGATGAGGGAGAAAGAAAACAAAATCCTTTATATACTTTACATTTAAAACAATTTTTTCCTATTTCAGAATACTGGGGAACACAGTTTGGATTTTCTTTTTTAAGATGGCATCCTGATACAAATCCACGAAAATGGAATGAACAATTTGGTTTAGATTTCTTTCTAAAATTTTCGCAGGGAAAGCTTAAATCTTTTATCTTTCAATCTGAAATCTGGTATAGAGAAACTAAAGAAAAAACTAAGGATCCCTGGAAATATTTTTTAAAAGATAATTTTACTTTAAAAACTCTTGAAGATTTTAGTATTGTTTCTGGTTTTGATCCTCCCAAAAGATTGGAAATTCAGGAAAGAAATTCAGGTATATATTATTTTATACAATATCAGGTTACTCAGCAGTGGTTCTTAGGTTATCGTTATGATTATTTTTATACTCCCTCAAAAGAGAGGATCAATGAATATACATATCAAAGAGAAAGGCAGAAAAATGGTTTAGAAGAAAACTCTGGAATTCTTACTTATAAACCTTCTGAATTTTCTTATTATCGTTTACAGGCATCTACAAGAATTGATTTTGAAACAGGGAAGAGAACTTGGAATTATTATTTTCAGGCTGTATTTATAATTGGATTACATCCCGCTCATATTTATTAAAGGAGTATACGATGGTTAAAATCAAAACAATTTTAATTTTCTTCTGTTTGATTTTTTTTGTTCATACCTTAGAAGCAAAAATCAAAATTGTTACTACTCTTTCAGTTTTAGAATCTGTTGCTCAACAGATAGGAAAAGATAAAGTAGAAACAGATTCCTTATTTGATGGTAGATTTGATCCTCATTTTATAGATGCAAGACCCGATTATATAATGAAATTGGTGAATGCGGATTTATTGCTATATATTGGACTTGATTTAGAAATAGGATGGCTTCCTAAATTAATTGAACAATCCCGTAATCCTAAGATTTATATTAATAATCTGGGAAACTGCGATGTGTCAAGGGGAGTATATATTCTCGAAAAACCGGTTGGACAGGTTGACCGTTCACTGGGCGATATTCATATTTATGGTAATCCCCATTACTGGCTGGATCCTCTTAATATAATCATTATAGCAAGAAATATAAAAGAAAATCTGATAAAAATAGATTCACAGAATGGGGAATTTTACGAAAAAAATTATATTGAATTTTCAAGTAGAATCAAAAATTTTACTTTAAAAAAGATTAAAGAATATGAACATCTAAAAAATTTAAAGGTTGTGGTTCAACATAGAGAATTTGTATATTTTTTAAGTCGATTTGGTATAAAAGAAGAAGTTTCATTGGAAGAAAAAATGGGAGTACCTCCCTCTGCAGCATATTTAAAAAAAGTTATTGAAAAGATACGAAATAAAAATATAAAGTTAATCTTGCGAGCTCCCTATAATGATCCGAAATATAGTGATTTTGTTGCAAAAAATACAAATGCAAAAGTTGTGGTTCTACCAACGAATACCATTAAAAATCAAATTGAATCTTACGAAGATTTAATTGATGAAATGTTAAGAAGTATTAATAATGCAATCCAGCAATGAATATTTTATTCTGGAAAATGTAAATATAGGTTTTGGGAATTTTATTCTAATAAAAAATTTGAATCAAAGAATTTATAAAGGAGAGAAAATTCTATTATTAGGTTCTAATGGGACAGGTAAAACTACTTTTTTGAAAACACTGTTAAGAATAGAAAAACCCATATTTGGAAAAATATCGTATCTTTTTCGTAGTATTTCCTATGTACCTCAGAATACAAATAGAAAGAATGAATTTTTAATCACTGTGGAACAATTTTTAAGTTATTTTCAGAATAAAAAAAATCCAGAGCAGATTGAGTATATTATAAAAAAATTGAATCTATATGAAAAAAAAACTATACTTTTGCGAGAATGTTCTGGTGGGGAATTTCAAAGACTGAATATAGCTCGCGCTTTGCTGAACCAGCCCGAAGTTTTGATTTTGGATGAACCTTTGAATGCAGTGGATATTGAAAATCGAAAACATTTTATAGAACTTCTCAGAGAATTATACAATGAATATGAATTTACTATTATTATGACCTCTCATTATCTGGATGAAGAACTGTATAGTTTTTTTGATAGGAAGTGGACAATTTCCCAGAATCAAATTTTTGAGTAACAATGATTGAAGATATATTTTTTTATTTACCTCAATTGTTAATGGGAATGGCTGTGGGGCTTGCCACTTCTATATTAGGAGTTTTTGTTACATTGAGAAAAACCATTTTTCTGGGTATCACTCTTTCGCAAGCCATTACTGTTTCAGTAATTATTTCATTTTTACTGGATTTACATTATGAAGCATTTGTTCATATACTAAGTATTATTATTTTTTTACCATTGTACTGGTTGCACACAAAAGTTCAATTTAAAGAATCTCTATTAGCAGGCGGCTTTGTATTTTATACAGCAACCGGACAGATTTTATCTTCCATAGGTGCCAATATTCAGAATCATATCATAGTTGCTTATTTCGGAAATATTCTCTTTATATCTTCTGATGAATGGATGCATATCATATTTCCTCTATTATCAGTAGTAGTATTATTATTGGTTTTTTATAAAAAAATAATTGCTGTTAGTTATGATAAAGATTATGCTAAAATTATAAAATTACCCGTTTTTTTAACAGAAATTATATATTTTATTATATTATCAGCTGTTTTGACAATTTCTATTTATTTTATGGGATCCTTTTATACAATCGCACATATGGTTATACCTGCATTGGTGGGACTTCAATTTGCAAGAAGTATGTATTCCTGCTTTATTTTATCTGGGATTATCTCTATTCTCTCAACGTTTTCCGGTTTTATTATTTCATTGATTAAAATTGAGATTCAAGGAGTCTCATTACAACTTCCTACTTCCAGTACCATTGTTTTGGTAATGGCTTTTTTTATGATTTTATTGTTTTTTAAGAAGGATGGATAAAATAACTATAGAATAATTCAGGAGTTTTAGATTTTGAAAAATTTAAGACGCTAAAACTAAGTGTCTCTCTTGATTTGGTTAATACCTGAGAAATTGATAAGTCTTTATTTATCTGAAAAAACCAGTATGCCATTAATAAAGTTTTATATGTATTAGCGTGCAATCTTATAGATTTAGAATTAGAAAGATTTTTTTTTGCAGGATGTAAATGTAATATATGCCTATCATATTTTTTAATAAATTTAATTACCCAAAGAGAATTGTCAGTTAATTGAATTAAATGATAATTCCAGTGTATTTTTACAATGTGATAATCTTTTTTTTGAATCTGGAGAATGATTTCTTTGGTTCTGAGATTTCCTGTATAAAGGTCTAAATGATTATTTCCAATTCTTTTTAAAAATGAAATAAAAAAACTTTCTTCGATTTTTTTTTGAATCATTTGTTGTATAAATATTTGAGTATCTCTTATGTGATGTTTGCAAAAGTGGAAAATTAAATTCATAATTATGAATTTAATTTTTGATTCATTTTTTCAATTATATTTTTTCAATTATAATTGAAAATTTAAGTATTAAAAAATAATACTTGAAAATTTAACAAAAAAGTAGTTTTAGA
>FWPU01011915.1_pt1 | contig 11828 bp, 8 predicted proteins | sample 2228361 | NCBI WGS metagenome assembly FWPU01 (sample SAMEA103939777, study PRJEB20133) | metagenome | reverse complement strand
GGTATTCAAGTAAAACAACACCAAAGAACATTCACAATAATCTTATTAAGTTATAGTTATCGTTTTCTTTTTTTAAATCAACATAAAATCTAATTCCCTGAATCTCAAAACACCATAGTTATGGTATTTCTCTCAGTGATTTCATACAACCCAACCAAAATGTAAATCTTATTAACCAAAATTTACCATAACTATTACAATGAAATGACCTTGTCCAACAACAATAGAAATTCACATTAAAACCTACAAATATTGACTAAATTCCTTAGCTATGGTAATTTTTCTAAAAAATAAAAAGTTCGAATCGAATATTACCAATTTAATGATTTCTGAGCTAACTTTTACAAAATTCTTGCTATTTTCAACTCATTACCAGTATTATTTTCTCTAATTATTGAAAGCATCAGAAAGTATAACAAGAGTCTTTGTGAAAATAAGGTCTACCAAATAAAACTTATTTGATATCAAAATTTTCTCATACTTTGTTAAATTTGCTGTTGATAAAAGTGAATAACTTGTATTCAAACTAGATTTTTCTTTGACTAATTTTGTATTATCAACTTTTGCAGGTTGATTATTTCTATTAGGATTTTCCATAATCTCTTCTAAAAAACGAAAGAAATTAATAGCCTCTTTATACGTAGGATGTTTTGTGAAGTCTATAAATTCTTTATCATTATCCATAGTTGTATTTTTTTTATTACTTTATTTTTTACAACCGTATTTTTATTTTTTAATTTCCAGTATAAAAAATTTTTATAATTTTATAAAATAAAAAATTACAAAATTGTAATTGTATTTTATACATTTTTCATCTTGGTAGATATATTTTGTATTACCAAAGTTTGTTTTGAATGGTTTTGTTTGTAATAATTATTGTAATAATAATCATTATATTTATTTTAAATCTTCAAACTTTTCTTCTTCAATAATTAAATATTAAATTATACCAAAAAATTCATTTACTCACTATAAAATTCCTGCCCTTTTTCCTTTACAATAAATTCATATTGGATCGTTTTAAGAAGAGCTTCACGAAGGAGAACAGGTGGGACAAAGCCTGTTTCTGAAATGCTTGTATTAAAACAGCTATTGGAGCAAAATCTTTTGATGAGAATGAAACTGATGGAAAATTTTAACTAAAATAAAATATATATTACAATTTTTAATCTACATTTTAACCTCGAACATTGTACATTGAACTTTGAACATTAAACTTCCTCAACCTCATCAACCATCTCAACCTTAACAACTTTTTCTAATCACCTCACCGCACTACTCATTCCTGGTGGAAAATCTGCCAATTTTTCTATTTTATCCCAATTATCTTTAAACCATTCAATGTTTTTATAAAATCCTTCATCGAAATCTATAATTGGATGATAATCAATCAATTGTTTTGCTTTTTCAATAGAGGCTAATAGTCTTGGTTTTGTATCCCATTTCCTTCTTTCTTTAAAAATTAATCCCGATGGATTTTCTGTGGTCTTAATTACCAATTGAGCCATTTCCTTGATAGAGATTTCGCGCCCTGCCGCTAAATTAAAATTTTCTCCAATTGCTTTTTGGTAATACCCGCTTTTTATAAGTCCCTGTACCAGATCTAAAACATAAGTAAAATCTCTCGTTTCCTCTCCTGTTCCTGTTATAGGCAAAGGCATTTTTTTCATTGACCAATAAATAAAGTTGGGAATCACATTTCTATATTGTCCAGGAACTTCGCCTGGTCCGTAAGAATTAAAAAATCGACAATTGATAATTGGTAATTCATAGTGATGATGATAAAAATTACAATACATTTCGCCTGTCATCTTATTAATTTGATATGGTGTCGTAAGATGCATCGATATAAAATCTTCTTTAAGAGGGAGCTGTGGATAAGACCCATAAATTGCACAACCACTTGAAGCATATACAAATTTATCTACTTTACCTAATCTACTATATTCGAGTAAGCGGATCAATCCTAATATATCTACATCTGCAGAGATTTCTGGATAATCTACTGAATTTTGATTTGCAAAAAATGCTGCTAAATGGAAAACAATACTTATATTTTCTTTAAACACTCTTTTTAAATCGATATCGTTTCGCACATCACCTAATACAAACATTATATTCGGTAATGGTGTAACATTAAAGGGATCTTTTTCTTTTATTGCAGATAAATTATCTAAGACTACTATCTTACCTTTCGAGCCTACCAGTTTGGATAGAGCTATAATTATATTGCTACCAATAGCACCAGCACCACCAGTAACTAAAATGTTCCTTCCTTCATAATACGAAATAATATCTTTTGACAAAGAGATTTTTCCTAAGTAATCTTCAACTAATTTAACTCTCTTTTCATAGCTCATTGTTATACCTCCAATATGAATTGTTCTAGATCCAATGTTCAAAGTTTTTTTGTATCGTTATTACTTCCTCCAGTAAAACCTCAACCATATTTGACATCATTGAAAGCATACGCTTTGAATTTAATCTTTAAATGAATAATCTTTAACACATATGAAATTAGCATAAGTTCTTTTAACAAGCGTCCTTGCCTCTTTCCAAGCCTCAATCTCTTCAAACCTCTCAATCCTCATCTTCTACCCCTAACCTTGAACCTCGAACTTTGAACTTTGAACCTTTGACATACTCAACATTGAACCTTTAACTTTAAACATTCTCCATTAACACCTTAACAATTCTCTCTGCTGCTTTCCCATCTCCATAAGGATTAATTGCTCTTGCCATTTTATTATATTCACCCTTATTATACAATAACAATTCAACATTCTCTATAATTTTTTCTTCAAAAGGACCTACAAGTTTAGCTGTACCAGCTTCTATACCTTCAGGTCTTTCTGTTTCTGTACGCATTACAAGGACAGGTTTGCCCAAACTTGGCGCTTCCTCCTGAATTCCCCCTGAATCGGTCAATACAAGATAACATGCATTCATTAAATGAACAAGAACATTATATTCAACCGGATCAATTAAAAAAACTCTTTCCATATTGCCTAAGATTTTATATACAGGTTCTTGAACATTAGGATTTAAATGAATCGGATAAATTATAGCTACATCAGGATTTTTTTCTACTACTTTCTTAATTCCATTACAAATACTGATAAATCTTTCACCAAAATTCTCTCTACGATGCGCTGTGACGAGTATCAACTTTTTATTCCCTATTTTTGATAATAATTCTGAAACATACTCAGGTACTGGTGTATTTAAAATATAAAATAAGGCATCGATTACAGTATTTCCAACCAGATAAATATCGCTTTCTTTTATTTTCTCTGATTTTAAAATATTCACTGCATTTTGAGTAGGTGCAAAATGATATTTAGCAAAGAGACTAACAACTCTACGATTTAACTCTTCTGGAAATGGTGAATATATATCAAAAGAGCGTAAGCCTGCTTCTACATGTCCAACAGGAACCTTCTGATAAAAGGCGGCTAATCCTGCTGCCATAACCGTAGTTGTATCCCCCAGGATTAAAACCACATCAGGTTTTTCCTGCTTTAAAACTTCGTCCATTTTTTTAATTACATTTGCAGTAAGTTCAGATAAAGTTTGATTAGGTTGCATAAGATTTAAGTCAATATCAGGTTTTATACCGAATAAACAAAGCACCTGATCTAACATTTGTCGATGTTGCGCTGTAATACAAATCCTTACCTGAAATTCCTTATATTTCTTCATTTCCAGAATAATAGGTGCCATCTTTATCGCTTCTGGCCTGGTTCCAAACACAAATAATACTTTCATCAAGCCTCCTTGGAAGTTCAATGTCCTAAATTTTATGTTTTAAATTAAATGCTCTATGTATGTCTTAGTTTTTTAAGTATCCTATAAGGCCCTTTATTTAAGCTAGAAATTTTATAACATCTTTCTGTTGAATCCTTAAAAACTTCTTCATTTATAAACCTTAAATCCAGAGCATTGTAAAGCAAACTTCTTACTTCAGACAACGAGCCTCTGGCAATTAACAAAAATTGTATAAATTCCTTATTACCTCCCCTCTCAAAACCTTCGGCTATATTTTACATTACTGAAACCGATGCTCTTTGTATCTGTTCTTTAAATGAATAATCTCTAATATCTTCAAAATTATAATAAATTCTTTTAACAAGATCCCTTGCTTCTTTCCAGGCCTTTATAACCTCAAACCTCACTATCCTCATCCTTCAATCTAAAAACTTTGAACCTTGAAACTTGCCCTCTCCCACCTCAATCATCTCAATCTTCATCAACCATCATCAATTATCTCAACTACCTCAACCACTTTAACATAATATCTATAATTTTCTCTTTCCCAAAATTCTGTTTTACATATCGAAATCCATTATTTCCTAATTCATTTAATCCATTTTTTTCACTATATAGTTTTCTTAATAATTTTTCCGCTTCGTCTATTTTGCCCCAAATGGATGAATAACCACATTGTGCCTCTCTTATAATTTTATGTCCATCACTTTCCTGATTTAAAAATGCAAGTACGGGTATTCCTGCTGCCATATAACCCAAAATTTTACCAGGAACAACTGGAGTCTTATTTTTGTAAGTTAATGAAACAAGCCCAATATCACAATCTTTTACTAATTCTGGATATTCAGATTTAGAAACAAACGGTTTAAATACTACATTCTTCAATCCTGATTCTTTCGTAAATTTTTCCAATCTTTCTTTTTCCATACCATCTCCCACAAAAAGAAAGATGACTTCTTTTAAATCCTGAACTTTTTGAGCAAGATTTAATACAAACTCTAATCCCTGTGATGGTCCCATAACACCTGCGAATAGTAAAATGAATTTATTCTCTAAACCATATTTATTTCTGAATTTATTCGTTCGAGAAACTCCTTCAAATTCATTGACATCAATCCAGTTATGTAAAATTTTAAATTTATTTATAAAATCTTTATATTTTTTACTAACAAATGATAAATTTCCTTCTGAATGAAAGGTAATTACATCTGCGTTTTGATAAGCTTTTTTTTCCATTTGCTCAAAAAATTTTATTAATAACGGATTGGTCAAAACTCCTAAATCTATTGCATTTTGAGGGAATAGATCTTGAACATTAAGTAAAAATTTTGTTCCAAATATTTTTTTTATCTTCTTCCCTACAATTGCTAGAGGTAAAGGCGGAGAATACACAATCACCGCATCAACTCTCTCAACTTTTTCAACCTCACTTTGAACTCCTTTAACATATTTCAAAATTTTCTTTAAAAAAATATACGGCATTGTAAGCTGAGCTATCCCTCTTATAATGAAATTTACTTTATGGTGTGGTAAGGTTTTGATGCGTATGACCTTTATACCATCTTCTTCTGAAAACTCTTTATAAACTTTATCCTTGTCCTTTTCTGATAGATTGTATTTAGGATAGGATGTTGCAATAAAAACATTAAATCCTCTATCTCTTAATCCAAAAGCTAATTCCTGCATTAAATGCGAAGCAGACCTCACTTCAGGAGGATAAGAATCGGAAATTAACATAACTGTTTTCATTGGAAACTCCTTGTTGTTGTTCAAGGTTCAATGTTCAACGTTCAAGGTTTGTTAGAGTGTTTTAGGTATCTAATAAACCCATTTATTCAATTAGAAATTCTATAACATCTTTCTGTTAAATCTTTAAAAACTTCTTCATCAATAAAATCTAAATCTAAAGCATTATAAAGTAAACTTCTCAGCTTAGACAATGAACCTCTCGCAATTACTAAAAATTGTATAAACTCTTTATTAGTTCCTCTATCAAAACCTTCTGCTATATTTGACATCACTGAAACCGATGCTCTTTGAATTTGAACTTTAAATAAATAATCTCTGATATCTTTAAATTTGTCATAAATATTCTTAACAAGCTCTCTTGCCTCTCTCCATGCCTCTATATCCTCAAACTTCTCTATCCTCTTCCTTCAACCTCGAACTTAGAACCTTGAACATTGAACTCCTAAACCTCCGCCGCCCTTCCCTTTTCCATCGATTCATTAATTTTAAATATTGCTAATGTTGACCAGTAAATTTCATCGTAAAGAATTTTTTTGTTTTCTTTACTTAAAATCACACCAGTAAAATTTTTGAATTCATTTTCATAACCCATATCCTGATTGAATGTTTTGAAAGTTTTTTTCCGTCCACTAAAATACATTTCCGTTTCTTTAAAATCTCTTATTACTGCGGTTTTCCCTTCGCAAAAAACTTCAATCATTTCGCGGGAAAAAGCTTTATCTCCACTTCCTGAATAAACAATATTCCCCACACTGCCATCGTCAAATTTAATGTTAATACATAGATTATCACTGTTAACAATACTTTTGTTATCCCCTGTAACTCTTTCAGCGAAAAATCGCACTGGTCTTGCTCCTGTAATAAAGATCATCCAATCAACAAAATGACAAATTTCTCCTATGACTCTACTACCTCCTTCTTCTTCTGAATGAACCCAATGAGAAGAAGGAATAAAACCAGCATTCACACGGTAGTGTATTACCATAGGATTCACTCTTGTTTTTGAATTCTGATCTGTTTTATATTCAGATTTAACCCAATTTCCTAAAAATTCTTTAACTTTATTACTATGAGGAGAAAATCTTCTATTATAACCTACCATAAGATAAAGATCTTTCTTTAGAGACTTATACACATCATCAATTTCTTTGAGCTCTTCTTCAGATATACATAACGGTTTTTCGACAAAAACATGTTTTCCTGCCATAAGTGATTCTATAACCATTTTTTTATGCTGACTGTGGGGAGTCAATATTGCAACTGAATTAATTTCTTTATTGTTTAATATCTCAAAATAATCTGTTGTAATTACTGCAAAGTTATATTTTTTACCTGTATGATACACATTTGCAGACGATGAAGTTGATAAAGTATGAAACATTATATCTTTGTTTTTACTCATTGTGGGTAATAGCAAAGCCTTTCCAAAAAGTCCGGCCCCAATCACCCCCAACCTAACCCTATCAACCATCTGAAATTCCTTCAACTTTTTCGTTCTCTCCAGCTTACCACTCTCTGCCCGACCTTCAGGATACTTTATAATCACTCCCACATATTTACCTGATTTGACTAAGATATCTTCATATACTTCCAACGCATTTTCTATAAGAATTGTATGGGAAATCAGCTTTTTTACATCCATTCTACTTTCAGCAATCAATCTTATAAACTCTTCAAGATTGCGATTTTCTGTCCAGCGAATATATCCTATAGGGTAATCTATGCCTTTATTTTCATAAAAAGGATCAAATATACCTGCACCACCTGCTCTGGAAACAACAATCTCTACTTCCTTATGCCACATTTCGTTTCTATTTGGATGAATGTCACCCATACCCACCATAACAATTTTGCCTTTCATTCGAGCTATTTCCACGGCTACATTTACAGGTTCATCGCTTTTAGTTGCAGCAGTAATAATTACAGCATCGGCACCAAAGCTATTTGTAATTTTATCTACAGCATTTTTGAATTCTTCAAGATCTGTATAACCATATCTCAAACCCAATGATTGAGCCAATTCAACTTTTTTTGGATCAATATCAAAGCCTATTACCTCACTTCCATAAGCATTTAACAATTGAACCGTAATCAGCCCCAAAAGCCCAAGACCAATCACAGCCACTTTTTCACCAAATGTTAATTGAGCACATCTTACTCCATGCAAAGCAATAATTCCCAGCATTCCAAAAGCACCTTCTTCAAAAGAAACATTATCGGGAAGCCTAACGCATAAATTTTCGGGAACAGTAATATACTCCGCATGGGATGCATATCCGGCACCAATACAGGCAACTCTATCGCCAACTGAAAACCTGTGAATATTTTTTCCTGCTTCCACAACGACTCCTGCCGAACTATAGCCGAGAGGTGTGGGATTATCCAATCTGCCGAGTGCTTCCTGAAAAGTCTTTAACAATCCTTCCTTCTTTGCTTTATCAATAAAGCGTTTTACCAGATCTGGACGTGCCTTTGCCTTACCCAACAAACTTTTTTTACCCAATTCTATAATAGATTTTTCTGTCCCAATACTGATTAATGAAGCCTGATTTTTCACAAGAATATAGTTTGACCCACAATTTGGCACTGGCACATCAGCAAGCTCAATTTTACCTGTTCGATAGTTCTGGATTAATTGTTGCATAGAAACTCCTTTTTGATGTTCAAGGTTTTTTAGAGTGTTTTAAGTATCTAATAAACCCATTTATTCAATTAGAAATTCTATAACATCTTTCTGTTAAATCTTTAAAAACCTCTTCATCAATAAAACCTAAATCTAAAGCATTATAAAGCAAACTTCTCAGCTCAGATAATGAACCTCTGGAAATTACTAAAAATTGTATAAACTCTTTATTAGTTCCTCTATCAAAACCTTCTGCAATATTTGACATCACAGATACTGAAGCTCTTTGTATTTGTTCTTTAAATGAATAATCTCTGATATCTTTAAATTTGTCATAAATATTCTTAACAAGTTCCCTTGCCTCTTTCCAAGCCTCTATATCTTCAAACCTCTCTATCCTCATCCTTCAACCTCAAACTTTGAACCTTGAACTTTTATTTCAACCTTGAACTTTGAACATCCTTAACATTGAACATTGTACCTTGAACAATTAATAAACCACTCCACCGTTCTTTCAATTGCTGTAGCCATATCGTAAGGTAGTGGAGCTGATACAGACATAATCGGAGATAAATCAAAAATATATTCTGTTCTTATATTGTTAAGCCTGAAACTACTCATAGGGACATTTTTCCAGCCTAAGAATTTGAGAACATCTCCAACTTTTGCCACGGTCGTTATTACCCATAAGGGAATATGTCTAATTTTTGGTGCATTTAGTTTTTCTCTAACTTTCTCTGCAAATTCATAAAGATCCGTTGGCTCGGGATCTCCCACATAAAAGGTTTTTTGATGGACCTTTTCTTTAGGGACAAGCAATATACTATGAATTTGATGAGCAATATTTTCTACATACCCCATCGATCTTTTGAAATGTCCATTACCTATATGAAAATACCAGCCACCTCTCACTGCCTTAAAAAAATCTATATAAGGTTCAATCATCCATGGACCCCATACAGAAATGGGACGAATAATTGTCCAGATGAAATTAATATCCTTTGCATTTCTGACAATTTTTTCTCCCTCAACTTTACTCATCCCATAAGCAGTAGTAGGTGCATAATCAGTATCGTGTTTAGGAATATACCCCATTTTACATACTAACAGCGTGGAGGTAAACACAACTCTCTCCACCCCATTATAACCTTTAACATTGAACCTTGAATTTTGAACTTCTTTCAACACTTCAATAAGATTTTCCACTCCCTTCATATTCGGCTTAAACTCATTTATGTCAGTAATAGAATGCGCCCCTGTCTTTGCCGCTAAATGTACCACATGGGTAGGTTTAAAATCCAGAATAAGATTTCTCAGCTTTTCATAATCCATAATATCGCATTCTTTCCAGTATGGATTATGCTCTTTCTTGAAAGGTGCTTTAATATCAATATTTAAAATTTCATTTATTTCTTTAGATAAAGCATAATCTACATAATTAGTCCCGATAAATCCAGAACCACCAGTAACTAAAAGTCTCATGATTGGTTTCCTGTGAGTTTTTGGTAAATTTTTAATAATTTATTAGCATTAGATTCGATATCAAAATTCTGTTGAGCAAGTTTTTTGGCTTCTTCCCCCATTACAGAAATTAAATTTCTATCTAAATAAAATCTTTCTATCGCTTTTGCTAATTCTTGAACATCTGGTTTAGATATATTGAACCCTGTTTTATATGGTATAAAAGTATCAGGTAATGGATTAGATACTGCAACAATAGAAGGTATTCCAAAATAGGCTGCCTCTATCACAGGTCTACCAATGGCATCAAAATATGTAGGGAAAATCAAAATATCTATTTTTTCATAAAACTCTTTTACATTTTCAATAAAGCCAAGTAAATCAATATAGTCATTTAAATTATTTTTACTTATAAAATCTTGTATATCATTTTTCGTATCTTGATAATACCCTAAATATTGAAAAACATTTTTTATAAAATTATTCTTAATATTACGAGTATTATGCCCTGCAATTAAAAGCTTTACTTTATAATTTTTTTCTGCAATTAATATTTTCACTGCTTCTAATAACTCATAAATTCCCTTAGCCCTGTATAATACGCCTATATACCCCAATACAAGAGGGTTCTCTTCATTAGAATCAATTTTATTTTTTTTTGTTAAATTAGTCGATATAAAAAGCCCATTATGTATAATTTCTATATTGTAATCTTTGGGTAAACTCTCAAGAACTGTCATATCGATTGCAACAATAGAATCAATATAATTTCTAATAATATATTCAAAAATTTTTCTTCTAATATTTTTTTTTATTGATTGAACACTTCTCACATGTAAGACTATTGGTTTTTTAAAGATTTTTTTTATTAAAGGGGCATAAATAAACAAAAGAGCTTCATTCAAATGAACAAGATCAACCTTTTCATTTCTTAAAATTTGAACTAATTTAGATAGAGAAACAGGAAGATAAACAAATTCCCTTAATAAAATAATCCATCTTAGTCCTCTATAATATCCATATCTTTTATTATCAAAATGAGATAACCATGGTACAGTATATACTTTAAAATTTTCTTTCTTAAAATGTTCTATTACGTTTCCTGAAGAAGTTAAAATTATTTTATTAATTTGATCGTTTAGTGGCTTTGTAATTTCAATAAGGCTTTTTGAAGACCCACCGAATGTTTTTGAGTTATGTAAATAAAGGATATTCATGAAAATCTAACCTTTTCAAGAAATAATAAAATAAAATAAGTAAATATTACTCCAAAAAGGTTAGAAATATGTATAATTGAAGTAATATCTCCACCTTTTAACCACGAAAATATGCAAAAAACAAAAAAAGTTGAATAAATAGAACCAGAAATGATTTTTCCTTTTTCTATAGAATTTTTTATTTTCTTATAAAAATATGCTGATACAAAGCCTGCAAAAACGGCAAATAACATATACAGAGGAGCTCCCAAAAAAACCAATCCTTCACTTGCAGCTAGAACAGTTATATTATGTTCGCCAGTAACTGCTGATTCCAGACTATCATTTACTAAGTATGTAAAATATGCTGATAAACTATAATCGATTAAATTTATAGAACCTAATTCTGTAAAACCAAATAATGATAAAAATTTTAAACCGAGAGCATATAAAAAATATCTAAAATATTCAAAGTAAAGAGGTTGAATTTCATTGTTAATTAATCTATCCCATATTCTCCAGAATCCATCTCCTTCAATTGCCGTCATTCTAATTAGAATAAACTGGAAAGGGGTTAATCCGTATCCTCTAAGCATTTCCTTATCATAAAATAATGCTGCAAAATAAATTAACATCAGAAGTACAAAACTTAATTTGACAAAATTTCTAAACTTTATATTCCAAAAAATTATAATCAATGCAGGGACTATCACAATTATAGCACTTGATTTAAACCCCCATAGGAAGCCTGTCAAAGAAATTATAAATAAAATTAAAAATAATTTCGATTTATCCTTCATAGTTTTATTTGAATATAAATACAAAAAAGATGCATATCCACCTAATGCCGGAAGGAAAAACTTTGTAATCATATATGCTAAAAAACCAAGCCCTAAAACACCTACTTCTTGAGATCTAAACTTACCTTTTTGAACAATGCCTAAAAGAACTTTATATCCTCCAAAAAAAATTAAAATACTTGTAAAGAATATTAATACAAAAACAAAAATCATAGAAAATTTTTTTTTAAA
>FWPU01011914.1_pt1 | contig 11831 bp, 10 predicted proteins | sample 2228361 | NCBI WGS metagenome assembly FWPU01 (sample SAMEA103939777, study PRJEB20133) | metagenome | reverse complement strand
GTTGCGGTTCAACCTGATCGCTGCGATTTACAACCTCGAGCTTCAGGCCAAATCATGACTTATGCAAGAGGTCTAATAAAGAATGATGCTATAGCCGGAGAGTATTTGCCCGTATAATATCCCCGCGGCGCGCCGGCGCCGCGCATTTCTGTTCGTCGAGGCTTCTCCGTGCGCGCTTTTCGCTTCTTCAGCGAGTTCTTCCGGGACCGCGAATACTTCCGCCTGCTCACCCGCCTGGCCCTGCCGATTGCCCTGCAAAACTTCATCCTGTCGCTGTTGAACATGGCGGCTATGATGATGGTCGGCCAGCTGGGCGACGCCTCGGTGGCGGCGGTGGGATTGAGCAATCAACTCTGGTTCCTGCTCAACCTGGTCTTGTTCGGCGTGGTCAGCGGCGCGGCCATGTTCGTCGCCCAACTGTGGGGCAAGCGCGACGTGCCCAACATCCGCCGCGTGCTCGGCCTGACGGTCAAACTCGGCCTGACGGCAGCGCTGTTCTTCTGGGCGGTGGCGGTCTTCTTCCCGGCCGCCGCGCTGCAGCTATACACCCGCGACCCGCAGGTCATCGAACTCGGAAGCCGCTTCCTGCGCATCTTCGGCTGGTCCTACGGATTCTTCGCCGTCACCGCCGCCTACAACGCCGCCCTGCGCTCGACCGGGGAGGTGCGCCTGCCGCTGGTGGTCAGCACCTCGGCACTGGGACTGAACATCCTGCTGGCCTATCCGCTCATCTTCGGCGCGCCGACCCTCGGCCTGCCGGCGCTCGGACTGGAGGGCGCGGCCATCGCCGGCCTGACCGCCCGCATCCTGGAGTGCCTGGCGATGGTCTGGTTCATCTATCGTCAGCCGGATCACCCGGCCGCAGCCTCGCTGCGCGACCTGATCAAGTTCGATCCGAAGTTCCTGGCGGCGGTGATGAAACCCGTCCTGCCGGTGATTGCCAACGAAGTCCTGTGGTCGCTGGGCATCACCACCTACAACGCCATCTACGGGCGCATCGGCACGCACGCCGTGGCGGCGGTCAACATCGTCGGCACGGTGGACCAACTGGCCTTCGTCCTCTTCCTCGGCCTGGGGACGGCCACCGCCATCCTGGTCGGCAATCTCATCGGCGAAGGCGAGACGGACAAAGCCTATCGCTACGCCGGGCGTTCGCTGTTCCTGCAGGGCGGCGGCGCGGCGCTGATGGGTTTGCTGGTCTATCTCTTCGCCGGGAACATCTTCCAGTTTTACAAAGTCTCGCCGCAGGTCCTGGCCGCCGCGCAGCGCATCCTGACCGTCATGGCGCTGGCGATGTGGCTGCGGGCCTCCAATCACGCCATCATCATCGGCATCCTGCGTTCGGGCGGCGACACGCGCTTCTCGCTCATCCTGGACGGCTTCGTCATCTGGCTGGTCGGCGTGCCGGTGACCGCCGCGGGCGCCTTCCTGTTCGGCCTGCCGGTTCACCTGGTCTACGCCCTGACGCTGACCGAGGAAGCGACCAAATTCATCGTCGGGCTGTGGCGCTACTTCTCGCGGCGTTGGATCAACGACCTGACCCGCCGCGTGGAGGCGATATAATGTAGTGCAATTCTTAAGAGTTGCTCTACATCCACGGTCTATCGTCTATGGTCAATAATCCATCGTCCATACAACTTTCCTGGTTGGTCGCGAGTCTCTTTGCCGGCGCGGCGCTGACCGCCCTGGCGCCGTTCCTGGCGCAGCGGGTGAAGCGCGCCGCCCCCCTGCTGGCGCTCCTGCCGCTGGTCATCTTTGCCCAGGCTGCGGCCGCCCTGCCGCGCATCGCCGCCGGCGAGGTCTGGCAACTCAGCCTGCCCTGGATGCCGCAACTGGGGCTGGCGCTCTCCTTCCGCCTGGACGGGCTGAGCCTGGTGATGACCCTGCTTGTCTCCGGCATCGGCGCGCTGGTCATCCTGTACGGCGACGCCTATCTTCACCATCATCCGGCGCGGCATCGCTTCCATGCGCTGATTTTGCTTTTCATGACCGCCATGCTGGGTGTCGTCTTGAGCGGCAACGCCCTGCTGCTCTTCATCTTCTGGGAACTGACCAGTATCTCGTCCTTCCTGTTGATCGGCTTCGAGCATGAACGCGCCAACGCCCGCGCCGCCGCCTGGCAGGCCCTGCTGGTCACCGGCGGGGGCGGACTGGCGATGATGGCCGGGCTGGTGCTGCTGGCCCAAATCAGCGGCTCGTTCGAAATCGGCCAATGGATCGAGAACGCCGCCCTCATCCAGGCCCATCCGCTCGCGCCGGCGGCCTTCGTGCTGATCCTGCTCGGCGCGGCGACCAAATCGGCGCAGTTCCCGTTCCACTTCTGGCTGCCGAACGCCATGGAAGCGCCCACGTCGGTCAGCGCCTACCTGCACTCGGCCACCATGGTCAAGGCCGGCGTCTATCTGCTCGCCCGCCTGTACCCCGTGCTGAGCGGACTGGCACTCTGGCCCAGCCTCCTGACCGTCCTCGGCCTGCTGACCCTGCTGGGCAGCTCCCTGCTGGCCCTGGCGCAGACCGACCTCAAGCGCCTGCTGGCCTACACCACCGTCTCGGCCCTGGGGATGCTGGTCTTCTTGCTCGGCCTGGCGACCCCGCTGGCGATCAAGACGGCGGTCGTCTTCCTCGTCACCCACGCCCTCTACAAAGGCGCCCTCTTCCTGACGGCCGGCAGCGTGGATCACGGCACCGGCACGCGCGAACTGCCCCTGCTAGGCGGGGCGGGACGGGCGATGCCCTTCACCGCCGCGGCCAGCGGACTGGCGGCGCTCTCGATGGCCGGCCTGCCGCCGCTGATCGGCTTCATCGCCAAGGAACTGGTCTACGAGACGACCCTGGCCGCCCCCCTGCCCCTCCTGCTGACCGCCCTGACCCTGCTCGCCAACGCCGCGACCGTGGTGGTGGCCGTCTGGGTGGGCTGGCGTCCGTTCTGGGGCCGGGCACATGCGGGCGAACTGCACCCGCACGAGAGTCCGGCCGGGCTGTGGGGGCCGCCGCTGCTGCTGGCCGTCCTTGGCCTGGGGCTGGGCCTCGCTCCGGGCCTAAGCGGCAGCCTGCTCGCCGCGCCCGCCGCGGCGGCCATCCTGCAGGAGACGCTCAAGGTCAAACTCTCCCTGTGGCACGGTCTGACCCCGATGCTCGCTCTGAGCGCCCTGACCCTGGCGCTCGGCCTGGGGCTGGCGGCCCTGCGGCAGCGTCTCCAGCCGTTGACGGCCCGCTTCTGGCACGCGCTTTCGCCGTTTGGCCCGGCGGTGACTTATCAGCGCGGCCTGCACGGGGTCATCTCGTTCGCCACCTGGCAGACGCGCCTGCTGCAAAGCGGCTACCTGCGGGTCTACGTCCTGGTCATCATCCTGACCACGGTCGGGCTGGCCGGGCTGACGGTGGCGCTGCGCCCGGAGATGCTGGTCATTGGGCAGGAATGGGGCACGCCGCGCTTCTATGACTTCATCCTCATCGGCATCATCCTGACCGCCGCCTTCTTCGTGACGCGCTCGCGCTCGCGCCTGGCGACGATCGCCCTGATCGGTTCCATCGGTTTCAGCATCGCCATCCTGTTCCTGCTCTACAGCGCCCCCGATCTGGCAATGGTGCAATTCGCCATCGAAACCTTGAGCGTCATCCTGTTCGTGCTGGTCTTGTACCGCCTGCCCAAGTTCAACCGGCTGAGCAGCACGGTCACGCGGGCCTTCGATCTGGTGGTTGCCCTGGCAGGCGGGGCGCTGATGACCCTGCTGATGCTGATGGTCTCGACCCACGGGACGGAATCGCGGCTGGCGGCCTACTTTGCCGAGAACAGCCTGCCGCTGGCCAACGGGCGCAACATCGTCAACGTCATCCTGGTAGATTTCCGCGCCTTCGACACGCTGGGCGAAATCACCGTCCTGACGCTGGCCGTCATCGGCGTATTCAGCCTGATTCGGCTGGCGGTGCGGGTGCGGCGCAAACCTGCGCCGGGCGGCGGGGAAGGAGGCAAGGCACAATGAAACGTTCGCTTCTGCTGGCTACGGCAGCGCGCTACCTGATGCCGCTCATCCTGCTCTTCTCGGTCTTCCTGCTCTTGCGCGGCCACAACGAAATCGGCGGCGGCTTCGTGGGCGGACTGGTGGCCGCCAGTGGCCTGATGCTCTATGGGATTGCCATCTCGCCCAGCGCCCTGCGCCATCTGTTGCCGGTCGAGCCGCGCCTGCTGGCCGGGCTTGGCCTGCTGCTGGCCCTGCTGGCCGGGCTGATTCCCACCCTGGCCGGGCAGCCCTTCCTGACCGGCTTGTGGCTCAAGACGCCCCTGCCGGTCATCGGCAAGGTCGGTACGCCGCTGCTGTTCGACCTGGGCGTCTATTTGGTCGTCATCGGCGTGGTGATGTGGATTTTGCTCTCGCTGGCGGAGGATTGAGATGATCCTGCTGCTTTCCATCACAGCCGGATTCCTGTTCGCCGCCGGGATTTACATGATTTTGCGCCGCAGTCTGGTGAAAATCCTCATCGGCCTGCTGCTGCTGAGTTACGCCGTCAACCTGCTCCTGTTCAACTCGGCGGCCCTGATTCCCGCCCGTCCGCCGCTGGTGGCCGCCGGCAGCAGCCTGCCCCCCGCCGTCTATGCCGACCCGGTGCCGCAGGCGCTCATCCTGACGGCTATCGTCATCAGTTTCGGGCTGACGGCCTTCGCCGTCGTCCTGATTCGCCAGGTCTATCTCATCACCGGCAAGGACGACCTGAACGAGATGCGCTCTACCGACCTGCCGCGTGAGGAGTACGAACTGCCCAGCGAGGAAGAGGAACTGGAGGAGCCGCTATGATTGCCCTGCCGATTCTGCTCCCCCTGGCCTTCGGCGTCCTGACCCTGCTAGCCTGGAAAGCGCCGCGGGCGCAGAAAGTTCTGTCCATCCTGGGAGCGGCGGCCCAGGCGGGGATGTCCGTCTGGCTGCTGGGCTATGTGCGGGTGGCGGGCATTCAGCACATCGCCATCGGCAACTGGCCGGCGCCGTTCGGCATCTCGGTCGTGGTAGACCTGTTCAGCGCCGTCATGGTGACGGTCGCGGCGGTGGTGGCGCTGGTCGTGGTACTATACAGCCAGGCGGCCATAGACGAGCGACGCGTCCGGCACGGCTACTATCCGCTCTTCTTCTTCCTGCTGATGGGCGTCAACGGGGCCTTCATCACCGGCGACCTGTTCAACCTGTACGTCTGGTTTGAGGTGATGCTGATGGCCTCCTTCGTGATGATCGCCCTGGGCGGCGAACGCCCGCAGGTGGAAGGCGCCATCAAGTACGTCATCCTGAACCTGCTCGCCTCGACCCTGTTCCTGTCGGCGGTCGGCCTGCTCTACAACCTGGCCGGGACGCTGAACCTGGCCGACCTAGCCCTGCGCCTCCCCACCGTTCAGGCCCCCGGCCAGGTGACGCTGATCGCCGTCCTGTTCCTGGTGGCGTTCGGCATCAAATCGGCGGTCTTTCCGCTCTTCTTCTGGCTGCCGGCCTCCTATCACACCCCGCCGGTTGCGATTACGGCGTTGTTTTCCGGCCTGCTGACCAAGGTTGGCGTGTATGCGCTTTTTAGAGTGTTTACCTTGCTGTTTGTTTATGATGTTGACTACACGCACAACCTGATTCTGGTCATCGCCGGGCTGACGATGGTCACCGGCGTCTTCGGGGCCGCGGCACAGACCGACTTCCGCCGCCTGCTGTCGTTCCATATCGTCAGTCAGATCGGCTACCTGCTGATGGGACTGGGCCTCTACAGCCAGGCGGCGCTAGCGGCCAGCATCTACTTCATGGTGCATGTCATCCTGGCCAAGACGGCCTTGTTCCTGGTGGCGGGCATCGTCCGGCAGGTGGAAGGTTCGTTCGACCTGAAGAAACTGGGCGGGCTGTACAGTCACAAATTCTGGCTGGCGCTGCTGTTCCTGCTGCCGGCGCTCTCGCTGGCCGGCCTGCCGCCGCTTTCGGGCTTCTTCGCCAAACTGGCGCTGGTGATGGCGGGCCTCGAACTGCGCCAATACGTCATCGTGGCCGTCGGGCTGGCCGTCAGCCTGATGACGCTCTACTCGATGACCAAGGTCTGGAACGAGGTCTTCTGGAAGGAGCGCAAGGCCGCGCCCGCCAAAACCCCGTTCCGGCCGGTCTCGGCCTGGATGTGGGCGCCGACCGCCGCGCTGGTGCTGCTGTCGCTGCTGGCCGGGCTGGGGGCCGGGCCGCTGCTCGATTTGGCCGCGCAGGCCGCGGGTCCGCTGACCGAACCGGCGGCCTATATCCAGGCTGTCCTCGGAGGGCTGCCATGAACCTGTTCCTGCTCAACATCCTGCTGGCGATTGCCTGGGCGGCGCTGACGGGCAGTTTCCGCCCGTCCGACCTGCTGTTTGGCTTCGTCGTCGGCTACCTGGTGCTGTGGCTCATCTCGCGCATGGGCAAGCCGAACCGCTACTTCAGACAGCTGCCGGGCGGCATCGAACTGCTGCTCTTCTTCCTGTACGATGTGCTGCGCGCCAACCTGCGCATGGCGGCCACCATCCTTTCGCCGCGCATGCGCCTGAAACCGGCGGTGGTGGCCGTGCCGCTCATCCTGAAATCCGAAGCGGCCATCACCCTGCTGGCGAACATGATGACGCTCACGCCCGGCACGCTCAGCCTGGACATTTCCACCGACCGGCAGAGGCTGTACCTGCACACCGTCTGGCTGGAGGACGCCGACGACTTTCGCCGTCAACTGGTGGAGGGCTACGAAAGACGCCTGAAGGAGTTGTTCGAGTCATGAGCGAGATTCTCTGGAACGTGATCCTGGCCCTGCTCTCGGCGGGATTGATCTTTGCCTTCATCCGGCTGGTGCGCGGCCCGCATATGCCCGACCGGGTCATCGCCCTCGACTTGATGACCATCCTGGCGATGGGCTTCATTGTCGCCTACGCGGTGCGCTTCGATCAGCCTGCTTTCCTGGATGTAGCCATCATCCTGGCCATCATCTCGTTTCTCGGCACGGTGGCTTTTGCCTACTATCTGGAACGGAGGGTGTGATGCTGCGTGAAATCCTGGTCATGGCGCTGATGCTGACCGGCGCGTTCTTCATGTTCCTGGCCGGCCTGGGGATGCTGCGCATGCCCGACCTGTTCCTGCGCATGTCCTCGACCGCCAAAGCCAGCACGCTGGGGGCGGGGCTGATTCTGCTGGCGGCAGCCATTCACTTCGACAACTTCGGCATTGCCACACGGGCGATTGCCATCAGCGTCTTCCTGCTGCTGACCGCGCCGGTGGCGGCGCACATGATTGGGCGGGCGGCCTACTTCGACGGCGTTCCGCTCTGGAAAGGCACCGTGCTGGACGAGTTGCGCGGTCACTACCGGGCCTCGACGCACTCGCTCGAAACAGAAACTGTGCCGGAGAGCGACGCGCCGGCGCCCGAATCCATCGGCGAAGATTTCGACCGCTAGAACGCCGCCATGCTATTCCTCAGCCACCGGCCAGCGCGTCTTTAGCCCGCCAAAAGTACCGGGCAGGCTATTCTAGCGTCTGTTTTGCACTATAATTCTGCGCATGGAGTCGCGCGCCGCCTGGCAAAAGATTTCGACCCACACAGCGCAGAGTTTACGCGATGCGGCCTACTCGGTCGCTTCGCAGGAACTGACGAAACTGTCGCTGCCCGAACTGGAGTCGATCGTCAACCTCGTTGCCCAGGTCGTCCCAGCCGGCAATGTGCCTGGCATGATCTTGAACGGCCTGGCGCGATTGCCCGGTAAGAGTCCCTCACCTCAACGAGTACAGCAGGACATTCGCGCTCTCTTCAAAGGCCTCGAGCCGGTGATGCAGCGCACCGTGTATGGGGCCTTCTTTGCTGGGCCGGCGGCGGTGCTATGGGGCTATCAAAACTTGCTAAAACTGGCCGGCAAAGACCCCGAAGCCGCCTTCCCCGAAGGAGTCTGGCAATTCTATGTGGATTATGCCCTGCGCGAAGATACTGCCCGACACACCAACGAAACGCATGGCTTCGACAGTCTCCTGGCGCAGCATGGCATCCGCTTGAACAGAATAGACCGCCTCACTGCCTGGGTCATGGCTGCTGTGGCCTGCCTGCATCAATACAACGCCTTGCTGGCAAATGAGTGGTACGAACACGTTGCCATCGCATTGCTAAAGGAAGCCGGCCGCAAATCGCTGGGAGAAAGTCGCCTCCTCCGACTGGATCGAGAATGGGAAAGGGTGCGCCCCTATCGGCGCGAGGAAGAAGCCAGCTCCCTCACCTACCCGGCTTACCGCCGCGCCAGATTCGAGCAGTTCCTGGAACGAGCCAGCGCCCAGCTGCCCAAGCCAGCATATAAAGCCTGGCGCACGGCGCTGGAAGAAAAAATGGCCACCGAGTTGCCCGCCTACCAACGGCAGATGTCTATCCTGGCTTACCTGGAACCCGGCCCCTATGGCGAAACGCGCACGTCCTACCCTGTGGAACAGGCGCAGATAGGTCTCATTCTGAACGGCGCCTATTTTCTGCTGCCCGTTTGCCAACCGGGTTCATCGGCCATCGTCAACGTCTACGACGTGCGCGCGCAGGTGGCTGCCCTGTTCGACCTCTCTGCACCCGCTCCGGCCCAACTATCCGCTTTGGCAGGCATTCGGCGCGCCGAACTTTCGGCCATACGAAAATCGCTCAATCACAAACTGAGGCAGGAACTGGACCGCCTGCGTTTTGCGCCCATTCTGCTCAACTGCGATCGCCGCAACCGCGCCCTGCCGCTGGCTGCCATTCGACAGGCCGAGCGCGGCATTGGCGATCACCCCCTGACCATTTTCGACACCGGCCAGACCTTCGTATTCGACCAATCGCACATCTTCTTCGACGGCGCCTGGGGAGCAGCGTTGGCCGAAATTATGACCAACGAAGCCCTTTCGTGGGCCAACTATTTGAGCCGCCTGGCCCCACCCCGCGCCGCCTCCAGGCCCGCCTTTACCCAACTGTCGCTGCTGCTCTTGTCGTCCGATCAAAGATTGCTGCGCCGCGCTCGCCACGTCTTGCCCGAAGCAGCCGCCGAGACCAGCGCCGTCAACCTCAAAGCCTGTCAATCCTTGCGCAAATTGTTCAAACTGCGCAGCGACCTGCTGCAATTGACCATCAACGACCTGCTCATCCTCTACCGCGCCATTCATGCACTGCGCTATCGGCCCTCCCCCTCCCTGCAGGCCCATCTCGACGACCTGGCGAAACGTCATCCCCATCTCTCGGCGGTGGTATCGAAATCGCTGCAAGCCACGCGCACCGACCACCTGTATCTCTTGATTCTGTTGGACGCCAGCCGCCTCTCGCCGCGCGACCGTCTGTATCCGGTCAATGTGGAAGTGCCGCTCGACAAGCTCCCCCTGCTCGACCTGCACCGCCAAACGCTCGAAGCCTTGCAAGCCTACGAAACAGCCTCTCACAACCGCGCGGCGGCCTATCGCACTTTCGACCGCTTGCAACGCACCTACCTCTCCATGCTGGCCGGCATGGGCAGTTACCTGGGCAAAATCAAACAAATGGCCAGCCAGGGCGAAAGCGCCAGCGTAGGCGCCATACGCCTGTTGGCGCACCTGCCGCCGGCTCTACAGCGCCTGCTGAACGAATTGCCGCAGCGCATCGACCTGCTCAACAACCTGCTCAAAGGGCAAGAAGTCTTCTCGAACCTGGGCCGCGTTGCGCCCGGCAGTTCGTTGACGCGCTTCATCACCGCCAAAGACGACAACGACCAGAAACAACTGGCCTGGGGCGCGCTGACAGACAATGACGGCGTTTTGCGCTTGACCCTGCGCGACTTCCGCCCTCATGTCTCCGCCCTGCAAGTTGCCGGCCTGGCCGACCTGGCCAACCGCATCACCCAGGACTACCTGGAAGAATACGCCGCCGGGCTGAACGTCTACGTGCAAGAACTACATCGCATCACCTTCGCCAGTCGCGAAACGCAGCAAACCCTCCCCAAGAGCAAGGAAACGGCATGAAAGACCCCCTCCTCGGCCAACAACTCGCCAACTTCCGGGTCGAGCGTCTGCTCGGCGCGGGTGGCATGGCGCAGGTCTACTTCGGCCGCGACGTCATCCTTCAGCGACCAGTAGCCATCAAAGTCATCCACACCGCCCAACGCGACAAATCCTCCATCGCCAAACGCTTCGTCCAGGAAGCGCGCATGATGGCAAAGTGGCGACATGATAACATCGTCCAGATTTACTACGCCGACCATCATCCCGACGGCTTCTTCTACTACGTCATGGAATACGTGGACGGCAGCGACCTGGCCTCCATCCTATCCTACTACGCCGAAGCGGGGGAATTGATGCCCATCGCCGATGTGCTGCACATCGTCCGCTCGATAGGCGGCGCCCTCGACTATGCCCACAGCCACGGCGTCATCCACCGCGACGTCAAACCCTCCAACATCCTGATTGCCGAAAATGGCCGCGTCCTGCTGGGAGATTTCGGCCTGGCGCTCGACACGCGCGACAAATCATACGGCGAAGCCTTTGGCACGCCCCACTACATCTCTCCCGAACAAGCGCGCCGCTCGGCCGACGCCCTGCCGCAGTCCGACCTGTACTCGTTGGGCGTCCTCCTCTACGAAATGCTGACCGGCGTCGTGCCTTTCGACGACCCCTCCTATGCGGCCCTGGCCTTGCAGCACCTCAGCCAGCCGCCCCCCTCTCCGCGCAGTTTCAACCCCGACCTGCCGGCGGCCGTCGAACAAGTATTGCTCAAAGCCCTGGAAAAAGACCCGCGCAAACGCTACCAGAGCGGCGCCGAACTCATGAAAGCCCTGGAGAAGGCCCTCTCGAGCAAAGACGCCCGCCCGCCGGCCGGCAAGCCCCCCCTGCCCCCTATCCCGGCTGGCGTCCCCACCATTCGGCGCAGCACGCTCACGCTGGCCGAAGTTTCGCAACTCAAAAAACGCGAAAAAGCCCGCAAAGCCAGAGCCGGGGCGCGTCGCCGTACCCCCTCCCCGCCTCCCCCTCCGCCCAAAAGTGGACGACTTCGCTACCTCCCAATGGCGGCGATTCTGGGCTTGCTGCTCTTCTTTTTGGGCTGGCTGACGGGACAGGGCATCCTCTTCCCAAACGGTGTTGCCATCTTCCCCGCCCTGGCGACGACGACCACCTCCCCGCTGCCCTCTTCCACGCCGCAAGCGACCGCCTCCTTCGCCCCGCCAACTGCCACGGCGAACCTGCCGCCTCCTTCTCCGCTGCCAGCGATACCCTCCCCGTCGGAGACGACCGTGACCCCGCTCGCGTCTCCCACCTCGACAACCTCCGCTTCCCCCTCCCCCACCCCGACCGCCACCAGCCAACAGGCCGCGCCCACCGTGCGCTACCCCGACGGTCACCCGTTCACCCTCTTCTACAACGACAGCAGTTTCTACCTGCTCAACCGCTCCAACGTCTCGCGCAGCGCCTCGGGCTTCGGCTTCGAGCGCATCACCGACGACGGTCAATTCGTCGACGCCTTTGGCGGCTGGAAGTGGCAAAAATATTACGACAACAGCCTGCCGGGGCGCTGTATGCGCCTAGAAATCTACCTGAGCCAGATTCCCTACCTGCAGCCCGAAGAATGCCAGAACCGCTACCTCAGCACCCTGCAACCCCTCGAAACGGACGATGACATCTTCTGGACAGCGCAGGCAGGCAGCCGACAATTTCGCGTCCTGTGGATGGGCGAAGAAATTGCCCGCTGTGACATCCCGGCGGGGAGGTGTGAGGTGTATGTGCCGTGAGTTGTAGCGTAGCTCTTTAGAGCTATCTATTACCCACAAGTAGGGCAAATTGGGAATTTGCCGTAACTGCCTACACATCACAATCAGCGATTCTCAATTTTCGCAAATACCGCAAATACAG
>FWPU01011913.1_pt1 | contig 11832 bp, 14 predicted proteins | sample 2228361 | NCBI WGS metagenome assembly FWPU01 (sample SAMEA103939777, study PRJEB20133) | metagenome | reverse complement strand
GTAGGGGCTTGATTCATCAAGCCCAATATTCATTGGGTTCAATAAATTGAACCCCTACATTCATGCATTATTTGGGTTTATATGAACTTGGGATGGTCAAACTGGAGGCAGGATGGTAGGTCTGTATAAGATCCCCGGAGAAGTTCTGGAAGACGTCTCTCTCTATAAAATAGAGGTTGAGCGGTTCCTGAAAGGGGATGTCCCTCCTGAAAAATTTAAGGCCTTTAGGGTAGCAAGGGGAATCTATGCCCAGAGGGGGCAGACCACCTATATGGTGAGGATAAAGGTACCAGCCGGGGGACTCATACCGGAACAAATGGAGAGAATTGCTGATCTTTCAGAGAAGTATGGAAATGGGATACCCCATGTCACTACCAGGCAGGACGTTCAGCTCCACTGGGTCAAGATCGAGGATACAGTAAAGGCAATGGAAGAGCTAGCCGAGGTAGGGCTGACCACAAGGGGCGGTGGGGGAAATACAGTGAGGAACATCACTGCATGTCCTGATGCCGGAGTATGCGAGAAGGAAGCCTTTGATGTGGCCCCTTATGCTATTGCCCTTTCTGAGTTTTTCCTCAAACACCCAAAGGCCTTTACCCTCCCCAGGAAATTCAAGATTGCCTTCTCCGGGTGCAGGGATGACTGCGCCCTGGCTACCATTAATGACCTGGGGTTTATTGCCAGACGGAGGACGCTCAACGGCAAAGAGGAAAAGGGCTTTCAGGTCTACGGGGCCGGGGGTATGGGGGCCTACTCCAGGGTTGCTGACCTCTTAGAGGATTTTATCCCGGCAGAAGATGCCATTTATGCGGCCGAGGCCATGATTAACCTCTTTGACAAGCACGGAAACCGGAAAAACAAACACAAGGCAAGGCTCCGGTTTGTCATGGATAAGTACGGATACGATGAGTTTAAGAGGCTCTACAAAGAGGAACTCGAGGCTTTAAAGAGAGAAGGCCCTAAAAGGCTGGACCTCAGGGAGGTCCCTATCTTAAGGGATTTAGGGGTTCCCTCAAAGACCAGGAGCGATGTCTCTAACCAGGATTTCAAGGAATGGATGGAAAGCAATGTCAGGCCCCAGAAACAGGAGGGCTTCTACTATATAAAAATAAGGCTCAGCATAGGCGATATTCCCGCTGAAAAGCTGAGGGGGCTTGCGAAGATTGTGAAGTGCTTTGGAGAAGGCACCATAAGGACAACCCAGGACCAGAATATCATTATAAGATGGGTCAAAGCAAAAGAGCTTTACCCCCTTTATGATGCCCTAAGCGAGATTGACTTAGCCAGGGCGAGGGCAGGGGGGATAGAGGACGTCCTCTCCTGTCCTGGGGCGGCCACATGCAATCTGGGGGTCTGCCTATCCAGGAATATGGCCATGGTCCTTTCTGAAGACCTGGAAAGGAGCGGGCTTCCTCTCAGAGGACTCCAGGGTATAAATATCAAGATCAGCGGTTGCCCTAATGCCTGTGGTCAACACCCCATTGGGACTATAGGATTGTATGGGGCAGCCCGGAGGGTAAACGGCAGGCTTGCGCCCTATTACAGGGTTCTCCTTGGTGGCAGAGTTGGAGGGGGAAAGGCTGCATTGGGAGAACCTATGGGTTTTGTCCCTGCTAGGGCCGTGCCATCCCTTATAAGGGAATTTCTAAAGGTCTACATGGATGAGAGGGGGGGAGGGGAAGGCTTTTACTCTTTCCTCGAGAGGAGAGGGAAAGAAGATATGAAGGGACTTGTAAGCAAACACTCCTCCATTCCCCCTTATGAAGGGAGCAGGGAGTTCTATATGGACTGGGGGGCAGAGGGGGAGTTCTCTTTGGCAGGCCTTGGTCCTGGAGAGTGCGGGGCTGGGGTATTTGATATGATTGAGACAGACCTGGATGACGCTAAGAGGCTTATTTACAAGGCAGCGAAAGCGCTGGAGGAGGAAGGGGAAGGAGCAGGAATTGACATCTACAAAGCCCTCACTCTGGTTTCTAAAGCCCTTCTGATTACCAGGGGCATAGAGCCAAAGGACGATTTTGAGGCCTTTGAGGCCTTCGAAGAGAGGTTTATTAAAAAGGGCTATATCCCTGAGAAATTCAGCGGGCTTCATAGAAAAGGGGCCGAGTTTCTCTCGGGCCTCCTTGATGAAAGGGCAGCGAGGGAAGGTCTAGAGTATGTAAAGGAACTTGTCGAAAGGGTCTCCAGGCTCTATGAGAGTATGGACGATTCCCTGAGATTTAGAAAGGGGACCCAGGACCTGGACATCAAGCCTGAAGGTGAAGCCCTGGATCTCAGGGAAGGGGTGAATGTCTTGATGGACCTGCGGGGGGTTAAATGCCCTATAAACTATGTTAAAGCAAAGATAAGGCTGGAAGAGATGGAGGTAGGCGAGACCCTGCTCCTTTATCTCGACGAAGGGGAGCCAATTAGGAATGTCCCCTCGAGTCTTAAGAACGACGGCCAAGAGATTCTGAGAATGGAGAAGGTGGGAGACTACTATGAGCTCCTGGTAAGGAAGTTAGTGTAGAGGATTATGTAGGGGCCGACCTCCGGGCACCCGCCTGAGGCGGGTCGGGCCCAAGGGCGAACAGGGACGTTCGCCCCTACATTTTTTAGCTGTTAGCTGATAGCTGAAGGCTGGAAATAGGGAAGGAGAAGATGCTGGAGATAGGCATTCTATTATCAGGGCTTGCCATTGGCTTCCTTGTTGGCCTTACCGGCATGGGTGGGGCTGCCCTTATGACCCCCCTTCTCATCCTTATCCTTGGGGTAAAGCCCCTGCTGGCGGTAGGGACTGACCTTGCGTATTCAGCAGTTACCAAGGCCTTCGGGGCCTGGCAGCACCTGAGGCAGGGAACGGTAGACCTAGGCCTCAGCTTCTACCTGGCCATCGGGAGCCTGCCTGGGGCCGTCCTTGCGGTGATGGTCCTGGGTCAGGTCCAGGCCAGATACCCTGAATTTATAGATAGCTTTGTTACCAGGGCATTAGGTCTGGTCCTGGTGCTGGTAGCGGTGATTATAAGTCTTGCCTCATTCACCGGAGGGGAAAATAGGGGCCAGAAGATAAATGCCCTGAGCCTCCACGGGTGGCAGAAGGCCCTTACAGCTTTAGGGGGTGCCCTGGTGGGGTTTATCGTAGGCTTGACCTCCGTAGGGAGTGGGACCCTGATAGTGGCAATGCTGGCCCTATTTTACCGTCTCCCCTCTAACAGGATAGTAGGCACAGACGTGTTTCATGCCGCTATACTGGTGAGCGTTGCCGGTCTGGCTCACTGGAAGGCTGGCAATGTAAATTTCCCATTGATGGCCAACCTGCTGTTAGGCTCTATCCCAGGGGTCCTCCTTGGGGCCAAGCTGAGTTTAAAGGTCCACGAAAAGGCCCTCCGGAAGGTCCTGGCTTTAGTGCTCCTCTGGTCGGGTCTGAAATTGGTGTAGGTTGTATTATTTTCATGCAAAGGAGGAAGGCGATGAAAAAACTCATTATAGGTTTCAAGCCGAAAGAGTTACAAAGGATTGGGGAGAACTTTGAAGGCAGCGCTCCCCAGGATGTCCTCCGCTGGGCACTTCAGGAGTTTCATCCTTCTATAGCCCTTGCCTGTAGCTTCGGAGCGGAAGACGTGGTCCTGGTAGATATGCTGGTAAGGCTCAGGTCCGATGTAAATGTCTTTTACCTGGATACCGATTTGCTCTTCAAAGAGACATATGAAGTTCGGGACAGACTGGTCCAGAGGTACGGAGTCAACCCTAGACGTTATGGACCTTCCCTGTCCCTTGGGGAACAGGCAAGACAGTATGGCCCTGAATTGTGGTCCCGGGACCCAAACCTATGTTGCCGGATCAGAAAAGTAGAGCCCCTCACTATGGCCCTTAAAGACCTCAAGGCCTGGATTACTGGAATAAGGAGAGACCAGGCCCCAACAAGAGCAAATGCGGGAATAGTAGAGTGGGATGAAAAGTTTGGACTGGTCAAGATTAACCCCCTGGCCCGATGGAATGCCCAAGAGGTCTGGAATTACATTAAGGAAAACGACGTGCCTTACAACGTCCTCCACGACCGGGGATATCCCAGTATTGGCTGTGAGCCATGCACAAGACCAATAAAGGCAGGGGATGACCCCAGGTCAGGTAGGTGGAAAGGCTTTGATAAAACGGAATGCGGTCTGCACAAATAGCAGTCTCCCTCTTCCATCCCTCTCCCCACTGGGGAGAGGCAGGGTTCCCGTTGCTGCGAAGCATTGCAACGGGAAGTGGTGAGGGGAATTTTTGAGGGGGCGATATGAGCGGACTAATTAGACCTCACGGGGGAAGGCTCATTAATAGGGTCCTCCATGGGGAAGAGAGGGGGGAGGCTATAAGGAGGGCTTCTGGCCTGAAGAAGGTCTCCTTGAATGCCCGGGCCATTTCTGACCTGGAGCTCATAGCGGTAGGGGCCTTTAGCCCGTTAGAGGGGTTTATGTCTCGCCAGGACTACGAAGGAGTAGTCCATAATATGAGGCTATCCAGCGGACTCCCCTGGACCCTTCCAATTACCCTGGCGGTGGATGGGGACCAGGCCCAAGGACTGAAGGAAGGGGAAGAGCTCGCCCTCTTGGCCCCCTCTGAAGAGGTCTTGGGCCTCCTCCACCTGGAAGAGAAATTCCCTTATGATAAGAGGACTGAAGCATTTAATGTCTACCGGACCATGGATGAGGCCCACCCGGGGGTCAAATATCTCTATCAAAGGGGAGATATTCTCCTGAGCGGGAAGGTGACCCTCCTTAATCGCCACCCTTTGCCAGGATTCGAGGATTATCGGCTGGACCCTGCTGAAACCAGGGCTATTTTTGAGGAGAGGGGCTGGAAGTCCGTGGTAGGTTTTCAGACCAGGAACCCCATCCACCGCTCCCATGAGTATATCCAGAAGTGCGCCTTGGAACTCCTGGATGGGTTGCTAATCCATCCCCTGGTGGGGAAGACGAAGCTTGACGACATCCCCTCTGAGGTCAGGATGCGGTGTTACCAGGTCCTGGTAGAAAAGTACTTCCCAAAGGATAGGGTCCTCCTCTCCGTATTCCCTTGCGCCATGCGCTATGCAGGCCCAAGGGAAGCTGTTTTCCATGCAATTGTGCGAAAAAACTATGGGTGTAGCCACTTTATTGTGGGCCGGGACCATGCCGGTGTAGGGAAATACTATGGTCCCTTTGATGCCCAGCGAATCTTCCAGGAATTCACCAGGGAGGAATTGGATGTTACCCCCTTGTTCTTTGATAATACTTTTTACTGCAAGAGTTGCGGAGGAATAGCCTCAGAGAAGACCTGTCCCCACCCACCTGAAGATAGGGTAGCCCTTAGCGGGACCCGGGTCCGGGAGATCCTGTCTAAAGGGGATTCCCTCCCCGAGGAATTCACCAGGCCAGAAGTGGCCGAAGTCCTGGCCGAATGGATTTTGCCCTTTACAAAAGGTCCGTAAAGTCTTATTATTTCTACTACGGAATAATCTTTTTGCCTTGAAAGGCTTGAAAGAGGGGATGGTCTATGGCGAAGAGGCGGGTGCATCTCTCGTTTCCAGGCTCCCTTGCCGATGAGCCAGTGATGTGGCAGCTCTCAGAGTGCTTCGAGCTTAGCTACAACATCCGCCAGGCCGATTACGTCGAGGGCCTGGGATGGATGATGGTGGAGCTTGAGGGAGAGTATGAAGAACTAGAGCGGGGCATTAAGTGGCTGGAGGAAAAGGGGGTCCATGTGGACCCTATAGAGCAGGACGTGGTGCACTAAAGTCTAAAATTAGAGTTCACCTACTTGTTTTCCCCCCTCCCGGCTTCACTTTTGGCTTGACACGCGGGTCGATGGCGTCTTACCATGTGGTTACTTCGACGGTGCCATCTGTTCCGTGGAGGGGTAGGGGGCGGCTATGGCGGCCCGCGGGCATCCCGAATTGATCTATCCCAGCGTTCCGGCTGGACAAGCAAGTGTGGTGGCCCTTTGGGGCAGAGTGAGCCCTGAAGGGCTTTCGTGTTTTCGGGGGGCCTCGGCCCTGTCGCCCGAGTAGGCCGGCCGAGGTGGCAAGCGGGGACCGAAGACGCGTGGAGATTGCTGGGGGTGACATGGGGCTGATGGCGCCGACGGGCCCGATCCAGATCAAGCCCGGGGACGCGGGACGGCTCATCGTGCTCTTTCCTTATAGCCCCGAGCGGGTGGCGAAGATCAAGACCGTCGTCACGTTTCGCCACTATTTTGCGACCCATTTGCTTTAGGATGGCTATGATATTCGGACAGTCCAGGAACTTCTGGGACACAAGGACGTCAGCACCACCATGGTCTATACCCATGTTTTGAACAGAGGTGGAAGGGGTGTGGCGAGTCCAGCCGATCGCCTCTAAATCCTTTCGCGGAGGCCGTAGGGGGTGGGGAGGGCTGCCGGGATAGACCGCTGGCCGATATCTGGATTTACCGCCAGGCTGGGTAGTATATCTGGGCAAGCAGGGGCTTGACAGTAAGGGCCAAATGGTAGATATTGTGGCCGTTTTGGCCGAAAGGAGTACAAGCTGGAACGGGATATACCGCGCAGTCTATTCAGCAGGTTAAGCGGTTCACTTAATAGTTAGGCAGCCTATGAGTGAACGGTGATACCAATGTGGAACGTAGACATTTATGCTCATTCCAAACGCAGAGCGCGTAGTAGTAGATATTCGTAAATTGCGCGGTTATTATATGAACCCAGAACATGATGAGGGCAAACACAAAGCACGCTTGTCCACAGCGGCATTGGGAATGACCAGCGATGATGCTGATGACTTGCGCGACGCATTGCTGCAAGCGGTCAAAACCCACGACGCGTAGTTGGGACGACGAGACGAGTATGGGCAACGCTACATTGTTGACTTTATGCTTGAATGGCGTGGCAAACGTGCTATGATTCGGAGTAGTTGGATTATCGAACACGGTTCAGATACACCGCGATTGACTTCTTGCTATCCTTTGTGAGGTTGAGAGGTGACGAATGACCAGACCCATCAAATTGCTGGATGTTGTGGCGCTCACTGTTGATTTGCCCGAATACAACCTCTGGCGTGGTCAAGTGGGTACGGTAGTGGAAATCCTTGCGGGCGGTGCTGCGTATGAGGTCGAATTCTGTGACCGTAACGGCCGCACCTATGAATCGGTGGGGTTGCGTCCAGATCAAATCATGGTGTTGCATTATGAGCCGTTGGCTGCACGTCCCGAATCTGTGTAGAGCCTGCGTAGAGAGAAAATGGCGGCGTGTGTTTTCTCCAGAGAGACGGCTGCCTAACCGCGTGCCGTTAGACGGATGTGATCACATGAGCCGTGCGTACTCTTTTCGAACATTGGCGACCCTTCTCTTGCTAAGCCTGGCGGGACTTGCGTCTGGCGCAGATCTGGGACCGTTGCCTACGGATGGTACCGCCCATAGAAACGCGCCCGTCGCCTTACCTTTCGATATCGCGGCGCTCAAGACCAACTGGAGAAAGCGCATCGAGGCGATCAAGGCGAAGGGCGTCTTTCCGATCATCGACATCGAATCGAGCTTTAACTCGGACCGGCTGAACATCAGGCAGCTAGCGCAATCGATGGACGAGTCCGGCGTTGCGTTGATCGCGTATTCCCACGACCCGCGCGATAAGCAATGGTCCGACGCGGCCGTGCAGGTCGTTCATGTCGATCCTTGGCGGTTCATCCCGACCACAAACGGGGGCAATTACCCTGCTTGGACGCGGGCGCCGGAGGGGTTTCTCGCTGAGACCAAGAGGCACGCGGTAGCCGACCGGTATCCTCTTATCGGCGAATTCGAGTTTCGCCATTATCCCTCGCCGCGGCAGCTCAAGCGTGGAGAGATGCACCGGGACGTGAACATCCCGATAAACGGCACCTTGGGGCACGATCTGTTTTCGTTCGCGGAAAAGACGGGAATCCCGTTTCAGATCCATTACGAGATCGAGGACACCCTGCTCCCAGCCCTCGAAGAGATGCTTCGCAATACCCCAAGGCGAAGGTGATCTGGTGCCACCTGGCGCAGATTCGTTACGCCATTCGGAGCACGATCTACGGTCCGGGCTACGTGCGTAAGCTGATCGAGACCTACCCCAATCTGTATTTCGACGTCGCGTTCGGCGGACCTGACTCTGTTTATCCGAGGAGCGGCGAGCGCCATGATCGAATGTGGGATCATGATCGCGGAGGGGTCAAGAAGGAGTGGGTTGAACTCATCACGCAATACCCATGGCGTTTTCTCGCCGCCTTGGATCTCGGGGGAGACAGGCAAGACCGATTGCCGGAATACACTCGCAGGCTGCGCAACTTTCTGGACTATTTACCCGAGGGAGTTCGGGAAATCGTCGCTTACCGGGCGGCATGGAAGCTCCTGTTTGGAGAAGAGCTGTGATCCGACCGTCTAACCTGTCGCTCACCCGACGCTGCTGAAGCAGCGCGGCTGAGCTTTGGCGTTATGCGGACATGACGAGGGTCCCGATGCAATTTGCGATGCGCGGTGTGGCGTTGTACGCTGCGCTCGTTACCGCGCCTGGATTCGCCAGGACGGAGCCCCCGACAGTGCTGGTCCGAGCCTACATAAGCACGGCAGGCCCTTACGGTGAGAGCTGGGAACTGAACCTTAAGGCGGATGGCAAGGTCTCCCTGGAGATTCTTTACATGCTCAACCCAATGGGCAGGATGTCGGGCGAGTTCATCAACTCCCCGGAACGTCTGGAGGCGCTCCGGCAGGTAATCAGTGCCGAGCAGTTTTTTGAGCTACCCAACGAGATCTGGCCCGGGGCCGCACCGCTACATCAGCCGGATCTGCGGCTGACAATAACGGTCGGGGACCGTAGGCACAAGGTCGCGGTCTAAGATCCAGATCAGTTCAAGGGCGACGCAAGGGTTCAGCGTTTCCTTGCGGTGTGGAAGCAGGTCTTCACACTAGTGCCGCTGAGCCTCAAGTGGTGAGGCCGCATAACATCGCGCTGCATCCGACGGCCACAAGAGCGGCTGTGGGGTGGCCGCGGCTCAGCCCGATCGCGTACCGCGGCGGCTGAGCTTTTTCGTTAGGCTCATGCAAGTTAAGACTTGTCGGCTGTCTTCGGGGTGTGCTATGCTTTTTATAAATGTCAAACTACATTCTTGAACAGGTCAGGATCGCAGCATCGAAACGGATTCTGTATTTGCCTCATGCCATTCGGCAAATGTTACGCCCTGATCGCATGATTTCTCGAGAGGAATTGGAAAAAGCAATCTTCCACGGCGAAGTGATAGAGGATTATCCTGAAGATCCACGCGGACATAGCTGTTTGATATGTTACTATGAACCGCCGAATCGTCCCATTCATGTGGTTTGTTCTCCAAAGGTAGAATATTTGGCGATCATAACGACTTATATTCCTGATCCAGCCGAATGGTCTCCCGATTTCAAACGGAGGATATAGAGATGGAGTGTATGTATTGTAAAGGCAAGATGGTCAAATCAACAGCACCCTTTGATGTGAACCGTCAGGGTTATCACATCCACTGGGATGCTCTACCAGCATTGGTGTGTACTCAATGCGGGGAAGCCTATTTTGAAGGCGAAGAAGTTTCCCGTATCCAGAAAGCTGTTTCTATTCTAGAGCGCGAGGTCCTTGCTCAGGAAGCGGTATAGCATGAGCCTAACATCTCGCTCCAGCCGATCGAGTACCGCGGCGGCTGAGCTCGGAGCCGTTAGGCGGCCGTTGTAGGAGCCCGTACGATGTCTTATAGCGACAGGGATCTCAAACTCCTCTGGGGGAAGGCTGGGGCCCACTGCTCGTTCCCAGATTGCCCAAACGAGATTGTCATACGTACATCCAACGACATCATAGGTCACTCCGCCCATATCATCGGCCGTAGTCCAGACGGGCCGAGAGGTGATCCCAGCGTTCCTTCTGAGAGCTTGGACTGCTACGAGAACCTCATCTTGCTCTGCCCGTACCACCACGCTATTGTAGATATTGTAGATAAGGACACGGAGGAATTTACTGTCGAGCGGCTTCGACAAATGAAGCTCGAACACGAGATGCGCGTGGCATCTACGCTCAGTATTGGCGTACCCTGGACATGCAATGTCGGTTAGCTCTACTACGTGAACGTCCCTCGCCTCGCCATGCTGGCCGTCCTGAGTGGCTAGGACATCGACCTCTCCCCTTTTGAGCACGCTCCCTATCTGCATTCGCTCGGCTTCTCGCTGGCGTCTCTCTTGATCAGATTAGAAAACGTACTCCGCGCGCTCACACTGCACGCCGTCCCACTAGAGGGCAGTGCCCAGCTCTCCGAGGGAGCCATCGGCACCACCTTCAGCTTCTCGCGCAGCTTCCGGACCAGGGGCGTTCTTGGTCCGGATGAACTAGCCAAGGGCAAATTCACGCTGAAAGGAGATGTCTCTAAGGATCCCCAGATCTATGCAACCCACAAAGGAGTCCGCGTCGTCCTACCGATCGATCCGCGGTGGGTCACCACCTTAACGGCATTCGTCGATCTCCGTCCCCCCGGCGGGATAGGGTACTTCACAGGCCTGTTTACCCTCAAGCAGGTGGCAGTCGCTTACAGCATCGCCATCGGAACCCCCATCGTCATTGGAACTCCTCCATCTCCACTCGATTCCTTGTTCAGCTCCAACTCCTCCTAGACTCGAAATCGGAGGTTCGTAACATAGCTCCTCCCGCCCGCCTAACAACTCGGTGGAGACGACCCGCCTACGCGCCGCAAATGGGCACTTGCCCTGCCAGCCTGACGTAGAGTGAAGGCAATTCCGCCCGAGACGACGGGCAGCTCATCCCCCATTCGTTAGCCGACATCGCTGAGAAGAGCCTGGCGAGAGATTCCAAGCCTGAGACATTGCCCATCTCAATTCAGCGGTCGTTGATCCCTTCTAAGCCGAGGAGGCAGCCCAGGTTGCATACTTCTTCGCTTGCCCTGCCGGCTCCTTCCTCCGAGCCTTGTTCCTGCGAAGCGCCCAGTATAGATACTTTGACCCAACCAGGGGGTGGATACCATGTGCCCTACTTCTTCTTCCCCTCCGGCTTGCATTTTTTCCTTGACAAGCTGAAATAAATCTGCTTTTATTGCGCAAGCTTCTTATCCAGAGTGGCTGAGGGACTGGCCCTGTGAAGCCACGGCAACGGGTTTCCCTGCCAAAGGCGGGGGGACAGAAGTGCCAACTCCTGCATCCGCAAATGGCGGATGAGAGATGAGAAGTGGGAAGTTGGTTTCCTTTACCCCTTCTCATCTCTGGTGAGAAGGGGTTAATTATTATAGCCTTAAATAGATTTACCTGGAAAAAGATGCCAAAGAAGAGGGTTACTCTCACCTTTCCCCAGAGTTTAATCAAAGAACCTGTGATCTACCGCATGTCTAAGGAGTGTCACCTTATCCCTAATATCAGGAAGGCCAGGGTTACCGAATCCGAGGGAGAGGTAATCCTGGACCTGGAGGGGAGCGAGGTCCAGATCCAGTTGGGGATCGAATACCTCACAAAACTAGGGGTAAAGGTAGATTTGGAGCCTGATTAGGGCCTAGACTTTGCGGGGAGTTAAATCGAGTTTCAGGAGGGAAGAATGGCTAAGGTCAAAGGTTTGAAGTGCCGGGAGTGCAGCCGGGAGTATCCCGCTGAGCCCCTTCATGTATGCGAGTTCTGTTTCGGTCCGTTAGAAGTGGATTATGATTATTCTTATATCAAGCAGACCTTAACTCGGGATAGGATAGAATCAGGGCCCCATAGCATCTGGCGTTACAAAGACCTTCTTCCGATTGAAGGGGAAGCAGCCGTGGGAAGGCATTGTGGCATGACTCCCCTTATCAAGGCCGACAATCTGGCCAGGGCATTAGGAGTAAAGGAGCTCTATATCA
>FWPU01011912.1_pt1 | contig 11835 bp, 9 predicted proteins | sample 2228361 | NCBI WGS metagenome assembly FWPU01 (sample SAMEA103939777, study PRJEB20133) | metagenome | reverse complement strand
CCGGGGAGGCAAGCACGGGGTGGGGGGCAGAAGCCGCAAGCTGTAACATCTAGCCTGGCGCAGCACACGCTCCGCGTTCCTCCGCGTCCCATTGTCAGGGAGACGCCTGTAAAATGGCCGCAAAACTGCAGATTCACCTGCGAAATCCAGACGGCTGAGTTCCCCAACTGGCTTTCCGCAAGCCAACTCGATAGGCTAGAGCCAGACAGTTACAAACTGTCTGGCTCTTTTTCATTTCGCCATAGGTAGGGGCGCACGGGTGGACGTCGCAGCGAGTTATGGCGAAGTGAGCATCCTCAGATGCATCTGAGGATGCTCGCCCTTCGAACGGACGGATGATTTGCAGGGCAGAAAGGAGAAAGACATGCGCCATCGAAAGGGAGTGCCGACTGCCGGCCAATCGGCCAGGCAAGCCCAAGGCCAAAAGCGAGAACGGTCAGGGAGCCGCGTAATCCCCATGGGCTTCGCAACGCAGGTGAAAATGAGCGTCCGAGCAGAATGCTATTTTCCACATTACGGCCACCTGAAGCAACGCCCCAAGGCGCTGATCGACCTCCGGCGAGGGGCCAGCTCCATCGGCATGACAATGTCTTATATCTGTGAGCGTCCTACCGGTGTCCGCCACCTGGATGTTCACCTGATGATGTCCATAACGGCGTGGGGCGAATCGTGGTTCGACTGGCCGGTGTGGTGGCGCTGGCAGATGGACACGTTGCTCACCGGCGGCTGGCATCGGTCCCGACGCATGGAAGGAACGAAGGCCGCATGATAAGGAGGACAACAATGAGAAACCTCAAACGGATCGAGCGCCGCTCCTGCGGCTGTTGCCTGGGCGCGGTGCTGCTGTTCATCCTGGCCGTGGCCGGCCTGACCCTTCTGATCGTGAAGGCGGCCGGCGCCGCGAGCCAGGCGCCGCCCGTCTATGAGGTCGTGCTGCTCTCGGACCAGAGCACCTCGATGTGGGACTGCGACGGCATCGGCACCGACCCCGAACTGCTGCGCGTGGATGCAGCCCGGCTTTTCATCGCTTCGCTGGGCACGGACAGCAGCGCTCGCTATCGGCTGGCGTTGTTCCACTTCGGCGGCGAGGCGGCGCCGGTCGCCGGGCTGACCGACCTGGCCGACGAGGCCGCCCGGCAGCGGCTGATGGAAGTGGCCAGCCATCCGCAGCCCATGCATTGGACCGATCATTTGCGGGCCTTGCAGGCCGGCCAGCAGTTGCTGGCGGAGACGGGGACGCCGGGCAGCCGTCGCCTGATCGTTTTGCTCACCGACGGCGAGCCGGCGCCGAACCCGGCGAACTATCCGACCGCCTACGACACGGCCGGCTATATCGCTGCCCTGCGGGATGCCGTCGCCGACCTGGCCCGCAGCGACGTGACCCTGGCGATCGTGCTGCTGAGCGACATCCGCACCAGTTGCGGTCGCCGCGTGGCTACCGAATGGGCCGGCCACTGGGCAACCCTGGCCGAGATGACGCCCGGCGGCGCGCTGTATGTCGCCAACCTGGCCGACGACCTGCTGCCGATCTACCACGCCATCGTGCGCCACATGCTCGGCCTGGCCGAAGGCGCGGTGCCGCTGTTGGCCGTACTCACGCCGGGCACGCCGCTGACGGTGGATGTGCCGGTGCAGGAGCCGCTGGCCAGCCTGATCCTGACCATCTGGAAGCACAATCCGGCGACGACGGTGGAGGTGCGTGACCCGACCGGGAATCGGGTGCTGCCGGGCCAGGCCGAGGTGACCATCACCGGCGGGGGCGCCGGTGGCCGTGAGGAGGTGTGGCGAATCAATCGGCCGCAAATCGGTCTCTGGCGGGCGATCCTGTCCGGCCAGGGCCGGGTGAGCGTGTGGCAGGATCGGCTGCCGCTGCCCACGCCGACCGTGACGCCCACGGCCAGCCCGACCGCGACATCCACGGCGACGCCCACGCCGACCGTGACGCCCACCGCCAGCCCGACCGCGACGCCCACGGCCAGCGCCACGCCGGCGCCCACGGAGACGGCCACCGCCACCGCGTCGCCCAGTCCTCCGACTGCGCCGGCGGCGCCACAGGGCGGTACACACTCGCCGACGCGGCCGGCCTGGCCGGTGTTAGCCGGAGCGGGCATCGTGGGGCTGAGCGCCCTGGGGCTGCTGGCCGGCAGACGCCGTGGTCCCCATCTGACCGGACAACTGGTGCCGGTGACCACGCCGGCCGGCGGCTCGCTGCTGGCGCCGCGCGACCTGGCGCTTGAGCGGCGTCGGCGCATCTATCTCGGCAAGCGCGGGCGAGGAGAATGGCGGTTGCCCGGCTGGGAGGGCACACTGGAGCTGTGGGCCACCAGCCTGCGCACCGTCACCGTCAACGTGGTGGAGGGCGAGGCGACCCTGAACGGCCAGCCGCTGCGTCGGCCGCTGCCGCTGGCCGATGGCGCCGTGATCGGCTGCGGCGAGTATCGCATCCGATATGAAAACCTGTTGGAATGACCCATTCCCCTCTCTCGCTCGCAGCGGGAAGAGGGGGTCAGACCCAATGACCTGTTGGGAAGAGACAGAGGAGGAACCTATGGACATGCGCAACGACACCAATCCGACACCGCGCAGCCAACTGCGCACGCGAACCGATCACAGCGACTCAGGAGGCATGAACATGATGCTATTGACCCGCGAGATGACGACCCAGCAGGTCGTTCAGATGTCCGTCGAGACCATCCGGGTCTGGGGCCGCGACCGCATCGCGCAGGTCGCCGACACCCAGCGCGTCCGGCTGGCCCAGCCGCTCCTGTTCCTGGCCCTGGGCGGCACCGGCCGCCAGCTTGCCACCCGGGCCAAGGCGGAGCTCATCGAGCGCTTTGGCCACGTGCCCGAGAACGCCCTGTTCCTGGCGTTCGACAGCGCCGACGACCCGATTGCGGTGCGCACCAACCGCTATGATCGCACTGTGGAGTTGCTGCGAGACGGCGAGTTCTTCCTGCTGGATCGAGTGCCGCTGCTGGGCATCAAGCGCAACCTGGAGCGTCATCCCGACATCGCCGGCCGGTTGGGCGCCGACCTGGGCCGCATCCGCCGCACCAGCATCCACGATGGCACGGCTCAGGAACGGCCACAGGGCCTGTTGGCCCTCATGTGGAATGCGCCGACCGTGGTCCGGCTCTTGAACAACGCCGTGCGCCGCCTGGTGGAGCGCAGCGACGATCTGCGGCACGACCACGAGGGCCGCAACGGCATCAACGTGGTGCTGGCCGGATCGTCCTGCGGCGGCCAGAACTCCGGCGCCATGCTCGACCTGGCCTATCTGGCGCGTGAGGCGCTGTTGGGGCTGGGCGACCTGGGCGAGAGCAGCCGCATCACCGGCGTGGTGGTGTTGCCGGCCGCGTTTCCGGGCGTGCGTGGGCCCAACTTTGGCCCCAACACCTATGCCTTTTTCCTGGAGCTCGACGCGCTGATGCAGGGCGCCGGCTTCCATGCCAGCTACCCCGGCAACCTGCAGGTGGACAGCATGGAGCCGCCCTTCGACCTGGTTTTCGTGCTGGACGGCGTGGATGAGCGCGGCAAAGCCTGGGCCAACCTGGAAGAAGTGTGCGACCTGGGCGCGCAGGCGCTGATGCTCCTGCTGGCCACCGACCTGGGCGCGCGTGAGATCTTCGCGGCGCTCAACGAGCTGGGCGTCCTGCATCGAGTCAGCCCGGCCGGTTTCGGCACCTACCTGGCGACCGTTGGACAGGCCGTCATCCGTTTCCCTGCGCAGCAGGTGGCCGACCGCTGTGCCCTGCGCCTGGCTGCGGCCATCGCGGATGCGTGTTTGACGAATACAGAAGTCAGCCTGCCGGCGATCATGGCCCTGGCGAGCGGCGAAGCGTTGCGCGAGCGCCTGCGCCTGGACGCCCACGGCGCGCCGTTCCAGACGGCCATTGTCTTGCCGGCCAGCGTGGAGCAGGCGTCGGCCGAGGAGCAGCCGGGCCTCGCCCGCACGCTGGTTGCCAACTATCTGCACAAGCGCATCTACGACGAGGTGTTCGGCCAGATCAAGGCCACCGCCGACCGGCTGGCCGCAGAACTGGTCGCCGATCTGACCGCTGACCTGCAGGCTGCCGTGGCCACGGGGCGGGCGACCATCGTCACGAACTGGCTGCGCCAAACCATCGAGCGCATCCAGGCCGAGTACACGAGGTTGCTGGCCGAGGCGGAGCGCCTGGCGGCCGAGGCCAACAGCAACCAGCAGGCGCTGGATGCAGCCAGCGGGAGCCTGGATCAGGCCGCCGGCGCCATCTTCTTCCTGCGCAAAGGCCAGATGCGAGCCGCCCTGACCCGCTACCTGGATGCTGCAAGCCAGCTGGCCCGCACGCGGGTCGAGCAGCGCGTGGCCGAAGCCGCAGCCGAGGTGATGCACACGGCGCTGCGGGAGATGCGGCGGTGCGCGCAACAGGCTGGCGACGCGGTGCTCCGTCTGACGCAGGCGCGCGACCATCTGGTCGCACTAGAGGCCGGGCTGGCCCGGACGGCAATCGGCCGCAGCGAGATCAACCTGGCCTCGGAGGAGCTGGTGGCGCAGCTCTATGCGCAGCACAGCGGCGACCCGGTCGGCCTGACGACCCAGGCCGTCGCCCTGGCGGGCGGCTTCCTGGAATGGGGGCAACTGATGCCGACCGCTCTGGCCGATCATCTGGCAGGGCTCGCCAATCAATCCTTTCAACCGGTGCGGGCCATCACCGTGGAGGATGTGCTGGGCATGCGCTGGGATGAACGTTCTGCGCAGCAGTGGATCGGCCGGCTGAGCGATCTGGCCGCAGCCGCCTGGAACCTGGATCGGGCGCTCCTGTCCGATGGCGGCGCCAATCAGGCCGGCTTTCTCACCATCGGCGTGGCCGATGGTACGACCAGCATCTTCGGCAACTGCGGCCATACGCTGGTGAGCACGCATGACCCGGAGCGCATTGTGGCGTTGCGCACCATTTACGGCGTCTCGTTCGACACGCTGAAGCCGGCACGCGATTGGCAGCGAGAGTATGAGCAGGCGAAGGCCCACATGCCGGTACATGTGCTGCTGGCGGCGCATGGCCAAACGTCAGGGAGGAACGGGTAGCCGGCAGCCGGATCCGGTGACACTGACACCGTCTCGGACAGTTCGATGATAGGAAGATCCTTCCAGACAGCTGCTGGAAGGCCATAGTCTGCCGGCGCCGCCAGATACTCAGCCAGCACACTCTCGGCGGCGCAGGCATGACCGGCGCAGACGGCCAAAAGTACCGCTTTTACAGTGAATGACACACAGTTGCAGATGGAGGTTTCCATGGCGCAAAACACGATGGGCCTGCCCGGCCTGCGTCGGGCGCTCCTGGTGACGTTGGGGCCCGTGGCCGCCGAGGTGGCCGGCCAGGCCGCCGCGTTGAGCCAGGCCTGGCTGGGCGTGACGCCGCCGCTGGCCGTGGAATGCCTTGAGGCGACGGCTGCGGTCACAGAGGACATTGGGCCGTGCGTGGAGCGGCTGGCCGATGCCTGTGATCGGCTGGCCGCGGGCGAGCTGGCGACCGCGCTGGCCATGGCCAGCCGGCCGCCGGCCCCGGCAAACGAGATCACGATCTGGCTGCTGGTGGATGTGGCCGCGACCGATGCCGCCGGCTGGCCGGCCGGCCTGCTGCAGGCGCTGCAGGAGCTGGTCTGGCGTCGGCTGCGCACGCACCTGACGCCGGCTGCCTTGCTGCTCGCTGCGCCGGCCCACGTGGAGACGGTCCACGCCTGGGCCAGACGGCTGGCTGCGGTCGGGGTGGAGCGGATGATGTTGGCCGGGCCGGTGGATGCAAATCATCTGCTCTGGTCGTCGGAGGCGTGGCAGGCCCGCGCTGCGACGGCGTTGGTCGCACTCCTGTGGAGCGAGGCCCGGCCGGGCACGTTGCCGATCGAGGCCCGCGACCCACAGATCTGGGCAGTGGGTGCGGCGGCCTGGCCCTCGCCAAAGACGATCATCCACCGCCGGATCGCGCAGCATCATGCTGCCCTGGCCGGCCAGCGCCTGCTGGCCAAGCCGCCGCCCGATTCCGAGTCCGGCGCCGATGTGCCGCCCTGGGAGGTGCCGGGCCTGGCCATTACGCCGGAGCGCCATCGCCTGGCGCTGGAAGCCGCGCTCTTGCCCGAGCCGCCGGCGGCCGTCTGGCCTGGGTGGCGCGGCCTGGAGCTCTGGTCGCGGCTATCTGGGCTGGCCGATGACCTGGCCGTCCTGGCCAGGGCGCACATGGCCGCGGCCCATGATGCGCAACACACGGAACGGGGCGAATGGCTCTCCCGGCAGGTAGCGGGTTGGGAAAAGGCATTGCTGGGGCTGCGCACGGCGCGCCTGACGCCTGCTTCCGGCTGGCCGGCCCTCGGCCGCTATCGCATGGAGCTGGCCGGCCTGGCCGCGCAGCTCCAGGTCGCCTGTACCGCCATCGAGGATTGGCTGGAAGCGGCCGGACAGCAATTTGCGACTGCGGAAGTTGCCGTGCAGCGGGCGCGACAGGCGTTGAGCGCCACCTGCAGCCGTTTTCCCCCGGCCACGCGCCATGGCCTGCTGGCGATGCTATTCCGGCCCTGGCGCTGGCCCGGCTGGCTCTGGGACGCTCTGGTCACGCTGCCGAACCAGGCTCAGCAGTACCTCAACGCCATCGGCCGCCAGGGCCGGGCGCGCTGGCATGAGGCGAACGTCCACGCGCTGCGCCAGGCGTACCTGGCGATGGCCCAGGCGGTCCAGGAGCGCCGGCGCGAGGCCGAGGCGTGGGCCGATGCGCTGGCCGCCGCCGCGCAGATGCTGACCGATGAACTGGCCCAACCGGCGGCCCTGCCCGAACCGTGGCAGGAGGAACATCTCGCGACACTGGCGTCCGGTTGCCTGCCGGCCGATGACCAGGGGGAGCCATCATGCCCCGAGCATCTCTCTCTGCCGGAGAGAGGAGATCCGCTGCCTTCTCCTCTTGCGGCGACGGGATTGCCGGAACAGGCCGACGCCTGGCCTACGGCCGACAGGGCGCTATCGGGGCTGCTGGCGTGGAGCGCAGCCTGCCTGACCCCGTTGGATGCCTGGACGGCCGCCGACTATTTGAGCAGTGCGGCCGAGGATGGGCTGTTGGCGTTGTGGTTGGCCCGCTGGCGCAATCAGGCTTGCCCCCTGTGGCCGGCCGACGATGCCGGCACTGCCGCGGAGTGGTGGCTGCTTTGTCCGCCGCAGCGCGGCGATGACACTACGTCGGAGACATCGGCCGCAGCGCGGCTCCAGGCGCTGCTGATCGCTCCTGTCGCGTCCGGAGATCAGGAGCTGATCCCACTGCGGCTGGCGGCGACCAGCGCGGACGCGGTGCTGCTCTTGCAGACGCTGGCGGTGAACCTCAAGGAGGCGGTATGAACCTGCATGGCTGGTTGCGCAGCATCTGGCGCCGGGTGCAGGGAGGCGGTCGCCGGCCGGCATGGGCTGATGAGGCCGCTGTCGGATGGGGATGGGACGGCTGGGCGGACGCCAGCCGTCCCTGGAGCGGGCTGTGGCGCAGCCTGGCCGGCCGCAGCCTGGAGATGGCCGAGGTGCAGGAGGAAGTGGCGGCCGAGAGCCGCGGCCAGGTGTTGATCATGGGCCGCGATGATGCGTTGAACCGGCGTTTCCTGGCCCGTTTGCGCGGCATGCCGCCTGTGCCGGCCGGCGGGCCGGTGTATCGGGAGGGTTTCTTCACGCTAGTGACGCTGACCGAGGCAAGCGCGGTCGGTGACGTGCAGGCCGGAATGTGGGCGTCGGATGAGCCGCTGGGCCTGGCGCAAGCCTGCGATTTATTGCTCTATCTGTTCGATGCCCGCCGGGGCTGGCAGGCCGCCGATGCGCACTGGTGTACACGGCTGCGGGCGACCGGTGTGCCGGTGATGATGGTGGGGGTGACCTCGCCTCGTGATCCGCTCTCTGGCCAGGAGGACCTACCCCCTGGCCCTCTTCCTGAAAGGGAGGACCTACCCCCCGGCCCCCTCCCTGAAAGGGAGGGGGTGGTGGTGAAGTTGGGGGAGGGGGAAGAGGGGCCCGGCGAGACGCCGGCCGATGTGATGCGGCTGGTAGAGCGGATGGTGGCCTGCCGGCCGCGGCTGGTCATCCCGCTGGCCCAGGAGATCCCGGGCTGTCGGGCCTGGGCAGCCCGACGAGCCATCCGGGCTGGCATGACGATGACCGCGCTGCTGGGTGCCGAGCCGATCCCGTTGCTTGATCTGCCGTTGCAGGTCTCGCTGAACTGGAAGGTGGCGCTGGAGGTGGCGGCCATCTTCGGCCACACGGGGTTGGATCATCGCAGCCGCGAGCTGCTGGCGACCGTGGCCTGGAATCTGGTATTGCGTTACTTGATCCAACAGGCGGTGAAGGTGGTGCCGCTGCTGGGCTGGGGCGTCAGCGCCGGGCTGAGCGCGCTGGGCACATGGGCTTTCGGAAACGCGCTGTTGCACTATTATCTGTATGGGGAACACGGCGGCCAATTCGAGCTACCACAACGGCTCAGGCAGGCAGAGGAGACGTGGCGGCGCCGGCAAGAAGGCGTCAAGGCGTGGTTCGCCGGCTTCCGGCGCAGGCGGGGAGCAGAACAGCCCCATCAGCCTGGGGCCCACTGCGCCGACGCATCTGCTCCGGCCGGTGGCGGGCCGAATGTCGCCCGGCGAGGCAGCCTGCCCCGGCGGGTTGCCGCTGCCATTGGGATGCTTTTGAGACGAGGATGTCGAGGAGAAGGGCACAGTGAGCGATCGGTCAGTTCGCGGGCTTGAAGGTCTATTGCCGCCGGCTTCGCCCCTGCAGCCGGCAGGGCCGGTGCGGCCCACGGTGCCGGAGCGCTTTTTCACGCGAGAGGCGTTGCAGCGGGCCTGGCTGGCGGTGAAGCGCGCCGGCGGTGGTGCCGGCGTGGATGCCATGACGCTGGAGGCTTTTGCCGGTCGCCTGGGTGAGGAGCTGGGCCGGTTGCGCGAGGAGCTGGTGGCCGGCTGCTATCGGCCCCGGCCGGTGCGTCGCGTGCTGGTGCCCAAGGCCAATGGCGGGCTGCGGCCGCTGGCACTGTGGGCGCTGCGCGATCGAGTGGCGCAGCGCGTCGTGTACGATATCATCGCGCCCAGCTTCGAGGCGATCTTTTTGCCGTGCAGTTTCGGCTATCGGCCCGGCGTGGGCGTCGAGGATGCGGTGCGCCAGGTGCTGGCCTACCGTGACCGCAATCTGCGGTGGGTGGTGGAGGGGGACATCCAGGATTGTTTCGATAGCATTCCATCTGACCGGTTGCTGGCGCTGGTGCGCCGTCGCGTGGAAGATCCGTTGCTGCTGCACTATGTGCGCAGCTGGCTGGATGCCGACATCCTCAATGAGATAGATGGCGCGCCGGCCAGGGCCGGCGCCAGCCAGGGCAGTGTGTTGTCGCCGCTGTTGGCGAATATCTACCTGCATGAGGTGGATCGCCTGCTGGTGGCACAGCGGCTGGCCCTGGTGCGTTATGCCGACAACATCGTGATCTGCTGTCAGCGCAAGGCCGAGGCCGAAGCCGCGCTGACGGTCGCCCAACAGGCGCTGGCAGCCTGGACGCTCCAATTCAACGAACATAAGACCCGCATCGTCCACTTCGACCAGGGGTTCGCGTGGCTGGGGTATTTCATGTTGCGGGGGGAGTGTTTCAGGATTTGAGGAGACAAGGAGACAAGGAAGAAACGAGGAAACAAGGGACTTGTCTACTTGTTTACTTATCTACTTCTCAGGAGGCCCACAATGACCATCCTCTACATCCAGGAACAGGGCGCGCTGGTGCGGCGAGAGGGGGAAGAGGTACGGGTTACGCTGAACGACAGGGTGATCAGTCGCCTGCCTGTGCACGAGCTGGAGCAGGTGGTGGTGTGCGGCAACGTGCAACTGACTACGCAGGCGGTGGCGCTGTTGCTGCAACACGAGGTGGATGTCGTGTTCTTGAGTTTCTACGGCACATTTCGCGGCCGGTTGTTGAAGGAGGGGTCGAAGTTCGCCCGGCTGCGGCACGCTCAGCTTCGGCTTTCTGGAGATGAGGCGCGTGCGCTGGAGGTGGCCAGGAGCATCGTGCGCGCCAAGCTGGCCAATCAGCGAAACCTGCTGGCCAGCCTGGCCAGAGACGCCGCAGCTCCGGCCGCTGCAGCTCTGGTTCAGGCTGTGGAGGGCATCGAGCGGATGCGTCGCGATTGCAGCCTGGCGCGCGATGGCGACGCGCTGCGCGGCTACGAGGGCAAGGCCGGCGCATTTTATTTCGCCGCAATCGGCGCGTTGTTGGATCGCAGCTGGTCATTCCAGGGGCGCAAGTATTACCCGGCGCCCGATCCGTTCAACGCGGCGCTGAGCTTCGGCTACGCGCTGCTGCAAAAGGACATCGCGGCTGCGGTGCAATTGGTCGGTCTCGACCCCTACCTGGGCTGCTTTCATGCGATGCAGTATGACCGGCCATCGCTGGTGCTGGATCTGATGGAGGAGTTCCGGCCGCTGGCAGTGGACTGCGTGGTCCTCGATCTGGTGCGGTCGGGCAAGCTCAATCCGAAGGAGTTCACGTTCACGGAGGAATCGGAGCGGCCGGTGGAGCTGGGCGCGGAGCAGATCGGCCGGCTGATTCGGGCCTATGAGGCGCGCGTGACCGGACCGCTGGTCCGCCATGCGGCCAGCGGCACGCAGAACACGATTCGCCGTTGCTACGAGCTGCAGGCACGGCTGTTTACCCGGCTGGTGATGGGCGAACGCGGTGAGTATGTGGGTGTGGTGGGGTGAGGGGCCGGGGCACAGAGGTCAGGAGATGGAAAAGGAGGGCCGATGAAGCGCGTCTGGATCTTCTGCGACGGCAGTACGGGGACGCCGGAGAAGGGGAACGGAGATAGTGGAGCGACCGCCACGCCGGTGCCCGTCGGCTGCGGGGCCGGCGCGGTGGCCCTGGACGCCAACGGTCGGATCGTGGGCTGGGAGTGGCGATCGTTGCCGGCCATGACCAGCAACGAGGCGGAGTATGCCGGCCTGCTGCTGGGGATTGCCCTGGCCAACCGTCTGGCTGCCGATGAGACGGTTTTTCTGCTGGATAGCGATATCGTGGTGGGCCAGATCACCGGCCGCTATGCGGTGAACAGCCGGGCACTCCATCGCTGGTATTGGCAGGCGTGCGCGGCGCTGCGCACTTTGCCTTCGGCCCGTTTCTGCGTGATTCCCCGGGAGTGGAACCGGTTGGCCGATGGGCTGGCGTGGCAGGCGACGATCTGGTGGCCGTGGTTGAAGCGGGAAGTCGAGCGGGAGCTGGAGAAGGGATGATGGAATCGGAAGAGCAACGCATTGAGGGGCTGCTGGCGAAGTTGCAACGACGTTTTGCAGAGGCCGTTGCGCCTTCGGCGCCGCCGACGCCGCGCGCCGGAGCATCGGCGCCACCACCTGACGTGGAGCGGGTGGCACCGATGCAGCGCACCCGGCGCCATTGGGTGGTGGTCAGCTACGATATCCCCGATGATCGGCGACGCACCAGGGTCATGAAAACGCTGGAGGGCTACGGACATCGCGTTCAATACAGTGTGTTCGAGTGCGAGCTGCGGCCGGCCGATCTGGACAGGCTCAAGGCCCGGTTGAAGGTTTTGATCCAGAAGGAAGAGGACGACATCCGCTTCTATGATCTGTGCGAGAATTGCCAGGCTAAGGTGACGATGCTGGGCCGGGCGAAGATGTATCGGGAGAAGGGCTCGGTGGTGGTGTGAGGGGGGAGGAAGTTGGTAGATTGGTAGATTGGGAGATTGGTAAATTGGGAAGTTGGGAGGTTAGTACCGCTCGGTTCGCTCATTTTTGGATCGGATTTGAGAAATGCGGTAAGCTAACGGCATGACTGAAACACTGACCGTTATCAC
>FWPU01011909.1_pt1 | contig 11839 bp, 10 predicted proteins | sample 2228361 | NCBI WGS metagenome assembly FWPU01 (sample SAMEA103939777, study PRJEB20133) | metagenome | reverse complement strand
CATAAGGACAAGTTGGCCACCCTGTTGACCCTCAACTTTCAGGTGGTGGAAAATGAAACTTTGTGACCGTTGGCGGTATATATGGTACTGTTGGATGAGGCAAGTCGAGCATTGGCACTGTCGCATACTATCACCCCCAACCCCAAAATGGTGGGAGGTAAGGGTATTAGCGTGACCATCCCCCAAGCGCCGAATGTAGCATGGCGATTCTTTTTAGGGCGACCAGTAATAGAACGCTTAGAGCCTATCCCAAAATTCGTTTGTAGTCAGGCACGGAACGGAGTGGAGTGCCGTTGGGACGCCACTCCGCTGCGCTGCGTGGCTGACTACGAACATTTTTGGGATAGGCTCTTAGAAAACGGCAAGGGGCAGACGCAAGGGTTTGCTTATGTGCCATTTGAAGAAAACGGCAAAGTGTGGGTGCCCTTCTACTGGCTGGCGAAGCAAGCAGGCATCCAGTGGTGGGAAGTGCGCGACAGGAAGATTTACATCGCGCCGAGGAGTTCATTGGGGAAAGAAACGTCAGTCCCCCACTCCTTCATCACCTCAAACGAGGAAGTAAGCCGACGAACCTACTGCCGCGTCGCGTGGAAGTCCGCGCCCATTCGCTGCCCGCCGCTGCTGACTTCGATGTCGCCGCTCATGCGGTTGCCGCTGACACTGCCGGAGATTTCGATGTGGACGTTCTGCCCTTGGTACTGCACGTCACTCTCCGATGAGAATTTGCCTTTATTGTTAACCCGTCCGCTGCCGTTCGCATAGATAGGCTCTCCGGTTTCGGGATTCGTAATGCCCACTCTTGCCTCGAACGTCTGCGACCCCGCCGGCTGCGTCACTTGCAGCGTGAACGGAATGTCGCCGAACTGCGTCTCAATCACGCCGTTCCAATTGCCTGTCAGGTTGACCGCCGGTTTCGGTTTGGGGTTGACTCTGGGCTTTTTCTTCTTCGCCTCCGAAACGCCGACGACCAGCAAACTCAACACCATTAGCCAGCACGTCATCCTCAATGTTTTCATGCGCGTCCTCCTTTTCAGTGATGACAGGTTGATTATAACGCAGTCAGGGAAGAATTGCTACTGAGAAAATGGAGGACAGCGCACCAGTGGCAGATTCTCAGCGTGAAGAGTTTGCCCGCCCCTGCCGATGTTCAGTTCCCAGAAGGAATCCCCCGCCCGTTAGCGAATCTCACTTTCACACATCCAACGCAGGAGGTTTGCTGCCATGAGCACAGTGTTGGTGACGGGCGCAACGGGACAGGTCGGTTCGCGGTTGGTGCGGAAGTTGCTGCGGCGCGGGTATCAGGTGATAGCTTTCGTCATGCCCGATGACCCCTTCCGCGAGCGGTTGGCAGGGTTGGACGTTGAGTTGTTTGAGAGCAACTTGCTGGATGCCCACGCGGTTGAGCAGGCAGTGGCGCGCGCCGATGCCGTCGTTCATACCGCCAACTTCGTCGGGCGTCCGCAGGGCATGGATGAATCGGCGTTCTTCGACAACAACGTGCGTTCGACGCTGCATCTCGCGCTCGCTGCCGGGCGTCGGGCGGAGCATATTCAACGGTTCGTTCACATCAGTTCCTCCGCGGTCTATCCCAACGATTCCCACGTGCTCGCGCCGTGCTATCATCCTGTGGACGAAGAACACCCCAAACGGTTCACGGGCGTCTATGCGATGAGCAAGTGGATTGGCGAAGACATCGTGGAAGCGACGCGACGCGAGACGGGACTGCCAACGGTCATCATTCGTCCGTCGGGCATTGTGTCGGGCGAGGCGATTCTGTCGCGCTACACCGTCGGGTTCGTGATGAACGTTCTGCGTTCGGCGCAGCGCCACCCGCGCAGCGAGATTCACTATCCCGACATCGCGGAGACGCTGAAGGAACTGGAGCAAGTCGACCCCAAACAGCCGATTGACGCCCGCGATGCGGACGGACGCACGTGGCTGTATCAACCCGCCGAAGCCCGTGACGTGGCGGAGGCGTGCGCGCTCGCTCTGGAAGCACCGAACGCCGTCGGCGAAGCGTTCAACGCCGCCGCCCCGCGCCCCATTCCCTTCTCCGAAGCCGCGCCGCTCCTCAGCGAAGCAACCGGTCTGCCCGTTTTAACCAAACAGTTCCCGGTGCGCTTCATCTACGACCTGAGCATTACCAAAGCGAAAACGCTGCTGGGCTATCAGCCGCGCTGGGACATCGCCCCGATGGTGCGGTCAGCGGTGGCTGTGCGGAAGGGTGAGGCAAGTGGGTATGAAGAAGAGTGACGCACAGAAGTCGGTCAAAGTGCCCCTGCCTGAGTTGATGAAAATGGTTCGGTCGGCGGTTGAAAAATCCACCGCCCAGCAGGCGAGCGGTCAGAGTGCATCCTCTGCTGGCTTCCCTCGGCGGAAGTTTACTGGAGAAAAGATGAAACTCATAGGGACGATTTTTTGTGTTGGACTCCTGGCGGCGGGTCTATGCTGGCTCACGCGCAGCGCGATATCTGCCGCTGTCGAACCTCTTGCCATGCCTCTCAAACCTGACCCGCCCCCGGCGGTTGACGGCGAGTTGCGCGAGTGGGCAAGCGTGCCGAACGCGCTACAACTCAATCGCGCCGAGCAAGTCGTTTACGGGCGCGGCAAGTGGACCTCGCCCGATGACCTGAGCGCGACGGTGTGGCTGGCGTGGCGCGGGGAGTATTTGTTCGTGGCAGTTGAAGTGACCGATGACAGATTCCGCCAGACGCAACGCGGAGGGAATTTGTGGAAGGGCGACCACGTTGAACTTTATCTCGACACCGCTCTCCTCAGCCCTTCTTCTGCTGGGCGGGAGAGAGGAGTGCCGTTCGGCAAGGGGCAGTTCCACTTCGGTTTCAGCCCCGGTAACTTCCAGCGCACGGGTGATGTGTTGTTTGATTTGAAGCCCGAAGCGGTGGTGTTCACGCCGACGGGCACAACGGCGGAGGGCGTTCTCGTCGCCGCGAAGCGCACGGAAAAAGGCTACGCGCTGGAAGCCGCCGTGCCGTGGTCGCTGGTCGGCGTCAAGCCAGCGGTGGGCGTTCCGCTCTCTCTCGAAGTCGGCATTTCAGACACCGACTCCGACGAACCCGCGCAGGAAAGTTTGATGACGATTCTGACGGCAGCGTGGGCGCACACTCGCGACCGTCTCGCGCCGGTCGTGTTGTCTCCTGCTGACGGCAAAGCCCCCGTGGTTGTGAACGGATTCGACATTCTGCAATCTGTCGAAGTCAAGGCGCGAGAAAAACGCGAACTCACCTTCAACGCTCCAAAACCGCCGCCAGGACGCGACGCCGTGTTGACGCTGAAAGCGCGGCTTCATTTCGACAAACCGGCGGGTTACACACACGCGATGCGGTTGACGCTTAATGGCAAGTCGCTGGACGTGAAACGGCTGCTGAACAAGAAACCAACGGAAGAACGAGTGGACGGCAACATCCAGAGCATGGCGGCGGCGACGGGAGATATTTTGGTCGTCGGTTATTCGCCCGACTTCACCGCGCCTGACGCGCACCCGAACTATGCGTTGAGACGGGCGAAGGTCTGCGACTTCGAACTGGTCGTGACCGACCTTCTCAAAGGAGGCGCGAACACCCTGGTCATCGAAAACCTCATCAGCAGCGGACTGACGAACGCACTCATCATCGGCGACGGGCGCATTGAGTTCCGCCTGCCTGTTGTCGCTGAACAGAAGAAGAAGGGACCGCCGACGGGACCGCTGCCGGTGTTTGCGCCGGCGTCGTCGTTCAAAGTGAATTATGAGGTCAAGCAAGAGGCGGATAACGACATGCTCATCGTGTTCGGGGGCGAAACATTCCGCATTGAGTCTGAGTTTTCAACGCCTGAACCCAAATGGCAGAAAGGTTCAAACCGTTACTTCACTTTCCAGCGGCAAGTCGAAAAGCGCGAAGAATCCGTCCTCGTGCGAGATACGTTCACGAATCTGACGAATGAAAATCTGCCCCTCATGCAGCGGCATCGCGTGTTTGTAGTGACGCACGAAGCAAAGCGGAGTGCGGTCGGGCACGGCACTCCACTCCGTTCCGCGCCTGACTACAAACAGGTCTGGCTCGCCGGTTTGTCGCCGTCCTCTATGACAGGCACAACCTCCTCTCCCGAAAACCCGACGACGTTCGGCGTGACGGAGAAAGTCGGCATCGGACTTATGCCGCTGGACGACGTGTTTCAGGTTCACGTCACGAACTTCAGCGATGGCAAGTCTATCGGGTTAGCAGACAACAACTTCGTGCTGAAGCCGAAGGCGACGCATACGTCGGAATGGGCGATTGTGTTCGTAATCAGGCACGCAGTGAAACGGAGTGCCGCTGGACGTGACTTCGTTGACACCGCGTCGCCGACTACGAACGCGAACGAAGACTACTTCGCCTTCGTCAACGTGGCGCGGCGGCTGCGCGGGGTGAACTTCACGATTGATGGTGCGTTCGCGTTTCTTCGCGCTGACCCGCGACTGACGGGAAAGTGGACGGACGAGCAACTGACGAACTTCGTCAGGTTCAAGAGCGCGAAGTTTCTGTGTTCCAGCATTGACTATCCCCGCTACAATGGACACTATCCACACGGCACGGCGTTTCAGACGATTGACCATTCGTATCGCAAGGCGCACATCGCCCGCCTGCGGCGGCTGACGCCGGAGGCGAAACACCTCGTTTACTTTCACTGCTTCATTGACGTGCTCGACGACGCCGACAAGAAATACGCCGACGCCCGCGTGCTGAAAAGCGACGGCACGCAGGCGAACTACGGCGAACCGCAGGACAGGATTTTCTTTCCGACGGAGAGTAACACCTACGGACGCGACGTTGCCAAAAACGTGGACGTGATTTTGAACGACATCGGCGCAGACGGCGTGTATTGGGATGAGTTGGAATACAGCGCGTATCAGTATCACTACGGCGAGCCGTGGGATGGCGTGAGCGCGGACATTGACCCGAAGACGATGAAGATAGCGCGGCTGAAAAGTTCGGTCACGTTGCTGACACAACCGTGGCGCGTTGCGCTGGCGCAGCGTATCATGGCAAACCATCCGCTCATCGGCAATGGTGCGCCCCACACGCGCACGATGGCATCGCTGCACTTTCCGCGCTTTGTCGAAACGGGCAGCATCAGCAATTGCGCCCGCGCTCAGTTGTTCACGCCGATTGCGTTGGGCGACCATCTGACCGAACGCAGCGAGTTGGATGCCTATCGCGTCATGCTCCGCGCGCTCGACTTCGGCTGTGTTTATTACTGGTATAACGACATGACCGTGATTCCGACGCATCCGCACCTGACGCAGTTTATGTTTCCCATCACGCCGATGGAGTTGGGCGAAGGTTTCATCATTGGCAAGGAGCGCATCCTCACGAACCGCAGCGGGCTGTTCGGCTGGGGCGACAATTCAAAGCACGAGGTTCACGTCTTTGATGACGAAGGGCGTGAAGTGAAAAACTTCCGAGCTGCAACTGTCAAGGAGCGGAGCAAAACCTTCACCGAACTGCGCATCGCCGAAGGCTGGAGCGCGGCGATTGTGCGGAAATAACGAGAAAGTCGAGACGGTGAAACACGTCCCCACCCGCAGTGTCAAACTTGTGCGAAGCGACGAACCCGTAGCGCCGACATCCTGTCGGCATCGTTATGCCTGCTGGAAGCAGGCGCTACGTTTTTCGGGAGGGAATGAATCATGTCATACCGAGTCTTATCCGTCCAACGCTCCGACCGCTACGCGGTCAAGGTGGATGCATACGTTCACTACCAACGCAACGGCTATCTTGTTGTGCGGGATTTAGTTTCGCAAGACGAGGTGGAGGAACTCAAGCAGCACGCGATGGATTTGTTCTACGGGCGCAAGGTTGTGCCCGGTCTGGAACCGCCGCCGCCCGATGCGACGGAGGAGCAACTGCTGAAACGCTTCTCACGGGTTCACATGCTGCATCGGGTGGACGCAATGTCGGAGCGGTTTCTGCTGCAGCCGCGCATTTTAGACGTGGTGGAAGCCCTCATCGGTCCCGATGTGCTCGCGCTGCAAACGATGTTGTTCTACAACCCGCCGGGCAGAGGAGGGCAGGGCTGGCATCAGGACGCTTATTACATTACGACCTACCCCGACACCCTCATCGGCTCATGGCTGGCTATTGACGACGCGGACGAGGAGAACGGCTGCCTGTGGGTCGCGCCCACTTCCAACGCTGAACCGATTTACCCCGACCCGCATCCCCAACGCGGCTACGTCCACAGCGACGGCGCGTTTGAGGACATTCCCTCCGTCGAAAATGTGAGCCACCTTGACGACGAGGTGAACACGCTCTCGTCCATCGCCCAGAAACACGAGTGGGTCTCCGTGCCAGTGAAATCGGGCGACGTCGTGTTCTTTCAGGGACACCTGCTGCACCGCTCGCACCCCAACCAGACGAAAGACCGCTGGCGGCGGGCGTTCGTGAGCCACTATTGCAACGCCCGTTCCTGGGTGCCGTGGAATCACGGGATTCCTTACGAGGGCGACTGCGCGAACTATCAGCACATTCTCGCGCGCGGCACGACGCACCTGCCGTTTGCCAAACCCAAGTTTGGCACCCCCTGCGCTGCCCTGCAACCGCCCCCCGTCCTCGGCTCGCAAGCCCCGGCGCGCATGATGGGGAGCGCAGACACACACGCTCAGATGCAGCCCGTTCAGGAAAAGGTAAGCGCGTTCGACCCCGACGACAAAACGTGGCGGTCAAAACGGTAAATGCAGGAACGGAGGAGAACGCTGGGGACATGAGAGGAACTCAGGCTGCGTTTCTGGTCGTTCCCCGGCGTTCCCTGTCGTTCCGCTAAGTTCCCTCATGTATTGCCCCCGCTGCAAAGTGAAAATGAAGGAACAACGCGGCACGCGGCACAAGCAGAAGAAATTCGTCTGCCCCAACTGCCGCAAGGTGCGGATGCAGAAGCAGAAGCGAGTGAAGTAGCGAACGCGGGGAGGATGTCCGTATGGCAGGAGGGGGGTATGAGAGTATGAGCGGGGAAATCACCCCGCGTCGGCACGTCCACACGCCCATACGTCCCTACGCTCTTCTCCTTCTCATCGCCGTTTACGTTGCGGGGGGCATCGTCTTCCGCTTCTCCTATCCTCCGCATGGCGACGCGGGCGCATTGGTGCGTTCGACACGGCGGCTGCTCGATGGCTCGCTCGCGCTCTATGCAGAACGCGGCTCGCAATGGGCTGCTCCCCCGCATGGATTGTCCACTGGCTATCCGCCGCTGTATGCGTTTCTCTTCGCGCCATTTGTCGCCTTCTCCGATGCGACGGGACGACCCGATGAGTTTGCCGAGCGACTCATCGGCTTGCCGATGTTGCTGTTCGACGCGCTGGCGGTGTGGGCGTTCGTGCGGCTCATCAAACGCCTGTTCCCCGAAGTCAAATCTCTCTCTGTCTTGGTGGCTTCCGCGCTGATTCTCTTTGCGAGCGGACTTGTGAGCGCGTCCTGGGTCATCAGTCACCCGGAGGGCATGACGATTTGTTTCCTGCTGTTAGGTTTGTCCTGTCTCCCTGACCGTTCGGCGCTCGCGGGGTTCTGGATGGGGATGTCACTGCTGTCGAAGCAGACGGCGTTGTTTGCGTTGATTCCGATGGGCTTCGCCCTGTGGCAGTCCGCGCCCCGCGCCATCACGTATCGTATCATGGGGGTTGCTGCGTTGACGGTGTTGGTCGTTTTCGCGCCGTTTATCCTTGCCCATCCGCATCAAGCGTATTATGCTTTCATCGTGGCGGAAACGCGCCGTGAGATTGGCGGGGCGAACCTGTGGCACTTCATCAGTTACGCGACACACCGCATCCTGCCTCTCTCGGTGTATGAGCCGCTGCGCGCTCTCATCATTCGCAGCGCGAATGGCGTTTTGCTACTGACCGTTCTTGCCGCGAGTCTCCTCGCGTCGCGCAAGCCGTTGAAGTTGCACAGCGCGCGTCTGTATGCGCTCATCGCCCTGTCGAACGTGTTGCTGCTCATTCTGGGCAAGTGGGTGGAGCAGCATTATTACGCGCTACCTCTCACGCTCGTCGTCGTCTGGGACATTGTGCGGCGACGCGGTGGCATTCCCATCACGGCAGCGGTTGTGTTGTTGCTCATTCGCGTCGGTTTCATGCTGCGCGATCCGGGGATTCATCCCGTGTCATCGTCGTTGCTGTTTCTCACAGCGGTCGGCTGTGCAGCAATACTCGCGAAAGCAACAATGACCAATGACCAATGACCAATCTCTTCCGGTTGGCTTGAGTTGGCTTGAGTTGGCTTGAAAGCCAACCTGAGCCAACCGCCGTTTGAACATTGGACATTTCCCTTATCATCGTCAATTGGAACGGTAAAGACCTCCTGCGCGAATGTCTGCGGAGCGTGCGGAAGGAGAGCGCACGTCCTGATGCGCCGGCGGTGGAGGTCATCGTGGTGGATAACGCTTCATCCGACGGCAGCGCGGCGATGGTGCGCGAGGAATTTCCCGAAGTGCAACTGATGGAGAACGCTGAGAACGTCGGCTTCGCGGCGGGGAATAACTGCGCACTGCGGCAGTGTCGCGGTAGATACGCGATGCTGCTGAACTCCGACGCGCAACTGCAAGCGGGCGCACTGCGCGCGCTCATGGAATTCATGGACGCCCATTCCAACGCGGGCGCGGCGGGACCGATGCTGCTTTATCCAGACGGACGCTGGCAGCCTTCGGGGCGACCTTTTCCGACGCTGCGCCGATTTCTCTCGGAAGTGACGGGGGCTTACGCCAGAACGGGGGGAGATGCGCACTTGCTGCGAGACGTCGACCCAGAACAGGTGCGCGAAGTCGACGAAGTGTCCGGCGCGTGCATGATCGTCCGCCGCGAAGCGTGGGAACAAGCAGGATTGCTTGATTCACGTTTCTTTCTTCTCTACGAGGATGTTGACTGGTGCCGCCGCATCAAAGAGGGCGGCTGGAAAATCTTCTACTTGCCACAGGCGCGCGTCGTCCATCACTACGGCGCGAGCCGCCGCGCCGTGAGCGAAACCGTCCACCTCGCCGCCTTGCAGAGCGTTCACTATTACTTCGCCAAGCATCACGGCAAGTGCGCTGCCGCGTTCGTCAAGAGCGTTTTAGTGCTGCGCGAAATGATTCACTTCTTCTTAGCCTCTGGGCGCCATCTCCTGCGCCGACCCGGAGCCGCAGAACAACTGCGCTTCCGCTCGCGCTCCCTCCGCTGCGCGTGGAGCCTCCATCACTCATCATGAACGTTTCCATGCTGACAACTTGGCGCATCTCCTGCGGCATCGCCCACTACGCCGAGCGGTTGGTGAACGAACTGAAATCGCGGGTCAACGTAGAAGTCGTGTCCATCGAACCGCGCCTGCGGTCGGGCGCAGACGCGCTGCGGCATTATGCGGAAGACGCTCGTTATTATCGCCGCCTGGGCGAGGAGTTGAATCGCGGTAACGTGGCGCACGTTCAACATCAGTACGTCTTCTTCGGCGGCGTCGCCCCGCACCGCGCCAAGTTCGCGCACGTCCTGTCGGCAGTGCGCGTGCCAGTTGTGTTGACCGTGCATGAAGTGGACGAAGGCAGGGAACGGACGCTGTGCCGTTCCTGGTGGATTCGACGACTCAATCAGCAAAGTTTCCTACATCCGCAAGTGCGGCACATCATCGTCCACAGTGAGCCGCTGGCGGCATCCCTGCGGCGCGTCGGCGTGCCCCCAGAGCGCATCAGCATTCTGCCCATGCCGATTCCCTCCCTTCGCCGTAGCGACTTCAGTCGTTACAAACAACAACGCGGCTGGGAAAACAAAACCGTTCTCACCGTCTTCGGCTTCGTCGTTGCTCGCAAAGGCTACGATGTCGCGCTGCGCGCGCTGCGGGAACTGCCAGAGGAATTCGTGCTGCTCATCGCCGGGGGCAAGCATTTCGCGGACAGAACGGGATACGTCGAAGAACTGCAAGCCGACATCCGTCGGCTGGGTTTGGCGGAGCGCGTGCACCTCACGGGCTATCTTCAGGAGGAGGCGTTAATGCAGGTAATGTCCGCGACGGACATCGCGCTCGCGCCGTTTCACGCGATGAGCGCGTCGGCGTCGGTGGCGGAATTGTTAGGGTACGGCAAGCCGGTGATTGCGTCAGACTTGCCCCCCTTGCGCGCGCTGGCGCAGGAGGTTGGCGGCATCATGTTGTTTGCCGCCGGCGACAGTCGTGAACTGGCGGAGCGCATCGCCCAAGTCGCAAGGCAGCAAGCGGAGGGAAGCGTTGTTCTACCGCAGGTGAGGGCAGAATATTCGTTCCGCGAACTGGCGGAGGCGACGGCGGACATCTATCGGCGGGTTGTTTAGGGGGTTCCCGGCGGCGATTGGATGCCCCGCACGGTGAAGGTGCCTGCCTGGGCGATTGACGGACGGTCTGAACCGGGGCGACCATCCGTCGCTTGAATGACGACGTCGTAAATTTGCGTGTTGTTGGTGAGGTTGGGCGGAACGTTGAAGTCGCCTGCAAACGTCTTTTTCTGCCCTTGGGTTAAAGTGACCCTGAAAGTCTGCGAGTCGCTCTGCCGCGTGATGACGGCGGTGACGGTCAGAACGTCCTTTTTCTTCTTGGCTTTCGCGTCGGCTTGCACGTGAAGCGTGCCCCCAAAAAACTCGAAGGTCGTTGGACCGATTGAAATGTTAGAAATCTGCGGAGGCGGCACTCTTTTCTTGTTGCGCGCTAACTTGACTGCCTCGAACTCCGCGAAACTGTTGTTGTCACTGCTTCCAACAAATCCTTTTCCACCACTACATCCCACCAGACAACCCAGTCCCATCACCAATATCAGAAAAAAACCGCTACGCATGAAACTAACCTCTCTCGCGTCATTGATTCATTCAACAGAATACCCTATGAAGGGTGACAGTAAACGGCGTTTCATTGCCCCAGGAGAGCCTGAAACTGCCTGACGGCTTTGGCGGGCATCGCCTGTCCCCAATCGCGGAGGTATCTTTCCTGCGTTTTGCGCAGTTCCTTTACTGCATTGAACCGGTCTCCGCTCTTTGCCATCTTCTTCTGCCACGCCGCCAACTCGCGGCTAATGTAATCATCGGGCGTTGAGATGTTCTTGTTGCTGCGTTTCTCCTTCTTCCCTTGCTCCATCGCCTTCGCAGCCCAAACGAAGTTTGGGACGGCTACCCGTCGCTCTTTTGCTCGGACGCCCTTTGCACTAACAAGGAGCGTTCCCGATGGGGAGATTTTGCTGTCGCCGAGTTGCACCAGAAAATGATGACTGCCGCGGCTCACAGTCACGCCTTCGGGCGAAATGTCGTCCACCTGATAGCCGAACGCCGTTTGCCCTTCCTCGACGTAATCCCGCTCGTGCGTCGTCAGACACTCGACGACCGCCAGCCGTTTGTTCTCCGTCGTCACCACCCCCGTCACCGCAATGTCTGAAACGCTCTGGGGCGCGTCGGATGTAGTGGGGACTGCCTCTGTAACAGGTGGCGGGGCAGGTGGCGATTTCTCGTCGGGTTCAGGCGTTTCCGATTTAGGAGGCGCGGATGCGGGGGGAGGCTGAAACAAGTTGCGCTGAACGATGAGTTCATAATGCGGAGGGATTTCTGTTTTGGCGGGTTGTGATTGCGTGGGGCGTGCGAGCGTTGGCGGTTTGCGAACTTGTGCCGATGGATGCGACGGCTCAAACGGCTCCACCGTCGCAGGCGCGTTCATCCGCCGTCCAATTATCACCCCGCCCGCGCCCGATGTCAACGCAACGCCTATCAACACCATTACACTGCGCAGAACTGTTTTAGCCTTCATCTGACTTGCCTCCCACTGCTTGCGAATAAGAGCCTATCCGAAAAGTGTAGCGCAGGCATCCTGCCTGCCCGCTCGCCCCCCTGCCCCCC
>FWPU01010767.1_pt1 | contig 11843 bp, 4 predicted proteins | sample 2228361 | NCBI WGS metagenome assembly FWPU01 (sample SAMEA103939777, study PRJEB20133) | metagenome | reverse complement strand
CGCGTCGGCGCGGACGTCCCAGTGCGGGCCGACATGCCTTTGGATGCGGGGGACGTCGTCTCGGTGGGTCCCGGGGGGGAGGCCAGGCTGGGGTTCACGATAGATCCCACGCGGCTTATGCTCAGGGGACCTGCGGAGGCTCGTCTGGCCAGGGGGGGGCTTCGAAAGCGCGTCGAGCTCTCCGCGGGGGAGATCGAGGCGACGGCGGTGGCCGGCACGGGGGGAGATCCTTTGGTCCTTGCGACGCCCCACTCCGAAACCCGCCTGGAGGACGGCTACGTCAGGCTCGTCTGTTCCAATGGATCCGCGCGGTTGGAGGTCTGGAGGGGATCGGCCACGCTGCGCCGGTCGCGGGACGGCCAGGTCGTGCGCGTGGGGGCCGATCATTGCGCGGTGGCGGGCGAGGGCGTTCCGCTGGCGGCGGTGCCGCTGCGCCGGGAGGGGGTGCGGGACGTGGAGCCCCGCAGGCCGGTCGTGGCGGCCGTCGTGCGGGTCCAGGGGGACGTTTACGTCTTCGCGCGCGGCTCCGCCGAGCGCAGGCGGCTCGAGCGGGGCTGTCTTCTGACGGCGGACGAGGGGATCATCACGGAGGGGGCGGCGAGCCTCGCCGTGGTGGAATACCCTGATTCCACGCGCGTCGAGGTGGGCGCCGACACGATCCTGAGCGGGTTCGCCGCCGCGGACCGGCCGGCGCGCAGGCTCGTGACGCTCGACCAGGGGATATTGACCGCGGACGTGATACGGCGTCCGGACGATCAGCCCATGGAGCTGGTGACGGCCCATGCCGTCGTGCGCGTGCTGGGGACCCGTTTCATCCTCGTGGGTCACAAGGACTCGACGCGCGTTCAGGTGGAGGAGGGGGTCGTTCGTTTCACTTCGCGCCGCGACGAGCGGTCGATCGATGTGGGTTCCGGCTTTTTCGCCGTGGCCGGCGAGGGTATCCCTCTGCAGGCGCTGCCGATCCCCGGGGGCGCCCGCTACCTGGAGATCGACCTGGCCTCCGGCGTCAAGGAGGGGGAGGGCGTCTGGAGCGTGGAGGGCCGGCTGGTGCGGCAGACCGATCCGAGGGCCTCCGGGGCGCTGAACATATTCAAGGCCGAGACGGACAAGGGGGTCGTCCTGGAGGCGGCGGTCCGCCTGGACCGGGTCGACGCCGGGGGCGCGTGGGGTTTCGGACTGGCGGCGAGGTTCGGCCCGCGCCTGGTCGTCCTGCGGTCGCTCCAGGGCGGGGAGGGGGGCTCCGTCTTCGGGTTCCAGGACGTCAACTCGTTGCCGTTCGAGCACGGCGGCGACGGGACGTACCGGCTGAAGCTCCAGGTCGAGCGGCGCAAGGACGGCACGGCGCTGATGCGCGGCAAGATATGGCAGGGCGAGCGCGAGCCGGACGGCTGGATGATCGAGAACGAGGAGGCCGTCGCGGGGCCGCTGACGGGCGCCGGATTCCAGGTCGTCCGCTGCGCGTGCACATTCTCGAGGTTCAGGGTGGAAGTCCTCAGGAACGGGGCGGATTGAGCGGAGGAGCGATAAGATGGCCGATCCCGATAGGCCTTTCCGGACGATCGACGAGGGCGGTGCCGCGCCGAAGCGTGCCGCGCAGGCGGGGGTCGCTCCCAGGGCCCCCGTGCAGGTCGGGGCCGCGCCGAAGTCGCAGCCGCAGCCCCAGCCGGAGGACGTGCGGCGCGCCAAGCACCTGGTGGAGGTCTACCGTCGGCTCACCCGCGAGGTGGCCAACGTCATCGTGGGCCAGAACGAGGTCGTTGAGCAGCTCCTGATCGCCGTCCTGGCTCGGGGCCACTGCCTGCTGGAGGGAGTGCCGGGCATCGCCAAGACGCTGATGGTGCGGACCCTCTCACAGGTCATGAGACTCTCATTCCGCCGCATCCAGTTCACGCCCGACCTGATGCCGGCGGACATAACGGGCACGGACATCATCCAGGAGGATCCGGGCACGGGTCGCCGGGAACTGGTCTTTCAAAGGGGCCCGATATTCGCTCAGATGATCCTGGCCGACGAGATCAACCGCACGCCGCCGAAGACCCAGGCGGCCCTTTTGGAGGCCATGCAGGAGCACTCCGTGACGGTGGGGGGCAAGACATACCCCCTGGAGGAGCCTTTCTTCGTCCTGGCCACGCAGAACCCGATTGAGCAGGAGGGGACCTATCCCCTGCCGGAGGCGCAGAAGGACCGATTCATGTTCCACGTGAAGGTGGACTACCCGCTGCGTGACCAGGAGCGCCAGATCGTGCTGAGGACAACCAGCGCCTTCGAGCCCAAGGTCGAGCCGGTGATCGCCGGGCCGGAGATAATCGAATGCCAGGAGACGGTCCGCCGGGTCCTGGTGCCGGACCACGTGATGGACTTCGTGCTGGACGCCGTCCGGAAGACTCGGCCAAACGAGAAGGACGCGCCGCCCTTCGTGAAGGAGCTCATTGAGTGGGGCGCCGGCCCGCGGGCCTGCCAGCAGTGGGTGCTCGGCGGCAAGGTCCGCGCCGTCCTCCAGGGCAGGTTCCACGTCACCCTCGACGACATGGACGTCCTGGCCTACCCGGTCCTGCGGCACCGGATCGTGCCGACTTTCAACGCGGAGGCGGAGGGCGTCACGGTGGACGAGATAATAAAGCGAGTCCTGGACGCCACGCCGCGTGGCGAGGCCAGGAAGATCCTCTAGGGAAGCGGGCGCCGCCGCTGAGGCGAGATATCTATGCCCGGCATCGCTGAATTCCTGACGCCGAGCGACCTGGAGAAGATCGCCAACCTCCAGGTGCTGGCGCGCACCGTGGTGGAGGGCTTCTGCACCGGCCTCCACCGCTCGCCGCATAAGGGCTTCAGCGTCGAGTTCAAGCAGCACCGCCCGTACGTGCACGGCGACGAGATCCGGACGCTGGACTGGAAGGTCTTCGGCAAGACGGACCGCTTCTACGTCAGGGAGTACGAGGAGGAGACGAACCTGCGGGCGACGATCCTGTTGGACGCATCCGGCTCGATGGCTTACGGGAGGCCGCCCCGCACCAAGCTCCTCTACGCAACGCGGCTGGCGGCGTGCCTGGCCTACCTCATGCTCCAGCAGCAGGACTCCGTCGGGCTGGTCACCTTCGACACGAAGCTCCGCCGGTACATCCCGCCGAGGGCGCAGACCGCGCACCTGAAGGTCCTCATCGGCGAGCTTGAGCGCGTCAGGCCCGGCGGCGAGACCGCGCTGGCGAAGGTCTTCCACGACCTGGTCCCGCGCATCTGGCGCCGGGGGGTGCTGATAATCCTTTCGGACTGCTTCAGCGACGTGCAGGATCTCATGTCGGCCCTGGCCCACCTGCGCCACGCCCGGCACGAGATCATCATCTTTCAGATATGGGACCGCGACGAGCTGGAGTTCCCGTTCCGCGCCTGGACGCGCTTCGACTGCCTTGAGGTGGACGGCAGGCGGCACCTGGTCGATCCCGGGCATCTCAGGCCGGCCTACATGGGGGCACTGGAGCGGTTCCGCGCCGAGCTCAAGCAGGGGTGCAGCCGCCACCGCATCGACCTGGTGCCGTTGGTGACCGAACAGCCCTACGCCGAGGCGCTGGCCCATTACCTTACGTTGAGGATGAGACGGGCATGACCTTCCTCAACGCCGCCCTGCTGGGGGGACTGGCCGCCGCGGGTATCCCTATCCTGATCCACCTGTTCCACCGCAGCCGCTTCAAGGTGGTGCCCTGGGGGGCGATGCACCTTCTGGAGTCGGTGCTGAGGAGGAACCGGCGGAGGATACGGCTGGAGCAGCTGATCCTGCTCCTGGTGCGCTGCTCGATACCGTGCTTCCTGGCGCTGCTGATGGCGCGCCCCGTCGTGACGGGGATGCGGGAGCTCCTGGGGGACCGCAAGACCTCCACGGTGATACTGCTCGACAACAGCTACTCCATGGAGGCCGGCGGCCCGGTGCGCTCCAACTTCCACGCGGCCAAGGAGTGCGCCGTCCAGATCATCGATCACCTCGTGCCCGGCTCGGAGATCCACGTCGTCAAGATGGCCGGCGGGGTTTCGGGCCTCCTGGACGAACCCTCCTTCGACGCCGAGCGGGTCAAGTCGGAGCTCATGGCCGCCAGGGCCGGGTTCGGCTCCGCGTCCGTTCCCGAGGCCCTCCGGTTCGCTGCGGCCTCCTTCAGCCAGAAGAGTTTCGTCAACCGCGACGTCGTCGTGCTGAGCGACTTCCAGCGCGTCAGCTGGGACGAGGCCGAGGCCCTCGAGCGCGCCAAGGCGCTGGATCATTTGCTGCGAAGCAAGATACCGCCAGCCCTTACGCTCTTTCAGGTGGGGCGCGAGGTCCCCGACAACCTCTGCGTGGAGTCGCTCGAGACGTCCAGGATGATCCTGGGGGTCGGCCAGAAGCTCCAGGTGAGGGCCAACCTCGTCAACCACGGCGAAACCGACTTCACCGACGTGAGGGTGGTCTTCCGGGCCGACGGCGTGGAGCGCTCGGTTTCCCAGATCTCCGTGGGCGCCGGGCAGAGGAACCAGGTGCTCTTCAGCCACGCCTTCGACACGGCCGGATCGCACGTGATCGAGGTCTTCGCCGAGGCGGATCCGCTTCAGGCCGACAATGCGATGATGATGAGCATCCCGGTCTGGAGCAGGGTCCCGGTGCTGCTGGTCAGCGGCGATCCGAACCCGGAGCCGCTCAGGGGGGAGACCGACTTTTTGGAGATAGCCCTCAGGCCGTACTCCTCCGCCAAGGCGGAACTTGCCGACCTGATCGCCACTCGCGCGGCGGAGCCGCGCGAGTTTGGGCCGGCCCTCCTGGCCGATGCACGCGTGGTGGTGCTGGCCAACGTGCCGCAGCTGGCCGAGCCGCAGCTGCGCGCGCTCGAGGAATTCGTCCGGGACGGCGGCGGGCTGCTGGTCTTCCCGGGCAACCGCATCAACAGCGCCTGGTACAATTCCGCGCTCCACGCCGAGGGACGCGGGCTGCTCCCCATGTCGGTGGTCTCCCTGGCTGGGACGACGCTGAGCGACGCCGGCTCGTACGCGACCGTCGTCTCGCAGAATTACGAGCACCCCGCCCTGGAGCTGTTCAACGATCCGCGAAACGGCAACCTATCCGAGACCCAGGTGTGGCTCTGGTACCGGCTCAGGGGCGACGGCTCATCCGCGGCCGGCGGACCGGCGGCCGCCTCGGTCCTCGCGCGCCTCGACAGCGGCGATCCTTTCCTGGTCGAGAAGCCCTTCGGCGAGGGACGCGTGATGCAGTGCTGCATCCCTTGCGACGCCGACTGGTCGAACCTCCCCATGCGCCCGTTCTACCTGCCGCTGATGCAACAGCTGACGACCTACCTGGCCTCCAAGGTCTTCCCGCCCCGCAACGTGGAGGTGGGCAAACCGCTGGTGGCCTTCCTCCCCCCGTCGGACGTCGACAAGAAGGCGGTCCTCACCGATCCGGACGGCAAGGTCCACGAACTGAAGGTGGGTCGCAAGGGCCCCCGAGGCGTCGTCGAGTTCGCCAAGACCCAGGTTCCCGGCCTCTACACGCTGGACGCGCCGGGAAGCAACCGCATCCACTTCGTGGTCAACACCGATCGGAGGGAGTCCGATCTTCGCCGGCTGAGCGCGGCGGAGATCGACAGGGTGGCCAAGGCCATGGGCGCCAAGGTGGTCCGGTCGTGGAACGAGTACCGCAGGTACGATCAGGAGAGGCGCTTCGGGCAGGAGATATGGATGCCCCTGTTGGCGCTGGTCGTGCTGCTCCTGTTCGCCGAGTTGGCCCTCGAGCAGATGTTCGCGCGGCGGAAGGCGTGAAATGACGCTCAAGTTCGTCGGAGAGTGGCCCTGGTGGGCGGGCCTGTCGGCGGCCCTGGCCGGCGGGCTGCTGGCGTGGCTCGTCTACAGGCGCGAGACGCGCGACGCCAAGGGGATCGTCTGCAGGATGCTGCCGGTCCTGCGCGCGCTGGCCGTCTTCGCGGCGGTCTTCGTCCTGGCCGGACCGACCCTCCACCACCGCCGCGTCCTGGGGGAACGGGGGCTCGCCTTGGTCTTCGTGGACGCATCCCGGAGCATGGGGTTCACGGACGAATCGATGGAACCCGCCCGCAAGCTCCTCTTCGCGCACGGCGCCGGGTGGCTGCCGGGGGAGACCCTCGACGTCGGGCTGGTGGAGGCGGCCGAGGCCCTGTCCGGCGCCCGCCGCGCCGGGGGCGGGGCGGAGCTCGATCCGGCCGCGCCGCTGGGGGCCGCGCGCGCCTTCGCGCGCCAGGTCGAGGCCGCCCACGCCGCGCTCTGCCGCGTGCGGCCGGAGACGGTGGCCTTCGCCATGGAGCGCAAGGGGATCATCCTGCGCGAATTCTGGAAGGGGGTACCCGGCAACACCGTGGACGACCTGCGGAATAATCCGCGCTTCCGCGAGGCGCCCTCAGGCACGTCCCTCCAGGAGGCCCTGGAAACACCGTTCGACTGGGCGGACGATTACGGGACGCGGATGCGCGGCTTCGTTCACGCGCCGGCCGGCGGGAACTACGTCTTCTGGATAGCAGGGGACGACCAGTGCGAGCTGTGGCTGAGTCCCGACGACAACCCGGCGCGGAAGGCGCTCGTCGCCAGGGTTTCCGGTTGGACCCCCCCGAGGCAGTGGGACGCCGCCCCGGAACAGAAATCGCGTCCGATACGCCTGGAGGCGGGCCGGAAATATTGCGTCGAGGTGCTGCACAAGGAGGGCACCGGCGCCGACGGCGTCTCGGTGGGCTGGCAGCTCCCCGACGGCACCATGGAGCGCCCGATACCGGGCCATCGGCTCTCGGCGCAGGTCGGCGGCGGCGCATCCCCCTCCGACGCGTTCGGGGCGAAGCTCTCCGCGTTCCGCGAAAGGCTCCTGGGACCGGCCCAGGCGCTGGCGGCGAAACGGCGGACGGATCCGGAGAACGTGCTCAATCCGCTCGCGGAACTCTTGAAGGAGGCCTCCCGCTGGGAGAAGGAGCTGCGGGAGGACTTCGCCAATTACGCCCGGCGCGCCTCCGCCGGTCCGGATCCGAGGATCCGCGCGGCCCTGGAGAAATTCGACGCGCTGCCCCGGTGGAAGCGCGTGGAGGAGATCCTCAGCGGCGGTCGCGAGGGGCTGCTGGCGCGGCTTGCGGAGAGGCACGACGTGGAACTGCTGGCCCTCCACGGGCCGGAGGCGCAGGTCCTTTGGAGCTCGCGCGGGGGAGGCGGCCTCCCGGGCTCGGCCGGGCGCTCCATGTTGCCGGAGCCCTCCGGCCGCGTCACCAACCTCAGCGACGGCGTCCGGGCCCGCGCCGGCGAGAGTGAGGCGGAGCGCGTCGCGGCGGTCATCTTCTCCGACGGCCAGCACAACGACGGCGGTTCGCCGATAGGGACCGCCAGGATGCTGGGGAACCGGCGGATTCCCGTCTACACGGTCTGCATGGGCGGCTCGGCCCGGCCGGAGGATCTGGCGGTGCTGCGCGTGTCGGCGCCGGAGTCGCTCTTCTACAAGGACCGCGTCAAAGGGGAGGTGGTCCTGAAGGACGACATGACGCCGGGCCGCCCATTCACGGTCCGCGTCGAGTGCCAGGGGCAGGTGCTCTGGGAGAAGGCGCTGGTGACCGACAAATCCCACATGCGCTCCGTCCGGTTCGAATTTCCGGTGCAGGCGCTGGTGGAGAAGATGGAGGCCCCCAAGGGGAAGGACGTGCAGGTCCTCAGCCGCCCCCTGTCGATGAGGGTCGTCGTCTCCCCGGTGGAGGGCGAGAGGGAGAAGGCCAACAACTCGATGGATTTCGCCGCGCGCGCCATCATGCACAGGCGCAAGCTCCTGATCCTGGAGGGCAGGCCACGGTGGGAATTCCGCTACCTGCGCAACCTGTTCGAGCGTGACGAGCAGTGGGAGGTGAGCGCGCTGGTGGCCGAGGGTGCCGGCGGGCCGGGCGGCGGGTGGCCTCGCGGCGACAAGCCCGGCGCGTTCCCCGCGGATCGCGAAACCCTGATGTCCTACGACCTCATCGTTTTCGGCGACGTGCCGCGCCAGTTCCTCAAGATGGAGGAGCTCCAGTGGATCCGCGATTTCGTGGAGAGGCGCGGCGGGGGCCTGGTGGTGATAGACGGGCGCCGCGGGCACGTGGCCCAGTACGCGGAGACCAAGGAGATGGGGCCGCTCTTGCCGGTGGAGTGGAAGGGTGAGTCGCCGGGCTGGAGGCCGTCGCGCCTGAGGCTCTCCGAGCGGGGGGCGCAGGTGGGTCACCTCAGCCTGGCGTCGGAGGAGTCGAACGACGACGTCTGGGCGTCGCTTCAGCCCCCGCACTGGGTGGCCGCGGCGCGGGCCCTGCCGGGCGCCGAGACGCTCCTGGAGGCCGCGGTGGGGGAGCGCGGGGTGCCGGCCATCGTCTACCGCCGCGTGGGGGCCGGCCGCGTCCTCTACCTGGGCTTCGAGGAGTCGTGGCGCTGGCGCTACGAGGTGGGCGATCGACACCACCAGCGATTCTGGAACCAGATGGCCCGCTGGGTCATGGAGCCTCCCTTCGCCGTACGCGACGCCAGGGTATCGCTCGACGCAGGCAAGGTCTTCTACTCCCACGGCGAACGCGCGGAGGTCCGCGCGCGCCTGCGCGACCCGCAGGGGCGGCCCGTCGAGAAGGCCTCGGTGGAGGCGGTCCTCCTCCGCGACGGCCGGCGCGCCGGATCGGTGAAGCTGGCCCCCGACGAGAACGCCGGCGGCGTCTTCTGGGGGCTCACGGCGCCGCTCCAGGGCGGCCGTTACGAGATTTGTCTGCGCTCCGACGCGCTCCCCGGCGGGGAGTCGGTGCTCCGTACGGAGTTCACCGTGCAGCAGAGGGAGGCGGGGGAGCTGGCCTCGCTCGAGGCCAACGGCGATCTGCTCAGGCAGATGGCCGCGTCATCGGGAGGCGAGTCCTTCGGGGAGGAGGAGGCGTACGCCCTGGCCGCGCGGCTGGAGCCCCTCAGCATGGAGAAGGTCGTGGAGTCCACCACGATACTGTGGCAGAGCTACTGGTGGTTCCTGCCGATCGTCGCGATCCTGACCGCGGAGTGGATATGCCGGAAATGGATGGGCATGCCGTGAGCGCGGCCGGGCCCGGATCTGGAGACCGCGTGGCGAGGGTCCCGGTTGATCCGGTGACCGCGGCCAAGCTCGCCGACTTCGGGCGGCGCCGCCGGCGGCTGATCCTGGCCAGGGGCGTGTGCGCCGCCCTGGCGATCCTGCTGGGGACGATGAGCGCCGTCGCGCTGGTGGACTGGCTCTTCGTGCTGCCGGATCCGGCCCGCTGGGTCATGAGCCTGGGGGGTTATGCGCTGGTGGTCCTCGGCGTGTGGTACACCTGCGGGAGGCTCGTGCTGCGCCGCCCCAGCGCCCGCGAGCTGGCCCGGCTGGTCGAGAAGGTCAGGCCGGAGCTGAGGGAGGATCTGGTGTCCGCCGTGGAGCTGGGGGAGGGCAGCGGCGACGAGGCATGGGACTCCGTGGTCTTCCGCCGGCTCCTCCAGGAGGACGTGGCGGGGCGGGTGAGGGGCCTCCCCGTCCGCGACATCCTCTCATGGCGGCGCATAGCCCGATGGGTCCGCGCTGCGGCCGTCGTGCTGGCCGCCTGCGCGGCGCTGGTGATGGTCCCCGGGCTCAACTTCGATCACCTGCTGCTGCGGTCGCTCCTGCCCATGGCGAATCTGGAGCGGATATCGCGCGTCAAGATCGCCGTCTTGGCGCCGGATCCTCCGGACGCCATCGTCCCGGAGGGCGACGCGGTCGCCGTCAGGGTGGTCACCTCGGGCCCGGAGCACAGGGGCGTGCTGATGGAAACCTTCCCGGAGGGACGCCGCGGCGAGCGCGTCGAGATGAGACCGCTTGGAGGGCGGCGGTTCGAGTCCGTCATATCGCTGGGACGCGAAGAGCTGGATTACCGTTTCCGCGCTGGCGACGCCGTCACGCGCCGGTACCGACTCATGGTGCGCCCGCGGCCCGAGGTGGCGCGGTTCCACAAGACGTATCACTACCCGCCCTATACCCGGCGGGGCCCGCAGACGGTGGTGGCAGAGAACGGCGATCTGGAGGCGCTGGAGGGGACCGAGGTTGATCTTGTACTGGAAACCAACCAGGAGGTGAGCACCGGCGAGCTCCGGCTGGAGCAGGGCGGTAAGACCATCTCCATTCGCCTGGAGGCCGCCTGGCCCCGGCGCCTCCGCATGCGCCTGCCACTGGTGACGTCGGGCCTCTACCGGGTCCACCTGGTGGCGTCCGAGACTGGTTTCGAGAACAAGTTCAGCCCGCAGTACGAGATAAGGGCGCAGCCCGACCAGCTGCCCACGGTGGCGATCGAGGAGCCGCAGGACGATCTTATACTGCCGCCCGACGAGGTGGTGACGCTCGGAGGAACCGCCAAGGACGACGTCGGCCTGGACCGCGTCTTTCAGATGGCGCGCGTCAACCAGGGCGAGTGGTCCGAGATCCCCCTGGCCTCCGGCGACCTGGGGACGCTCGTGCCGGTTTCGCGGCGTTGGGATTTGTTCGACATGCGCGTCCAGCCGGGGGACCGCGTCGCGGTCAAGCTGGTGGCCGTGGACCTCAAGGGGAACCGGGCGGAATCAGCTCCCGTCCACATAGTCGTCGCCTCGCCCGGGTTCGACCCCCTGCGCCTGCTGCCGCTGGAGGCCAAGCGGGCGGCGTACGCCGCCATGGCGGCCTTGCGCGACGCCGCGCGCGCCCTGGAGAAGAAGGCCCAGGAAACCCTCCAGGCCGTGGATTCGGGCGGCGATGCCCAGCGTGCCCAGGCGCTGCTGAATCTCGGCGACGAGGCGGAGAAGGTTTTGCAGCAGGCCCACGCGGCCGAGGCGAGGGTGAAGGACGCCCTCAGGTCTGCCCGCGCGGGGCGCGAGGCGCACGACCTGATCCTCGCGGGGCTCCTCGTGCGGCGCGTTCTTGACGACTCCGTGCAGGGGGCCCGCGCGGAGCTGCAGCGTGCCTCCGCGGCCTCGGAAAGGCCCGCCGCCCAGGCGAGCATGAGGAAAGCCATGGAGGCCTTCAGGCGCGCCGCCGACCGCGCCTCGGCGGCCGAGGAATCGTACCGCGAGATCCTCGCTTGGGAGGAGGCGGCGGCGGCCCTCGTCGATCTCGGCGACCTCGCGGGCGACCAGGCGTACATCAACCGCCAGGCGAGACAGTCGGTCCAGGCGGGAGATCCCAGGACGTGGGAGCGCCTGGCCCGCAGGCAGGCTGTGGCGGCCAACCAGGTCAAGGCGGTCGAGGAGCTGCTGCGCGCGCTGGCGCTCCACGCGCGGGATGGACTCGAAAAGCAGGCGGAAAGGATAGCGCAGGAGCTGCAGAACAGGAGGACCGAACTGGAGAACGCCCTCGCCCAGCCGCCCGCGGAGAAGCTCATGGGCGCCTCACAGGCCGTGCAGCGGCAGGTCGAGGCGGCGATCGCGGCCCAGCGCGCCCTCGAGCGGGAGCTGGCCAGGAGGGCCGACCGCTTCCGCGGCCAGCTCGCCAGGCGGGCCGATCCCAGCTACTCGGACGTCCAGCTGGTCGGGCGCGAGCTGCAGGCCCTCGGCTCGCTGGAGGAGAAGAAGCAGCTGGACCGAGACCAGTCCGCCCGCGCCGTGGAGCGGTGGAAGGCGTCGCGGGAGCTGCTGGAGGCCCGCGCCTCCCAGGAGGAATGCCGCCGCGACTCCGACCCGTTCTTCGTCGCCGACACGTCCCTCGCTTCGCGCGCCTTGGGGGCCGTGCTGGAGACCTTCCTGAACGTGGGAGGGGCGGCGCGGGCGGGCCTGACGCTCAAGGGGGTGGAGCAGGCGTACAGAACGCTGGAGGCCGGCCACATGCTCCAGGATCTTGCGGCGGCGCTGCGCGAGCTCGGCGAGCGCGAGCGGTGGGAGGGGCC
>FWPU01006494.1_pt1 | contig 11843 bp, 8 predicted proteins | sample 2228361 | NCBI WGS metagenome assembly FWPU01 (sample SAMEA103939777, study PRJEB20133) | metagenome | reverse complement strand
GAGCCGGCGTGCCGAAAGACGAACGGGGGCTTGGCAAGGCCGCAGCCGCCTGGGCCGCTATCCGTATTGCCTTCGGCTGGGGCCCAGACAGCACTGGGGACAAGGCGTGGAGGCCGACAGATTTGCCCGAGCCGGAAGCGTTGGCAGGCGCCTCCGCAGGCAGCATCGTCTTCCACGACGGCTGGCCACTACGCTGGCCCAGACTGAGCGTGGACATTGTCAATTGCCATCATCGACTCTATTACCAGGCGAGTGAGGCGGAGGTGGAGAAATGGCCGCCGGGCGACTGGGAGGAGCCGAGCATAGTTTACTTCCTGGTCATTCGCCCGCGCTTGAAGTTCAGCTTCGCACTCGGCCTGAGGCGGCAGGAGGTTGAGCCTGAACTGCTCGCTGCCGCAAAGCTGGAGCGCCCGGAGCAACTGCTTGAGCTGGCCTGGGGCTGGCTCCTTGGCGCGCTGAGCAGCGAGGGTGCGGGAGCCAAGGGGTCGGCCGGTTACGGCACCTTCGAATTCGCCCAGCCGGAAGGCCCGGCGTCACTGCACCAATCCGATCAGCTTGCGGGCACAACGGCAGGGCAAGCCGAGTGGAACGAAGCAAGCGGCGCGGGGCATGAGCCGGTTGGACCGGCCGCTGACCAGCGGCCGGCAGAACCGGGTCCGCCAGCCGCTCAGCCCCAGTTCTACGCCGTACCGGCCGATCGCTGTGTGGCGCAAGTGCAGCTCGAGTTGGTAACGCCCGCGTTCGTTGCCGGCGCTGAGCAGGGAGACGCTGCTGACTGCCAGCTGCGTGCGACCACGTTACGCGGCCTGCTACGCTGGTGGTGGCGTGCCATGCACGCCGGATACCTTGATGTCGCTACGCTACGCCGGCTGGAGGCGGCTATCTGGGGCGATACGCACCAGGCCAGTGCAGTGCGCGTGCGAATTGCACCGAGCCAGAGCCAGCAGCCGGTCATTTACGACCGCAACCAGGTCGTCATACTGGAGCGTGACCAGAAGAGTTCGATCTATGGGATACTGGACGAAGACCCGAGCAAGATGACCCAGGGCATCTGGTATCTGGCTTACGGCATGGACGAGCTGGTCGCTGGGCGAGTCGGGCCGGCTGCTAAAAGTGGAGGGGAGGGAAAAATGATGTTAACCCAGGCCATGGCGCGCCTGTTGCCGTTGATCGAGGAGGCTTTGCGACAAGCACTCACCTCGCCAGGCCCGATGCTGGATATTCATTACGGGATGATGGCCTATCATCTGGGCTTTGTTGATCATGAGTTGCGTCCGGCTTTAACGAACGCTGGTAAGCGCATTCGCCCGCTGCTCTGCCTGTTGGTCACTGAGGCAGCCGGTGGGACGGCCACCCAAGCCTTGCCGGCCGCCACGGCTCTGGAGTTGCTGCACAATTTCTCCCTAATCCACGATGATATTGAGGACAGATCCCCCACGCGGCGGCACCGGCTGACGGTGTGGAAGGTGTGGGGAGTGCCTCAGGCCATCAACATAGGCGATGGTATGTGCGCTCTAGCTCACCTGGCACTGTTGCGTTTGCGAGAACAGGGGATACCGGCTGAGATCATACTCGATGCTGCCCGCGCTTTTGATGAGGCATGTCAGGCGCTGACCGAGGGACAGCACCTAGACATGGCGTTCGAAGAGCGCGCACAGGTGAGCGAAGAAGAATATTTGCACATGATCGCAGGGAAGACGGAGGCCTTGCTGGGACTCTCCGCCGAGTTAGGTGCTCTGGTGGCCGGCGCTTCTCCTTCGGTTCGAGCGGCCTATCGCCAGTTCGGGCTGGCTCTGGGGCGGGCTTTTCAGATCCAGGATGACATCCTGGGTATCTGGGGCGATGAAGCGGTCACCGGTAAATCGGCCCAAAGCGACATCCTGAGCCGCAAGAAATCGTTGCCGGTGGTACACGGGCTGGCCCAGGAGAGCGAGGCAGGGCGAATCCTGCGAGCCATCTATGCCCGGCCGGAGATTACGCCTGCGGATGTGCCGGAGGTGTTGCGTTGGCTGGAAGCGGCAGGAGGCCGTCTTTACGCCGAAGCCATGGTGCGAGAGGCTCACGCTTGCGCCCAGGCCGCGCTGGACGCAGCGCAGCCGCTGGAGCCGGCGGCCTCTGCCCTGCGCGAACTGGCGGACTGGCTGGTCAAACGCGTCTACTGACAGAGGATCACTCCTTCAGCATAGGAGCAAATCCATGAGCCTTACTCCAAAGGAGCGAGTGATCGCTCAGATCCACCATCAGGAGACCGACTTTATTCCCTACACCATCGGTTTCGAGGGGGGAGTCGCCGAGCGGTTAGACGCTTATTATGGCAGCGATGCCTGGCGAGGCCTGATTGACAACGCGATCCGGCATGTGCCCGTCCCTAATCTGGTCGTGGACGAGACGGCCGGCCCCTGCTACACCGACCCGTTCGGCACCACCTGGCGCGTCGACCGCCGCCCCTTCCATCTGGCCGAGCCCGCATTGAAGCGCCCCTCGCTGGAGGGTTTCACCTTTCCCGATCTGGACACGCTCTTCACGCCGGCCTGGAAGGAAAAAACCTTGCGCTTCATCGAGATGCATCGCGACCATTTCCTGGTTGCCAGCTTTGGCTTCGGCCTTTTCGAGCGCACCTGGACGCTGCGCGGCTTCAACGAGGCGCTGATGGACGCTGCCGGCGATCCCGATTTTTATGATGAGCTGGTCGAGCAGGTAGCCGATCACCAACTGACCATCATCGAGCGGCTACTGGAGTTGCCGGTGGACGGGATCATGTTCAGCGATGATTGGGGTTATCAGCAAGGGGTCTTGCTGGGGCCTGAGCGCTGGTGCCGCTTCTTGAAGCCGCGCCTGGCTCGCATGTATGCTCGCGTCCACGCGGCGGGCAAGTACGCTCTCAGCCATTGCTGCGGCAGCATCGCCGACATCATGTCGGACGTGATCGAGATTGGGCTTGATGTCCTGGAGAGCGTTCAGCCGGAAGCTGTGAGAATGAATCCGTATGAGCTTAAGCGGCAGTATGGGGCTTACATCACCTTCTGGGGTGGGCTGGGATCGCAATCCACCATCCCTTTTGGAACGCCAGACGAGGTCAGGGCCGAAGTCGCCAGGCTGTGCCGCGAGATGGGGCGGGGCGGCGGCTACATCCTGAGCCCGGCCAAGGCGCTGCAGCCCGAGACCCCCACCGAGAATGCCGCCGCCGTGGTGGAAGCCTTTCTAGAGCAGGCTGGGGTGACATTGAGCAAGGTTTTTGGAGGCCAACCATGAATCCTCGATCCATTTTGTTATCTTGCGGAGCAGTTCTGATAACACTGATCATCGGGCTGGCTCTGACCGCTGCAAGCGTGTTCGCCTCTCCAACAGCAAGTTTCGGGTCAGTTCCCCATGCCGGGGGCGGCGCCATAGCGCATGCCTGTCCCCTGTGTCTGGCCACAGGACAGGCCAGGGAAAAGGGCTCCGAAGGCCCGTCCGCGGGCCGTCAAGACCGCCCGAGGACGGGCGTTAGAGCGGGTGAGGCCATTTTCAGGACAGCTTTGCCTCGCACTGGCCCAGAACTTCCACCGGGCGCGTTGCATATCTCCCCAGCACTTGGTACAATCACGGGCACAGTCCACTACACTGGCACGGTCACCGGCACCCACTGGGTCTGGGTGGGCGCCTTTACACTGACCCAGAACGGCCCTCCGATCTACGTAGACATACGTAGTGGGCCTGGTCCCTACACGCTCACCAATGTAGCTGAAGGCGTCTATAACATCATGGCCGGCATGGACGCGGACGATGCCGGCGGCCCGCCGGACCCGGCCGTGGATCCCATGGGCTTCTACGAGCACAACCCGGTGACCGTCACCGCAGGGGCCTTGATCACGGGGGTGGATATCGTTTTGCTCGATCCGGCACCTCCCCTGACGGGCACGGGCAGTATCAGCGGCCGGATCAGCTACACGGGGCGCGTCACCGTGGCCCACAACATCGTGGTCGGCGCCGCCCGCCTGGGAGAGCAGGGGCCACCGGCCTACGCGACGGTGATCTCCGGTGTGGGACCCTACACGATCACGAACATGATTGACTACACCTACACCGTCTTTGCCTTTATGGACCTGGGCGACGACATGGGGCCGCCGGAGCCAGGTGAGCCTTTCGGCTGGTACGACCCCACCGGCGATGGCTATCCCGATCCCGTGGTCGTGAGCGGCGGCAACCCGGTGACGGGGATAGACATTACCCTGCACGATCCGTTGCGCCCCGTCTACCTGCCCTTGCTCATGACAACGGGAGGATGAATTTGCACACATCACCTGAAACAGCTAAGCGCGGTGCGCCACCATTGTTGGAGGTGCGTGGCGTCTCTAAAGCATTCCCAGGCGTGCAAGCACTGGATAACGTGGATTTCGAGGCGTATCCAGGCGAGGTGGTCGCCCTCCTGGGCGAGAACGGCGCCGGCAAATCCACTTTAATGAAGATCCTGTCCGGCGCCTATCGTATGGATAAGGGGGAAATCTTTCTGCGCGGCCAGCCGGTGACGCCGGAAAACCCCCACCACGCGCAGGAGCTGGGCATCGCCATCATCTACCAGGAGTTCAATCTGACGCCCAATCAGAGCGTGGCTACCAACATCTTTCTGGGACGCGAGCCTTTCCGACAAGGATTGCCAGGCAAGTTGCGCTTCGTGGATCGTCAGTACATGCGTCAGGAAGCGTCAGTGTTGCTCTCCCGCGTGGGTGCCCACTTCTCCCCCGATGCGTTAGTGCGCGATCTCTCTGTGGCCGAGCAGCAGATGGTGGAGATCGCCAAGGCGTTGGCGGTCCGGGCCGATGTCATCATCATGGACGAGCCCACCTCCGCCCTGGGCGAGGAAGAGGTCGCCGTCCTGTTTGACATCGTCCGTACCCTGAAGGACCAGGGATTGGCGGTGATCTTCATCACCCACCGCCTGGAGGAAGTGTTCCGGGTAGCGGACCGGGTCGTCGTGCTGCGAGACGGCCGACGGGTGGGCAGCATGCCCATCAGTGAGGCCACACCTGACCGCATCATCTCGCTGATGGTCGGCCGCACGTTGGATGAGGTGTTTCGTAAGAGTCAGGCCCGGCTGGGCGAGACGGTGCTGGAAGTGCGCGGCCTCACTCGGCGGGGGGTGATCGAGAACGTCAGTTTTTCCTTGCGGCGCGGGGAGATTCTGGGGTTGGCTGGGCTGGTGGGCGCCGGACGCACCGAGACAGCCCGCGCCATCTTTGGGGCCGATCCACTAGACGCTGGCGAGGTCTTCATTGATGGAGAGCAGGTGAGCATCACATCGCCGGAGGAGGCTGTGAAAGCCGGGCTCGCGCTGGTCCCGGAAAGCCGCCAGCAGCACGGGCTGGTGCTGATCCATAGCGTGGAACGGAACATCGCCCTGCCCAACTTGGATCGCTTATCCCGCAACGGCGTTATGGAACGGGAGCAGATGCACGCGCTGGCCCAGCGCTACGTTGACCGGCTTGACATTCGCACTCCCGATCTGGTCCAGCGAGTGATGTACCTCTCCGGTGGGAACCAACAAAAGGTCGTGCTGGCGAAGTGGCTGGCCGCCGAGCCCAAAGTCCTGATCCTGGATGAGCCGACACGCGGCATAGATGTCGGTGCCAAAGCGGAGGTGCACGCCATCATGAGCGACCTGGCTCAGCAGGGCATCGGCATCATCATGATCTCCTCGGAGATGCCCGAGATCCTGGCCATGAGCGATCGCATCGTTGTCATGTGCGAGGGTCGCGTGGCCGGCATTCTAGATCGGGCCGAAGCCACCCAGGAACGGATCATGGCGCTAGCGAGCGGCTACGCGGCACGTGAGGGCGTAAAACGTGAAACGTGAAACGTAAAACGATTCTGTCGTAAAGCGTAATCTGCGACCGCATGTTTTACGCATTACGTTTTACTCTAGACGGGAGTTGACCATGTCTTCTTCAACCGAATCACAGACCATCGCGCGCCGGGTCTCTTTTCCTCAGGCGGCCCGTTTCCGCCGCATCTTGCTGGGACAGGAGACCGGCATCTTGTTGGTTTTGATCTTGATGGGGCTTTTCCTCTCTTTGCGCACGGATACCTTCTTGACCAGCCGCAATCTGTTCAATGTCCTGCGCGCCTTTTCCTGGATTGCCATCAGTGCGTTTGGAGAGATCCTGGTGATCATCACGGCCGGCATTGATCTCTCTGTCGGCTCAACGATGGCCCTTTCAGGGCTGGCGGCAGCCCTCGCGCTCACTTCTGGTGTGCCCATCGTGCCTGGTATCATTATCGGCCTCCTCACCGGCGTTCTCATCGGGCTGATCAACGGCCTGCTCATCAGCAAAGCCAACTTGCCTCCTTTTATCGCTACTCTGGGGACGATGAGCATCGCTCGCGGCGTTTGCTACGGACTGACCAACGGGCAACCTGTGCGCGGCCTCCCCGAAGGCTTCAGCTTCCTGGGACAATATGACCTGCCCATCGGAGGCTGGTTGGTGCCCCTACCCGTGATCTTAATGATCATCATCGCCATCGTTATGTCTCTTTTCCTCAGCCGCACTGTGTGGGGGTATCGCACCTACGCTCTGGGGGGCAACGAACAGGCTACCGCGCTTTCAGGCATCAACACCGGACGCGTCAAGGTGCTGGTGTACACCCTGTGCGGCTTCCTCACGGGTATCGGCGGCCTGCTGATGACGGCTCGCTTGGGGGTGGCGGCTCCCACGGCCGCGCTGGGTTACGAGCTAGACGTCATCGCAGCCGTGGTCATTGGCGGTACTAGCCTCTCCGGTGGTGAGGGCACCATCCTGGGGGTGCTGATCGGCGCGGCCATCATGCAGGTGCTGCGCAACGGCCTGGTGCTGCTGGGCTTTCCGGCTTACTGGCAGCCGGCCGCCATCGGATTGGTCATCATCGTAGCGATCACGCTGGATCGCCTGCGCAGGCGACGGTAGGGGCGTGATGCGTGCCAATACCTGAACCTGCACCGGGTGTCAGCTCGCACCGTGGCATTTAACGCGAGTGCCCAACGAGTCCTGGAGAAGTGCGGCTTCCGCCAAGAAAGGCGTGAGCGAGAGGCAGCATATCTGAACGGATCTTACCACGATATGCTCGTTTACGGACTGCTCCGTCCCGAGTTTGAAGCGCACGCGCCATGAGCCAGGATCGCCGTGTGATCGCCACCCGTCAGTGGTGGTTGGATAGTCTCTCCGCAGCCGCCGATGAGGTATGCGCCGCGCTGAGGGTTCGCCCGGGCGATGTCGTGGCACGGCTGGCCGGCGCGGATTGGGATGCTGACCGCCGCCAGGTCCGGCTGATGTACTGGGACACGATCTACACTGTCACTTGGCCGGAGGTGAGAGTGCTGGACATCGAGGGGCAGCTTGTCCGCGCGGATGCGCGCTTGATCATTCTTCTCTACCTATACCGGGCAGACGGCACCCCCATCGCCGGGCGGTGGTTAAGCTTTCGAGAGTTGCCTGATGCTGGCTTCTACCATCAGGCTTTCGACGACTACACAGGAGGACGTCTGGTCCGCACTATTGGCGATGCGGTGGATCGTTTGCAGAAGGCAGCTATAGCGTCAGGTGGCCAACCTGAGCCCCTCGGTGACATTGGGTTTCGCTTCCAAGCGCTGCCGCGTGTGTGGCTGGCCGTGGCTTACTGGTTAGGTGATGAGGAAGTGCCTGCCCAGGCGCGCGTCCTGTTCGATGCCGCAGTCGGCCACTATCTGGATGCTGCAGGGCTGGCCGGGCTGGGGAGTCAACTCATCAGCCGTCTGCTGCGGGTAATGTAGGGCGAGATTAATCTCGCCCTACGATCCGATTTTTAGGACAGCTACCCAGCCGGGCTGCCGCCCAGCGTTCCGATGGACGAAAATGCCCGGTCTGGTGCGTAAACCTCATTTGGGAGGGGGAATTCCTGTGGCAGAGCATGTGCAGAGAGAGATAGCCTGGCATCCCCGTTGGCAGGAGGTGGAGGACATCCTGGGCTATATCAGCCGTCTGGAGCCGTGTTCGATCATTGGGATCAGCAACGTGGGCAAGTCAACCTTGCTACGCCTGCTGTGCGATCCCCACGTGCAACGAGCTCACCTGGGTGACGCCATAGCCGGGCAATTGGCGATGGTCCACATTGACTGCAACCGCATGTTGGAGATGAGCGACCAGGGTTTTTACGAACTGGTGCTTCGCTGTGCCCTGGATCAACTGGATGGCCAGATGAGAGCGGTCAACCTGGACAGACAAGTCCGCCTGGCCTATGAGGCAGTAGTCAGCCCTCCTAGCCCGTTCTATATACCGCTTAGCTTTAACCAGGCCGTCACGACACTAATTACCCACCTGGGCCACAAATTGGCGTTTCTGTTTGACGAGTTCGATGCCCCTCTGGCCGAGATAGATGGGCGCGTGTTTCTCAACCTGCGTGCCCTACGCGATCAATACCCTGACCGCCTGACTTACGTCACAGGCACAGACCGTCGCCTGGGCGAAATCCGCAGCAGTGAGGAGGTCGGCGAGTTCAATGAGCTGTTCGCCCATCATCGCTACTACCTGGGACCTCTGAACGAGGCCGACGCCCGACGCTTTATCATCGAGTTCACCCAACGGGAGCCAGTCACGTTTGACGAAGCGGACATCCGGTTTATCCTGGAGTGGGCAGGTGGGCATCCCGGCCTCCTGGAGGCTATATGTCGCGAATTAGGCGCGGTGACTGGCCAGCCGGTGCGGGATGCCCTGCAAGATCGTATCATCCACCGCCAGGTGGCGGAGCGCCTGGCGTCCAGTCTGAACGTGCGTACGGAGTGCGCCAAAATCTGGCGGCATCTGACAGAAGAGGAACAGAGCGCTCTGCTGGCGTTGTTTGACCCCGGGCGGCACCCGGATCCCATCGGCCTGGCCTCGATCCGGCAAAAGTTCATCTTGATCGCGAACGGCGATGAACCTCGCCTCTTCAGTCGGGCCTTCACAGAGTACGCGCAACGCCAACATCTCGTGCAGCGGCCGCAGACGCGCGGGATTGTGGTGGACGTGGACTCGGGCGAGGTCTACGTGGACGGGAGGCCGACGCCGGCCCTGACCAACCTCGAGTATCGGCTATTGTTGCTGTTGTATGGGCACATGGGCAGGATCTGCGACAAATACGAGGTCGTGGAGTCGGTGTGGGGTGAGGCTTACATAGATGAGGTAGACGACGCTCGCATCGAGAAGCTGATCAGCCGGGTGCGCCAGAAGATCGAGCCAGACCCGGCCAACCCGCGTTACTTAATCACCGTGCGCGGCCGCGGTTATAAGCTGGTGGGCGGGTAAGAAGGTGCCCTTACAGGACCACTCTAGAGATTCTTCGCCCCCTCGGTCACCCAGAATGAGAAGTTGAATAATTCCGTCAGGTTAGCGTCTGCTGCAGGTCATGCGCCATGGCTCTGACGCGCGATGATGGTGTCAATTGAGGTTGAGGAGCAAGGTCACCTCACCCTGATACGGATGGGTTAAGAGCCTATCCGAAAGGTGCCCTACGCCTATTTTCGGATAGACTCTAAGCCTACCCATGTACAATCTGGTTAAGGAGGGTAAAACGATGGCTTCCTTATTGGAGAAAGTGGATACCCTGATCCGGGCAAATCTGCACGCGCTGGTGGATCGGGCGTTGAAGGCCAATTCGTTGGCAGTCGTTGACCAGTACATCCGCCAGATCGAGGACAATCTGGAGGACCTGGAAGATGCGGCGGCGACCGTCGGCGGCCAGGTCAAGACGCTGAAGCGCAAAGTTGATGAATACGCCGGGAAGACCGCCGAGCTGGACCGCAACATTGATCTCTTCCTGAAAGAAGGGCGCGAAGAGCTGGCAGTGGCGGCTCAGAGCAAGTTCAATTCTACTCAACGCCTGCTGGAGAGTTATCGTGAGCAGTTGACGCGCCAGGAGGCCGAGTATCAGAAGTTACTGGATGCCAAGTTGAAGCTGGAGGCTCGGCTGATGACCGTAAAGCAGGAACGGGATGAGTTGCGAGCCATGCTGGACCTGGCCAAGTCCAAAGAAGTCACGGTGCAGGCGGTCAAATCACTGGATGACCTGGTGGGTGCCGGTGATTCGGACATCGCACGGGTAGCGGAAGGCATCCGCGCCCGTCTGGACAAGGCGCAGGCACAGGCTGAGATGGTCGCGCAGCGCCTGGACGCCCAGATGGACGAGGTGTTGGAGCGCCATACGCTGGACGCGCAGTTGGCAGAGCGCAAAAAGCGGCTGGGATTACAGCCATAGCGGTCAGCTTTTAGCCGTTAGCTTTCAGCTTCTAGCTGATCTCATGGCCTGACCGGCGGCTCAGGGTAGGCTGCGAGCGAGGAATCTGCTCTCAAAGTGAGAGAGGCTTCGCTCCGCAGCCTGCTCTGGCGCTCAGGCAGCATGGCATTTTCATTATGGTTGTGCCTGCGAGGACATGGATGGCTGATTGCTAACGACTGATTGCCGACGGCTAATTGCCAGGAGCTGTTCATGAACCGGACGCGCATCATCTTCTTTGCCGTCGTGTTATTGGCGTTGGCCATTGTGGGAGCATCGCTGGCGTGGCGAGCGCTCAACCAGCCACAGCCGTTGACGGTGACACCGCGCGGCCCTATCCAGGTACGGATCATCACCGCGCTGCCGGTGGAGCCGTGGGTGCGCGCGGCAGCCCAACAGTTCAACGCGGAAAAGCACGAACTGGAGGGTGAGCCTATCCAGGTGGAAGTGATCGCCATGGATGGGCTCTCCGCACTAGGCAAGTGGGATCGGGACGAGTTTGGTGTGTTGGGCGAGCGCACACCGGACGAGTTAAGCGCAGCCGAGAAGGAGCGACTGGCCCGCTTTCCCACCGTGTGGATCCCTGACTCTCGCTATCTGGTTGAGCTGGCCAACGCCGGGTACAAAGAGCGACTGGGACGCGACGTCTTCCTGACCGACGGCGAGTATCGGGCGCGCCCCATCGCCATCTCCCTGTTCGCCTGGGGCATCTATGAAAGCCGGGCGCAGGTCCTGCAGGCGCGCTTCAGCGAAATCAACTGGAAAACGATCCACGACGCGGCGATTACCAGAGGCGGCTGGCCGGAGTTGGGAGGCAACCCCGAGTGGGGTTTCTTCAAGTTGGTGGTGCCTAACCCACACAAAAATGTGGGTGGGCTGGCTGCCATGATCGCCGCCGCTGGCGAGTATTACGAGCGCCCAGACATCTCAACGGCCGACGTGACCAACCCCGACTTCCAACGCTGGCTGGCCGAGTTAATGGGAGCGGTGACCGACGTCAGCGGTGGCAGCGCCTATACCGCCGAGGACTTTGCCCTCTTCGGCTATTCTGTGGGCGATGGAGGTCAGCTCCTGGAGAGTGACCTGCTCACCAATATGGCCGGTATCCAGACACGCTGGGCTGATCCACTGCGCATCTATTACCCCAGGTATGTGACGTGGTTTGACTTCCCCTTCACGGTCTGGATGGGACCGGAAACCACTGCTCTGGAAAAGAACGCGGCCCTGGAGTTCGAGCGTTACCTTCTCTCGCCGGAGGTGCAACGCCAGGCTGTGATGTACGGGCTGCGCCCGGCCAGCCCGGAGGTACCCGTCACCGGGGAGGACAGCCTGTTCGTTCGCTACGAGGCACAAGGGGTGCGCGCGGTGGTCCCCCGCACAGAGGCCATGCGCTCCCCTGATCGGGAAGTGTTGCTGGCGCTCTTGCGCTGGTTTGATCTGAACGTAGCGCAGAGGTAAGCTCATGACCCGCCGCACGCGCAGTCTCCGATCTTCAGTCGTAGGTCGCCGATCGTCGCGCAACCTGCTCATCTTCCTGTTGATCGCAGGGGTTCTGCTCCTGACTTGCTGTGCACTCGCCTTCGGTTTATGGTTCGTGAGCCGGG
>FWPU01011905.1_pt1 | contig 11844 bp, 10 predicted proteins | sample 2228361 | NCBI WGS metagenome assembly FWPU01 (sample SAMEA103939777, study PRJEB20133) | metagenome | reverse complement strand
GACGCCTGTGCCACCGGTCTGCACAAGCGAGGACGCTTATGCTACGTAGAGCAAGCGTCCCCGCTTGCTCGGGCAGGCCAAACCCGTCCGGCAGTTCCGCACAAGCGAGGACGCTTATGCTACGGCCTGACGCCTGTGCTACGGCGCGAGCGCTACGGCGTCGGTTTGCGCAGGTACAGCCAGACCCAGCCGTGGTACGCGTACTGCTGCCGAGGCTGAAGACTGGCGATTTGGCGCTGGAGTGCTCGCCGCTCTTCCAGCACGCTTTGCAGCTTGGCCTTGCGTGCTTCGCGCTGCTCGGCCGTTTCGTTTTCCGGTGCTTGCAGTAGGCGTTCGAACTCCTTAGCGAGTTCGGCCTGACGCGCGCGAGCCTGTGCCAGGGCCTGCTCGGTCTCCGCTTCGTTTCCGGCGGGCTTGGCCTGCTGCATGGCGAAGTCTCCCACCAAGAGGTCCAAGAGGCCATCGCCATTGAAATCGGCCACGCACGGCTTGGCCCGGCGGCCGGGCTTGGGTTCGGCGCCAGCGTCCGCCGGTTCAACGCTACCTGCGGGGGCCACCAGCGGTCGCCCAGAGGCCAGTACCGGCTGTCCCTCACTGGCCTCGCGCCGGAAGAGGAGCACGCTGCCGTCTCCACAACCGACAATCAGGTCAAGCCGGCCATCACCATCCCAGTCGGCGGCCGTGGGTGCAGAGTCGCCGCCTGTTACGGCGATCGCGCTACCTGCCGCGTGCAGCTTCTCAGGTGCTTGGTAAACCGGCGCGCGGTTCGTGCCGTCGTTGCGGGAGAGCAGCACTTCTCCCTGGATATTGCCCAAGAGCAGGTCGAGGTCGCCGTCTCCGTCCCAATCGACGGCAAATACCGTCGAAGCACTGCCAGGGTTGATGGGCTGGCCCTGGCTGTCGGTGATGTGTTCCAGGGCCGCAAGACTGCCGTCTTCTTGCCGGCGGAAGACGCAAAGTTCGCCCGGCCACGAGCCAGTGATGATATCTGCGCGGCCGTCAGCGTCCAAATCCACAAACTGTGGAGTAAAGCCCACGCATCAGCCCGCGCTCGTGGCTGCCGGCTTGCCTGCCGCCTCGACCCAGGCAGACGCAGCAAACTTCGGCTCGCTGTTGCTGCCCATGTTCCGGTACCAGCGAAGCTTCCCTCCCCCAAACTGCCCAACCAATAGATCGACCAAGCCGTCGCCGTCAAAATCTGCCAAGTACGGGGCGGCATGTCCCACTTCCACGTCGATCACACCGTCTGCCGCTGCGAGCCGCACAGGTTCGGCCAGCTCATGGAACCTCTCTTCCTGCGCCCTACCCGCCGTGGCGGCGGCCAGCGCCACACCGCACAGGGGCACCGTGAATCGAAGCCACCTCATGTTTCACCTCCCTAGAAGAGCACCATACCGCCGCGAATGCAGCGGCACCAAGCTCTCAATATGCACGCTACCCTAGGTAGGAGGCAAGCTTCTTGCGCCCTCCCAACCACAATTTGCCTGGAACCGCTGCCAGCGGCCCCAATCGGCAGTCGATGGCGGCGGGCCCCGACCTTCACGGCTCGCTTGCCAAACTCGCCGGGCGGTGTTTCACCCCGCCGGCCCCGCCGTCACTCCTTGCTTGGATCACCCGGTCCGGTGACGACCTCATACGCCGCCGCAACCTCGGGTGGAACACGGCACAAGGAGCGGGTAGCGAAGTCGATAAACGCCCAGTGCGTACTTGCGCGCGCCAGGCGAGTGCCGTCCCGAGTACGGAGCATCTCGTAGCGTCGCAGGGAGCTGGAGCGGCGAAAGCTGGCCACCCAGGTGCGGACGAGCACCTCATCATCTTGCATGGCTGGAGACAGGTAGGTGATCTTATGGGAGCGAACGACCCAACCGGCCCCCAGCTTCAGGTAGGCCTCGGCAGGCCAGCCTTGCGCGGCGCTGTGAGCCAGGGCTGCTTGGATCATCCACTGCAAGTAGGCCAGGTTGTGGGCATGCCCCAGCTCGTCGATCTCGTCGGGGCGAACGGTGTGGATGTACTCGAACAGGGCAGGCATCAGGGCTGGCGAGCGGCCGGAAGCGGCCAGCGGAATTCCTTATCTAGCAGGTAAATGTACATGACGGCCATCGAGTCCTGGGCCCGATCGGTGGTGTTATGGTACACGCTCACAAGCTCGTAGGTGTGATCTGCGAATACCGGCAGGCCCTCAGTAGAGGCGAAGCAATCGACATGCTCCAGACCGATGCCCTGTTGGAGATTGCGGGCCCTCGAGCGGAAGATGGTACGGCCCGTCGTGGCGTCCCGCAGTTCGAGGCTCTCTGCAAACGGGTGCAGATGCACGGCGATGTAGTGAATAGTCGTATCGAATGGCAGATTCATCAGCCTGGTGACATCCGTGCGGCGCTCCTCTCGACCAGGCGGCACGATCCAGTGGCCGGCAAAGCGCCGGTCGAAGGCGTCTCGTACTTCGTTTGCCGTGGCGGCGCGGCCGGGCAGGCAAAGCGTCTCAGGGGCCGACGGCTCGTACAGGTCCGCATCGTAGGCCAGAGGGCGGCCCTCCAGAGAGACAAGCCCGTACACTCCCACCTCGAACAGGGGCACAAAAGGCCGCGTGCGTTCTCGCTCGGGCACAAAGTCGATCTCTACGCGATGCCGCACGCTCAGGTTCGCGCTGGGCAGGTTCAGGTTGAGTACTTGCGTGGCAAGCGCCAAAGGCTCGCCTGCCAAGAGCGGTATGCCAAAGCCCTCGGGGAACTTCAAGCCAAGCTGGCCTTGAGAAAGGGTGACCAGCCTGTCGTCCAGCAGCTTTTGTTGCCCGAACAACCAACGATGGTATTCGCCCGAAATATCGAGGTTGCTATGACACATGAATTGGGCATCGCAAGGCGTTTGCCCGTCGGCCTGCACCATGCTTGCCCGAAAACCGGTTATCCAGACCAGCTCTTCTTCGGGCGCGGGCAGCCGCACCTCTTGTACGGCATGGGGCCCCTGCATCGAGCGGAAGATGCGGTCGATGCGGAACACCGGCCCGAGCACCGAGAGCGTCTGTTCTTTGTACCGTGGTGGGGGAGGCGGGTGGCGCATTGGTGGCTGCGTGCGGCCGGACAAGACGGCAATGGCCGCCACGCAGACGCAGAATAGGGTGCTTATTCGGCCGCGCAAGCGCATCTCGGTTCCTCCCCTCATCTTTGTAGGATAGCACACAGCGGACCCGGTGTGCCCCCGTGTGCCACTGCTTGACGCACCGCGTCAAGCAGTGCGTCCCTGGAACCCCGCTACGACTGCTATCGTGTGCCACTGCTTGACGCACCGCGTCAAGCAGTGCGATCTACCAAACACCTCTCAGCTTCGAACGGCACTCTCTTGAATGCGGCCGTGGTGCATCGATTTGGTTCCCGCAGGCTCTCGCGCGGCCGCATTCAAGAGAGTGGCACACGGTTGACGCCCAGCGTCAAGCAGGGTCTGTCTGGAACCCTGCTACCAGTGCTATCGTGTGCCACTGCTTGACGCCCAGTGTCAAGCAGTGCGCCCCGCCGAACATGTCTCCATTTGAAGGAACACTGCTTGAATGCGGTCGTGGTGCATCGATTCGGTTCCCGCAGGCTCTCGCGCGGCCGCATTTAAGAGAGTGGCACACCCGTGACGCACGGCGGCTAGACGTGCGCTCCGGCGCCTGCGAGCGACCCCACGTGCGTTCACTAACCGAGGGGACTTTGCCCAGGAATCCAGTTGGTTCCCGCAAGCGGCACGCCCGCCATGGCGGCCGCCTCGACGGTCAGGGCAACCAGGTCTTCTCGTTCCAAGTGGTGCACGTTCGACTTGCCGCACGCGCGAGCCAGGGTCGTCAGCTCCAGCGTGAGTACGTTCAGATAATTGCGTACGCGGCGAGCCCCCTGCTCCACGTCGAGACGCGTCTCCAGCACTTCGTCCTGCGTGGTGATGCCAACCGGGCAAAGCCCCGTATGGCAATGGTGGCAGTAGCCTGGTGCTGTACCCAGCCGCTGGTAATCGGCGGTGCAATCCGTCTCCTCCGGACCGTAGCTGGGGCTATTGCAACCCAGGGCCACAAGAACGGCCTGGCCGAGCGCCACCGCATCGGCGCCCATGGCAAGGGCCTTGGCCACATCGGCCCCTGTGCGAATACCGCCTGAAATAATGAGCTGCACCACGCCGCGTACCTTGAGTTCTTCCAGTGCCTCGATTGCTTGTCGCAGGGCTGGCAGCGTAGGGATGCCGGCATGCTCGATGAACACCTGCTGCGTGGCCGCCGTGCCGCCTTGCATGCCGTCGAGTACCACCACATCGGCCCCGGCCTTGACGGCCAGTTTCACATCGTTAAGCACGCGCGAGGCGCCAATCTTGACGTAGATGGGCACCTGCCAATCTGTAATCTCGCGCAACTCGGCAATTTTGATGGCCAGGTCGTCCGGGCCGGTCCAATCTGGATGGCGGCAGGCCGATCGTTGGTCGATCCCCGGCGGGAGCGTACGCATCTCTGCCACGCGCGGGCTGATCTTCTGCCCCAGCAGCACGCCTCCGCCGCCCGGCTTGGCCCCCTGGCCTACCACTACCTCGATCGCATCGGCCTGCCGAACGTCGTCGGGGTTGAAACCGTACCGCGAGGGAAGACATTGATACACCAGCAGTTTGCTGGCCTGCCGCTCCTCACGGGTCATACCGCCATCTCCCGTGGTGGTCGATGTGCCGGCGGCTGTTGCGGCACGGCCTATTGCCTCCTTAGCCCGCGCAGACAGAGCGCCAAAGCTCATGCCGGCAATCGTGATGGGAATCTCCAACTCGATGGGCTTCTTGGCATAACGAGTACCCAGCACCGTGCTTGTCGAACACCGCTCTCGATAACCCTCCAACGGATAGCGCGAGAGGCTGGCGGTGAGGAACACCAAGTCGTCGAACGTTGGCAGGCGCCGTTTGGCGCCCAAGCCGCGGATCTCGTACAGCCCGCGCTCCGCCGCCTGTCTGATGTACGCCAATGCGTGGCGGTTGAGCGTATAGCTTTCTTCGTAGTCAGGATAAGACATCGCGTGTTTCGCCTGCGATCTCGCAGGGTAGCAGGTTCGCACCTGCCGTGCCTAGAGGGTGGCAGCCACTCCGGGCGTGGTACCTACCTCGGATGGCGGCCCGTTCTTGCGCAGCGGCCAGCCATGGCATACGAGTCAAACTTGGTGGGGCGGCCAAGCCCGGCATGGCGGTCGAGCGGGGTATGGCGGCCAACTGGGGTATGGCAACCAACTGGCGTATAGTGGCGGCTCATGTACCCCACTCGGCGTCCCCGCGAGCTGCGCCCCCTCGTGCCGAGACGGCGCCGTCATTTGCGCCCCGGCCCCCAGATCGGCCTGCCGGGCTTGGCGCCCGTGTGCTCCCCTTCTTTCAAGACCGGCACCCCGTTCACCAGCACGTGGCGCACGCCCGTGGCGTACTGGTGCGGGTTTTCGTACGTTGCATGGTCGGCAATCGACTCCGGGTCGAATACCACCACGTCGGCATAGTAATCCTTAGCGAGCCGGCCGCGATCGCGCAAACGCAACGTCTGCGCCGGCAGCCAGGTGAGCTTGCGAATGGCTTGCGGCAGCGCGAGCACCTTCTCTTCGCGCACGTACTTGCCCAACACGCGCGCAAACGCGCCATAGGCGCGCGGATGCGGCAACGAACGCAAGAACACGCCTTCGCTGGGCATGGAGGGACAATCGGAGCAGAAGCTCACCCAGTCGAGCGCCATGACGCGGCGGACGTTCTCTTCGTCCATCAGAAAGTAGATGGCGTCCACGCGGCTGTGATCTTCGATCACAAGCTGGATGGCCGCCTCTTCGGGCGAAACGCCGCGCCGCCTTGCCACCTCGGCCAGGGTACTGCCTGAGAGGGGCTTGAGCGCTTCGTTGCGGAAGCCGACGAGCAGCACCTGTTCGGGCGAGCCTGCCGCCAGCAGCAGGTTTTCCCAGGCATCGCTAGCAGTGCGCATCTCTTGTATCACGCGTGCACGGATGTGCGGGTCGCGCAGGCGGGCAATCCAGCGATCCATGCCCCCTTCTTGGACCCATGGCGGCATGGCGGCGTTGAGCCCTGTGGCGCCGGCGGTGTAGGGGTACATGTCGGCGGTGATTTCGAGACCCTCGGCACGTGCACGTTCCAACCGCTCGATCACGCGGGCGAGCTTGGGCCAGTTCTCCCGGCCGGCCGCTTTGAAGTGGTAAATCTCAGCCCGTACTCCCGCCTGGCGGGCAATCGAGATCAGCTCTTCGACCGCTTCCTCCAGCCGATTGCCCTCGCTGCGCAGATGAGAAATGTACATGCCCCCATAGGGTGCCGCGGCCTTGCACAATTCGACCAACTCTTGCGTATCGGCATAGGTGCCGGGTGCATAGATCAGGGCCGAGGCTACGCCCATGGCGCCTTCTTCCATGGCTTGCCGCACCAGGCGTTGCATGGCCTCCAGCTCTCGCGGCGTTGGGGCACGGTTCTCATACCCCAGCACGTGGATCCGCACCGTGGCAGCCCCCACGAACGAGGCCACATTGGTCGAAATGCCCCGGCCAGTGACGTGTTCGAGATACTCCCCCAGGGTGCTCCAGCGCACGTCGAACCGTAGATCGCCCTGAGCCCGCACCATGTCTTGCTGCATAGTGCGATTGAGCGGTCCCATCGACCAGCCCTCGCCGAGCACTTCGAGCGTGACGCCCTGGCGTATGTCGCTCATGGAGCGGCCGTCGATCAATAGCGACTGGTTGGCCCAACTCAGCATGTTGATGAAGCCGGGCGCCACGGCCAACCCATCTGCGTCGATGACGAGCGGTGCTGTAGCATCTTTCAGCTCGCCGATTTCAGCGATGCGGTCGCTGCGGATGCCCAGGTCGGCAACGTATGGCTCGCCCCCCGTACCGTCGTAGATCGTGCCGCCGCGGATGAGAACGTCGAACATGGGCCGGCCCTTATCGGCCCTATCTTCCGCAGCAGGCTGTGCACCTGCAAGGCGAGCCGCGTACAGACAGCCAACTGCTAGGCAGGCCAGCACAAGCCGGCTCGTGCCGCCGACACCTCGGCCGCGAGAATCGACCTTGCAATTTTCTCGCACGTGCGTCCCAGGGGAGGACTGCACGGATGCTTGTAAGATGTGAGAGCGAATCATGTGGTCAGCCAACGGTTGGTAAAGGCAAGGCCAAGTGCGGCCTCTGCCGCCGGCTCGGCCTGCGTGCAGAACCAGTGTGCTGAGGGCACGTGAGCAGGGCAATAGCCTTCTCTTATCGCCATTAGCATGCGCGTACGAGCGGCGGGGTTTCACCCCGCCGGGCACCCCACGCCGCAAGCGTCTGCCATCTGCCTACGAGCGGCGGGGTTTCACCCCGCCGGGCCTCCGACTGCGGGGAGAGCGGCCCTGTGCAGCAAGACAAAGCGCTGTCTCGTGCCTATGCACCTGGCTGCCGCTGGCGTTCGGCCAATGCCTTGCGTGCCGCACGACGCTCGTCGTCATCGAGCCGTCCGTTGCCGTTGGCGTCGAATCGCTCGATGAGGCGCCGTTCCAACTCGCTCTCACGGGGCGGCTCTTCGGCAGCCGCGCCACGCCGCCTTGGACGATCTGGCGAGGCCGCATCAGACGCCGGCGCCTCCTCGCCGGGCTGGTTAATGCCGGCCTTGTCTCCCTGTTGCTTATCTGCCGGCCGCTTGCCCTTGCCGCCGTCCGGCTTGCCCTTGCCGCCACGCTTCTGCTTGAGCGCTTGCATGGCCTTGCGAGCCGCCTCGCGCTCCTCGGGATCGAGCTGCCCGTTGCCGTTGGCATCGAACCGCGCAAGAAGCTGCTGGCGACGGGCATCGCGCCCAGCATGGTCCTGCTTGGGGGCAGCCGGCCGACGCATTTGCTTGCTCGCCGGCGTACGCTGAGGCTGCTGCACAATCTTGATCGTTAGCACAAGGCCGCCCGGCAAGTCGAGCCGCTCACGATGGAGCACGTTCGTGCTGGCTGCGTGCCCCGCCACCTTCTTGCCGCCCTTGTTGGCCACGCTCGCCTGATTGTCTTGCCTATCACCCGGCTTCCCTAGGGCACGTTTCTTATGGCTCCGCTTCTTGGCTGCATGTTGCTTCTTGGCGCCCTTGTTGCTCGGCTGGTTCGAGCCTTGATTTCCCGCCGTGGCGTCCAAGGGCAAGCCGCCGGCATCGACAGCCGGCGCAGCATGGGTAGAGTCATCGCCCCGATCGGCAACTTCTTGGGCCAGAATTGGTACCGACAAGATGCCGGCAATTCCGGGCACTAGGATCGCTACCAGGCACAGCTTGAACCGCCACATAAACCGGCTCCCAGAACGAGTGTATCAGCAAGCACCGGCGGCCGCCCGAACCCGCCTCGGGCTCGTGACGCGGCATCTGCCAATAGTTAAACCCCACAGCGGTCACAAGGTTTCGTTACGTAAGGGAGGAACGTAAGTCCGGGGCCGCTCTGCCTCGTGCCGCTAGCAACAATTCGAGGTAAGACCTCCGCTCGGGCCCGGCAAGCCCTAGCCGCTCTGCCAACGAACAGACCGCAGCCTGGGCCTGGTCCAAACTGCCAACCTCTGCCATTGTCTCTAGCTCGACGAACGTGCCCAGCTCCGCTACCCGATCCAAGGCGATCTCTATTTCAAACCCCCGCCACCCCAGGCGCCCCTTACGTCGGACCTTGCGTACGTCTGCCACATGCCTAAAGCCCAGCGCGGCGAGCAGTTCGCACCAAGCCGCGGCTGTCTGCGGCCCGCTCGCGAGCGGCAACTCGATCTCTCTGCGCGTCTTGGCCGCCACATCGAGCCGCGGCCCTTTGTACGTGATGTAGTTGGCCTCGCCCACGCTTCGCAGCCGCAGCGCCTCGTCTGTTGCGGCAAAGTCCCGGGCAGGATGGTTGAAGTACCGATCGACTTGCTCCTGCTCTTCTCCCATGGCCAGGCCCAAGCTTTGCAGCGCCGCGGGCACCGTCAAGGGATCGGCAGATGGGAACTTCAGCTCTACTTCCAGCATGGTCCGCTCTCGAGACGGGTAGGTTCAGCTTCCGGGCGCCGGGATCTCTTGCGGCAGGCGGCTTGCAAGCCGCGTAGCCGATTGGTCCCTGGCAACCTGAGCCTCGAGCACCATCTGCCGGCGCAGCTTGCGTACCAGCACGCGCAGGCCGGAATCGTGCAACACGTCGCCCCCGCGCGGCGGCCGGCCTAGCCGAGAGGCGAGCCAATCGTGCACGGTGCGGCACTCGGGTGGCAGGCCCGTCCGGTCGATGCGAGATTGCGTCACCTGCTCCAGCCGTTCGAGCAGCACGCCGCCGCCGACCACCCAGCCCGCTAACCCGACCACAATCTGGGCCGGTGCACGGTCATACTCGTCGTAGATGTCTCCCACCAACTCTTCGAGGATGTCTTCCAAGGTCACGATCCCTGCTACCCGGCCATCCTGGGCACGCACCAGGGCGATGTGCACGTGGTCCCGGATCAAACGCTCCAGGCAGCTCGCAATCGACTGCCTGGCCGCGAACTCCGGCATCGACCGGATGATGCCCTCGAGCGACGGTTGCTGCGGAGCGAGCCTCAACTGCGAGACAATGTCTTTGAAGTTCACATAGCCCACGATCGATTGCTTATTGCCCGGCTGCGCACATACGGGAAATCGCGTGTGCATGTCGGTGTGGGCGTGCACCAGGCTCTCGCTCATCGATTGCGAGAGATCGAGCGTCGCCACCTGATCAATGGGAATCATGATCTCTTCGATCGGCCTACTCGAGAGCCGGGCAGCGCCCAGGATGATCTGCTCTTCCTGGCCGCCGATCAACCGCGAGGTACGTGCCAGCGCGACCACAGCGCGCAGCTCCTGCATCTCGGAGGTCTCTCCCTTCTGCGCCGGCTGCCAGCGGCGCTCTCCCCAGGCCATGAGGGCACGCACGACGCCCTCCAGCATCCACACGGCCGGAAACATGGCCGCGGCAAGCACCTCCATCAGGGGCGAGAGCTTCAGGCACACCCATTCTTTATTCTTCAACGCGAATATCTTGGGCACCAGCTCCCCCGCCACGATGGTGACGGCACTCAGGGGCAACACAAACAACCCCAGCGCCAGCCAGTGCGCCACGCCGGCCGACAGCCCCACGTTCCGCACCAGCCACGGCGCCAGCGAGGACTCGATATCCGCCCCGCCCGTGGCCGCCGCCACGGCCCCCACCAGCGTGATGCCAAGCTGCACCACCGCCAGGCTGCCCTCCATGTTGTTCTTCATACGCAGGGCCGAACGCGCCCCTTTGCGGCTCTGCTCCGCCAGCACCTTGAGACGCGAGTGCGCCGCACTCGCCAGGGCGATTTCGTACGCCGCAAACACGGCATTGCACAGCACCATCAAGGTTATGATCAGCCACGCCGCCAAGGTCATGATGCTGCCTGCCTTGTCAGACGCCGCCCGCCAGTACCTGGGCCCGCACGTCCACCCCCACCAACCGGCTCCACGCCTGAAGCAGGCGGCCGAACATGGGCCCCGGCCGCCCATCGCCAATCTTCACGCCATTGATCCGCGTGACCGGCAACATGCAATAGGGAGTGCTGGTCAGGTAGGCCTCTTCGGCATTGAGGCAGTCGAACACCTGCACATCGCGTTCAACGAACGGTATGCCCAACCCGGCCGCCAGCTCGATCGTCGTCGCACGGCTCACGCCCGGCAAGATGTTCCGCCGCGACGGAGATACCAGCGTGCCCTCTGCCAACAGCAGAAAGTTGGCCCCACTGGTTTCCGTCACGTTGCCCTCCAGGTCCAAGAGCAGTGCCACTGCCTCGGGATCCGCCAGACGCGCCTCCTGATCGGCCAGGTAATAGTGCATGCGACTGCGGTACTTCATCTTGGGATCGTAGCACTGCGGCGGCACGTGGCGGATCGAAGGCGTGACCAGGTGCACCCCCTCTGCCATCTTGCGTGCCCAGAGTGCAAACGGCAGTGGGAAGGTATGCACGCAAACCGTGGGCGTGGTGCGTGCTCCTCCTGCGGCGCTGCCGGCATAGGTGGGGTACTCGCCGGCCGTCACAAAGTGGATCAACCCCAACTCAGCACCCGGCGGCGCAAGTGGCAGGTTGTGTTCCACCAGCCGGTGCGAGATGCCTGCCAGCTCGTCGCGCGAAAGGCCGATCTCGAATCGCACGTACTTGAGACTGCGAAACAGCCGCGCCAGGTGGTCCTCAAGCCGAAAGAGCCGGCCGTTGAACGTGCGCGTCATCTCCGTGACCGTGGCCCCCAACACGATGCCTGCGTCGTAAATGGGCAGCCTCGCCTGCGAGGCAGGCACAAACGCCCCTCGCAGGTAGACCAGCGGCTCGCTCATGACCCAGCCGTCCCGCTGGCAACAATGCCCCGCACGCCCTGCCGTGCCCAGACCACGGCCGCCGATACCTGAACGCAACTCGACTCTGGCAGTTGTGCTACCACGGCTCTAAGCGGAGAGGACAGGATTCGAACCTGCGGACCCCTTGCGAGGTCACGGGTTTAGCAAACCCGCGCTTTAGACCACTCAGCCACCTCTCCGTAGGCACCGCGATCTACTTTCGGCGCCCGGCTTAACACCGGAGAATTCTAGACAAACCGTAGCCCGCTGCAAGCTCAATCCTGCCAGCCGGCGGCCCGCCGGGCATGGCGGCCGATTTAGGCGGCCCCAGCGTTAGCATTCCATGTCTCCGCCGGCCAGGCCGCGTGGCTAGCGGAGAGCCGCAAGCCCATGGCCGCTGCGGTCCCGAGCAAGCGCTTGCTCTTGGTGGCACAGGCGTCCGGCCGTAGCATAAGCGTCCTCGCTTGTGCAGAAGTGCCGGAGGTGTTTGGCCTGCCTGAGCAAGCGAGGACGCTTGCTCTACGTAGCATAAGCGTCCTCGCTTGTGCAGA
>FWPU01011903.1_pt1 | contig 11848 bp, 14 predicted proteins | sample 2228361 | NCBI WGS metagenome assembly FWPU01 (sample SAMEA103939777, study PRJEB20133) | metagenome | reverse complement strand
GGATTAGAAAGATTATCATCTCTATGACTTTGAAATAGTAAATGCTTCTACTGACTTAAAAACGAGCATAGGAATTCCAGACGAAGAATTTTGTTATAAGGAAATCCTTGCGGAATGGAGACAAAGATCTCAGATTGGTTTTTCATGCAAAATAGAGTGGCAGATTACATATATGATTTCGTGGATAATTGGAGACATGAAGGGAGATTAGAAAGAAAAGACTCTTCCTCGGGATAAAAATACCGATTATCCGTCATGTATTGATGGAAACGAGCTCTTCCCCTGAAGATATTGGTGGAGTAATAGGATACAAAGAATTCTTGGGGGTCTATAAAGGATCCCCGGCATGATAGACACAAAGATACGCAGAGGTGGATGGGTAGCAAATTTGATTCAGAACATTTTGATGTAAAAGAGTTTGTGTTTACTGATTCAGCTGAACGTTTTAGAATGTCTATTTAGGTAGAAATTGGTATTTTTCATGATTTATATGTTATTAAAAATAGTATAATTGAGTTAAAAGGTTTTATTCCAAATCTCTTCTTGAAATCGGAAAAAGTCAAAAATAGTATAGATGAAGAAAATTAAAATTTAAAGATGCCAGAGGAAGTATTTACTGTAAAAAAAATAAAAAAGTGGTTTTTCATAGGGGCTTGATAAAGAACATGGATTTGATATATTAAAATTTGTGGCAAAAATGAGAAAGTCTACATGGCTTTTAGACTTTAAATACGATATATTCTCTCAACATGGTGAGGATGGAATAATTGAAAAAATTCTTGAGATCGTTCCCGAAAAGGACAAATATTGTGTGGAATTTGGTGCATGGGATGGAATTACAATGAGCAACACAAGAAATTTAATTATACACAGGGGTTATTCAGCTGTTCTCATTGAAGGAGATAGCTCTAAATATGAGGAATTAAAAAGAAATTATTCTCGGAATCTCAATGTGATTACTATAAATCGATTTGTCGGATTCGATGAAGATGACAATCTTGACCAAATCCTTAAGGATACTCCTGTCCCAGTAGATTTTGATTTTCTTTCCATTGACATTGACGGAAATGATTATCATGTATGGAAAGCTATGAAAGAGTTCAAACCAAAAATTGTTTGTATCGAATTCAATCATACTATTCCTACAGAAGTAGAATTTGTCCAGCCTGCTGATCCTTCTGTTAACCACGGAGCAAGTTTGTTATCTCTTGTAAAATTAGGAAAGGAGAAAGGGTATGAATTGGTTGCTGTAACAGTCGCCAATGCGATTTTTGTAAAAAAAGAGTTTTTCCCATTGTTTGAAATCGAAGATAATAAGCCTGAGATTCTTCGCACAAATCTTGAATATGTGACCTATATTTTTTTGGGCTATGATGGCACACTCTTTCTTCGGGGTCACAGAAGGTCTCCATGGCATGAGGGTCTTGAACTGGAAGAGACAAGAATGCAACTTCTTCCTGATTTTCTTCGCAAGTATCCTCAGAACTACAACGAATTTAAAAAAAAAATTTACACCGAATACCTTCAATTACTTACAAAGTATCCTGAGGAATATAGCAAAGCAATAAAGAAACTCTCCCGTAAATACAAAACATCAAATCTATTCACTTCATTTAGAAGAGCATTTTATCTATTATTTTCAGACCCTCTCAAATTTTGCAGAAAATTATTTTCCCGTTTGAAAAGACTATTTTAGATTAAAAGTAATAGATTGGTTCTCCCAAAAATTCCATTTATAATGTTCTCTTTGGTTCTCCTATTGGTGTTTTAGAAAAACTGATCTGATACGATAAAAAAATAGACTATGTTAGACAGATGTTGTAAATAGAGAAATACTTTGTAAAAGTTTTTTCGGGGCTAAAATTCATTTCTTTCTGTTTTTTATTTTTTCAATTATTTCTGTTGTTGAGTAATTTTCAATGTATGGGAAAATTAAAACACTGCCTCCCCATCTTTCCACTTCTCTGTTTCCTACAACCAGCTCAACCTTATAATCTCCGCCTTTAACAATAAAATTTGGTTTGACAGCTTTAATTAAGGAAAGAGGTGTAAGAGAACCAAAGGGGACGATGTAATCAATGTAGGAGATCGAAGATAGAATCTCTACTCTCTCCTTTAATGGGAAAACTGGTCTTCCCTCCCCCTTGTTTCTTTGAACTGATTTATCAGTGTTAATTCCAACAACAAGAATGTCACCTTTGCTCTTTGCAAATTTAAATAGTCTAATATGAGCAGGATGTAGAATATCGAAACAGCCGTTTGTAAATACCACTATTTTCCCCTTTCTTCTTTCCCTTTCACATATTTCCCTGATCTCCTTTTTACTGACCCTTTTTCCCATCGGTAAAAAACTGTATATTGTTTGAAAAGAACCATGAATGTTTTGGTCTCCAGAGTCCAACATCTTTTTTCTTTGAATGGACCTTAAAGGTGTAAAGAGAACGATGATAATCGTAAGGATAACCATCCTTCCTGACAGCTGCTACATCGAGAAGGTATGTTCCGTCTATTAAGTCGATTCCTTGAATCCTAAAAATAACCTTTCCTTCTCCTTGAAAAGTCCTTGGCTCCATTCCTTCAAGATCAGTATTTGTTCCGTAAACTCTTATTCCATCCACGCTGAAAATTCCAATTCCGAAGACAAAATCTTCAACTTCTTTTTCTGCATAAACATCCATTTCTATTGAAAAATCTTCTCCAGATTCAAAGACATATTTTTCTCTTCCATCCGAATCAAAAAGTTTTACATCCCTTATAACAATTTCTTGAGAACCCCATCTTCCTTCTCTCTGCTCTGTGGATATTACTGTCTTATGGGCTTCCATAAATCTTTTTTCCTCTTTGGAAAGCACATCCTGAAGATATGCATCCACAACTCTCTTGGGATCTCCCATCATTTGAATATTTCCTTTCTTAAGCCAGACTACCTCATCGCATATGGAAGTAACAGTATCAAGAGCGTGGCTTACAAAAACTATTGTTTTTTTTCTTTTCTTAAATTCAGCAATTTTTTCAAGGCATTTCGGGATGAAAGCTGCGTCACCAACTGCAAGAACCTCATCTATAAGAAGTATATCAGGGTTTACATTTATCGCTACTGCAAATCCAAGTCTCATGTACATTCCTGATGAATATGTTTTTACAGGCTCATCTATAAAATCTTCAAGTTCAGCAAATCTGACAATCTCTTTGAACTTTTCATGGATCTCCTTTTTAGTGAGACCTAACATAATACCGTTTATATAAACATTCTCCCTTCCAGAAATTTCAGGATGGAAACCTGCTCCAAGTTCAATCAATGCTGAGACCCTGCCCTTTACCTCTATAGTCCCTTCTGTAGGCTTCGTTATGCCAGCAATAAGCTTGAGAAGGGTGCTCTTTCCCGAGCCATTTGCCCCTACGATCCCAACTGTTTTTCCTTCTTCCACAGAGAGATTGATATTCTGTAAGGCTGGCAAATAAAGGTCAGGGTTAAGATCTTTAAAAAGTGTCCCTTTAATTATTGCGCTTTTTAGAGTTGCGAATCTATGCCTCTGGGAGAATCTTTTGTAGACCTTTGAGACATTTTGAAGCCTTATAACCTCCATCCTAAACCTCTTCTGAAACAGCGTCTCTTAATCTGTCAAATATGGAATAACCTATTATAAATAGAATTAAAGATACTAAAAAGGTGATCGAGAGCTTTTTCCAGTGAGGAAGAGAGCCGTAAAATAGGGAATAATGGTAGGATTCTATCAAATGGGTCATGGGGTTAAGGAGCAAATACATTTTCAACACAGGGGATTTCTGGATGGCAGGGAAAGAGAAGGGATAAATTATGGGGGTTGAGAAGAACCAAAGAGTGATTAAATTCGCAATTATATTTTGTAAATCTTTAAACATAACAGAAAGAGGGGCAACCATCAAAGATAATCCAAGAATAAAAATTAACTCTAAAAATACACATACAGGTAGAAAGAGAACCCACAGAGTGATCTTGTGAGCGAAAACAATGTAAAAGAGGAAAAGTATAGGGAGTCCTAAGACAAAATTTACAAGATTTGTTACCACAACTGTGATAGGAAGAATTTCAGCAGGGAACATTATTTTTTTAATTAAACCGCTATTGACTGTAAGGACATTTGAGCTTTCAAGAATGGAGGAACTGAACCATATCCAGGGAAGAAGTCCTGTAAAAAGAAACAGAGCGTAAGATGTTGGGGAAGGAAAGGACGGATCCCTGGGTCTCAATATCAAACCGAACACAATTGTATAAACACATAATAGGAGAAATGGGTTGAAAAAGGACCAGAGGAAGCCAAGGAAAGAGCCTCTGTATCTTGCTTTTAGCTCTCTTCCTACAAGGCTTTGTATTAAAGCTCTGTATCTGAAAAGTTCAATAATTCTCTTTTTCATAACACACCTGATAGTATATTTTCCATCTCCTCTGTATATTCCTTTCCATGTTTATAAATTATAAGTGGTTTTTCTGTAATTTTTTCTACTTTTTCCAGTCCAAGCTCGCAAAGGAAAAGTTGGGATGGAGAATCCAAATTTGAATGCACCAATCTCATCCTCTTTATCCATAATCCCTCTTCCTCGCACTTCTTTTCAAATTCAGCAAGTCTATCTGTTCTGTAAATTATATACCCTCTTCCCTTCTCTTTCATAGTGGAGGCAAAAGCTCTAAGAACATCTTTAAGTTCACAAAGAATTTCATGCTTTGCAATGGCTCTTTCAGTATTTGGACTTATCCTTCCTTCCCTTACCTTTTGGTAAGGAGGATTGGAAAAAACAATATCGAATTTTTTTAAAGAATTAAGAGATTTGATATCTCCCTTTATAACCTGAATTTTGTCCCGCAAAGAATTTATTCTTACATTTCTTTCCGCAAGAGAGACAAGGGGTTCCTGGATCTCCAAAGCTAATATTTTTTTTAAGGGTTTAGAATATGCAAGAAGGATGGAAACCACTCCATTGCCGGCTCCAAGTTCAAGGAGTTCGTTTTCTTTATCACAAACTATATAGGAAGCGAGGAGAGGGGCATCAATGGAAAATCTCCATCCTTTCTTTTTCTGTAATATTTTGACTTTACCTCTAAAGAAGCTATCAAGGCTCTCGTCCTCACCCACAATAAAATCTTCTTCCATTTATAGGTTCCCTCTTTTGGAAATAATTCTTAGCCTTTCTTCTGATTTAATAAGGGAATGAATTGCTCTTTCTATCTCTTCCTGGCTATATTCTCCTTTTTCGTTCTTTATAATCTTTTCAGCCTCCTCTTTTTTAGCTCTCGCTCTTTCTTCGTCAATTTCTTCAATTCTTTCTCCCACTTCTGCAAGAACTCTTACCCATGTGGGAAGAACTTCCACTATTCCTCCTGATACAAATATAACATTTGTTTCCTTATCTGATCTGTATATTAACTCTCCTGTTCCCAGTAGAGTAACGAGAGGGATATGTCCTGGGAGTATTCCCAGATAACCCTTGAGGGTGGGGATGTGGATCCAGTAGACCTTTTCATTAACTAGGTGTTTTTCCGGCGTAGCAATTTCAAGGAAAATGTAAGAAGGTAGGGTCATTTTTCAAATTCCTTCGCTCTATCCTTGACCTCGTCAATTGTTCCCGCCATGTAAAAAGCTTGTTCAGGGATATGGTCCAGCTTTCCCTCGACAATCTCCTTAAAGCCTCTCACTGTTTCTTCAATAGAAACATATTTTCCAGGTCTTCCTGTAAATTCTTCGGCCACATGGAAGGGTTGTGAAAGAAATTTTTGAATTTTTCTTGCCCTTGCCACAATGAGTTTGTCCTCCTCTGATAGCTCTTCCATTCCCAGAATAGCAATTATGTCTTGAAGGTCTTTGTATCTTTGAAGTATTGCTCTTACTTTCATGGCAACATTGTAATGTTCTTCTCCCACAACTCTTGGATCAAGAATTCTTGAATAAGAGGAGAGGGGATCCACAGCAGGATAAATTCCCATCTCTGCAATCTGTCTGGAGAGATTGGTGTTGGCATCTAAATGGGAGAAAGTAGTGGCAGGGGCGGGATCAGTGAAATCGTCTGCAGGAACATATATTGCCTGAATGGATGTGATAGACCCTTTTTTTGTGGAAGTTATCCTTTCCTCAAGTTCAGCAAGTTCAGCAGCAAGATTGGGTTGATAACCTACTGCTGAAGGAATTCTACCGAGGAGAGCGGAGACTTCGGAGCCAGCTTGGACAAATCTGAAAATATTATCGATAAAAAGAAGAACATCTTGACCTTCTTCATCTCTGAAATACTCTGCAGCTGTTAAGGCAGTTAATCCCACCCTTAATCTCGCACCGGGTGGCTCAGTCATCTGCCCATAGATTAAAACTGCTTTATCAATTACTCCTGATCTTTTCATTTCAATCCAGAGATCGTTTCCTTCCCTGGTTCTTTCTCCCACACCTCCGAAAACTGAGAATCCCCCGTGTTTTTTTGCCACATTGTGGATCAATTCCATTATTATAACAGTCTTGCCCACACCTGCGCCACCAAAAAGCCCTATCTTTCCTCCTTTAAGATAAGGTTCCAGGAGATCTATAACTTTTATTCCAGTCTCAAACATTTCAAGCTTCGTGCTCTGTTGTTCAAGGGGTGGAGCAGGTCTATGAATGGGATATTTCTTATTTGAGTTTATTGGGCCAAGTTTATCAATAGGTTCTCCTATGACATTCAGAACCCTTCCCAAGGTTTCTCTTCCCACGGGAACCTCAACAGGTCCGCCAGTATCTATGGCTTTCATTCCACGAATTACTCCGTCCGTGGGATGCATGGAAACAGTTCTAACTCTGTTTTCTCCGAGATGCTGCTGAACTTCCACAATTATTTCTATTGGTTTTGGAGTTTCAAAACCATCACTTGTAATTTTTACCGCATTGTAAATCTCAGGGAGATAATCTCCTTCAAATTCAATATCCACAACAGGTCCAAAGACCTGAACTACTCTTCCTACTCTCATTTTTACCTCCGTTAGGTTAAAAAAAGTTTAGTTTCTAACATTATTTTTACTCCCTCATTCTTGCCAGAGCTTCTGCTGCTGTGGTAATTTCCACAATTTCCTTTGTTATAGAAGTTTGTCTTATTTTATTCATAAGGAGTGTGAGCCTGTCTATTAATTCCTCAGCATTTCTTGAAGCATTGTCCATAGCTATCATTCTCGACGCGTGTTCTGAGACAGCGGATTCCAACAACATGTGGTAGAGGGAAAATTTAACATATATGGGTAGCAATTTTGAAAAAATAACCTCAGGCGGAAATTCGAGAAGGAATTCCCTGTATCCTTCTATTTCCTCAAGAGGCTCCACAGGAAGAAGTTTTTCAATAACTACATCATGTCGGGCAGTGGATTTAAATTCATTATAGACCACATAAATTGCATCAGTGAGCTTTTTCTCATAGAGTTCAATGATAAACTCAGAAATCTCAAGAGATTTTTCGTAAGAAAATTTAAAAAATATATCTATCCACGAGTTTCTTATGGGATAACTCCTCTTTCTGAAATAATCCCTTCCCTTTCTTCCAAGAAGGATAAGATTTACTTCTTTTCCTGACAAAGAACGGATAAAATTTTCTGCCTTTTCAATAATTTTAGAGTTAAAGGCACCGCAAAGACCTTTATCTGAGGTAATTATTATCAGGTCCACATTTTTTTCTTCCCTTACCTCAAGAAGAGGGTGGATTTTAATCTCGACCTTTGATAATATACTTTTTATCATTTTTGAAAGAAGATAGGAGTAAGGTCTTGCAGAGAGCATCCTTCCCTGAGTTTTTCTGAGCTTGGCTGCAGATACAGTTTTCATGGCTTTTGTCATCTGTTGTATGCTCTTCACACTCCTTATCTTTCTTCTCATATCTATGAGAGTAGGCATTCTATCCTCTCTTCTTTTTTAAAAATTCTTCAGTGAATGTTTTGAGGAAATCATCTATTTTTTGTTTTAGAGATTCATCGATGTTCTTTTTTTCTCTAAGTTCTTTCAATATCTCAGGCTTTCTTTCTTTAGCTCTTCCTATTAGTTCCCTCTCATACTCTCTTATCCAGCCTACCTCCAGAGGATCTAGATAACCGTTTGTTCCAGAGTAAATTGCAAGAATTTGTTCCTCCACAGGTATTGGCTGATACTGATCTTGCTTCAGAAGCTCCACGAGCCTCTCTCCCCTGTGAAGCTGAGCCTGGGTAGCTCTATCCAGATCAGAGCCAAATTGAGCAAAAGTTAGAAGCTCTCTGTACTGGGCAAGGTCAAGTCTTAAAGTTCCAGCTACCTGCCTCATGGCTTTTATTTGTGCATTTCCTCCAACTCTTGATACAGATATGCCCACATTTATTGCGGGTCTGATACCTGCGTTGAAAAGATCAGGCTGAAGATAAATCTGTCCATCCGTTATAGATATTACATTTGTAGGTATGTAGCCAGAAACATCTCCTGCCTGTGTTTCCACTATGGGCAAAGCAGTTAGAGAGCCACTGCCATTTTCATCGTTGAGTTTTGCAGCTCTTTCAAGAAGCCTCGAATGAAGATAAAAGATGTCCCCTGGATAAGCCTCTCTTCCGGGCGGTCTCCTCAGAAGAAGGGATATTTCCCTATAAGCTGCTGCATGCTTGGAAAGGTCATCATATATAACAAGGGCGTGCATTTTATTATCCCTGAAAAACTCTCCCATGGCGCATCCAGAATATGGAGCGAGATACTGAAGAGGAGTGGGATCTGAAGCAGATGCTACCACCACAATGGTATATTTCATGGCTCCGTTATCTTCAAGTATTTTTATTGCCTGAGCTATGGTGGACCTTTTCTGACCAATTGCCACATAGATACAGATCACATCTGAGTCTTTCTGGTTCAGGATTGTATCAATAACTATAGCGGTTTTTCCAGTTTGCCTATCTCCTATTATAAGTTCCCTCTGTCCTCTTCCGATGGGAATCATGGCATCGATAGCTTTTATTCCAGTCTGGAGAGGTTCTTTCACTGGCACTCTATCCACTACGCTTGGAGCAAGCCTTTCCACTGGCATGTAAGCTTCAGGATTTATTGGACCTTTTCCATCAAGAGGATTTCCAAGAGGGTCTACCACTCTGCCAATCAAAGATTTACCAGCGGGAACCTCCAGGATTCTTTTTGTCCTCTTCACTAAATCTCCCTCTTTGATGCTTGTGGTGTGGCCAAGAATTACTGCTCCCACATTGTCCTCTTCCAGATTAAGGGCAATACCCATGGTATGGTTTCCAAAGTCGAGCAGTTCATTATACATGACCTCTTCAAGACCATGAATCCTTGCGATTCCGTCACCCACTGAAATGACTATTCCCATCTCTTCTATATTTATGTCCGTTTTGAAACCTTCTATTTGCTCTTTTATTATCTTGCTTATCTCATCAGCTTTTATTTCCATGCTCCTTCTCCTTCTATAATCTTGTTTTTAAGTCTTTCCAGGTTTCCTTTCAAAGAAAGATCCAAAATCTTGTGTCTTTCTTTTATGAGAATTCCTCCCAGAATGGAGGGATCTATTTTGAATTCAGCCTGGATTTTCCCTTTTTTTACCTTAGAGAGAATCTCTAAAATAGATTTTTTTTCCTCCTCGTTTAAATTAATTGAAGATATGACTTCCATTTTATATATTTTATTCTTTCTCTCCCAGAGCTCTTCAAAATTGCTCAGAACAAGAGGTAAAAGCTCAAATCTTCCCTTTTCCACAAGGAGGATCAAAAATCTCCTTATTTTTTCTGAAATATTTGATTTCTCGGATATTTTCTCCACTACATTTATCTTTAATTTTTTCGGGAAAAATTTATTCTTCATGAACTCCTTTAATTCATTATTTTCTGAGATTAAGTTCAAAATGAATATTAGTTCTTTTTTTATATTTTCCCATTCTTCCTCTGTCTTACAAATTTGGTTTAGCGCAAGAGCATATCTTTTTGCTACCGCTTCTCCTTTCATAGGGATTTTTCCATTCCTTTAATTGCCTTTTTAAGGATCGTTCTCTGTTCTTTTTCTCCCAATCTACTTTTTATTCTCTCCATAACTTTAAAAACCAATGCTTCTGCTCCAAATCTTCTCAGTTCAGCCATTCTCCGCGCTCTTTCTTCTTTAATTTCCTCTTCCGCCTCGGAAAAAATCTCTTGAGCCTCTTTTCTCGCTTTTTTTAATATTCTTTCCTTTTCAAGATTTGCTTCCTTCTCACCTTCTGAAAGAATTTGAGAGATCTCTGATTCCATGTTTTTGAATCTATTCTCAATTTCTTTTAGCCTTCTCTCTATTTCCATTCTTTTTGAATAAGAATCATCCATCTCTTCCACAACGAGCTCACTTCGATTTTTTAAATATTTTGATAGAGGTTTCTTAGCAAGGATGTAAAGAAGAAAAAAGAGAATGGCAAAATTTAATATTTTCCCCAAATTGCTTATTATATTAATTCCTCCTTCATTAGGTGTCATTTTCAAATCTTCTCTTCCAGAATCCTTTCCATTAATCTATCTGCAAGGTTTTCCAATTCTTTTTCGATGATCCTCTTGCTTCCTTCAAATTCTTTTTCCATTATATTTATAGTTTCCCTTTTCAGTTCTTCAGCCCTAAGCTTTGCGTCTTCAACAATTGAGTTCCCCTCAGCCTGAGCTTCTTTTCTCATCTTTTCCTTATGTTCTTCTACTTTATTCATAGCTTCTCTAATTCTCTCATTGAGAATACTCTCTATTTCATTGTATTTGATGAGAAAAATATTAAATGCATTCTTATTCTCTTCTAAGATCTGACTCCTTTTCTGGAATATTCCTGAAAGAGGCTTAAAATATAGCCTTTGCAGAACAAAAAGAAGAACAAAGAGGATTACTGGCACAAGGAGGGAAGAAACATCTAAATTTACCATAAATCATTAAAGTATTTTTTTTATCATCAATTACTTAAAAAGTCAAGTTTAGAGTCTTGCTTTAAATATGATTATTTAACTCCCTTTTAAAGAAATGGATAGCATGATTTAATACCTCGTTCTTGTGAAGATATAAGCCATATGGACCTGTCCAGAATAATTTTATCGGATGTCTTCCCGGAACTTCCCATAAATTTATAACACAAACCTTCGGAACTGAAATGTCTAATTTCCCGTTTATCATTGAAGCCCTTCTCTGACTGTTTCTTTTAGCAAATGTTATAGGATCTATTATGGAAACCTAATTTTTAATCTGTTCCTTTTTTATTACCATAAATTAAAATTTTATCCTTAAGGGTAGGGTGAGGAAGCTCTTGTAAGTAAGCTCTGGAATACTTCCTCCTCCAAGTATGGAGACATAAGTCTTTATTCTTTCATCCACTCCCATGCATAGATGTGCAACAATAGCACCAAGGCATATACCCGATATACCGATTTTGTCTTTCTCTATTCTCTTCTGACTTTACATTTTTAGGTTTTCTTGAGGAATAATAAGGAAGAGTCAAAACAATTCCTGCCACACCCATTTCGGCGAGTTTTATGCCTATTTGTTTTTCAAGTCTCTTTTTCCTTACTTTATAACCGTGAAGAATAATAACGGATGGGAATTTTTCTTTTAATGGCTCATAATAAAGAAAACGAACAGTGGCATTCTCAGGATATCCGGTTCTTACCATGCTAAGGAATTGTATTTCATATACTTTAAAGTTTTTTCCTGTAGTTTTATGTGGTAAGCTATGCTTTCCCATTTGCATTCGTAAAATTTTAGATTTTCTGAGCCTTGAAGAGAGAATAGATTTAAAATAGAGACACTCAGAAATATAATGTTAAACTGGTCATTGGTTAATAAGAGTTCTCCACCTTTATCAAGGTCTTTTGGAAAGAAGAGGTAAAGGGGATTTATCGCTGCGGTCAAGGT
>FWPU01011902.1_pt1 | contig 11848 bp, 11 predicted proteins | sample 2228361 | NCBI WGS metagenome assembly FWPU01 (sample SAMEA103939777, study PRJEB20133) | metagenome | reverse complement strand
GATGAGCTTAACTCCAAAACGTTTAAAGAAAGGAAGGAGCTCTATAATCTCGTCTGTCTCACCGCTATTTGAGATGGCCAGGACCACGTCCCCCCTGACCACCATTCCCAGGTCGCCATGCACCCCTTCCGCGGGATGGAGGTAAAGGGCAGGGGTCCCTGTAACGGCAAAAGTGGCAGCAATCTTCTGGGCTATAAACCCTGACTTGCCCATTCCTGTCAGGACAACCCTTCCGCGGCAGTTATAGAGGATATCTACTGCTTGGACAAAGCGGTCGTCAAGGCGGTCAATGAGCTCCGCAATGGCCTGGGATTCAGTCTTAAGCACCCTCTTTGCATGCTCTAAGAGCATATCAATGCCTCCTTGAACCCTAAGGAGAAAGGTAATCCCCCTCACCTCGATCCTCTCCCCTCAGGGAGAGGAGGTTAGGGTTACCCTCCAAGCCTTTTACGATGGCATTGATCCTCTTCACCTGGTCCAGCAAGTCGGGAAGGTCTTTCAATCTCAGCATGTTTGGGCCATCGCATAAGGCCGAATCCGGGTCCTCATGAACCTCCATATAGAGCCCATCGCAGCCTGTAGCTACCGCTGCCCTTGCCAGATAAGGGACGAACTCTCTTAAGCCACTTGAAGAATAGAAAGCACCACCAGGAAGCTGAACGCTGTGGGACGCATCAAAGAGGACAGGATAACCAAAGCCTCGCATTATAGGGAGGGAACGCATATCTACTACCAGGTTGTTATAACCAAAGCTCGTCCCCCGTTCTGTAAGCATGACCTGGTGATTCCCTGTAGAGGTAATCTTTTCAAGGATATATTGGGCCTCCCATGGGGAGAGGAACTGGCCCTTCTTCACATTCACCGGTTTTCCCGTTTTCCCTGCCGCCAGGAGGAGGTCGGTCTGGCGGCAGAGGAAGGCTGGAATCTGGAGGACGTCCAGGACCTCCGATGCTTCCTGAACCTGAGGGGGTTCGTGGACATCGGAAAGGACGGGAAGGTTGAACTCCTCCTTGACCCGGGCCAGGATCTGTAGGCCTCTTTCCATGCCAGGTCCCCGATAGGAGCGGATAGAAGTTCGATTTGCCTTGTCAAAGGAGGACTTAAAGATGAGAGGGAAATCCGCCCTGGCACAGATCTCCTTGAGTATTGAGGCTACCCTAAGCAGGGCCTTTTCGTCTTCAATAACACAGGGCCCGGCCACAAGGACCAGGGGATTTCTTCCACCAATTTTCACATTCCCAATGGATAATTCCCGGGTCATTAGCCTAATATCCTCCGGTCTATCACCCTTTCTGCCTTTCCCTCACTCCTCTTAATTGACCTGGGCTCTACCAGCTTTACCTTCGCGTGAATGCCAAGAGAGGCCTCCAACCTGTCCTCTATGAGCTCAACGAGTTCCTGCTGCTTTTTCATTTCGTCAAAAAAAATGGCTTCTGTCACCTCTATCCATACTTCCAGCTCATCAAGGCTCCCTTTGCGGTCTATGATTAGCTGATAATGGGGCTCCGTCCCTTCTATTTCGAATAAAACCTGCTCAATCTGGGAAGGAAAAACGTTTACCCCCCTTATAATAAGCATGTCGTCCGTGCGACCAAACACCCGGGCCATACGGGCCAGGGTCCTTCCGCATGCACACGGCTCAATCGTCAGGCTTGTAATATCCCCTGTCCTGAACCGGAGAAGGGGAAAGGCCTCTTTAGTAAGGGTAGTAAGGACAAGTTCTCCTTCCTTCTCTACTGGGAGGGTCTCCCCTGTATCCGGGTCAATAACTTCAGGATAAAAGTGGTCCTCAAAAATATGGAGGCCCTGTTTCTCCTGGCACTCCCCTGCCACCCCTGGTCCTATAATCTCGCTTAAGCCGTAATTATCTGTGGCACTTATGAGGAGCCTCTCCTCTATCTGGGCTCTCATCCCCTCAGACCAGGGCTCTGCTCCAAAGAGCCCTACCCTTAGAGAGAGGGAGCGGGGATTGACCCCCATTTCTGCCATGGTCTCGGCTAAATGAAGGGCATAGCTAGGGGTACAAACCAGGGCAGTAGTGCGGAAGTCCTGCATGATAGTAATCTGCCTTTTGGTACTACCACTGCTGGCGGGGATAACCGATGCCCCTATCCTCTCTGCCCCATAATGGAGGCCAAAACCACCAGTAAACAGGCCATACCCGAAGGAAATCTGGACTACGTCGTCCTTAGTCACACCCCCTGCTGTTAATACCCGGGCTACCAGTTCTGCCCAGGTCCGAATGTCGTTCCTGGTGTATCCCACTACTGTTGGTTTACCCGTAGTGCCTGAGGAGGCGTGGATTCTAACCACCTCTCGAAGGGGAACAGCAAACAAACCGTAGGGGTAGCTCTCCCGGATATCTGCCTTGGTGGTAAAAGGGACTTTTTTAATGTCTTCCAGGGACCGAATGTCCTCAGGGGCGATTCTCTCTTTATTAAAGAGAGCGTGATAAAAAGCCACGTTTTTATAGGCCCTATTAATGGTAGCCTGAAGGCGCTCAAGCTGTAGCTGTTCCAGTTCTTCCCGGCTTATGCATTCATATTCCCGATTCCAGATGCTCACCAGGACCTCCTTTAGAAATGCAAATCATCAGACCTATTCTTCCCAAACATCCCTGTACCCTTTTCCCAGATAGGCCCGCTGGACCTCCTTGTTTCCCATCAATTCCGCCGCTGTCCCCTGAAGGATAACCTTTCCCGTCTCCAGGACATAGCACCTATCAGCGAGCTTCAGGGCTGCCCTGGCATTTTGCTCCACAAGAAGGATGGTGGTGCCAACTTTCCTGAGGTCAGCGATAACACGAAAGATTTCCTTTACCAGCTTTGGGGCAAGACCCATGGAGGGCTCGTCTAATAAAAGGAGCTTGGGCTTCGACATCAGTCCCCTCCCTATAGCCAGCATCTGCTGTTCCCCTCCACTCAGGGTGCCCGCATCCTGTCTTTTCCTCTCCTTGAGGACAGGCAAGAGGCTGAAAACGGTCTCCAGTTCCCTTTGAATCTCTTTTTTATGGCCCTCCCTGTAACGCTGGTAAGCCCCTAAGAGGAGATTATCCATTACGCTCAAACCCGGGAAAATCTGACGCCCCTCAGGAACCTGAGATATCCCTTTATGGACTATCTCCTCTGTAGGCATGCCTGTGATCCTCTTGCCCTCAAAGACTATTTCACCCTCGATGGATGAGTTTAGCCCTGAAATAGAATTAAGTAAAGTGGTCTTCCCTGCACCATTGGCACCAATAAGGGCTACAATCTCACCGGCCTTAACATGGAGGGAAACCCCCTTCAGGGCCTGAACACTGCCATAATATGCATTGAGCCCCTTGATTCTAAGCACCCTCCTCGTCCTCACCAAGATAAGCAGCAATGACCTCCTGGTCTCTTTGAACAGAACGGGGACTCCCCTCTGCTATTTTAACCCCGGAGTTCAAAACCACAACTTCGTCTGAGATGTCCATCACCAGACTTATATCGTGCTCTACCAAAAGAACGGTAATCCCCTGGTCCCTGAGCTTACAAATGCTCCTGCCCAATTCTTCAGTCTCCTGGACACTCAATCCTGCAGCAGGTTCATCCAATAAGAGGAGCTCGGGTTCCAGAGCAAGGGCCCTGGCAATCTCCAGTAGTCGCTGCTGACCAAAAGGGAGGCTTGTTGCAATTTCATTAGCTCGAGACTGTAAACCTACAAGTTTCAGCTTCTCCATAGATTTTTCTAAAATTTCCTTCTCTTCCCGCCGAGCCTTTGTGAGACGCAATGCTGCCCCCAGGAACTCAACCCTGGTCCTGGAGTGCATTCCGACCATGACGTTTTCTAAAACACTCATGTTTCCAAAAAGCTGGACATTCTGGAAGGTCCGCCCTATTCCCCTGGAAGCCAGTTCAAAGGGGCGGAGGCCATTAATCTTTTCTCCTTTAAACCATATTTCCCCTGAGGTAGGGGATATAATCCCTGTGATTATGTTAAGGAGGGTAGTTTTTCCTGCGCCGTTTGGGCCAATAATGGCCTTGATCTGGCCGGCCTCGACGCGAAAGCTCACCCCTGCAACGGCGGTCAGGCCACCAAAGCTTTTATAAAGGTTCCTTCCCTCCAGGACAAACCTATCCACTATTGACTCCCCTCAACCTTAAGAGGTGCCTTCCTTATAAGCCTCTCTATCCCTGCTGCCAGGCCTCCTGGCACTGAGATCATCACCACTATCAGGATTAGCCCGAAGACCACAATCTCGTATTCCCCCGAGGCATGCCCAAGAAATTTGGGCATAGTTGCCCGGAGGAATTCGGTCAGGACATTAACAGTCCCGGCACCCAAAATGGCCCCCCACAGGCTGGCCAGGCCGCCTATTACCGCCATCACCACTAGCTCCACAGAGAATTTGAAGCCAAAAGGGGAGGGATTGACGAAGGTCATGTAGTGGGCGTAAAGGCTCCCTGCCAGGCTTGCATAGACGGCACTCAGAGTGAAGACTTTTACCTTATACCTGGCCGTGTTTATCCCCACCGTATTGGCGGCAATCTCACTGCCATGAATGGAACGCAGGGCCCGTCCTACTCGAGAATCCACTACATTGAGGGAGAGGAAGAGGAGGGCAAATACCGTAGCCCAGACCAGGTAATAAAACTCGTAGTCCTTATCAAATGTCAAGCCGACCAGGGTGATGGGTGGAATATCCGATAGACCGGAAGGCCCACCTGTGAGTTCCACCCAATTTATAAAGACCATGTAAACTATGATCCCAAAACCGAGGGTGGCCATGGCCAAAAAATTCCCTTTAAGCCTCAATATGGGAATTCCAATGAGATAGGCAACTCCACCGGTAAACAGGGCTGCCATAACAAGGGCCAAAACAGGCGGCACCTGATAGGTAGTGGTGAGGATAGCCGAGATATAGGCCCCTAAACCATAGAAGGCGGCATTGCCCAGGGAGACCTGGCCCGCGTAACCCAATAAAAGGCAAAGTCCCATGGCGGCAATGGCATGGATCCCTATGAAGATCAAGACACTGAGGTAGTAGTTGGTCCTGAAAAGGATGGGGACCAGGGCTATGACAGATATGGAAAGGATTAGAGGATGGCAGAGGAACCCCAGATTACCTTTCATTCTCTATTTACCTTCCAGTGCCCTGAGGATACCCTCTGATCGGGCTAATAGAATTCCGATGAGGATAATAAAGGCAATAGCGTCTTTATACCCGGAGGAAATGAGGCCTGCGCCCAACGACTCCAATACCCCCAGCAGGAGGCCCCCTATGACTGCCCCAGGGCTATTGACCAGCCCTCCCATAGCAGCGGCCACAAACCCCTTAAGCCCCAGTATCAGGCCCATGTCATAGGTGGGTAAGGTAATGGGGGCGATGACAATCCCGGAGATGGCCCCAAGGGCAGCAGCCAGGCTAAAGGAGAGGCAGGCCATCCTATCGGTATCAATACCCATAAGCCTGGCTGCCCTTGCATTAATAGCACAGGCCCGCACTGCTTTACCCACAAGGGTATACTCAAAAAAGAGAAAAAGGGCAACTAATATGGCCGCTGTGATCCCAAGGACCCACAGGCTCTGCCGATTGATCACCGCCCCGAAGATGGCAATCGGTCCACCAGGGGAAAAGGCCGGCAGGATATAAGGGTCGGTCCCCCAAAGGACCAGTGCCATGCCTCTCAGGGCAATATCCGCACCGATGGTGATAATTATTAAGGTTATCACCGAGGCATGACGGGCCGGGCGGATAGCCAGGCGCTGAATCAAGGCACCCACCCCTGTCACACCAGCCACAGAAAGGATGATGGCAAAGGCAATGGGAAGGCCCATACCGTAGAGAGAGATAGCGCAAAGGGCCCCCAGCATAACGAATTCGCCCTGGGCAAAGTTTATGATCCCGGTAACGTTATAGATTGTAACGAATCCGAGGGCAATAAGGGAGTAAATGCTCCCTGTGGTAATACCCGCCAGGACCAATTGTAAAACCTGAGTGTAAAATGTCACGTTAATCCTTAATCCTCGCCTGGGGGTCTATCCACAAAAGGTCGGGGAGCCAGGGAATTCAAGAACCAGGCCTGGCTCCCCTTAGAGTTTCACCAGACTTATTGGAATTACAGCCCTTCTCCCCTTCGAGCTACCTGGCCTCTGGCGGAATCTACCACTGTTCCCGCGGGAAGTACTTCCACTTGCCATCAACGATCTTGACCAGGACCATATCCTTGACCCCTAACCCATTATGGTCCTTGGGGGAGAGCTCAAAGACCCCGCCGGTTCCTACAAACCTCTTTGTGTTTTCTATTTCATCGCGAATAATGGCCCGGGTTTTCTCCAGGGGGGTACCATCCTTTACCCTCTCTAAGGCCTTAAAAACCAGTTGGAGGGCGTCCCAGGCATGACCTCCAAAGGTGCTGCGTGGTTTTTTAAACCTGGTCTCATAAGCTTTAATGTAATCAAGGAGGACCTTTTTTTGAGGATCGGCATCTGGTAGATCCTCGGCCACCAGCATCTTTCCAATCGGGAAAATTACACCGTTAGCCGCTCCACCAGCCAGGTCAATGAAGGGCTTGTTGCCCACGCCGTGATTGTGGATTATAGGGATCTTGAACCCCAGGTCCCGGAACTGCCTGGTAATAATGGAGGCCCCAGGGGGAATGGCATGGACAATAAGGGCCTGGGCCTCACTGGCCTTAACTTTGGTCAACTGGGCAGTCATATCTTTATCGGTATGCTCGAACTTCTCCTCCACCACAATCTGGATACCCGCCTTCTGGGTATGCCTCTGGAGGGCCTTCCTGGAGTCTTCGCCAAAGGCATCGTTCACATAGAGGCTAGCCACTTTGGTAATCCCTTTTGCCTTCAGGTACTCCACCTGCTTCTCCGCTACCGGGTCATTGCTCTGGGGAGTCTTGAAGATCCAATGCCTCTCCGCTACTGGTTCTACGATAGCGCTCGAGGAGGCCACAGAAATAAGAGGGACCTTCGCCTTTTCCATGATTGGGACAAGGGCCATGCTAGTAGGGCTCTGGCTTGAGCCCACAACAGCCACAACCCCTTCCTCTAAAAGCTTTTTGGCCACTTTACCAGCCTCGGTGGCATCGCTTTGATCGTCATAGATTATGATCTTCACTGGATGGAGAACGCCGTCAGGCCCCTTTATTCCCCCTTTTTTGTCTATCTCTTCTTGGAGCATTATTGCGGTATCCCTCTCTGGTATCCCTAAAGAAGAGGCAGGGCCAGTAATCGCAAAGATCGCCCCAATCTTGTAGACCTCAGCTGCCTTGGCGGAAAAGGGACTCATAAACCCAAAGGCCAGGGCGGTCAGGAAAAATACTATTCTCATGTCTTCCTCCTATATACAAAGCCTTTTAATTAACCCATTTCCAATCCCTGAAATCTCTGACTCGGAAAAGGATAACTTTGATATTTCCAGGCTTCACCTCCTTCATCTGGATATTTTGGTTTCAGAGGGAATAAACCACCTCCCCCGGAAGAACCTTGACTCCCCTTAACTGGAGGAGACTTATCGCAGCATCAATATCATCAAAGCGGAAGATGATTATGGCATTCTCCCCGCTCCTCTCCACAAAGGCATACATATACTCTACGTTCATTCCCCTATCGGCCAGAATGGCCAAAATCCCCGCCAATCCCCCCGGCCGGTCGGGAACCTCAACGGCAATAACCTCGGTTTCTCCTACAGTAAATCCATTATCCTTCAGGATCTTCAGGGCCCTGGTATTATCGTTAACTATGAGGCGTAAAATCCCGAAGTCGGTAGTATCCGCCAGGGATAAGGCCCGAATATTGACCTGGCCTTCTCCCAGGATTCGGGTCACCTCCGCTAACCGGCCCGCCTTGTTTTCCAGAAATATAGAGATCTGCTTCACCTTCATGAAAGCCTCACAAATGGATTTTTATTAATACAAACGGATTAAATTTTGATATATTCCTGTCCCCTCTCTCCACAGGGAGAGGGGAAAAGTGAGGGAGAATCACAGTTGTCGTTTATCTATAACCCGTTTTGCCTTTCCCTCGCTCCGCTGGATAGTCTTGGGCTCTACAAGCTTAACAGTTGTAGTAATCCCGAGGACATTCTCGAGCTCCTCGCGGATACGCCGCCCCAGGGCCTCCAAGCCCTTAATCTCATCGGAGAAGATGCGTTCATTCACCTCTACCCAGACCTCCATTTCATCAAGGGCCCCTTTCCTGTCCACCACCAGTTGATAGTGGGGCTCCACTCCTTTTATCTCCATCAAAACCGCCTCGATCTGGGATGGAAAGACATTTACCCCTCGAATAATAAGCATGTCGTCAGTCCTGCCCCTTACCCTTTCCATCCGGACTAGCGTTCTTCCGCATAGACATGGCTCAGGATTAAGGGATGATATGTCTCGGGTGCGGTAGCGAATCAGGGGAAAGGCCTCTTTGGTCAAGGTTGTGAAGACGAGCTCCCCTTTTTCGCCGTATGGGAGGACATCGCCCGTTTCAGGGTCAATAATCTCAGGAAGGAAATGGTCCTCATAAATATGGAGGCCATTCCTCTCAATGCATTCAGCGGAGACCCCTGGTCCAATGATTTCGCTCAGTCCATAAATGTCAATAGCAATAATGTTGAGACGTTTTTCGATTTCTTGTCTCATTTTCTCTGACCAGGGCTCAGCCCCGAAGACACCCGCCTTTAGCTCCAGGTTTCGAGAATCCACCCCCATCTCTTCTGCCACTTCGGCAATAAGAAGGGCATAGGAAGGGGTGCAGCAAAGGATGGTGGAGCCAAAGTCCTGCATAATCATAACCTGACGTTTTGTATGCCCCCCGGAAATGGGTATAACCGATGCCCCGATTCTCTCTGCTCCATAGTGGACACCTAAACCTCCAGTAAAAAGGCCGTAGCCATATGCATTCTGGACAACGTCCCCCCGGTTCGTTCCCGCTGAGCTAAGGGTGCGGGCCATCAACTCCGCCCAGAGGTCTACATCATTTCGAGTGTAGCCCACCACTACAGGCTTACCCGTGGTCCCTGAGGAGGAGTGAAGGCGAACCACGTCCTCCAGGGGCACAGTGAAGAAGCCAAAGGGGTAGTTATCTCGAAGGTCGAGCTTTGTAGTGAAAGGTAGCTTAGCCAGGTCGTCGAGGGAATTAATATCTCTGGGTTTTATCCCCCGCTCATCAAAGGTCTTTCTGTAAAAAGGAACCGAATCGTAAACCCGACGCAGAGTGGCACGAAGGCGATCTAACTGAAGGGCCCGTATGGCATTCCTGGGCATCGTCTCGTGGTAGCTATTCCAGATCATCCTACCTCCAAACAGTTTAACCCGCCCATTTTGAGGGAATCTCTTCAAGGTAAACTGTTTTGGCTTAAATACCACAAAACCCGCTTTTTTGTCAAGAACAACTCTACTCAGGAGTTTTGGATGAAAGGGCTTGACAAATAATATGAGTATTGATATCTATTTTTATAGATAGGTATATAGCTCTATTTTTCAAATAGGGTTTCCCAAGATTAGAACTATTAAGGAGGTGAGTAGAATATATTCATAAAGGTCTTCTTTAAATGGATTTAACAGGTTTAAAGGGAAGGAGGTCGTTGTATGAAAGGTAAATGGATTTTATTATGGATGAGCATTTTCGTGATTGTATTTCTTTCAGGCCCAGCCCTTGCCAGAGAGTCAGTGACAGTGTATACCTCCCTGGAGACGGACGAAACAGTAGAATACCTTAAGGTAGCTAAAAGAGACCTGCCCGATCTCGACATAAACATTATCCGTCTTTCTACCGGGGAGCTGAGCGCCCGGATGCTGGCAGAGAGATACAATCCCCAGGCCGATGTTATATGGGGATGGGCAGTAACCAATATGGAGCAGTTCATCCCATTAGGAATGCTGGAACCCTATAAACCTAAGGGGGTTGAAAGGCTGGACCAGAGGTTTGTTCATCCCAAATACTATTATGTGGGAATTGACATGTATATTGCGGCCTTTATTGTGAACACGAAGTTGCTCAAAGAGAAAGGGCTCCCCATGCCTAAAGGATGGAAGGACCTGCTCGATCCCAGGTTTAAAGGGCTCATCGCCATGCCCAATCCTGTCGCCTCCGGGACCGGCTTCCTCCAGGTAGCCAGCATCCTCCAGATGTATGGAGCAAAGGAGGGAAAGGAGGATGGATGGGAGTTCCTGAAGAAGCTGGACAAGAACATGGGGCAGTATATTAAGAGCGGGTCCCGGCCTGCTAAGATGGCTGCCGCAGGAGAATTCGTTGTTGGCGCCTCCTTTGATTTTGTGGGCGGTGAGCTAAAGAAGCAGGGCTTCCCTGTCGAATTCGTATTTCCAGCAGAAGGTGCTGGTTATGAAGTCGAGGCAAATGCCCTTCTCAAAGGGGCCAAGAACCCGAAAGCGGGAAAGAGGTTCCTGGATTGGGCTATTAGCGAAAGTGCCATGAGGGAGTATTCTAAGTTTAAGCTTGGGGTGACCCTCCCTGGCATTCCTACTCGACCTGATATGCCGAAGTTATCCGAGATCAAGCTCTATCCCATGGATTTCGAATGGCAGGCGAAGAACCGGGATGCGATCCTGCAGAAGTGGGAGAGCCTGTTCCTGAAATAAAAAGGCAAAGGAAGTTCTTCAGCGAAGAGGCATCTGTCCCAGACGGGTGCCTCTTTTTATTAATCCTCTGATTTGCAAAAAGGATGGGAAAGAATCTAAGGTTAGAAGACCTCACTAAACGGTTTGGGTCGCTAATTGCAGTAGACCATGTGAACCTGGAGATCAAGGAAGGGGAGTTCGTCTGCCTCCTGGGACCCAGTGGCTGCGGGAAAACCACGATTTTGCGAATGATCGCAGGATTCGAAACGATTACCGAAGGGAGGGTTATTTATGACGGGAAAGTGATCAACGACCTCATCCCCCAAAAAAGGGATTTCGGGATTGTCTTCCAGTCCTATGCCTTATTCCCGAACATGACCTGTGAGGAAAACATCGCCTTTGGATTGAAGATGAGGAAAATCCCCAAAAAAGGCATAAGAGAACGAGTGGATTACATGCTGGACTTAATCGGGCTCAGGGACTGGAGATACCACTATCCCGCCCAACTCAGCGGGGGCCAGCAGCAACGAGTTGCTTTAGCTCGAGCGTTGGCCCCTGACCCCCAGGTCCTTCTCCTGGACGAGCCCATAAGTGCCCTTGACGCCAAGATTCGAATCCGTTTAAGGGCTGAGATTAAACGAATTCAACAGAATTTGAAAAAAACCATGGTTTATGTTACCCACGACCAAGAAGAAGCCCTTTCCATTGCAGATCGGGTAGTCGTGATGGAGAAAGGGCAATTTCGACAGGTTGGAAGTCCAATTGATATCTATAAGTCTCCTTCCTCGAGTTTTGTGGCCGACTTTGTGGGGACATCGAACTTTTTTGAGGGTTACTGGACCCAGGATTGGGTGAGGACAGGGAAAAGGGTTTTTAAGGTTTCCCAATTAGGGGGCATACGCGAGGAAGAAGTGTTCTTAGCCATTCGACCCGAAAAAATAGAGGTTATAAAAAATGAGGAAATAGAGGGTCGAGAAGAGTCCAACCTTGTTCCAGGGAGAATTGATGTAGTCACCTTTTTAGGCGCATCCGTGCGATTAGTAATTAATATAGATGGAGAACAGATTATTTCAGATGTGATAGAAAAGGACTTTGAACAGCGCCAGATAAAACAAGGGGATGAGGTCTTTCTCTATTTTCCTCCGGAGGCCTTTCTCATATATCCAAAGAAAGAGAGAATTTAATGAATCGAGTAGAAGTCCCAAGAGTCCCGGCACGCCCTTTGGCTATTCCCAGCGACCGGGCTACCACCCAGATCGCTACAGGATTTATTTTGTTCCTCCTCGTCTTCTTCATGT
>FWPU01011901.1_pt1 | contig 11849 bp, 12 predicted proteins | sample 2228361 | NCBI WGS metagenome assembly FWPU01 (sample SAMEA103939777, study PRJEB20133) | metagenome | reverse complement strand
CGGGCTTGGGAGGCCGCGCGGGCGCGGGAGCCTGGGCGCCGCCGAAGAGCTCGATCTGCTTCATTGCTTCTCGAGCTTGTCGAGCCGGTTGCGCGCCTTCTGGTGGTACTCGTCGTCCTTGGGAGTCATGGCCAGGACGTCCTTGTACATCCGGATGGCCTGCTCGTTCTCGCCCACCGCCTCGATCTGGTAGGCCTGCAGGTAGAGGTCCTTCGCCTTGCCGCGCAGCTCCTTCACCATCGCCTGCGCGCCGGCGTGGCCCGGGTCGGCGCGGAGCGTGCGCTTGGCGTAATCCATCGCCCGGCCCCACTCACCGGCCGCCTTCGCCGACGACGCGCTCTTGTACAGGCTGGACGCCAAACGCGTGCCGATCTGGCCCGCCATCTTGCTGCCGCCGGCGCCGCTGATCTCCTCGTCGAGATCGAGCAGCTTCTCCAGCTTCGCCGCCGGCAGCGACTCGAGCTTGGGGTAGTCGGCCTGGAAGGCGGCGATCTTCTCCTTGAGCGACTTACACTGGGGGATCTTCTTGGCCGCGCAGTCGTTGGCGAGGGCGAACGCTCCCGAGACGTCGCCGGCCTTGAATCGGTCCTGCACGTCGAGCCAGGGCTTCGGCGTCTCCCTGGGGCGCTCGGGCGGCGGCCGGGTGAGCTCCTCGATGCTGGCCTTGGCCTGCTTGTTCAGCTCGAGCGCGTCGCGGTTGTCGGGGAAGGCGGCCAGCATGTCGTCGGTCATCTCCGCGAGCTGACGCATCTTCGTGAGGTCCTTGGTGCCGCCGTTGTCGAGGAGCAGCCGCGCCTCGCCCAGCCGCGTGTTCAGCTTCTCGTCGAGCTGCAGCTTGAGCTGCCGGAGCTGCTGGTACTGCGTGGTGTCCTGAGTCACCTGATCGAGCGCGGCCTTCGCCGGCCCGAGCTGGTTGTTCTCGAGGGCCTTGGCCGCCTTGGCCAGGTGCTCCTGGTTGGGAATCTCCTTGTTGGCGCGATCCAGGTAGTCCTGCAGCGTGGGGTAGCTCGGGTTGACCGCGGCGATCTCCTCGAACTTCACCTTCGCCTCGGCCCACTTGCCCTCGCGCACCAGGTTCTTCCCCTCCTGGAAGATGGCGCCGAGCTGCGCCCTGAGCTTCTGCGCCTGCACCTCGATCGCCAGCCGCTGGTTCTCCTGCACGCGCTGCCAGACCTTGATGCCGATGAGCGAGGTGACCACCACCGCCAGCGCGACGCCGCCGAAGAGGAGAATCTTCTTCCGCTTCTTCTGGGCCTCGGGGTCGACCGCGGCCTGCATGCGCACGCTGCGCGAGCTGCGTACGGGGATGCGCGAGCTCGAGGGGCGCACCGGCAGATCCGGCGACCGCCGCACCGGGAGCGAGCGCCGGTCGGTGCCCGCGTCCACCTCGACGAACGACAGCTCGGTGTCGCCGATGGTGATGATGTCTCCGTTGCGGAGCACCGTCTCCTCGGCGATGGGCTCGCCGTTCACCAGCGTGCCGTTGCCCGAGCCCATGTCGCTGGCTGCCCAGCCGTCGGCCACCTTCTGCAGAAGGACGTGCTTGCGCGACACCGAGGTGTCGGGAATGGAGATGGTGGCGTCGGTGGCGCGGCCCACCACCACCTCGCCGTCGGTCAGCGGAAACTCCTCGCCCGCGCGCGGCCCGGCGGTGCACACCAGCTTCGCCACCGGAGCGGCCCGCACCGCCGCCGACGTGGGCCGTCGCGGTCGCGGCCGATCGGCCGATGGCGCTCCGCCCGAAGGTCTGCGTCTGGCCGGAGGGCTTCCGTTGGGCATGACGTCTCCGCGGTCCTGTGGGCCGAACGCCTACAACAAGCCGCGGTTCGATTGTACCTGACGCGCGGTCTGCCGGTGGCGTTCCCGCCCCGTTGGCTCTAGCCGGTGGCGTTCCCGAACACGAAGGCGAACACGATGGGCCCGAAGAGCACCATGAAGACGGTGGGGAAGATGCACATGATGAGCGGGAAGAGCATCTTCACCGGCGCCTCGTTGGCCAGCTTCTCGGCGCGCTGGGTGCGGTCGATGCGGAGCTGCGTCGACTGAATGCGCAGCACCTTGCCGAGGCTGGTGCCCATCTTGTCGGCCTGGATGAGGGCGGTGACGAACGTCGTCAGCGCCGGCAAATCGACGCGGGCCACCATCGACTTGAGCGCCTCCTCGCGCGTCTTGCCCATCTTGAGCTGCTTCAAGACGAGCTGCAGCTCCTCGCGCAAGGGCCCCGGCTTGCCCTTCTCCACCACCTTGGCCAGCGCCGCGGTGAAGTCCAAGCCGGCCTCCACCGACAGGGTGAGCAGGTCGAGGTTGTACGGCAGCGCGCGGGAGATCTGCAGGTGCCGCCGCTTGACCTGATCGTTCACCCACATCAGCGGGTAGAACATGCCCACCACGGCGAACACCAGCGAGATGGCCAGGTTCCAGCCGACGAAGTTCATCAGGATGAGGCCGAAGACGAGCCCCACCACGAAGCCGATCTCCTGCAGCGCCAGAATGTCCTCGGGCTTGTACCCCTTGGGCTCGCCGCCCTTGATGAGGCGCCGTCTCATGCGGGCCTCGTAGCCGGGCCAGATGAAGCGGCGGTTCATCGCTCCCAGCCGCCGCACCATCACGTTGCCGGCGCCCTTGACGCCGCCGGCCGACTCGTCGCGGACCTCGACGAGGAACTTCTCGAAGAGGTTGTGGTACAGGCCGACCCCAGCGAACGCGACGGCCCCGGCGGTCATCATCGCCGCCATCACCATCAGGACGTTCGTGACTATGGTGTGCGCGTCCACGGCCGTCTCCGTCAGATGTCGATGTTGACGATGCGCCGGATGAGGAAGAGCCCCATCAGCTCGAGGAGCACGATGGCCAGCACCAGAATCCACCCGAAGAGGTGGTCCATCATCGGCTCCATCAGGTCGGGCCGCATGTAGTTGAGCACCATGCCCAGAACGGCCGGCATCGCCGCCACCACCCAGCCCTGCAGCTTGCCCTGCGAGGTGAGCGCGTCGATCTTGCCCTCGAGGCGGAACCGCTCGCGAATGGTGGCGGAGATGGTCTCGAACATCTCGGCCATGTTGCCGCCGAGCTGGCGGGCGATGTTGGTCGAGACCACCACCAGCTCGAGGTCATCGCTGCCCACGCGCTTGGCCATGTTGACCAGCGCCTCCTCGAGCGGCACGCCGAGCTTGACCTCCTTCACGAAGAGGCCGAACTCCTGCGACAGCGGGGGAAAGCTCTCGCGGGCGACGTGCTCCATCGCCTGGGGGAAGGTCAGGCCGGCCTTGAACGCGTTGGCCATCGCCTGGAGCGCGTCGACGAGCTGCGTGTTGAACTTCTTGATGCGGCGCTTGCGGTAGTGCTTGATGAGGATCATCGGCAGAAAGAAGCCGAAGATCGTCGCGCCGATGCAGACCAACGGGTTGAAGAGGATGTAGCTGACGATCCCCAGAAGGCACATGCAGGCGACGTTGAGGATCAGCATCTGCCTGGGGTCGATGAACAGGAACATGTCCGACAAGTCTTCCATCGACTTGGCGACGTAGCGTTCCTGGTACTGCTCGTAGGCCTTCGACAGGACGCCGAAGATCACCAGCGAGAAGAAGAAGACCGACCCGGTGACGAGGAGGAGGACGATTCCAGCGAGCATGTCCCCTCCGCGCTACGGAGCGGCCGCGGGCGGCACCGCGCTCTTGTCGGCCGCCGAGCCGCGGATGATCTGAATGGTGTTGAAGCGCTTCTGCTGCAGCACGCGGGTGCGCTCGCCCGAGAGCAGCGTGTTGATGGTGGCGCGGCCGCGCTCCTCGAGCACGTCGACGTCGTCCTCGTTGCGGAGCGACAGCACCAGCTGCCCCAGCTCGGCCGCCAAGACGAGGATCTCCGCCTCCTCGGGGATGACCAGCAGCGACACGGTGCTGTACTCGCGCTGCGACTCGGGGATGAGGTTCACGTTCGTCGTGCCGGTGATCTTCCCCGTCGCCAGCACGATGACGTTCTGCAGGAGCGTCACCGCCACGCTCTCGTTCGTCTGCGGGTCCTTGAAGGTGCCGATGACGTCGACGTGATCGTTCGGGCGCACCCAGCCGCCCACCGCGGTCGTCTTGCCGGCCTCGATGGTGATGGCGCGCGCCTTCTTCTGCACCTTGGTCGAGAGCCGCTCGGCCGCCTTGGTGGTCTCGAACTGCGACCACAAGAGCGGGTCGCCCGCCTGCACCGGCACCAGGATCTTCTGGTTCACCACGTACGAGGCCGAGTCGGGCTTGACCACCGACGAGGTGACGAACTGCTCGGGCACCGAGCGCTGGGAGATCATGTCGAAGGTCACCACGGTGCCTTCGGCGATGTCGACGGCGGCGACCACCACGGGCACCAGGTTCCAGCCACGGCGCACGTCGGATTCCTTCTTCTTGATGGCGGAGTACGCCACGACGCCCGCCAACAGGCCCAGCACGAGGGCCACGACGAGGGGGGTCTTACCCTTGAGCATTGCGAACGCCTCCGAAGCGGTGCGGAACGAGACCTGGTCCGGCGCGAGTCAAGCGACCCGATGCTAGCAGGCTGCCCGTGAGCGCTCCAGGCTCGCTCATTTCGGTTCCACCTCTGACCGCAGCACCAGCCGCTCGCCCTTGTCGTCGGTCAGCGCGGCCGCGCGTCCCTGGCGATCGAACCCGACGGGCGTGAGCTGGAAGACGGAACCGCTCGGAGAGATCCACACCAGGAACGTGCCTGGATCCACCTGCGGTGACTCGTCCTCGCGCGAGAGGAAGCGAAGCGAATACGGCCTCTGCTCGAAGCGGGCGTCGCGCACCGGCGAGAGGCCGGTGCCATCGCGCGAGCGCGCCACCTCGTCGAGCACGCGCCGCCACGCCGCCTCGTCTTGGCTGAACGCGCCCGAAGCCCGGCCCTGCTCGTTGATGCGCTCGGCGAGCGCCCGCGCGACCTCGAGGATTTCGGCGTCCGCTCCGGCCCAGGTGCGCCGCGCCGGCTTGGGCGATGCGACGAGCGCCAGCACGAAGCCGACCAGCACCAGCCCCCCGCCGATGAGGAACCGCCCGCCCCGCAGCGCGAACACCACGGTGGGAATGAGGCCGAGCACGGCCAGCGCGACGCCCGCGATCGCCAGCTTGTCGGGCGGCGTGCCCGAGTGGAACGGACGCGAGATCGCGTCGACCAGGTGCGAAAGCTCGGGCCAGGCCGACGCCACCGCCGACGCGGCAAAGCCCGCGAACAGGAGCGCGACGACCAGCCGGATGGGGAACGGCGCGCGACTCCTGCTCACGGAAACGGCAGGCTCAGCACGAAGTAGAACGAGTCGTAGTAGGCCTGAAACGCCTCGAGGAACAGCTCGATGAGGCTGCGGCGCACCGCGTACGGCGCGCCGTAGTTGAAGAACGGCGCGTTCCCGACGACCAACAGCCCCATGACGATGATGGCGTTCAGGTACGAGTACTCGACCATCGCCTGGCCACGCGCGAACCGCTTCTTCTGTCCGAGCCTGGCTGCCATCTGCGACTCCCGCGGCGCCGTTCTACACCACGAGCGCCGCCTCGCCGAATTGATGACGCAGACCGGCAGGGGCCAGCCATCGGCCAGTTGGACGCGGCATGGGTGCGAGGCCGTCCTACCAACTCAGTACGACTCTACCTGCTGGGCCTCGCTGGGGATGGCCTTGTCTTCGGCCTTCTCCGCTTCGTCCATCCGCTGGGCCGGCTTCTTCTGGGCGCGCAGCCGCCGGTCCTTCACCAGCTTGGCGGCTCCCGTGTTGCCGTGTCGCGTGACGAGCTCGTTGCAGTAGCGCGTCGCCTGGGCCTCCATGCCGAGCGCCTCGTACGCGTCGCACAGGCGCTTGAGCGCCTCGACCCGCTGATACGCCGTCGCCTCGCCGCCCCGCTGGTACACCTGCAGCGCGTACTGAATCTCGGTCTGGTAGTCGCGGCGGCCGCTGGCGCTGCGAGCCGCCTTCAGCAGCTCTTCGATCTCCAGCGCGGCGGCCTTCCTGCGATCCTCGGCGTCGTAGCTCTTCTCTTCGCGCTCGGGGGCGGCTTCGGCCAGAGCCTGCGGCGACGGGCGCATGGCGCTCGGCTCGGCATCGCGCGTGCTCGGAGCGCTGCGGTAGGTGCTCGACGGGCCCGCACTCGAAGCGCTCCGGCCAGTGGAAGTGCCCAGGCCGCCCAGGCTCGACGGTGCTCCACCGTACGTATCGAAGTCGCCCTTGTTGAGCCCCAGGGTCAGGCTCGAACGCTTCGATGGAGCCTGTGCGGCCTCGCGCCCGGCGAGGGCTTCCTCCTCGCGCAGGGCGCCCTCCCCGATGTTCGACGCCAGCCCCGGGGGCGAAGCCGCGCCGTCGGACGGAGCCGGCTCGGCCGCCTTCCTGCTCGGCGGGGCCTTCGCCTTGGCCCGAGCATCCTCCTTCGACGCCAAGAGCGACTTCGACGCGCCGGCCAGCGCGTCGAGCTCCGGCGGGCGCTCCTCGGCCTTCTTCTCCATCGGCGCCAGCTTCGCGGCCTCGCGCACGTTGCGGCGCAGCTCGCCCCACCCTTCGTTGCCGCCCTTGTCGGCGGCGGCTTGGGCCTGCTGTCCCGTCCACACGTCGGCGGGCTCGGCCATCGCGGGCGCGGGCGGAGGCAGCTCGTCCCTCTGCGCGAACGCGGCCTTCGCCTTGCCCTCGGCCTGCATCTTTGCCGCGGTCTCGGCGGCGAAGTCCTTCTTGCTCACGTTGTAGCCGACGACGACCACCACCGCGCCGAGGCCGCCGGCCAGGACCGGAATCATCAGCTTGCGCCACCAGGTCGGCTTCGGCGGAGGTCCGGCCGCCATGCGCCGCGCCGCCTGCTCGGCATACGCGAGGAGCGACTCGAGCCCCGCATCCGACGGCTCGGCCGCTGGGAGGTGCCCCATCGCCGCGCGCACGGTGCGGATGGACGAGAGAGCCTGGGCGCAGCGGGCGCAGCCCTTGACGTGAACGTCGACCGCGCGCGCCTCGCCGTCGGGCAGCTCGCCGTAGGCGAACTCGAGGAGCTTGTCCTCGTAATGGTGAACCGCTGCCTTCATCCCGCGACTCTTCCTTCCGCCAGATCCCCGTCCACGCCCAGCTCGTCCAGCTTCTTCCTAAGCCCTTCCAGGGCATACCGCATGCGGCTCTTCACCGTGTTCTCCGGAACGCCGGTGACCGCCGCGATCTCCTTGAACGGCACCCCCGAGAACTCCCGGAGGATGAACACCTCGCGCTGCTCCTCGGGCAGCGACAGGAGCGCCTTCTCGAGCAGCGGCCTGAGCCGCGCGTTGTGCGCCCCCCGCTCGGGGTCGCCCGCTCCGCCGTCGCCGAGGGTCTCTCCCAGGGCGCGATCGCCCTCGTCGGCCCTCACCGGCTGATCCAGCGAGTCCGCCTGGCGGTAGCTCTCTTTTCGCGCGCTGTCCACGCAGAGGTTCCTCGCGATGGTGTACACCCACGTGGTGAAGGCCGCCTTGGGTTGGTACTCCGCGGCGCTGCGCACCACCTTCAGCCACGTCTCCTGAAGCAGGTCTTCCGCCCGCTGCCTGTGCCCCGTGTAGCGGAGGATGAAGTTGAAGACCGGAGCCCGGTGCCGGCGCACGAGCACCTCGAAGGCGCGCGCGTCTCCCGACCTGAAGGCGAGCATCAATTGCTCGTCTGAAGTCTCCACTCCCAACCGCAATCCCCCGTTGCCGGGGCAGGAAATTCATTCGTCCGTCCTGCCCCTTTGAACGTCCGAGCCGGCCGCGTGATCTACCGGTTCGGGCGGCCTCCGATAAGTCAGCAGAATGACAGGCACGGCGACCGCTGTCACGACGGCCATCTGCACCAGGAGCCACACCGGCAGCGGCTGCTTGAGGTGCGCGAACAGGGTCCGCCCCAGGGCCAATCCCAACAGGACTCCGGTGGCAGTGCGCAGCCAGTTCGCGCCGGACTTGGGGCGGAACCGGCCGTAGGCCCAGTCGGCCAGCGCGGGCAAGAGCAGCATCGCCACCAGCCCGTCGTAGCGCCACTCGAGCGGGGCGCGCGCGGCGATCTGCGCGGCGATGGCGGCGAACATCACCGGGTAGGTGCCGAGGCATCTGGCGCAGACGCGCCAACGCCCGATGGCGTACGTCCTCCCGTACTCGTCGGGCGTGTGGTGGCTCAGCCAGAACGGAGGCGCGCGCATTCACTTCACCGCGGCGAGGCGGCCTCCTTCGGTTTCGAGGAAGCAGGCCGAGCCGTGATTTGGCCCGACCTCGACGATGGGCGGCCGTTCGGCGCGGCACCGCTCGGAGGCGTGCGGGCAACGCGGGTGGAACGCGCAACCCGAAGGGGGCTCGACGGCCGACGGCGGTTCTCCCTGGAGCGGCGTCCGGGTCTGGCGCCGCTCCGGATCCGCGACGGGAATGGCGGACAACAGCGCGCGCGTGTACGGGTGCCGCGCCTTGGCGTACAGCTCGGCCGCGGGAGCGATCTCCACGATGCGCCCCAGGTACATCACCGCCACGCGCGTCGACACGTGCCGCACCACGTTCAGATCGTGCGCGATGAAGACGTAGGTCAGCCAAAGCTCGCGCTGCAGGTCCGAGAGCAGGTTGAGGATCTGCGCCTGGATGGAGACGTCGAGCGCACTGACCGGCTCGTCGGCGACGACCAGCTCGGGATGCACGGCGAGAGACCGGGCGATGCCGATGCGCTGCCTCTGCCCTCCGGAGAGCTCGTGCGGGTAGCGGTCGATGACGCCCTTGGGCAGACCCATCGCGTCGAGCAGCTTCTCGACGCGGGCGCGGCGTTCGCGCCGCTTGGCCAGGCCGTGGATGGCGATCGGCTCGCCGACGATGTCGCCCACCGTCATCCGGGGGTCGAGCGAGGCGTACGGGTCCTGGAAGATCATCTGCAGCCGCCGCCGAATCGGCCGGAGCGCGCGCTGCGAAAGCCCGACCAGCTCCTGACCGTCGAAGCGGATCGAGCCCGAGTCCGGCTCGAGCAGCCGCAGCACCGCGCGGGCGAGCGTCGTCTTGCCGCACCCGCTCTCGCCGACCAGGCCCAGCGTCTCGCCCCGGCGGACCTCGAACGACACGCCGTCGACCGCCCGGAGGTGCGCCGTCACCGCGCCGAACGGTCCCCTCCGCACCGGGTACTTCACCGAGAGGTCTCGTACCTCGAGCAGCGGCGCTCGACCCGTCTCCATCACGCCACCCGATTGTGGCACGCCACCCATCGACTCCCCACGGGCTCGAGCGGCGGATCGGCTGCGACGCACGCATCGACTGCGCGCGAGAACCGGTCGCGGAAGCGACACCCTCGAGGCAGCGCCCACAGGCTCGGCACCGAGCCGGCGATGGCCGGCAGCCTTCCGAGGCGGGCGCGCGAGGGCAGCGACGCGAGCAGCGCCGCGGTGTACGGGTGCAGCGGCTGCCGGAACAGCTCGCGCACCGGAGCGCGCTCGACGATGCGCCCGGCGTACATCACCGCGACCTCGTCGCACGTCTCGGCGACCAGGCCGAGGTCGTGCGTGATCAGCAGCATCGCCATGCCGCGCTCGCGCTGCAGGTGCTCGAGCACCGAGAGGAGCTGCGCCTGCACCGTGACGTCGAGCGCGGCGGTCGGCTCGTCGGCGATGAGCACCTTCGGCTCGCACGAAAGCGCCATGGCGATCATCACCCGCTGCCGCATGCCGCCCGACAGCTCGTGCGGCCACGCCTCGAAGCAGCGCTCGGGATCGGGAATGCCCACCATCGCGAACAGCTCGAGCACCTTCGCCCGGGCGGCGGCGCGGCGCAGCCCCCGGTGCAGCTCGAGCGGCTCGGCGACCTGCCGGCCCGCGCGCATCAGCGGGTTCAACGACGTCATCGGTTCCTGGAAGACGATGGCGATCTTTGCGCCGCGCACTGCCCGCATCTCCTTCTCCTCGAGCGCGAGCAGGTCCCGCCCGTCGAAACGTACGCGGCCGCCGACGATGCGGGCCGGCGGCTCGGGCACGAGCCTCAGCATCGGGAGCGCGGCCCTCGACTTGCCGCACCCCGATTCACCGACGATGCCCAGCGTGCGCCCGGCCGAAAGCGAAAACGACACCGCGTCCACGGCCAGAAACGAGCGGCCTTCGGACACGATGCGCGTGGTCAGTCCCTCGACCTCGAGAAGGGCGCCCTCACTTGCGGGCAAGCTCATCCAAAAACTCCATCTCCTGGATGACGCCCTTCTTGATGAGCAGCCGCACCAGCGACGCGGCCATCCGCGCGGGCTGGATCTTCTCGGAATCGAGGAGCGGCTGCTGTCCTCTGGCCAGGCGCTCGAGGCTCTCGAGCAGCTTGCGCTCGTCCTCGCTCAGGCCGGGCCGCATCGGCCGCGCCGGGTTGGTGGGCGTCGGGTCCGGAGCGAACGCATCGGCCAGCGCCGCCGCTCCGCCGGTGATGGGCCCGGGAACCTCGACGTCGACGTCGATGACGATGCTGGGATCCGTTCCGCGCGAGGCCGCTCCGTTGGTGGGCTTCGCGGCAGCCGCCGGCGAAAGGACAGGTGCCGTCGGCTGCGTCGGCGGAATGACCTGCGGAACCAGGGGCGCGTTGATCTGCGGCGGCAGAGCGACCGCCGGGATGACAGGCGTGGTGACCTGCGCCGTCGGAACGACCGGGGGAATCACGGGGGCGCCGGATTGCGACGGCGGAATCACCGGGGCTACCTCGTGAGGCGCGGCCGCGGGCGTGACTTTGGTGGGGCTCGCCGCGCCCGGCCCGGCGGATGCAGCCGGAGCGAGCACCGGAATGCCCGCCGCCACCGGGACCGGCGTCAGCTCGACCTCGATGCTGAAGCCCGGGTCCGTGCCGCGCGTTTGCGGAGGCTCGACCTCGACATCGATGGTGAGGCTCGGATCCGTTCCCCGCGCAGGCGACGCGAGCGACTCCGACGGAGCGCTCGGTGCCGGAGGCTGACCATTCGACCCAAAGGACCACTCGGGCGGGATGCCGGCTGAGTCGGGCTCGTCCTCGGCCTCGACGCCCTCGATGACCTCCAGGCTGTCCTCGCGCAGCTCCTCGAGCGCGGCGGCCACGGCGGGCTCGGCGGCGACGAACACCTTGATGGGCCGGGCCATCTGGAAGCGCAATTCGTCGACGACGTCCAACTTCGTCGGGTCCGCCACCGCGACGTGGAGCGACTCGACGCGGCCCTCCTTCTCCACGCGGAAGGCGACCAGCCGATGCTCGGCCTGGTAGTCGATGGGCAGCACCCCGTGCGCCTCGGGCGCGACGCCCCGGAGCTCGACGAACGGCAGCTCGAACTGCGCGGCCAGCGCCTTGGCCAACGCGATCGGCTGCAGCTTCCCTTCCGCGACGAGCAGCTCGCCGAGCCGCTTCCGTTCGGTCTTCTGGCGGGCGAGCGCGGCGCTGACGTCGGCCGCGGAGACGGCTCCGGACTCGACCAGAAGCTCGCCGATTCGCTTGGCCATCGGTCAGCGCGTGGCAGAGAAACGCATGGAGGAACCCGAATTCTACCCGCGCGCTATTCTCGGAGGCGAGGGTCGATCGCGTCGCGCAACCCGTCGCCGACCAGGTTGAACGCCGTCACGGTGAGGAAGATCGCCAGGCCCGGATAGAGGGTGAGCCACCAGGCTCCCGGGTGCACCACGTAGCGGTGGGCCTGCGTGAGCAACTCGCCCCAGCTCGGGGTCGGCGGCGGCGCTCCGAAGCCGAGGAACGACAGCGCGCTCTCGACGACGATGGCCCCGGCCACCCCGAAAAGCACAGCAAGCCCCAGACCATAGCGCCGGAGGAAACCCTTTTCCAAAAGAGCCAATCCTGCCAGGAAAAATAGAAGAAAGACAGGCAGAAACCAGGCCACCTGATAGGTGTACAGGCTCAGCCCTAAGAACAACCCGGCCAGCGCAAAATCC
>FWPU01011900.1_pt1 | contig 11850 bp, 11 predicted proteins | sample 2228361 | NCBI WGS metagenome assembly FWPU01 (sample SAMEA103939777, study PRJEB20133) | metagenome | reverse complement strand
TCTTTCGGATTTCTCCGAGGAGCCGCTTCGAGGCGCGCAAGAAGCGTTTACAGGAAACGATCCTGTGTTCGTGCCGTCTCACGGAGCTTTGATCGCTCCCGTACCATCGAGCCGGCACACCTTTCGCGTCGAAACCGGCGCCGTCGTCCTCGCCACAGGCTTCAAACCTTACGCCCCGAAACACCGGGAGTACGGCTACGGGACCTTCGGCGAGGTGATCACTTTGGCGCAACTGATTGAAATCCTTCGCGACACCTCCTCGCCGGGTTCACTTCTCACGGTCAACGGCCGCCCTGTTCGCAGCCTGGCCATGATTCACTGTGTAGGCAGCCGCCAAATTCCAGGCCTGCACGAAGAGGGGGACTCCGGGCGCCTCAACGAGTACTGTTCCAGAACATGCTGTTCGGCCGCTCTGTTCGCTGCGACCCAGGTGCGGGAACGGTTTCCGGAAACCCGAGTCTTTGACTTCTATCGAGACATTCGAACGTACGGAAGAGGCCAGGAAGAAATCTACCACAAAGCGGCCCAACAGAAGGTGTTGTTCTTCCGATTTACCGCGGAAAACCCGCCCACGGTGGAACCGTATCGAGGTCCGGGTGGTTTTCCGCTTCAGGTGCGTGTTCAGGACACGCTGACCTTTGACGAAGAGGTGCAGGTGCCGGTGGATCTGGTGGTCTTGGCTGTGGGCATGGAACCATCGAACATTCAGGATCTTGTGCATCTCATGAAGTTACCCGTCGGTGCTGATGGTTTTCTTCTGGAAGTGCATCCCAAACTACGCCCTGTGGAACTGGCCACGACGGGACTTTTACTCGCCGGCACCTGCCAAGCTCCCATGGACATCGCCGAATCCTGCAACGCCGCATCGGCGGCGGCATCCAAAGCGGCGGTGCTTCTCGCCAAGGGCTTTGTGACCCTGGATCCCTTTGTGGCGGAGGTGGATCCGGAAAAATGCGAGGGGACAGGAGCCTGCATCGAGGCATGTCTTCGGGAAGGGGCTATTCGGTGGGTGGAAACGGAAAAGGAGGGTCGTACGGTTCGTAGAGCTGAGGTGGTCTCCGCCCTGTGTCAGGGATGTGGAGCGTGTGTGGCCGTCTGTCCCCACGGCGCTGTGCAGCTCAAGGGATCCACCTTGGCCCAGTACGAAGCCATGGTGGAAGCCATCGCCGCCGACGAAGCGGCTTAGAGGCGCCATCGCCGTGGCTTGACCGCCAAAGGAGAGAGATATGGCCGCCGTGACAGAGTGTTCCCCAACCAAAATCCAGCAAAAAGAAATCCTCAAGCATCTTCGCCAACTCCGTCGGAACATCGTCCAGCAAGTAGCCGCGGAAGTGAAGATGCAAAAGAAAATCATCGCTTCGATACTGAAAGCCCTTGGCGAAGGCCCCAAAACGGTGCCTGAGATCGCCGAAGCCATCGGCCTTTCCGCGCAGGAAGCCCTCTGGTGGATGGCAACGTTCAAAAAGTACGGCATGGTCGGGGAAGGTGCCAAGCGAGGCGCTTACTACACGTATGTCCTTGTAAACAAAACTTTTTCTGGAAGTGGGGAACCCGACGTATCCTAACCTGTGCAGCCCTCTGAGAAGGGGGAACGACGGAGGCCGACAATGGCTCTCGTGGATCTTTCTTTTTCCGAAGTGTTGGAGCGTTTTGGGGCTCCCAAGACGTTAGAGTGTTTCCATTGCGGCACCTGCGCCGCCATCTGTCCTCTCCTGGACGAGCACTTTCCTCGACGGGTGATTCGCTACGCCCAGATCGGGGCTGTGGACCGCCTTCTGGCATCGAGTACGGAACTGTGGCGCTGTCTTCATTGCGGCATGTGCACACAGACATGTCCTCGAGAGGCCGACCCTGGGGAAGTCATTCTCGCGCTGCGGCGCTACGTGCTGCAGACCTGGAGGAGTCGCACTCATGTATCATCCTAAAGCCATCATTGACCTGATTGCGGGGAACGTTCGAGCCACGCGGAACCCTTTCGGGGCGTTTTCGTGGGTCATCAACCGTTGGTGGAGAGGACTCGGACTGCCTCGAAACGGTGACACCTTGCTGGTGACCGGCCTCATGGTGCAGTCGGTCCCGTTTATTGAAAGGATCACCGGACAGCTTGAAAGGCTGGAAGACACGCGTTGGGCGCCTTTCATCGGTTACGGTAACTGGATCCCTAAAAAGCTGGTGCAGTTGGGGTCTCTTTTCATGGTCCCTTCCAAGGAACAGGCCCCTTACAACCGAATCCTCAAAGATGTGGTGACACTGCTTCAGCACTCAGGCATTCGGTTTGCCTATCGTTCGGAATTGGACTTCTATAGCGGGATTCTGCTCTATGATTTGGGTGATCAGGAGGCCTTCGAGGCGCATGCTCGGTTTGTGGCCGGCGAACTCCAAAAGGCAGGCGTGCGCACCCTCATCACCATAGATCCCCATACAACCTATGCCTTCAAGGTCTTGTATCCCAAGTACGTGGGCGCCGCTTTCAATGTCCGGCCCTATGTTGAGCTGTTACGATTGCGGGCGCCTCAGAACGGGTCTCGAGTCACGCTCCATGACCCATGCTTTTTCGGCCGGTATCTGAAGCTTTCCCATGTTCCTCGGCAAGTGCTTCGTGAAGCCGGTGTCACCGTCTGCGATGTGCAGCAGTCGGGAACCCTGACCCATTGCTGTGGAGGGCCGGCCGAGTCGGTTTCCCCCAAGTTATCGCGGGAAATTGTCACACGGCGCGTGGAACAACTGCAGCAGACGGGAGCCTCGATTCTGGCCATGTGTCCCATCTGTTTGGGCAATCTCAAAAAGGTAGGCGCCGACGCGCAGGATTTGGCCTCTTTTCTTGTTCGAAACGTCCTCGAACATTCTAAACCATAACCTTATCAAGGAGTTGAAAAATGGCGGATACGGAAAAGATCGTCTACATCGTCACCCACGCGGGGGATGATGCGGAACGGGCAAGCCTTCCCTTTGTGTTGGCCAACGCCGCTCAAGCCATGGATGTGGAAGCGGTGGTCGTGTTGCAGGGACCGGCGGTTTTTCTCGCAACCCATGGATGCTTGCAACACGTCTTTGCGGCCGGTCTTCCACCTCTTAAGGATCTGGTGCAAAACTATGTGGATGCCGGAGGGAAAATTCTGGTGTGCGGTCCCTGCATCAAAGAAAGACGCATTGATGAAAGTGAACTGATTCCCGGCGCTCAGGTGACCGCCGCCGGTGCCTTGACCCAACACATTCTCGAAGCCAAAGCCACTCTAGTGTATTAAGCGAACGTCATCCCAAAGACCTCGGGATGGTGCCGGCATCCCGAGGTTTCACTTCATCCCGCCTCCTGCCTCTTGGTTCCTTTGACAAGGATGGTATACTGCGACATGAAAAATCGTCGGCCGTTGCGTTCTAAAAGCAGGTTGAAGGAAGGTCGCAGGATGCCGGATATTCGATATTATCTGGAAGATATCGTAAACACCATGAACGACGGCTTGATGGTCGTCGGGCCGGATGGATCCATTCTCTTGGCCAATGATGCCCTGTGCCGCATCACCGGCTATCAACGGGACGAACTTGTCGGCAAATCATGCGCCCTTTTTCACTGCGACAGTTGCGAAGCCGAACGCCGTGAAGGCGGCGCTTTGTGGTGCAGTCTCTTCACCCTGGGTGCCATGCACCATCGGCGTTGCACGGTGGTTCGAAAGGACGGCGGTTACGTGCATGTGCTGAAGAACGCCTCCGTGTTAAAGGACGAAAAGGGCGAAACCATCGCCGCCGTGGAAACCCTTACCGATATTTCCGAATTGGACCGCAAAGAAGAACAGATTGTCCGCCTGTCCCGTCTTTTGGACAGCGAAAAAGGCTTTCGAGGCATCATTGGAACCTCCCCCGCTATGCAAAAGGTTTTTGATATCACGGAGAAAGCGGCGCAAAGTGACGCCCCTGTGATCATCTATGGGGAAAGTGGGACGGGAAAGGAGCTCATTGCTCGAGCCATTCACGATTTGGGTCCTCACCGGGAAGGCCCGTACATCCAGGTCAACTGCGCCGCCCTCAACGAATCCCTTTTGGAAAGCGAACTCTTCGGCCATGTGAAAGGGGCTTTTACGGGAGCCACCAGTCATCGAGAAGGGCGCTTTGAGGCGGCCAACGGTGGAGACATCTTCCTGGATGAAATCGGGGATGTGCCGCTTTCCATTCAGGTGAAACTCTTGAGGGTGCTGGAAAACAAGACGGTGGAAAGGGTAGGGGACCACCGTCCCATTCGGGTGGATGTGCGCATTATCACGGCCACCAATCGGGATCTTCCCAAGATGGTTCGCGAGGGCACCTTTCGTGAGGATTTCTTTTTCCGCATCAATGTCATTCCCATTTATCTGCCTCCTTTACGCCAAAGGATGGAAGATCTGCCGCTTCTGGTGGATGTTTTTCTCGAACAACAGCGGCGTAAGGCGAAGCGCATTGACGGCGTGCACCCTCAGGCCATGGCCGTGCTCATGGCTTACCGCTGGCCCGGAAATGTTCGAGAACTGAAGAGCACCTTGGAATACGCCTGTGTGGTGGCCGAAGACGGTCTCATCCGCCCCGAACATTTGCCTCCCCATGTGGTTCACCCTCAGGAGGCCGCATGTCCGTCTGAGTCTTTGAGGGATGTTTTGAGCGCGCCCCCAGCGGCCATGAGCGTTCGCGAACCGCGCCGAGACCGACGCCAGGAGCTCATCGAAGCGCTGCGGCAGGCTGGAGGCAACCAGAGCAAAGCCGCTCGCATTCTCGGTGTGAGCCGTGTGACCGTCTGGAACCGCATGAAGCGTTATCACATCGACCTTCAAAAGGTGATTGCAGGCTGAACGCAGCGGGATGTTTTGAAGACCATCTGTTGGCATCGCGCTGTGCCCTCCGCCGAACGAGGTGCCTCGCCCTAAAAGATATAAGCGATCATGGAGATTCCTTGTGACGATGTGGTCAAGATCCCGGTCTCGATTCGGAGGCCTTCTCCTCGACAAGCTCACGTTGGACGAATTCTACAACCTTCGGCCAGGAGTCTTCCGCCGCCTTGGCGGCGCCGAACGCCGTCCTGCCGAGCCCTTCCCACACCTTGAGCGTGGGCAGATAGAACGGGCGTAGAGTCGTGGGATAGTACGGATAGGGAATGAGCATATCCCCGCCCTCCTCGGAGGCTGACAGTTACCCATGTATGAGGCCGTGGGTTATGGGGGTCTTGTCGTGAGGACAGACATAAATCTCTTTGGGACCTTCCCCACGTTCTCGGGCACGACGTCCACTGCGGGAAATGCGTGGTCCGCCGTTCGCTGGAAACAAGTGTTAAGCCAATTGAGCCTTACCCTATGCTGATTTGTGGGTTGATTTCTCATCATATTGTTACTACAGTCAATTTGTGAGAATTGAATTTGACCCTAGAAAGAGCGCAAGGAATAAGGCAGAAAGGCAACTGCCCTTTGAACGTGCCGCCGATTTCGAATGGCATGATGCCGTCCTCATTCCCGATGAGCGAAACGATTACCCGGAGCCTCGTTTCGTCGCTGTTGGGTATTTGGATGCAAGGTTGCACATCCTGTGCTTCACGCCCATAGAAGGGGGGATTCGGGTCATCAGTTTCCGGAAAGCCAACTTGAGGGAGGCCCGCAGATATGGCAAACCGCTTACCATTGATCGATGAAGAAGGTGAAGTCCGTGAACTGACCAAAGAGGATTTCGCCCGTGCCCGCCCCGCCTCGGAGATCCTTCCCGAGATCCTAGGCCCTGAGGTGGCAGGCGAGCTGCTGAAACGAAAACCAAGAGGACCCCAGAAGAAACCACGTAAAACCTCCACCACCATCCGACTGGATACCGAGGTCTTGGAAGCCTTCAAAGCTATGGGTAAGGGCTGGCAGACGCGCATGAACAAGGTCCTCAAAGACTACGTAAAATCCCGGAAACATGGAGCCTAATGGCTTGCGCTTCACCTGCGCCGCGAAGTGTAGCGGAGCGGCGTCAGCTGCAAGCCCGTGCTAGCCCGCGCCCCTCTTTTATTCATCGTGCTTCTTCACGTATTCCCTTGAAGAATAGTTCTCCCTAAATGATGCGATTTGATGCTGGAAAAAGCGTAACAGGTTGGCTATATTTCTGAATTGAAAAGGGATTTGCGGAATCCAATTCCGATTCAACGCAAACCGGGGGGGGAGCGCTTGACGAACAATTCAAAAAAGCAGGCCTCGTGTCCTACGTCACCGGTGAGTTTCATGGACCGGACGAACTGATCCATCGACCCCTCAAAGATTTCGCCTCTGAGCGTATGCCGTTCAAGGTCTTCCGACTCAATGCGGTTTTCTACGACACCATGCTTGCGGGTTTTTTCCTTGACGAATGCTTCAAAGAAGACGTGTGCATGCCTGCGGTCTCGCTGACCTCTTATCCCCCAACAGTGAGAAGAACCCTTATCGATCTGGCAGGAAAAATTGTTCGAACAGTTGGAAAGATCATTGTAAAGATCGCCGAGTCAGTGATGCGCCTTCTTAATTTTGACAAACTGTGGCAGAGGTGTTCTCAAGTCCCTTCTTTTAGATGAACACCTTGGTGCCATGTTACATATCCCACTTATTAATATCTTTTTAGGAAAATAGCCTGTTAATGTCAAAGAATCGCACAAGTTAGGTTATACATCTTTTGGTCGCTCTGGAGCGCCCACATTCTTTCATGTCAAAATGGATGACGTCATGCCAAACTCAATCAGATACCCGCAGGTCCATGGCGTTGACCATTGAAAGATACAATTGAAATGAGGCATGAAAGATCTTGGTAAGAATAGGAGGTGACGTTTGAACATTCGAAAATCAGGAGTCACGCCCCGTTTCTTGAAGGCTCTGACTTACGCTGCCAAGCTTCACGCGGCTGATGTGCGAAAAGGGACCACGATCCCCTACATCGCCCACCTGCTGAGCGTTTGTGCTCTTGTCCTCATGGATGGCGGCTCCGAAGAAGAAGCCGTCGCTGCGTTGCTTCATGATTCCTTTGAGGATCATCCTGAAGAAGTAAGTCGGGAGATGATCGCGCAGAGGTTTGGGCAGGAGGTGCTGGCCATCGTGGAGGCTTGCACGGATACACCAAGGGACTACAAGGGAGGCCCTAAGCCGCCATGGCGAGAGCGCAAGAGTGCTTACCTGGAACACATAAATTCGGCCAGCCCTGGGGCCCTGCGCGTGTCCTTGGCTGATAAATTGGATAACGCTTGGTCAATTCTTGCCGAGTACCGAACAATCGGCGACAAGGTATGGTCGCGGTTCAACGCGGGAAAAGAGGATCAGCTCTGGTATTACCGTTCAGTGGTCTCGGCTTTCCGAGCGCGCGGTTTGGATGGTTTCCTCCTTAGAGAACTTGAGGACGTCGTGACGCAACTGGAAAAGGCCACCCAAGCCCACCGGAAATAGCATGCCTGCTGATGTCTTGCCTTCGCCGCCGCCGTTGTAACGTAAGTGTTCGGGGAACCCCACCTTCCTGTCTAAAACTTTTTGGTTCATGATCTCCCAAAAAAGCGGAGCCCATCGGTGTCGTAACGGGGACATACCCCGCAACGAGCACCGTCTCTGGTCTGCATGGCAAAATTCATGGAACAGGTGAAAGGTTTTTTGATTCGCAGACGGCGTCCCATCCAGCCAACCCGAGAATGCTACTGGACGGTGTTGGATATAAGGGGTTAGGAGAGCAACCCGCCTGGCTTTTCAACGGCTGTCAGTCGCCAAGAGACACCGTGGAGGTCCCCGTCACATATGAAGGCCAGATCCTTCACCGTGACGTTTTGATGCAGGAACCGGCGCCAATCCTCAAAACTTTTTAGTACGTGTACGGAAGCAGTTCAAAGGTTGTAGAATTCACGCCGCCTTTTCGTGTCAGCACGAAGACCCTTTGGCCGATTCGAGGAGGGGCGGCGAAACGTTTTTGCATAGCTTGTAGAAGCCCCTCTACATCTTTGTACACTAACCTGTAATGACGCGATTCATCAGGCCTTAGCACTCTCACCTCGTAACTCTGCCCTTCGTAAATCAGTGTGATCATACGTGCCTCACCTGGCTCCAAAGGACTCCGCAGATCGACACCCTTTTGTTTTCTGTAAAAGATATGCTCTGCAAAGCGGGGTTCTAGCGCACATCCCCATTCCAGGAGAGAGGTGTCATAAGGGATGTTTTGCCGTAGACGGCGCCTTTGGAAATAGCGTGTCAGCTCAAAGGTTGTGCGGTCCTCCACGAGCTCCCTGTAGAACGGCTCTTCCCAATAGGGGGTCACCTCGTCTTTCAGCCGAAAAGTCTTGTCACTTTCTAAAACAAACCAGTCCTTATCCGTATTGCTCAAGTATTTCAGAGGCATGTTAAGTATGTGCGAGCGTACCTTGCGAAGCGGAAATTCGTGGGCGTTCGAGGCATTGGCCAGAGCATCATAGTCGAAAATCATGTCTCGGTTTTGAAGGTAGAATTTAAGAAAACCCTCTGCGATTTCATCGACGGACCAGCGAGTGCCTGGCAACTGAAGCAACACTTTGAGCACAACCATTTTGTACGAACGAGTAGGGCTCAGTTCGGTTTCAAGGTGCCTAAGGAAGGCCTCACCTGGAGTGTCCAGCAGAATCTTCTCATTATCGGGGAGTGTCCCTTCACAGAAAAGCTTGGCCCGCAACCAACTACCAAATTCAATCACAAAAGCTTTTGGATCCAGTCGTCCCGAGACCCCGATCAGATCCATCAGCTGAGGGGACTTATCTCCAAGATTTTCTCTGATTTCCAAATACCACGCCTTTAGGCGGTCCCTGCGGGAAACGCCTTCCAAGATCTGCCGGATCTCCCGGTCCCAAATTCGTTGAGCTTCCAGATCCGCGTCAAGAAAACAGGAGGCCGGGAGCAAAGACTGCAGAGGTTTTTGTTTGAGTCTGGGCAGTTCATCAATGGCTTCAGCCAAAGATGTGTAACCTATAAGGGCCAGCGGAGCTATATGGGCTCTTCGAAAATTACCAACAAAATCGATGATCACCGTAAAATCTTTACCCGGCGCACGCCGCAAACCTCGGCCGATCTGCTGCAAAAAGAGAGTGAATGACTGAGTAGGTCGCAAAAGGACCACGTGAGAAAGGTTGGGGATGTCTATTCCTTCGTTGAATACATCCACGCAGCAGATGACGTTGAGCGGATCATTTTCGTTTTGCAGTCGATCAATGAGCAACTGCCTTTCGTTCGGGGAATGTTCGCCCACCAAGTAGACAGCCTCTATCCCATGCTTTGCCGATAGTGTCCGGGCTGTGTACTTGGCATGGGCAATGGTGCTGCAAAAGACCAAAGCTTTCATCTTGCCGTTGGATGGAAGGAACTTTCGAAGATTATGTGCCACGATTTGAGTGCGTGTATCCGTGCTTAAAGCTTCCTCTAGTTTCCTTTCATCGTAGAAACTTCCTCGCCAGGGGATTTGTTCATAGTCCGTCGGGTCATAGATCGCATAGTATTGAAAAGGAGTGAGCCAGCCTCGGTCGACGGCTTCTATGAGGCGGACTTCGTAGGCTATGTTGTAATTGCAGAGCCGAAGGACATCTTGTCCGTCCGTGCGTTCTGGGGTGGCCGTTAGGCCTAGGAGAAAGCGAGGTCGAAAGTGTTCAAGCACACGTGCATAGCTTGTGGCAGCCGCATGATGAAATTCATCGACCACGATGTAATCGAAGTGATCACGCGGAAACCGCGAAAGGTGTTCCGGTCTTGAAAGGGTCTGAATCATCGCGAAAGCAATGTCGGGAAGATGATCCACTGAGTTGCCACCGCCGAGGATGGTTCCCAAATCTTTGTGGCCCAGCACATCTGAAAAGGAGCGGCGTGCCTGGCTCAGAATGTTTTCACGGTGGGCAATGAAAAGAAGCTTTTGAAACCCGCTTTGACGAAAATCAAAGGCGGCCAAGTATGTTTTACCGAGCCCCGTGGCCGCCACAACCGCCGCTTGTTGAACACCTTCCGCCCTGAGCGAAGCAAGGCGTTCCAGGGCCTCTTGTTGGGCAGCATTGGGATGCATTTTTTTTCTGGATGCAAACGGGGCTTGTTTTGCACTGACCATATCGATGAAAATCGACGGTTGATACCTTTTTCGATACGCCTGTAGAAATTGTTCGTTCAACTCCACGGAGAACTCATTCCACATGCGGTCGAATTCTTTCTTGGCGTAGTCAAAAGGACTGAAACAACCGTCAAAGGGAAGGTTTATTTCCATCGAACTGAAATAGTTCCATTCTATGTTCGAAAAAAAACCACCCTGCGTGAAGTTTGAGGAGCCCAGAATGAGGCTGCCTTTTTTTTCATCGCGTTCAAACAGATAGGCCTTTGCATGGAAATTCGGAGGATTGTCTTCAAGCGGCACGTCAGGGGGATGAAAGACACGAACGTTAGCCCCCGGCACATGGTAAAGGATCTGTTCCAGATGCTCGGGTCGATTCAGATTACCCATCGTAGAAAGCAAAATGCGCAAACATCCGCCTCGTTGCGTGAACTCCACCAGGTCTTTGAGTAAGAGGTTTGTCACGGCGGGTGTATAGAAAGCGGAGGCAATGGAAACTTTGGTGCTCTGAAGGAAAAGCGCTTTGATCAGTTCGATCAAGGTGGCGTGGTCCAGAGGAATAAAAAGGAGCCGTGGAAAATCTGCCTGGACGGGAAAGGGTGCCGGTGAACCCGTGTATTCTAAAATGATGTTTCGGTCAAAGCCGCCATGCGTAAGCCTCTTGACGCTGCGGGCTCGCAGCAGCTCATCCAGAGAGAAACCTTTTTGTTGGACAAGCCTTAAAGTGATTTCTAAGAGATCGGCCGCTTCATTGAGAATATTCTCAGGATCATCGCAATGCCAGGCACGAAAGAGCTCATGAGCTTCTTCCAAAAGCTTCAGTCCTAACGCGCGCCTCAGTTCCGTTCCATGCGCTTCGTGAATCGCGAATGGTTTACCAGTTGTTGCGATGACTTCTGGAATGCGGTCGCGAACGAGTTTGAAGAAAAAACCGGTTTCGCGCTTTCCACTTGAGCTCATTAAGCTTTTTCTTTCCCAGATTGAAGCACGTAGCTCAACCAGATTTCCTCACTGCCTATCGATGAAACGGCTCTTGCTTCATACAGGACCGTCAGATTAAGTTCATCAAAAAGCCTACGAAGGTCCTCGTCTTGCCACAAATAAAAAGTACGCCCGTCCGGTGCCGTCCATAGGCCGTTGCCTTCTTTCATGCTGATAAGAATGTAGCCCCCATCCCGAAGGGCTTTCAGCATTCGGTGTAATGTAAGATGGACTCGCTTCGGCGGCAGATGCACCAGCGCTCCAACCAGCACCAGGGCATCTACTTGTAGTGTGTTGAAATCAAAAATTTCGAAGTCAGCCTCCAAGATCTGGGCCCCGGTGGCGTCCCGGGCGAGGCAGGCAAGGCCTGGGGAGCGTTCCAAGCCGGTCACTTTGTATCCTTGCCGTTGGAACCAAGAAAGGTCCCTTCCAGATCCACATCCAATGTCCAGTATATGAGCAGGAGGAGCTAGGAACCGAGTCAAGGGTTGTAGAAAAGAGCTGGGATCTATAAAGAATGTCTTGCGATGGTACTCTTCGAAATGCGTCGCGTAATAGTCGTCCATCATTCTCTGGGCCGCTGATGGGACATTATGAGAAGTTCCTTGAAATGGCTGACAGCACAACTTGCTTTCAACATGCCGGCGGACTCGAACCCCTGCCCGAATTTGCGAAGCAAGATTATATCCTATCCATTCATTAGTCTAGCTTTTTGGACCCCAGTTTTGGGGCTTCTCATGACGATTCCAAACATTAAATCTGCGTCAAGGTCAACTTGAGAACCTGCGACGTAGATGTTTTCGATCACCGGTCAGAGCTGAGGCAGGA
>FWPU01011899.1_pt1 | contig 11851 bp, 12 predicted proteins | sample 2228361 | NCBI WGS metagenome assembly FWPU01 (sample SAMEA103939777, study PRJEB20133) | metagenome | reverse complement strand
CGGAGCTTGCGGCGGCCCTCTTCGATGTTGGCGAGGCCGCCACCGAGGAGGATGGCGAGGGGTTCGCTGACGGCCGGGTCGAGCCACTCCCTCCCCATGCGGGATTCGGCCTTGTTGAAGTACAGGTTCTGCTCGTCGCGGCGGTCGGGGAGCTTGAAGAGCATGTGCTTCAGGCGCTCGATGTGGTAATCCATCATGCGCTTGCGGTCGCGGGCGACGAAGCGGTAGAGGTCGCGTTCGAGCTCGTTCTGAGCGAACTCGTCGCCGTGGGAGAAGAGGGTGTAGAGCATGCTGTCCTGGACGAAGAGGATGGCGGCGAGTTCGGGGAAGGAGCGGGACTCTTTGGCGACGCGGGAGAAATCGGTTGGGGCTTGAAGGCCGAGACCGCCGCCGTTGGAGAGGGCACGCTTGCGGAAGGCTTCGCTGTGGCGGGCGAGGTCGTAGATGATGGTTGAGAGGAAGAGCTTGAGCTCGAGGAAGCCGTAGGAGATCTCGGGGAGCCAGCCGGACCAGAGGGCGCCGGTGAAGTAGGCGCGCTCGCTCTGCTCGGTCATAAACTGGCAGACGGCGCGTTCGACATCCTGGGGGAGTGGTTCGAGGCTGTTCCAGTTGAGGTCGGTGGCGGAGACCCAGCGGTCGCGGATGGCCTCTTCGTAGAGGGGAATGCAGCAATCGGCCCAGACGAGGGCTTTTTCGAAGATGGTGTACCCCATGTCTTCGACGATGGGGTTGGGGTAGGAGCCGCGGGCGATTTCGGAGCGGTTGGTCCAGATATCGGGGACGTCGCCGTAGGTGCCGATCATGAGGTCGGCGATGGTGAGGCCCATCTGGGGGTCGCGGGGGCGGGCGCGGATGCCCCACTCGGTGGGGACGTGCATCCAGGAGAGGTCGCGGGGGATGGCAGCCTGACCGCCCTGGAGGAATTCCTTTGCGCGTTCGCCATCGACGCCGGCGCGGAGGGCCTGCCAGATGACCTGGAGGCTGTGGCCCTTGGAGAGGGCGAGCTCGATGAGGCCATCCTCCCAGCCGAGCTCGCGGGCCTTATCGCGGGCCTCCTGGGGAATTTCGACCTGGGTTGCCTGGGCGGCGCGGGCGAGCGCCTCTCCGGTTGACATGGGGCAGGTACCTCCGGGGCGTGGGGTGAGGGGCCGCCGGGCGCGGCCAGGTGTGGGGCGGAGCGGCCCGGCGCTAGGCGGGATCGAGGAACTGGGCCATGAGGGGCCCGAGGCGCTGGCGGCGGTCGCCGAGGCCGGCGACGGTGAGCCGGTGGACGTACTCGTTGATCTGCCGCTTGCGGAGGAGGAGGAATTTCTGGAGGCCTTCGTCGAACTTGTCGACGCCGCCGCCGAGGAGGATGCAGAGGGCTTCGAAGACGGGCGGGAAGGTGACGTCGCCGGAGCCACCACCGGCCGCGTCGCCTTCGGCCTTATCGAGGTAGTGGTGGATTTCTTCGCGGCGCTCGGGCTCGGTATCGAGGACGTACTTGAGGTGCATGACGCCGAAGGCGAGGTGGCGGGACTCATCCTGGGCGCTCATGCGGAAGATGCGCTTGTCGGCTTCTGTCTGGCCGATGAGTTCGCCCATGCGGAACATGGACTGGACGAAGCCTTCGGCCTGGACGTGCATGAGGACGGACATCTCGGTGAAGTCGCGGGCTTCGATGAGGGTGCGGAGGCCGAGGCCGGCGCCCTGGGCGAGGAGGCCGCCGCCGTTGGCGAGGGCGCGTTTGCGGAAGACGTCGGTGTGGCGGGCCTCGTCCATGATCTGGGTCATGAGGAAGAGGCCGGCTTCGAAGTCCTGGGCGGAGACGAAGGGCATCCACTGGCCGGGGACGTCGCCGGCGATGAATTCGACTTCGGTGAGCATGGTGGCGAGCTGGCACATGGCGCGCTCGAGCTCATCGGGGAGGGGTTCGAGGGTGTCCCAGGGGATGTCGCGGGCGGAGCTCCACTGGCGCTGGACGGCCTCTTCGTAGAGCATGAGGCAGTTTTCGGCCCAGACGTCGGCCTTGGACTGGTAGTTGGGGCCGAAGCGCTGGGCGCCGGGGCGGGGGATGGCGCCGCGGAGGCGGTAGGTCATGTCGCCGGGGCCGCGCTCGGAATCGGCGTAGCGGCCGAGGTTGATTTCTTTGAGGGTGAGGCCTTTCTTGCCGGGCTCGGCCGAGGTGGCGTCCTCGTAGAGGTCGAGCCAGGAGAGGTCGAGGCTGGATTCGGTTGCGGGATTGGCTGCCATTGGGGGCTCCTCCGGGGCCGGCGTCTATGCTCGCGATAGCTTAGACCCGTGGGTTTCGGATTGGAAGGGCGGGGATTACCAGGGAGTAAATTTGGGCGGGGCGAATCTTCGAAACCTGGAGGCGAGGCGGGGGCTTTTACCTCTTATCCACTGGGCGGGGGATGTCGATACCAGAGGTAGAAACCGGGAGGACACGCAGATGACGCGGTTGGAGAAGGCCTGTCCGTTTTCGGCGGCGACGCGCGCGGCACACTGTGAACGGTGCTGGACGGCGCACGGCGGGGTGCCGCCCTGTGTGGCAGCGTACCTGGGCGGTCGGCCCGCTGGCGAGGGCGTGGTGCTGTTGCGAGCGGCAGGCGAACGGGCGGAGCGGAAGGCGGCCTAGGGCCCGGGGTCGGCTGGGTGCTGGGGCCGGTCGGCGCGCTGGCGCAGGATGTGTTCGGCTTCTTCGGCCCAGGCGAGGAAGGATTCGACGAAGCGGATGCCCGCGCGGAGGGTGAGGTAGGGGCCGAGGAACCCGGAGGGAATGCCGGCGGGATCGGCGCCTTCGAATGCTGCTTCGATGGCGCGGTAGGCGGCGAGGCGCTCCTCCTGCTGGCGGCGGTGGGCGGTGAGGGCGGCGAGAGCTTGGGCGGGGGGAACGCTGCCGTAGCTCCAGACTTTGACGAGGAATTCGTCCTTGGTGAGGGTGAGGGGCGAGGGAGTGACGACCCAGGCGGCGAGCTCTTCGAGGCCGCGCGGGGTGGCGGCGTAGACGCGTTTATCGGGCTTGCCGACCTGGGGGACGGTGCGCCCGGCGATGAGGCCCTCGGCCTCGAGGCGGGCAAGTTCGGGGTAGATTTGCTGGGCGCGGGCGTGCCAGAAGTAGCCGACGGATTGTTGGAAGCGACGGGAGAGTTCGTAGCCGGAGAGTTCGCCGCCGGCGAGGAGGCCGAGGATGGCGAAGCGGAGCGACATGGAGGGAGTGTGCGGCGACGGTGCGGCAGGCGCCAGCGATTCCCCACGGCGGGACGGCGTGCAATGATCGGGCTGCCATGCCGAAACAGGTTAAGAACGTCGCGACGGACGATTATTTGACGGCCATCTACCGGATGAGCCACGACGAGGGCCAGGACGTGATTGCGGTGCGCCTGGCGGACCGGCTGGAGATCACGCCGCCCTCGGTTGCGGGGATGCTGAAGCGGCTGATGCGGGACGGGCTGGTGCACATTGATGCGAAGAAGGTGATTCACCTGACGCCGGAGGGGTTTCGACGGGCGGAGCAGATGGTGCGGCGGCACCGGCTGGCAGAGTGCCTGCTGACGGACGTGCTGAAGGTGGACTGGTGGCGGGCGTACGAGGAGGCGCACCTGCTGGAGCACGGGATCTCGGACATTACGGAGCGGAACCTGTACGAGATGCTGGGGCGGCCGCAGAAGAGCCCGTTCGGGTACCCGATCCCCGGGCCGGGGGCGCCTCGCAAGCTTTCGATGGTGACGCTCGGCGACCTGCGGGAGGGGCAGGAGACGGTGGTGGACCGGGTGTACGAGGAGGATGAGCAGCTGCTGCGGTTTTTCGACGAGGAGGGGATTCGGCCGGGGGTGCGCGTCCGGGTGGAAGAGGTAGCGCCGTATCGCGGGACGATTACGGTGCGGGTGGGCGACCGGCCGGTGGTGCTGGGAACGCCGGTGGCGAACAAGATCTGGGTGGTGCCTGCGGGAAAGCCCGTGAGCGTGGACGGCGAGGCACGTTAACGCTGCAGGGCGGGCCCGGGGCTGCCGACAACCTTTAGCGTGGAACCATTTTCGCTGCGGGATTCTCGCCGCCCGATGCGTGTGCTTGTGGTGGAGGATGATCCGGCGCTCGGGCGGCTGATTCAGCTCGTGCTTGGGCAGCACCTGGCGGAGGTTCGGCTGGCGCGGACGGGGGGCGAGGCGATCGCGGAGCTGCGGGCAGGCCAGTTCGACGCGGTGGCCTCGGACATCAGCCTGCCGGATATGTCGGGGCTGGATGTAATCGCGGAGGCGCGGCGGCTGGCGCCGGGTGCGGGGATCGTCGCGATCACGGGCTTTGTGGACGTCGATACGGCGGTGCGATCGATGAAGGCGGGGGCGGATGACTTCCTGGGGAAGCCGTTCGAGGCGGAGATCCTGTGGCACGTGCTGAACAAGGCTGCGGACAACCGGGCGCGGCACGTGGCGGCGGAGCAGGCGGCGGTGTATCGCCAGCTTGCGTACACGGATGCGCTCACGGGGTGCCCGAATCGGCGCTTCATCGATGAGTTCCTGGCGGACGCGGTGTTCCAGGCGCGGCAGCTGTCGCGGCCGCTGGCGGTGGCGTACCTGGACATCGACAACTTCAAGCTGCTGAACGACTTCGTGGGGCACGAGGAGGGGGACCGTGTGCTGCAGCGGGTGGTGCGGGCGCTGGAACGGCACATCGAGCCGCCGGCGCAGTTCGGGCGGTTTGGGGGGGATGAGTTCGTGGTGGTGCTGCCGGGCACGACCGAGGAGCGGGCGCGGCGGCTGATGGAGCGGGTGCGGCGAGCGATTGGCGAGATTGAAGTGGTGAACGGGGCGCGGGTCACGCTGCCGACACGAATCTCCGTGGGGGTGGCCGCGCTGCGGGAGGGGCAATCGCCGCGGGACCTGGTGGCGGAAGCGGAAGATGCGATGTACCTGGACAAGGCCGTGTCGCCCTCGATGGTCTCGGCGGCCCTGGAGCGCGCGCTGGACCGGGAGGAGGCGCTGCTGAAGGCCGGGAATGTCAAGGCGCTGCGCAACCTGGTGAAGGCCATTGACCGGCGGGATTCATACACGCGGTTTCACAGTGACCATGCGACGCAGCTCGCGATCCGGGTGGGGACGGAGCTGGGACTGGCGCCGGACCTGATGCAGGCGGTGGCGATTGGGGGGCCAATCCACGACCTGGGGAAGATCGTGGTGCCGGATGAGATCCTGCGGAAGCCGGGACCGCTAACGCTCGAGGAGCGACGGGCGATGGAGGAGCACCCGGTGATGGGGGCGGCGATCACTGCGGCGGTGACGGACCTCGATTCGGTGGTGAACCTGGTGCGGCACCATCACGAGCGGTACGACGGCGAGGGGTACCCGGGCAGGCTGCGCGGGCCCGAGGTCCCGCTGGCGACGCGGCTCTTCTCGATCGCGGACGCGTACTCGGCGATGACGACGGATCGGCCGTACCGGAAGGGCCTGACGCTGGAGATGGCGGTGGAAGAGATCCGCCGTGGTGCGGGGTCGCAGTTCGACCCGGAGCTGGCGGAGGCGTTCGCGGGCATCCTGGAGCGGGACGCGGCGGCGACCACGCGGGGGGCTGCGGCGTGATGCGGGTGGCGCGGGGCGCGGCGTGGTCGATGGCGGGGTGGTGTGCCCTGGAGCTGGTGCTTCGTGCGTGGACAGGCACCCTGGAGGGGGCGATCTCAACGATCGGCGCGGGAGCGGCGGCTGGGGCGGTACTTGTGGCGGCGCGCCGTTGGGAGGCCTGACCGGGCTGGCCCCGAGCGGGTACACTCCCGGCGGCACGGGTGCACAGCCCGGCCGGGAGGGGTTTCGATGGCGCGCATCCCGTATGTGACGCGAGAGGATCTGCCGGAGGAGCTCCGGTACGTGTGGGACCGGAACGGGGTGGGGCGGGAGGTGCCGAACATCTTCCGGGCGATGGCGAACAACCCGGAGGTGTGGCGGGCGTACCTGCGGCTGGGGAATGGGCTCTGGAACCACTGTGGGCTGGATGTGGCGACGCGCGAGCTGGTGATCCTGCGGACGGCGATCCTGCATCACAGCCAGTACGAGTGGCATCAGCACGTGCGCATTGGGCGGCAGGCCGGGTTGAGCGATGAGCGAATCGTGGCGCTGCACCACTGGAAGTCGAGCACGCTCTTTAGCGAGACGGAGCGGGCGATCCTGGAGTACGTCGACGCAATCCACGCCTCGGGGCACCCGGCGCAGGAAGTGCACGACCGGCTGGCGGCGCTGGTGCCGGCGGGGACAGTGGTGGGCATCAACCTGCTCACCGGGTTCTACGGGATGACGGCGCGCTTCCTCGGGGCGATGGAGGTGGAGCTGGAGGAGCCGTTCGTCGGGTGGCAGCTCCAAGGCTAACCGGGCGTTGACGACCGGGTGCGAGGATGCCCGTGGCCTGTGCGGGCCGAGAAGGAGGGAACGATGGTGATCGCCGCGAACCTGGGTGCGACAGTTGGACCCGAGCGGCCCGGCGGGCAGGGGCTGGACGCGCACCAGGAGGAATCGGGCAACCGTGCGATTCACAAGCTGCTGACGAGCGAGGATGGGCGGGCCTGGACCGACTTCGTGGCGACGGCACGTCGGGAGCGCGACGGGACGTGGAGCTACGAGGCGTGGGCGCTCCGGGGGATGGTGCGCTGGGTGCGCCGCTACGCGCCGGGAGGTGGCTACGCGTATGAGGTGGTGGAAACGATCGGCGAGAACCCGCTGGAGCGGCAGGACTACCGGGCACTGGCGACGTATGAGGAGGAGCTGGAGGCGGCGGGCAACCCTGCGGATGTGCAGCGGGCGTACGTGCCGCAGGAGCGGGTGACCTACCCCTTCGCCTATGAGCGGCTTTCGCAGCTCTTCGACAGCCCGAATGCTCCGGACCTCGTGGTGAACCCCCTGAGCTACGCGTACGGGCGGCAGCCGGGGCAGCACGGCGCCCTGGACGTGGTGCAGTCGCGATCGCCGCTGATTTTCTCGGGCCCGGGCGTGCGCCGGGGCGAGATGGTCGACGCGGCGGCGCGCCAGGTGGACGTTGCCCCGACGATCGCGCGGCTGATGGGCTTCCCGCTCATCGACGGGAAGGACAATACGGGCCGGACGAGCAGCGAGCGGGGCGTGGCGCCGGACGTGTACCTGAAGCGGCAGGATGGGCGGGTGCTCGAGGAGGTGCTCGACCCGGCCGGGGGGCGACCGGAGCGGGTGTACATCCTGCTGCTGGATGGGCAATCGCACACCGAGCTGCTGTACCGGCTGGCGAATGAACCGGGGGCGATCCCGAACCTGCGGGGGCTCATCGAACGGGGCTGCATGCTGCGCTATGGGAGCATCACGAACTTCCCGAGCATCACGTGGCCGAGCCACAACGCGATTGGGACGGGGGCGTGGTGCGGCCACCACGATATCGTGAACCCGACCTACTACCTGCGGGAGGAGCGGCGGGCCGTTTCGCCGCAGGGGGAGCAGTTCGACACGGCGCGGTATCTCTCGCAGGACGTGGAGACGCTGTACGAGGCGTTCAAGCGGGTGTACGGGCAGGGGGCATTTACCGCGTCGATCAATGAGCCGTGCACGCGCGGGGCGGACCACGCATCGCTGGAGCGGCGGCTCGTTGGCGACCGGGGGCGGCTGATCGCGCTGACGAAGGAGACGGAGCACGAGATCAATCCGCGGTGGGCGGCGGAGCTGGAGGAGGAAGGGCACCGGCTGCAGGGGCAGATCGATAACCGGGCGCTGGCCCAGGCGCGGCTGCTGTTCGAAGACGAGAGCCACCCGGCGCCCGTGTTCGTGTTCCACGAGTTTGCGCAGACCGACAGCTCGGCGCACGACTACGGTCCGCACCACGAGGGGGCGCGGGCGGCGCTGGACGAGACGGATGTGCGGATTGGGCACATTGTGCGGACGCTGGAGGCGCGCGGGCTGTTCGAATCGACGTTGTTCGTGATTACGACGGACCACGGGATGGCGACGCAGGATGTGAGCCTGCGGGCGAACCCGGCGCGCATCCCGCAGCGCGAGGGGATGGCGGCCATCACGACGGAGCCGTGCATCTACTTGCGCGACCTGCGGGTGGAGATCGAGGTGACGGCCGACGGACGGAGCGCGCGGTTTGCGGTGAGCGACAACGATCCGGATGTGCACGGGCACCACGCGCCGGTGGCCGCGGCGGAGATCCTGGTGATGGACCGGAAGGATGGGCTCGTGGCCCGGGTGCGGACGGACGAGAGCGGGCTGGCGGCGTGCGCAGTCCCGGCGGAGCTGGAGCCGGGGGAACTGCTGGCGGCGGTTCACGCGGAGGGGTTCAACCCGCGGCACGTGCGGCTGGACGGGACGAACGTGTGCATCGACCTGCCGGAAGTGCTGTACGGGGCGCTTGCTTCACCTTCACGTTCACGGTAGACATTGAGGGTGCATGTTCAGCCGGGACCCGAAGCGGCCCGGACTCTCTTGCTCCAGGAAAGGCACAGGTTGCACGACTATTCGAAGGTTCTCCCGCAGGCGACGCCGGAGACCCAGCCGTACTGGGATGGGTTGAAGGCAGGCAAGCTGATGCTTCAGCGCAATAAGCAGACGGGGAAGGCGTACTTCCCGCCACGGCCGTTTGACCCGAGTGACCCGTTCGCGGAGGTGGAATGGTTCGAAGCGAGCGGCAAGGGGCGGCTGCTGAGCTACGTGATCAGCCACCGGCCACCGCCGGGCTTCGAGGCGCCGTTCGCGATTGCGGTGGTGGAGACGGATGAGGGCATCAAGATGATGACCAACATCATCGATTGTCCGCAGACGCCGGAGGCGCTGCAGCTCGACATGCGGCTCGAGCTTGCACCGACGAAGGTAACGGATGAAATCACGCTGCCGACCTGGCGGCCGGCGCGGGAGGCGTAGCGATGCCGAAGCCTGGGAGTGTTGCGATCGTTGGTGCGGCGGAGCTGGTCTCGCCGGAGGGGCGGTTCCCGGAACTGTCGCAGCTCGGGCTGCACGCGCGGGCAGCGATCCTGGCGATGCAGGAGGCGGGGCTGAAGCCTTCGGACATCGACGGGGTGGCGTGCGCGGGTGCGAGCCCGACGGAGGTGGCGTTCTACCTGGGAATTACGCCCACGTACGTCGATGGGACGGCGGTGGGCGGCTGCTCGTTCATGATTCACGTGCGGCACGCGGTGGCGGCGATTGAAGCGGGGCTGTGCCGGACGGTGCTGATTACGCACGGCGAGAGCGGGCGCTCGGGGATCGGGCGCGGGGGGTTCGGGTTTGCGCGGCAATCGCTGAACGCGCAGTTCGAGGGGTGGACGGGCCCGATGGGGCCGCCGACGCTGTTTACGGTGCCGGTGCTGCGGTACATGAAGACGTACGGGGTGACGGAGGAGCACCTGGCGATGGTGGCGGTGGTGCAGCGAGAGTACGCGGCGCGGAACCCGAACGCGATGATGAAGGATCCGATCACGGTGGAGGATGTGCTGAACTCCCGGATGATCGCGTACCCGTTCCGGCTGCTGATGTGCTGCCTGGTGACGGATGGGGGCGGCGCGCTGATCCTGACTTCGGCGGACCGGGCGCGGGACTTCCCGACGAAGCCGGTGTACATCCTGGGGACGGGCGAGAGCGTGGAGACGCCGATGGTGAGCCAGATGGAGGACTTCACGAGCTCGCGTGCGTTCCGGGTGGCGGGTCCGCGTGCGTTCCAGGAGGCGGGGATCACTCACGATGATGTGGACCACCTGATGATTTATGACGCATTCGCCCACCTGCCGCTGTATGGGCTGGAGGACCTCGGGTTCGTGGGCCGGGGCGAGGCCGCGCAGTTCATCTGGGAGGGGAACACGCGTGCGAACGGGAAGCTGCCGCTGAACACGAACGGCGGTGGCCTGAGCTATACGCACTCGGGGATGTACGGCATGTATGCGCTGCAGGAGAGCGTGCGGCAGTGCCGGGGGACGGCGCCGGCGCAAATCCCCGGTGTGAAGGTGAGCGTGGCGCACGGGGTCGGCGGGATGTTCGCTGCCTCGGGCACGGTGGTGCTTTCGAACGAGCGGCCGTAAGGTTCGGCTGCACGATGGACGACGCGCCGGGGGCGGGTTCGATTGCCGAGCCCGCCCCCGGGGCGCGAGAAGGAGGAGTACGGATGCCGCTGGTAATTGGGCTGGCCGGGACCATCGCGGCGGGGAAATCGACCGTGGCCCAAATCCTGGTGGAGCGGGGCGCGCACCACTGCGACGCGGATAAGCTGGTGCACCGGCTCTACGACCCGGGGACGCCGGGGTTTCAGCGGGTGGTGGAGGCGTTTGGCGAGGAGGTGGTGGGGCCCGATGGCTACATTGACCGGAAGGTGCTGGGGGCGAAGGTCTTCGGGAAGCCGGAGGAGATGAATCGGCTGACGCGGGCGATTGGTTCGATTACTGAGGCGGTGAAGGGCGTCATCGATGGCTGGCGGGCGGAGCTGGGGGAGGACGCCATCTGCGTGATGGAGGCGGTGAACCTGATGGAGCCGGGATATGCCCGCTGGTGTGACCAGACGTGGCTCATCGGCGTGGATGACGCGATTGCGCGGCGGCGGCTGATTGAGACGCGAGGGATGACGGAGGAGGAGGCGAATCAGCGGCTGGCGAGCATGGTGCCGCTGGAGGTGCGGGCACCCGGGGCAGACTGGGTGTACCGGAACAACGGGACGCTGGAGGCGCTGCGGGCGGCGGTCCACGCGGAGCTGGAGCGGCTGCTGGCGCTGCGCGCGGCGGGGAAGCCGTTGGAGTCGAAGTTCCCGGCGTGGTGGGCGGCATTCCTGGAGCGGAACCGGGAGCGGTTGAAGCAGACGGGCGTGACCATCCCGGAGCGCGCGGAGGAGGGATGAGCGCGTGGCGGGCGGGGGCCGGCTCGCGTACCATCTCGGGCGCACCCTTTCGGAGTTCGAGGAGGAGCCACATGGCTGACGAGGGATTTGAGTTCCCGGTCGACCGGACGCAGGTGATGCTGTTTGCCCGGTCGCTGCTGGACATCCGGCCGGAGTACTGGGATCCGAACGACCCGGCGACGAAGGCGATTGGCGGGATTACGGTGCCGCCGACGTTTGTGCAGTGCAGCGCGCACTGGCAGCCGGACTACCCGCTGGACCTGACGCGGCCGCGGAAGGAACCGCGGCAGCCGCGGCCGGAGGGGCAGGGTGGCGGCGGCCTGGGGCGCGGCCTCCACGCGGAGCAGCACTATGAGTACCACCACCCGATTTATGTGGGGGATACGCTGACGGTGACGACGCGGCCCGGGCGGCGGTGGGAGAAGGAGGGGCGCCGGGGCGGGCGGCTGCAGTTTTCGGAGACGATTACGGAATACCGGAACCAGGACGGCGTGCTGTGCGTGACGGCGATCAGCGTCGGCGTGCAGACCGAAAAGGCTGTGGAGCAGTAGGAGGGTATCGATGGCGCTCAAGGTTGGCGATACGCGCGAGCAGGTGGTGATCGAGAAGATCAACCGGACGCACATCGTGAAGTACGCGGGTGCGAGTGGGGACTTCAACCCGATCCACCACGACGAGGTCTTCGCGAAGGAGGTGGCGGGGTATCCTTCGGTCTTCGCGCACGGGATGCTCTCGATGGGGCTGACCGGGCGGGCGCTGACCGATTGGGTTGGGCCGCTGGGCCTGAAGAAGTTTGGCGTGCGGTTTACGCGGCAGGTGTGGCCGGGGGATACGCTGACGGCGAAGTTTGAGGTGACGAAGGTGGAGGATGGGCTGGCCACGATTAAGGTGGTGACCGTGAACCAGAACGGTGAGACGGTGGTCGAGGGGGAGGCAATTGCGAAGGCTGACGCCTGAGCGATTGGTTGGCACGGCGCGCGGGGGCCGGCGACGGAAGGGTCGCCGGCCCCTGGTGCACCCGGGGGTGGTGCTAGGGCTGGGTGGCGGGGGC
>FWPU01004880.1_pt1 | contig 11854 bp, 12 predicted proteins | sample 2228361 | NCBI WGS metagenome assembly FWPU01 (sample SAMEA103939777, study PRJEB20133) | metagenome | reverse complement strand
TTACCGAGATCAATACCCCTGTGATGCGCAATAAATACATGAACATCCATCTGCCCCCGTGCCGCATATGCAGCCAGTGATGCAGCAAGATTTCCTGTGGCTGCGCAACTCAGATGTCTATAACCTCTCTCTCTAGCAACAGATACCTCTACTGAAACCCCTCTATCTATGAATGAACCTGTTGGGTTGGTGGTCTCATTCTTCAGTTGTATATTCTTGATTCCAATAGTGGTTCCTAGTGAGTCACATCTGTGAAGATAGGTCCCGCCCTCACCCAGAGAGATCTTGTCCCTCATACTCGATAGTGGTAGTAACTCTGTATATCTCCAGAGTCCACGTGCCTTCTTCTCTAGTACTGACCTGCCTAGAGTCTCACGCACACGCTGAATATCATACATCACATGCAAGTCCAGGCCGCAGGTCGGACAAAAACGGATCTGAGCGGCGAGGTCATAGTCCACACCACATCGACTACAGCGTAGGCTGCATGTATAGGACATATCATTCTCAACTTATATATAGGCTCAGACTTATATATCTTTCAACAGGCCAAGACGCATAATGAAGGCGCATAATGAAGGTCATTCGTATGACTCATAGTCCATATATCATGAATCCTACACTATACATAGTATTGGTCGCAGTCTTCTCTGCATTGACCACAGTCGGAACAGTAGCAGTTGCAATCCCCTTCATGGGTCTTGGCTATCTCAACTTTGGAGACATCCTTGTCATGACTAGTGGTATGGTGTTAGGCCCAATAGGTGGTCTTATAGCCGGTGGACTGGGTTCTGCAATGGGAGATGTGATTCTAGGGTACTATCACTTTGCACCAATCACTCTGGTTGTAAAAGGACTAGAGGGAATGATAGTCGGCCTATTCAGTCGCAAGTCCAGACAACCAAATAGACTGAATGGGGGGGATGTGATTGGACTGGGACTTGCAGCAGGTGTCATGTTGGTGGGCTATTTCATTGCCGAGTTCCTGTTATATGGGCTCAGTTATGCTTTTGCAGAGATGGTCACTATAAACCTCATCCAGGTTGGAGTGGGTGCGGTGATCACTGCAATTGTGGGGCCTACACTGCGTGGATATCTAAATCTCATGAGCGACTCGAACACCCGTCTGACAGAAGAATTACATTCGGAGTCACACACTCCCTAAAGCATGATGGTTTTCCCTAAATCATGATGACTTGACCGCCAATCTTCGATTCTCTAGACGGCTATGACTGCGCTTATGGCATGTCTATCCTTGTCTCAACCAGTGCAAGGACAGTCTCATTGTCAGAATCGTTTATCTGGAGCATAGAGAGACATACTCCTATCATTTGGTCTGTTATCATGGCACAATCAAGAGGATGCATTGGATGACCGACAGAAAGAGTCTAGAGATTGATAGCGCAAGACTGAAGGAGATAAATGATTTCCTGCTGAGTCCGGATAATCCTCTGGTATCTGGACTCCTTCAGATAATTGACAAATACGGTGGTGTCAGGGAGATCAACAGGCGTGCACGAGAGGCACGACATCTTGACAGTCTCCTGAGGCAACTAGAACAAAAGAATCCGTCCCTGGTAAAGGACATACGTTGGTTGGAGAGTGAACGAGACCGGGGTGCCTTCATCAGCATTCCTGATTATCGCAGACGCATACTTGGACCTAAAGCAGATTCAATTACATTTGATGAGAGTCATGCAGTCACGCTTGAGATAAGTGCTTGTCAATACTTCTCATGGCTCATAGAAGAGGCACGGACTGCAATAGAGAAGAGTAATCTGATGCCAGGGAGATTCATACGTGTTCGTAACATGAGAGAACAGGAGGCGGATGGAGATCTGATTGCCTTTGCTGCGGCAATGCAGGTCCTTGGTTCCTCTTACGTAGAGACTCTTGACACAAAGGGTACTCTCCCAGGCCCAGATGGTGCGCCAGTGAATGTTCATCTTGGTGGGCCCGACACAATAACCGGCTATTTCGGCGGTGTTGGAATGCCAAATGACTTTCCGCTCAGATGGGCGGAGGAGTACCTCTATTACTATACAAAGTATGGCGTACGACAGGTGTTAAACACAAACGCGGGCAGCGTTCTTATGGGCTACATGATGCACAGACTTGGAGTTGATATAGAGTTCAAGATCTCAGTGTTTCTGGGCAACGACAATCCATTTGCCTGTCTATGGACACTCATGACTGCAAAGTTGTTTAGCAGAAATGATGGGACTACTCCTCTAGTGGGATTCAATCTCTCCAACAGTGTGAATAATCAGACTATCGAGTATGCATCACTCATACGACGCGCATTCGGACTTGAAGATGTAGTACGGATTGAACATCATATCACAGAGACCTATAAGAGCATAGTACGCCAGCCGTACGATCGTCTTGCCGAGTTACTAGAACTCGCAGACCATGTGAAGAATATAAGTGCCAAACATGAGGGAGGCATACCTTCGGTAGAGGTCACACGTACTCATCAGAGTGATATCTTGGACTACTTTAGACCAAGATCTGATATAGAGTCCCAAGGACTGATGCCACTATTACTGCAAAACTATCTCGATAAACACGACTCCGTGAACAGGACTGCTGAGGAGTTGACTAAACGAGGTCTGACATTTGTCGCAGCACCTCTCCTTCATAGACAATGATATTTACAGAGCGGAGGAGTTCATCACGGCTCCTCCGGAGTCTACTCTACATCCATTGTTGAAAGTGTTCATCATATATCTTCTGTAGGCGTTCTTGATGTATAGTCTCTTCCTTAGCAAGTGTCTCAAACACTTTCCTATGGCTATCGCTGACAGTCAGTTCAGAGAGCGACTTGTAGAAGTGAAATGATGCCTCCTCCCGTTTAATTGCAACAAGCAGCACTTCTTGTGGTGTTGAAGAGGGTGTCAGAGGTATCTCAAGCAAGTATTTTGAGAGCCCTCTGTCCTCAATCTCTTTTGTTGTACAGCTGAACGTCTGACAGACATCCTGTTTCAACGCCTTTAGGAGTTTCTCTTTATGTTTTAACTCCTGATCGGCAAGTTCCCGAAGTAACTTGGCGGAGGACGAGAGTTCAGTTCTCTTCGAGGCCTCTATGTAAAATGCATGAGCCTCCTCCTCTCTCTCTATGGCTAGACCGATAAGACTCTCAAATGACTTCTGCATACTCGGCAATATTAAACACCGAATTACAGATAACAGCCATAGGTTTTAAGACTGATGTCGTGTATTATTCTATATAGATCCTGCATTATCCTCTACAAAGATTGCGGGAGGTGTCGGTCTGAGATTCTGGAGTGATGACATAAAGGATGGCGGCCCCATCCCGGATAAGTGCGCATACAGACGAGACAATATGAGCCCTCATCTCGCATGGGACGATGTCCCGACTGGTACAAAGAGCTTTGCAATACTCTGTAATGACCCTGATGCGCCTGTTGGTGATTGGATCCATTGGATGATACATGCGATTCCCCCCAGTGTTCGTTCAATTCCAACAGGTGGTCCTGTGCCCGGTAAACTGGTAAAGAACGACTTTGGTATTCTCCATTGGGGTGGTCCTGCGCCACCCTCCGGCACACACAGGTACTTTTTCACACTCTATGCTCTATCAGTTGAGGACCTTGGTCCAGTGGATCGAAAGAACTTCAAGCAGTTATGCGAGTCCAAAAAGATTGCAAGTGCCCAGTTCATGGGAACCTACTCAAAGAGATGAGAACTTGACAGTTGCCCTCATGTCACAATCTATAAGAGAATCGGTGACTCCAAATTACCTGTTGAGCAGATATGGCCGATCCACCTTTACTTGAGACGCGCTCACTATATGTGGACGTCAATGGCACACCAATTATCAATGGTCTAGACCTAAAGTTTGAACATGGCATGGTCTATGCCATACTAGGTCCTAATGCCTCGGGAAAGTCAACTCTGGCAAAGACAATCATGGGACTTCCTGAATACAGAGTGCGAAATGGCGATATCCTGATGAATGGCACATCCATTCTAAGAAAGAACATAACAGAGCGCGCCCGCATGGGAATCGCTTATGCCTTCCAGAATGCACCCGTAATTCCCGGTGTGCAACTTGAAGACTTTATCTGCAGAATATGCCCGGATTACAGTTGCATGCGACCTGATACTCCACTCATGGGCGAGTCTTGTGTCAGACTAAGAGATCTCTACGAGGACTTCAACAAGACTTGCGCATCGTGACATCAATGATGGTTTCTCTGGAGGCGAGGCGAAGAGAAGCGAACTCTTTCAAGTGCTATCTATGCGTCCCAAGATCATGTTTCTTGATGAGCCGGACAGTGGTCTGGACTATGACTCACTAAAGATTGTAGGTCGTGAACTCAGGTCAATTCGTAAAAAGGGTAATACGACCATGGTGATAATAAGCCATCATAGGTATATCCTCGAGTTTGTTGAGGTCGATGTTGTCTATTTATTAAATGATGGACGACTTGTCTACACTGGTGACATGAGTGTGATACCAGAACTTCAAGAGAAGGGCTACGAACGATTTCTACTTGAAGTATTTCCGAACAGTCACACCAGAAGGTTCGTCTATGAGCGTACAGAGTAGACGACGAACTACTAGTTCCAAACAGTCTTCTACCAGTCCCTCAGTGGATAATATTGAGGACTACGACTTTGGTCATCCATCAGAGAGTAAATTTGACCCAGACTCTCTAACAGAGTCTGACAGACAACTAGTTGCAAATGTAGGATTTGATCCAGACCGTTCTGAAGTGGCTGGTAGCTTCATTCAATTTGATGCTGAGAGTGCAGTGGGTGACTTACTGATCCGCCCACAGGGTCTTGAGGTCATGTCTATCCGAAGTGCACTTCAGAAGTATGATTGGTTATCTAAATACCTGTGGCAGGCGGTGAGTCCAGATGCTGACGAATACACAGATTTAAGCAGTCATAATGAGTTTAATGGCTACTTTATCAGGGCCATGCCCATGGCAAAGATTGAGTCACCTGTCCAGAGTTGTCTTGTCATAAAACGGCATAAGTTTGTTCAGAATGTACATAACATCATCATTGCGGAGGAGGGTTCTGAACTACATGTAATAACAGGTTGTACCACACCTCATGATGTGGAGGGCTCATTGCATCTCGGTATCTCTGAGTTTTATGTCAAACGTGGTGCCAGTCTGACATTCACTATGGTACATAGATGGAGTGATGGTGTGGAGGTACGTCCACGAACCGGAACGGTTGTAGAGCAGGATGGTACATATGTCTCAAGCTACGCCATTCTGAGCCCTGTCAAGACAATCCAGACCTTCCCCCGTGTTCGTCTTATTGGTCCCAATGCCAAGGCTGAACTCAACTCTATTGTCTATGGTACAGGTGGCTCGGAGTATGATGTGGGTGGTGCACTTGCACTGGAGGCAATAGGTACTGGGGGTAAGGTTGTATCCCGGACAATCGCCACTGAATCATCAAGCATAGTTGCACGCGGCCGACTCATTGGACATGCGAGTGGTGCAAAGGCCAGACTTTAGTGCAATGGACTATTGCTCAGTAATGACGCAAAGATTGTCGCATTGCCTGAGTTGGAGGCCACTGTCGAGGGTGTGGAACTGAGCCACGAGGCAACAGTTGGTCGAGTTGGTGCAGATCAACTCAACTATCTCATGTCAAGAGGTCTCACAGAGGACGAGGCCACATCACTCATAGTCCGCGGTTTTATACGTGTCCGCTCTTCGAAATTGCCGCCGAGCCTACAGCGTACAATTGATGATGCAATCCGTATGACATTTGAAAAGAAGTTGTAGTGCCTTTATTTATAGTGGTTCACAGGCGACCATTATTATGTGCCTGTGCCATCGTTGAATCTATGCGTCTTGTGTTGTCTAACGAGGTCGCTCCAATCTGGATACGACAGAGCCAATTATGAGAGCACTCACAGACACACAACTCCTGCCGAATGTTCTCAGCATGATCTCATACACAGAAAATTGTCTGTGGGCACATAGTCACTCGGAGTACTGTCTCTTTGACGGTGGCAAAATCTCTCTCATGAAGGAGGGCAGATACTTGTGGAGTGCAGTTGGAATGCGAATGCTTCCATCTTCTCTCTGAAAGTTCTCCATTATCGCAACTATGGCACGCGGATTGGCGACCATCGTACTGTTGAGTGTGTGGACATAGTCCTTCTCTGTGCCGCCCTTCTTGATGCGATATTTGATTCCCAGTCGTGTGGCCTGATATGCAGTGCAATTACTACACGAACCCGCCTCACGGTACGTCTTCTGTACGGGCATCCATGTCTCAAGGTCATACTTCTTTGCTGCTACAATGCCGATGTCACCCGTACAGACATTTACGACTCGGTAGGGTAGTCCAAGCGCTTTGAAGTAGTCCTCAATGTTGCGGATGAGTTGTTCATGAATCATCCATGACTCATCTGGGCGACAAAATACAAACTGTTCAATTTTACTAAACTGATGAACTCTGAAGATTCCCTTTGTATCCTTCCCGTGTGTTCCTGCCTCTTTTCTAAAATTGGTACTGACACCAGTCATCTTGATGGGCAGGTCCGTCGGCTCAAAGACCTCGCCCATATACATTGCAGCCATTGGGTGCTCAGACGTGGCTATCAGATATAGATCCTCATTCTCAATCTTGTACATCACATTCTCAAAGTCAGCAAGATCTGTGACCCCCTCGTATGCCTGACGGTGTATCATGAATGGAGGATATATTGGTGTGAATCCTCTCTTGACCAGCATCTCAAGTGCGAGTTGTTGCATGGCCAGATCCAGTAATACTAATTCGTTCTTCAGAAAGAAGAACCGTGCTCCTGCTATCTTAGCCGCTCTGCCAATATCTCCCACATCGAGAGTCTCCAGAAGTTCAACATGACTCTTCACCTCAAAATCAAACTCTGGTCTTCCGCCCCACTCTCTGACTACAACATTGTCTTCCTCGGACTCTCCATATGGCACACTCTCATGAAGTAGGTTTGGTATCCGCAGCTGAATGTTTCTCATCTCGGTCTCTGTCGTTTCGGTCTGTCGCTCAGTCTCGGCTATGCGCTCATTGACAAGATTTGCCTGTCTGACGAGTTCTTCGACATCTTCTCCAGCCTGTTTCTTGAGTCCAACCTCTCTGGAAAGCCTGTTTCTCTCAGTCCTAAGCGTCTGAACCCTCTTTTTCAATTCTCGGAGTGCCTGATCAAGAGCAATCAGCCTCTCAAAGTCTCTCAGTCTGTCTGGATTCCTTCGCCGCCGTAGATTCTCACGGATGAGTTCAGTATTTTCCCGTATGAACTTCATGTCAAGCATATGCGTATATCACCAAACTCTACTGTGCATCAATCTTCTGGTCTTTGTCAGTCTTTTGAATGTCTTGACTGCGCACATACTCTCTTGTATACTTGTTCAATCAGCTCAATCTGCGCAGACCATGTGTACTTCTGCAGGATCTTCTCTCTTCCCCTCTTACCCATTGATCTACGGAGCTGTTCGTCCTCTCCAAGAAGACACATTGCCTTCACCAGCTCTGATATGTTCTGTGGTTGAAAGAGTACACCCTCTCTATTATCTAGGAGGTGGATGGTCTCACCAATCGCGGTTGTTATGACAGGCAGTCCACAACTCATTGCCTCCAATACACTCATTCCCAGTCCTCCAATGTTCTGTGCACTCACGAAGATGTCTGCCTTATGAAGAACATTTGGTACTTTCTCATGAGGTACTGGTCCTAACCAGCAGATGGAGCCATCATTCAAGTAGTCGTCTAGACAGGTCTTGAAGAGACCATCACCAGCCAAAATAAGCCTTGATGCTGGGTTCTCATTATGATATCTCTTGAATGCCTTAAGCAGGACGTCAAGCCCCTTTTCCTTGCTGAGTCGTCCAACATACACAAAGTCAATAATATCATCCTGGGGTGGCTCCTCACTGGGCGCAAATAGATCAGTGTCTACCCCGTTTTGGACAACAGTAAGTCTTTCTTCAGGAATACCATACCTGAGAAAGATAGGTCTCTGACCAGGGTCTACAAGCATTATATGGTCATACCGTTTGATTGCGGGTAGTGTCATTCTCCATGCAGCCTCAAATCCAACAGTAAACAGCCACGAACCACCACCATATGCAAGATGATACGTAGTCACTATTGGTGGAAGTGAATCTTTGAAGTAAGGCATCAGAAAGTCTGTACTTCCACATGGCATCTGAACATGAACAATCTCCACACCCAATTGTCTACAGGTCTTTGCAATATCACTGACAGTATTAGGAGCATCCAGTGTCAGATGAGGATTCAGCTGTACTGCGCGAAATCTGTGGATTCTCTCCTTAGGAACATCACAGACCGTCGGTGAATGTGTAAAAACATGTACCTCGTGACCGCGCATCATCAGTCCCTGTAGATACGCGTTTGCCAATGTACAGACGCCGTCTGCCACATGAAACTTGCTCAAGATGGCCGTTATCATAGTCGTACGACCTTGAGTCTCTTTGAGGATGCAGACTTCTGCATCGCTTTTTATTTCCTTTCAATAGCCACTATCCAAAATATTGTCAATGGAATGGACTGACTTGGCGTATCTCATTTATATCCTTTTGACGTTTCACATAGAAATTCTTTTACAACGCTCATTGATGCGCTGCACCAGACACAATCAGTTCAGTATGCTCAGAACAGTCTACAGCAAATCAGACATACTGAGGTATGAACCTTTTAGGTGGTGACTCGCTCCCGCCCAGACATTCCATAACGTACAGTCCATCCTAATATTATGAAGTTGAGACCGAGGACTAACAAGAACACAAGTGATGGGTTCAATGTAGCAAAGATCAGGCCTGCAATAAAGGGGCCAACTGACGCACAGACATATACAACTGCCCAAAATATTGCAAGTGTCTTTGAGGTGTCAGTACGAGGCAGGTTCTTCTGTATCATCGTCAGTAACACCAACCACCAGAGCACATCACTGACATGTTTCATGACTATTGCAATAAATGGTGTTGCAAAGACGACATCTAGACCCGGATATACCAGTTGGATCATAGACACGAACTCAACAGGTGCCCAGTATGGAAAGAGGGGCGCAATAAATAACAATAATGCACACGGTGGCATGAAAGAGTATACAATTAGTCCAGCCCTTCGTGTGCTCTTGAGATCAGATACACGACCGATCTTTATCAATAGTGGAACGGATACTAAAAGAGTCGTTATCAGCATGAATGTTATTGCAGGAATTGAAATTCCAAGAACCTGGTTGACATATATCACGGCTCCAAAGTTGAACAGGTTATCACTGAGTGCATCGATTATAGCAATAAATAGTGCCCCTGGCATCACAATATACACTGCTCGGAACGCCCTCACATTACTGTGCATAAAGTCACCAAGAGTAATTCTATGATTCTCATCTCGCCTTACAAGGCTTGGTGTGAGAAATCGTGCTCGGGCCAGTGCACAACCTACAAGTGCAACTGCCCCTATTAGATGGAGCGTTCGAAAGCCACCTTCGAATCCGAGAGTCGGTATAATGAAGACGAATGTGAGGAGTGTAATAATACCAAGTGAATTACCAGCAGTAAAGAGAGATAGTGCAAGTCCACTACTCTTCTTGGGAATATTATCCATCACATAGGCGGAGGAACCTCCCTTCGCAATCTCTGTGAATGCTGCTGCTAGAAGACCAATCGTGAGAAAGATGAATTCTACACTCAGGCCTATCATGAACCAATATATTGACATCAATAGCATTGCGACAACCGAGAGCGTCTTACGATTGATTATATCTCCTACATATCCTCCCAGTAGTCTCAGGACTGCTGCAGAGAGTGCTATTGTCGACAGGACCCCGCCCAAAAGAAGGTATTCCCATCCAAGCGTGCGTAAATATAGGTTGAGAAAAGATTGTAGGGCGGCAAAGGCATTGAATACCCATGCAGTAATGAGATAGACCGAATAGTTTGACCATGACATTATCTTTCTCAAAGAGTCTCTCAGCCCCGTCCGCTCCGATCCGTCCGCCACTTGTGTCTTCGTCACCTCTGTGCTGACCGCCAATGTGGCTTGTCCATCATGTGGCGTTTCTGCACCCTCCACTTTCTCATCCACTATGCTCTTGTCCATCAGTTTCTTTCGCTCCAATTATCATTGTTATTTGATGCTTTGAATCAACTTGTCATGACACCTATATCGATGTCCCGGCAACTGTCATGTATATTCTGTCACTATATAGAGTCCTATCAACCCCCAACAACAAAATCAACCAGGAAGACTGATGTCTTCCTGGTGTCTTCTTGACCTAGATGTTGTAAGGCATTATGTGCACTAGTTCTCATAGATGACAATCCTGACCTCACCATCATCATCTGTAAATGCGACAATCCTATGAGTACAGATATCGGCAGTCAGGACTAGCTTTTCTGGCGGTCGTCTTGAACTGCGCAGGTTTTTGATTGCAAGTTCGAGATTGAGACCAATCAACCTCACATGTTCTGGATCATTGAATAGATCCAGCTCACGTCCCTGTTCTATCTTGACGTCAAGTATTGTTGTTGATGGTATTCTTCCTGATTCGATTATATCTAACTCCTCCTTGTTTTCTATTATTTTACGTCGACACGGCCTTCTCACCATGGTTCCTCAGGTGGATCAAATGGTACATCCATTCGCTCGTCAACCTCCTTTCATTGATTCATTGTTCATTGGCACGATTCTGTTGTCTTCAGAACTCACCATGGTCTTCTCACCATGGTTCCTCAGGTGGATCAAATGGTACATCCATTCGCTCGTCAACCTCCTTTCATTGATTCATTGTGCCATGCAATCGGGGCAAGAGATGAGCAGTAGCGAAGGTTGATTTCCTGTCGGTATAGGTCGGCATCAATAATGGTGGTGAATCAGAATTGGTTCAACTCCAGACTCGCATCGTTAGGAATCAACCAATATTGGAATGTAGTCTGTTAAGCATCACCCAAACATGTGAGGATGATATTTGCAGACGAATTTGATATCATTGTGGAACCTCGCAGTCCCAGGTTTTCGATGTGCATATTTTCGCCCGATTGGCGGCATGATCCTCACAACAGTGTGTCATGCATTCCATGACCAAACACTTGTGAGAATGATAGTATTCTCTCTGTCCTATAATATAATCAAGACCCAGCAAAAACAGGTGTTTCTATATCGTCTTTGTTCTCTCTTGCAGAACAACTAATCAGCAGTTAATTTACTTAATAAAAACAGACAAAAAGTTATGAATTAATCTTAACATTCGGCCTTGTAATGTCACCCAAGCGATATTGGTACTGTCTTTTTTAATCACATAATAGTGTAGATCCACAACAACGACCGTGTGTTCTTTCAATATACGATGGCTTTAGGACGAAAGAGTCTTTATATCCTGCCGTTTCATCAATCTGAGGATTTGACGAACTTGCATCGTATGGGCACAAGAGAATTGAGTGTATTGCGGCATGTCATAATCTCTCCATGGATGCGTCAGGCAGACCTGGCCCGAGAGTTCGGAGTGAGTCGTGCTGCAGTACGTCAGATCTGGCGTCGTCTTCAGAGTAATCACATGTTTACTATACGTAGTGCGTTACAATACGCGCATCTCGGGCTTTATCATCTGTTTGGTTGGGCATGGACCAGTACAGCCCTCGATACACTTGAGAAGTTCTCACGATGGTTATCCTCGAATCCATTTGCATACTTTCAGCTCAGGTCGTTGATGACCTCCATGTTAGACCACCGTGTGTACTTTGAGGCCCTGATACCTGCTGATCGGTTCGACTGGTTCTGTGAACAACTAGGTCGTTTCATGAAGGCACCATATGAACTTCACCTTGAGTATGACATTGCCCGAAACACAGAG